>ORMF010410011.1_pt1 | contig 22365 bp, 17 predicted proteins | sample 1779871 | NCBI WGS metagenome assembly ORMF01 (sample SAMEA104232316, study PRJEB22302) | groundwater metagenome | biome: forest; feature: aquifer; material: groundwater | place: USA | collected 2011-08-07 | depth 5.4 m | reverse complement strand
GGTCTAGCCCAAAACGGCGACGACTTCACACTGGAAGAAGCCCTGGCGCACGTCGGTCGTGAGGGCGTGTCGAGCTGGTCGGCTGTTCTCGTCGGGGAACATCTTCTGCCACTCGGGGTCGATGTACTTGCGGTCGTCCGGGCTCTTGAGGAGGATCCGCATGTGGATGATGTCGTCCGGGGTGCCACCGGCAATCTCCATGAACTGCCGGACGTTGTTGAACATGCATCGGGCCTGCTCGGCAGGATCCTCGGGCATCACGTTCTTTTCCTGGTCCCGCCCCGCGATGCCAGACGAATACACGGTGTTTCCGATCTTCGACCCCATGGGGATTGGCGCGCCGTGCGCCATACCGGGGAGGTTGATGGATTCTCGCTTAGCCATGCTTCCTCCAATATAAACGGCCTGCCCTCCGGTCTGGAAGGCGGTCAAGATGCAGCAACCACGAGACGGGACTCTCACCCGTAGAATGACGCCGCAGGAGCCTAGTGTACTCCTGCCGATCACCCTAGTACAGCGCGTCCCTTCATGCAACGGAATCGAGGACTGGCCATGGAGTCCACGATCGAGACGGGCACCTTCACAGCCGCAGATGGTCTGCGGCTCTACTTCCGGCGGCACGAACCGCGGGAAGAGGCTCGCGCCAACCTCGTTCTCGCGCACGGATACAGCGACCACGCCGAGCGGTCGGACGACCTGGCTCAAAAGCTTGCTGCACAGGGATATGCCGTCTTCGGCTTCGACTTCCGCGGACACGGCCGATCGGAGGGACCACGCGGTCACTGCAACCGCTTCGACGACTACGTGTCCGACTTGCAGTGTGCGATCGCACGAGCTGAGGAACTGACGCCGGGCCTTCCTGTCGCGATCCTGGGCCAAAGTCACGGGGCTCTCGTCGCGCTAAGCTTGCTGTGCGAGCCCGATAGGGTGCCTGCTTCAGTCAAAGCAGCCGTGATTTGTACGCCGTACCTCGGCCTGATCATGCCCGTACCGCGGTTCAAGACGATGCTCGCCACCGCGGCGAGTCGCTACGTCCCCAGGCTTTCGCTACCTCATGGATTGAAGGGCGCGATGGGCACGCAGGACGTAGAGGACGCGCGCTCCTACGATACGGACCCACTAGTCCATCGTGTCGCCAGCGCACGTTGGTTTACGGAATCCACCGCCGCACAGGAGCTGGTGGCGGCCCGCGCGAGCCGCATCGCGATACCGACCCTCTGGCTCCTGGCGGGCAACGACCAAGTCGCGAACTCGGCCACGACTGTCCGGGTGTTCGAGCGGGCAGGAGGCGAGAAGCGCCTAATCGGCTACGACGGCCAGTTCCACGACCTCTTCAAAGAGCCCGAACGCGATCGCGTTTTCGCCGACATGACGTCGTGGCTTTCCGCCAACCTCCCCCAAAAATGAGGTTGGCGGTTCCGCCGATCAGGCAGTCGCGGCGGGCGCAACTCCGCGGACGAGGCCCGCCTGGCGTTCCCTCGCGGTGCTGAACACCAAGGACTTCACAACGACCGGGACGGCGTGGACATCTTCCAGCTCTTCCCCAAGGTCGATGTAGTCCAGGTCCCCCAGGGTCACCTCGTCGATCGAGACGATGTCGTAGTCGGGCAGGACCTCGCGCGTGAGGAGGCTGCCCACCGCGCCTCCAATGTCCGTGTCGAAGACCAGGGTGAGCGGGATCTTTGCCGCAATCGAGTTCGGCATGGACTCCGCGATGGCCACGGCCAGCGTCTTCACCCGCTCGTAGGATGGCTCCATCCGCCATCGGAACGACAATGCAACAGGCCGATCGCCCTCTTGGATGTCGAGTCGCTGCAAAGCCTGGTCGATGGACACCTTGGCCGTCTCGAGCGTGTAGTGACCTTCCGGCATGACCGGCGCTACGACCTGCAGGTTTCGGTGGGGCAACAGCTCGGGCCGCGTAATGTAGATCGTGCTGCCGCTGACCTGGAGCGTGTATTGGCCCGCGCCGATGACCGTCGCGCGGATCATCTGCTCGGCCTCTTCCATAGGAACGCCGAGCCGACTCACACGACCGCTCACCGCCTTGCCGAGCAGGATACCGAGGTCTCCGAAGTTTCGCTCTTCGTTGTCGTAGACGTATTCGGACACGCCGCCCGAGAAGCTCACCGAGTCGATAGGCCCCGCGTACGTCAGTGGGCCGGTAATCATGAGTCGGCTCGCGATTGCGTCGAGGGGCCGCCGCTCGGCGACGTTGTAAAGCGCGTCGGCCAACATGTCGGCCATGGCCTTCTGGTGCTCCTCGGAGAGCGGCTTGCCAAGAGCCAACGTGATTCCCAGCTCGTCCGCGATGATCTGGCCGGCGAGCTCGATTCGCGTGACGGGGCCCTTTCCCTGGTCAGCCATTGCCACCAAGCGTGCGCCGACGTTGATCGCGGCGGTCTCCAGCACCTCACCATCTCGGCAGAGGGCCAGCTTCGCCGTGCCACCACCCATGTCGATGTTCAGCACGGTCCGGGATACGCCATCGCGCTTGGCTGAGCGACCGCATGCGCCCGAGCCATACGCCGCCATGACCGCCTCGAGGTTCGGGCCGGCCGTCGCACAGACGAACTTGCCCGCGTGCTCCGCGAAGAGTGCCGATATCGCTTCCGCGTTGCTCTTCTTCGCGGCCTCACCCGTGAAGATCGTCGCGCCCGTTTCGACGTCGTCGACCGTCATCTCCGCGTCCTTGTAGACGCCCTCGATGAACCGGGACAGCTCCTCGGTATCGATCGTCTGCTCGTCCGAATACGGAGTCAGGAGAATGGGTGAGCGGAACGTAATCCCCCGTTCGACGACCTTGAAGCGACTCGAGAGCGCGATACCCTGCCGCTCTAGGACCAGGCGAGAGAACATGAGGTGAGATGTTGACGAGCCGACGTCGATCCCCACGCTTGTGAGGGTGATGCGGTTGCCCGCTTCCTCCGGCGTGAGGATGATCATCTCTGGCTCACCCTCGTGGGTATGGAAAAAATCGTCGTCTATGTCGTGGATGTGGCCGAACATCCCCGCCTGGTGATCGTGGCTACCCCAGTGACCGTGCTCGTGCTGGTCGTCGTCAACCCCGGCTGGGTTGTTGCTTCCGTTGGTTGGTTCCATGTGAATTACGTTCTCCCGAGACAAGTGTGTGCCGTCACGGAACTAATCGCGGCAGGGCCACAATTCGCCAATTCGCTCCGTTCCCCGGCTTCAAGGGGCTGCGCGCGAGTGCTCGCACTCGGAGGTGACGGCGGCAGATTCAGTGATCCGCGAGGCGGTTTTTGGTGGTACGAGTGTATCGGCAAACCCAAGCAATCACAAGAACACAGCGCGGCGCGACACCGCCGGTCTCATGGCAGGATGGCCCACTCGTGCGCATTCCGGGTGAATGAGCCGTAGGAGCGGCCACCTTCCGCGCCGCCTGCGAAGTCGTCGCTGAATGCGGTCACGCCCTTCCGTGCGAAAACGGTCGCCACGGGATAGTTCAACAATCCAACCGGGAGATCCTCCATCACGACGTCTTGGATTTGACGGATCGCCTGAGCGCGGTCTTCCTCGCGGAGGCTCGTGCGGTAAACGGCGGCGAGCCGGTCGAAATCGGCGTTGCACCAGTGCCCGCGGTTGTTGCCTGAGTAGCGATTCTGCGCCGTTGGGGCGGCGCTGCAATCGAGACGGGTCAGGATCACGTCCTCGCTCCCGCGTGCCGTGATCTCGATCGCGCGGAACGCCTGCCGGTACTGGCGATCGCGAATCAACACCGGCGGAATCACCTCGATACTGGAGTCGACCCCGATCTTCTTCCACATATCGGCGATGATCGGAGCCGTTTCGTCGACCGGCGTTCGGAGCCCGAGGTTGAGGCGCTCGCCCTGCGCGTTGATGAGCATGTCGTCGGAACCACGGCGCCAGCCAGCTTGCTCGAAGATGGAAAGGGACTGAGCGGTGTCATACGGGTAGCGCTGCTTCCATCCATCCTTCACCGACGGGAACAACGGATCGGCGGGCGACAACATCGCATATGCCGCACGATCTGCGATGCCCGCGGAAACACCATCCGAGTATGCGTCCCGATCTATGGCTTGATAGAGCGCCGTCCGGATCCGTTTGTCCAGCACAACCGCCTGGTGATCGGGCGTGCTTCGGTCGAACTGGAACCCGATGAACCACGTAGGTCCACTGGCGAAGTAAACCGTGCCACCACCGTCGCGCTCCCACCTCGATCTGAGATCGACGGCGTACTCCACGCGGAGAACGTTGTCGACACCCAGGTCGACGGCCCCAGCCAGCACGTTCGCGTAGACGGTGCCGGGATCGCCGAACTGCTTGACCACGATCCGGTCCACCTTCGGTCGACCGAGGAAGTACGTCTCCACGACATCGAAGACGGCCTCGACGCCCTGATTGAATGCCACGAGCCTGAAGGGGCCCACGTGGAAGTACTCACTGGTCCAGTACGGCTTCGCGAGGAATCCCTGCACATCTTTCTGCTCGACGACCAGGGTGTTGTAGTCACTCTCGAGGGCGTGAGCCGGCAGCGGCCAGAACGGCTGAAGTCCCAGCGCGTCCGCCTGGTAGTACGGCTGGCTCCACGTGACGACGAACGTCAACGGATCGGGTCCAGCGGCCGATTCCATCAATCCTGCTGGGCCTCGATCGATGACGGGCATCGAGGCCTCCTGGATCACGCGGTAGGTGAACAACAGATCTCTCGACGTGAACTGCTGACCGTCGGCCCATTTCACGTCGGGGCGGATCTTGTAGGTCGCGATCATCCTTCCGTTGTCCTCGAGGCGCAGACCACCGTTGTCCAGCGTTGGAAGCTCCGAAAGCAATCGGGGAATCGGCCGTCCAGTCGTCTTATCGCTGGTGAACAGGGCCTGAGAGTGCATCTCGGCATAGGAGATGCCTCCTCCCGCCAGGGTGGCGCTGGCCGCGATCGAGAACCCATCGATGATGGTGTTGAGCGCCATGTTCAGCACTTTCCTGCTGGCAGGCTCCTGCGCACCCCTGGGAGCATCGCCGGCCCCACGCTGGCTGCTTCCCGGACTGGCGCTGGGCGCCGCGCAAGAGACGCCCAGGATGGCGGCCAAGCACCAAACAGCCAAGCTGCGACGAGCCAGACACAGGCTTTTCATGTCGTCTACACCTTTCTCAACCCGCTTACCGCGTTACGTTCCAGGCGAATGCACAAACCGGCACGCGCCACGCGAGTGTACGCCCAAAAAAGGCAGTGCGAAACATCCAGGCAAGATGCATGCGGTACGGCCGTGTCTTGCTGTCAACACGAGAGGTCTCTCGCGGGGGCCGTCTGCTCATCAAATGACCGGGATACTTCGGCGGGTCATTGACCGACCCTGGCCTTTCTACTGGAATGAAAACTCCAATTGTGGTGTAGAGCGACCGGCAGTACACTGCGAGCGCTAAACGCCCCGGTCAGCCGGCGTGACCGAGTGCGACGCAATTCACCCGGGTGGCGCAAGGATGGTCCGAAGCGTCTTCGCGTATCGATTCAGCGCACGGCGCCACATGGCGCGCGCTGCGAGCCTGGCGATCGTTTTGGCGGCGCTCATCGGATGCGCAACACCCCAAGGGAGCGGGTCGACGCCTCCGCTCGGCGCAGCTCGGGGCCCAGCGGAGCCAGCCGCCCGCGTTCGCATCATTGCTGCAATGTCCGGTGACCCGCCCGTGCTCTACCAGAAGCTGAACACGAACAATGCAACACGTGGAATCGTGGCAGCCGAGCAGCTCGTCGACGTGGGGCTCACGATCCATGACGACGCGCAGGTGCTTCACCCCCGACTGGCAGAGGCGGTTCCCTCGATCGAGAACGGGCTCTGGCGTGTCTTCCCAGACGGCCGGATGGAGACCACGTGGCACATCCGTCCCAACGCGCGCTGGCACGACGGCGAGCCGTTCACCGCTGGCGATCTCGTCTTCACGGCAACAGTGGGCCGTGACCAAGAGTTGGGCGCTTTCGGCCTGATCGCCTACCGGTCGCTGGATACGGTGGAGGCGACCGACCCTCGCACGGTGACTGTGCGGTGGTCCAAGCCCTACATCCAGGCTGACTGGATGTTCTCCAACGCCATCGCGCTGCCGCTGCCGCGACATCTGCTCGAACGAGCCTACATGGAAGACAAGACGAATCTCATGACGCACCCGTATTGGAACCAGCAGTTCGTCGGCACAGGACCATTCAAGCTACAGGACTGGGTCGTCGGCAGCCACCTGCTGCTGCGGGCCAACGACGACTACGTGTTGGGCCGACCCAAGATCGACGAGATCGAGGTGCGGTTCATTCTCGACTCGAACGCCATCATGGCCAACGTGCTCGCCGGGGCAGTCGACGTTACCCTGGATCGAACGCTCTCCACCGAACAGGCGATCCAGGTGCGCAGCTCCTGGGATGGCGAGGTAATGATCGGCGCGCCGGACAGCGCGATGAACCTATGGCCACAGCTCCTGACCCCCAACCCGTCGGTCATTGGAAACGTGCAGTTTCGGCGAGCGCTCTTCTACGCCATCGATCGGCAGCAGATGGTCGACGTGCTGATGGCGGGCCTCTCGTCGGTCACCGACAGTTGGGTGGGCCGGTATGAGCCGGAGTACGCGACGATCGAACCGAAGATCGTGAAATACCGATACGATCCCCGCCTTGCGACGCAGATGATCGAGGGGCTCGGCTATACGATGGCCTCGGACGGGCTCTTCCGCGACGCCACGGGCCAGAACTTGTCGGTCGAGCTTCGCACCATCTCACTTGACGTCAACCAGAAAGCGCTCTTCTCAACGGCTGACTTCTGGAAGCGCGCTGGGGTGGATGCGCAGCCGGTGGTCATCCCAACCGAGCGACAGTCGGACCAGGAATACCGATCCACCTTCCCAGGGTTCGACCTGAACCGCGGCGCGGCACGCGTGACGCAGCTAGACTGGCTGCACAGCTCCAACGCCCGCCTGCCGGAGAACAACTTCCGACCGCAGGGCAGCGGCATCAACTACGCGCGCTACACGAATCCAGATCTTGACCAGCTCATCGAGCGACTATTCACCACGATTCCGCGGGCGCAGCGAATGGACCTCGCAGGCGACATCGCCCGCGTCATGACGGACCAGGCGCTGGTTGTGACGCTCTTCTATGACGCGGTTCCGGTTCTCAGCTCGCGACGCTTGCGCGGAGTAGCCCACGGGCTACCTTTCAACGCCGAAGAATGGAGCGTCCAGTAGACCGGCGGACAGTCCCTATTGCTTCCACATCCACTCGTGGATGTTGCCGAAGCGGGTACTGTCCGGCGTGATGACCTGCGGACCTGTCAGCGCACCCGAGTAGGCGAGGATCTGGAAGTTGTAGTAGAGGGGCGGCGAGGGCAGCTCGTCCCCCAGAACCTTCATCATCTGGGCCATGAGCCGAGCCGAATCGGCTCGATCCAGCGTCGTAGACCACTGCTCGTAAGTCTGGTCGAACTCCGCGTTGGACCAGCCCATGCGGTTGCCGCCCGTCCAGTTGTCCCATGGGCCACCGATATTGGACGTGAGCCACTTGTTGAGGCCCAACCCGATCTGCAGCGTGTTGTTGTTCAACGTGAGACCGGGGAAGGTGCCCTTAGTCCTGTCGTCCACAGCACGGGTGGAGGACGGCAGCAACATCATGGTCGGGTCGAGCCCGCCATCCCGGAGATTGCCGGCCACAATGGTGGTGTCTTGCTCCTCCTGTCCACCGGATACCCCGCGGATCTCCAGATGGAACCGCCCATCCGTTTGGCTGACGAAGACGCCGTCCGGGCCCTTCGCGTAGCCGACCCGGGCCATCAACTGCTCAGCCGCGCGCAGGTCGTACGGGTACCTCGCGACGGCCCGCATCACCTCCGCGTAATACGGGACGCTGGGAGGAGGTACGGTGTCCGCCACCATCGAGCTGTCGTCCAGCATCGTCTCCGCGAGGGCGGCCCGGTCGATGGAATGCTGGATCGCCTTACGAACTCGTGAGTCCAAGAGCGCCTTCGGATTGGCGTACTCGGGCCGCGCCTGCACCTGGATGTAGCGAAGGCTCGTCGGGTTCAGAAGGATGGTGCCACCCGTTTGCGGGATCCATTGCTCCTTCAGCACACGCGCTTGATCGAAGCGCAGTGAACCGTCCAGCGCAACGTCCGCATCGCCAGCGATGAGACGGGTGAGCGAGACGTTGGGATCGTTGTTCCAAGTGAGCCGGATGCGACTCACTTTCGGCTGGCCGAGGGCAAACTTGTCGAAGGCCGCCCCCTCGATGAACGCGCCGCGCTCCCAGCGATCGACGCGGTACGGACCAGCTCCGACATACTCAGTCGTCCAATAAGGAAGGTTCCCGAAGGCTTCACCATCGCCCTGATCGAGCGCAGGCTGGAGAATGTGGCGCGGGAACGGCAGTGATTCCGGACCGGCCGCCAACATGAACGGCTGTTTCCACTTGATGACGACGGTGCGCGCGTCCGGCGCCAGCACCTCGTCCACTTGCCGTACTTCGGCGGACGTTTGGTCGAGACCCCAATCCACACGAGCGATGGCGACCCGGCGTCCGAAGACGAAGTCATCGGCAGTAAGCGGCGTGCCATCATGCCACGCCAATCCACCCTTCAGCCGGAAGGTCGTTTCCATCCGGCCTTCAGGGAAGACCCGCCACGTATCGGTGTTGAGCTGGGGAATCGACTCCGACAGAACCGGGTATGGCTCATTCTGAAGGTTCCAATACGCCAGGTTGGCGCTGAAGAGCGGCTTGTGGACGGCCGCGCGATCGACCGAGGAGTCCATCATGGTGGGCGGCTCGACGCGCATGATGACGTTCAGCGTACGCGATGACACCGTAGAAGCCAGACCGCCGCCGGCGGAGTCGGCACGCGATGCCGCCGTCTGGCTTGACGGTCCACAAGCCACGATAGCGAGTGTGGCGACCAAGATGAAGGACGAAAGACCCGTTCTCACGAAAGACCCCTCCCGTCGGGCTGGTTCACCAGATCAACGTGCTCGTTAGCCCTTTGGGGGATCGTACCCTGAGCTCACGCTGCCATCAATTGTGGCGGGCAATTGATGGCAGGCGAAACAAAGCAGGCGAGCGATCTCGAAAGAGGATCGCTCGCCTGCTTGTGTCTATTTCGTGGTTCGACCGTACGATTCGGTCTTAGACGCGGGCCTTCGTTCGCGGGTGATCCATAGTGACTTCGGCGCCGTTCTTGCGGCACTCCGCCTCGAAGCGCTCGAAGACGTCCTGATCCTCATCCCCGTACTCGATCTGCCAGCCGCCTTCCTTCTCGCTCAAGTCGGCGCCCTGGGCATTCGCCTGGGTGTTGCCGACGTAGAGACCGCCGAAGGTGTAGGCGAGATAGCGGGCCGGCTCCGGACCGCTATTGAAGTGCTGATGGTACTGGCCGTCCATCGGAGAGAAGATCGAGCCTTCCTTCCACGGAACCATCGTCTTCTCCTTCTGGCCAGGGAACCAGAGGAGCGAGTAGCCGACGCCGCTCAGGATGATGATCTCCGCGCCCGGGCCGTGCCGGTGGCCCTTCTTGTAGCTGCCTGGAGGGAACTCGCTCATGTGGGCGGACATTGCATTGCCCGACATAACGAAGAACATGTTCGTTCCGCCCGCGCCGCGCTCCTTCCAGCTTTCGAGCTTGAAGCTGCGTGTGTCCGGGATGAAGTTCGTCTGCCAGCGGCGAACGCCGATCTTCTTGCCGGGATCGGTGAAGAAGGTGTCGTCGTCGGTGCTGTAGCGATCCTTGAAGACGTAATCACAGGTGAACGGGAACTCCTGGCTACGGACCGCGTTCATCTGGAGCGGGCCGGTCGTCGCCGTAAAGAGGCGCGCTGGCTTCTGTCCATCTAAGTTGAAGTGCTGGTAGTAGGAATTCAGGGGCGGGGAGAACAGGCTGCCCGCCTGCCACTCGACCGTCTGCTTCTTGTTGGAGCCTGGCTGCCAAACCGTTGTGGCGCCGCGGCCATCGACGACGTAGTAGGTCGACTCGAAGAGGTGATGGAGCTCCTTCGTCTGCCCACCCGGCTCGATCTCGAGGATCCAGCCGTCGTTCTGCTCCTGGGCGGCCAGGTTGATGATGGCGCCCTTCTGCCCAATGCGCTCCCACGGCGCAACTTCGACCGTGTGGAGATCCGAAACGTGCGAGCCCTCATATACCGGAACGCCTTCTTCGGCCTTCCAGAGCGAGTAGGCTGTTGGACCACGGGTCCAATTTGCGCGGGTGCTGCCTTCTTCCGCCACGGATCCTTCCTCCTTCTGTCTCGACTTCCGCCGTCCCCTAGGACCCAGCACAGCCGTGCAGGCAGTTCTCGGCGACTTGTCTTTCCGATGATACAAGAACGAGACGAAGCGGTCAGGTGGGAGAATTCGCCCGTCGCGCGACCTCTTCGAGAACGATCTCGCGCGCCACTTCCGAAATGAGGGATGCGGTCTCTCGGAAGGATCGGTCCCTGCCAAACCGCTCGGTCAAGCTCACCGTCCGACGCAAGAAGCCACCCTTCTCGATCATTTCGCAGTCCTCAGCGCCGTCGCCAGTCTCGCCGACGATTGCAACCGTTGGCACGCCAACTGAATGAGCAATGGCGGCTACGACAGCCACCGCCTTTCTGTTCAAGGTCTGCGAATCGAGCCGGCCCTCGCCCGTGATCACCAAGTCCGCACTCCGGCACTGCTCAGCGAATCGCACGGCGTTCAGGAGCAGCTCGGCCCCCGGCTCCAGCGTCGCCCCGCAGAACGCCATCAGGCCAAAAGCAGCTCCGCCCGCTGCGCCAGCGCCCGGTGTTGTCATGTCACTGGTCGTCAGAGACGCCAGGTGCCGCAGGCCCCAATCCAGGAGTTGCACCTGCTCGAGCGACGCGCCCTTCTGCGGCGCGTAGACCGCTGCTGCGCCAGTCGGCCCACACAGCGGGTTGCTCACGTCACACGCGACTCGAATCATCCCAATGGGCGGCGCGGGCTCGACACGAGCCACGTCGAACAGCATGCCGCCAGTGAGCGGCACGGGGATCACGTGGCCACCTCGATCGTAGAATCGCGCGCCCATCGCCTGAGCGAGGCCCGCCCCCCCATCACAGGTCGCGGTGCCGCCGAGTCCGACGATGACGTCCGTGCAGCCTCGCTCGATCGATCGACGGATGAGCTGCCCGGTGCCGTAGGAGGTCGTGTAGGTAGGGTCGCGTCGCTCATGGGAGAGCAGCATGATGCCGGACGCTTGCGCCATCTCGACGATGCCGGTGCAACCGTCGGCCGCGATGCCATAGCTTGCGTCCCGAGCGTCGGCCAATGGGCCAAGGACCGCCGCGCGCTGGGTACGTCCTCCCAGCGCCGAGATGAGGACGTCTAACGTGCCCTCGCCGCCGTCGGCGACGGGACACACGATGACTTCGACGTCGACACCCGCTGCGTCAGCGCCCGCGGCCATCGCCCTCGCCACCTCGGCGGCTGAGAGCGACTCCTTGAAGCTGTCGGGAGCGCAAATGACGGTCAACACTCCCTATCTACAACTCCTGTGAGATCGAATGACGTGGTTGCCGTCACCCGGGCGTGGACCTGTCCTGCACAGTATGACGACCGAGCACCACCGGCTTCAATCACGGAGAGATCGAAGGAACCGTTCGGCGCAAGAACCACGCGATCGAGGGGTGCAGGTGTGAGCATTTTAGCCAGCATTGGCATCCAGTTATCAGCGCTTTTGTCCGATCCGTAAGGGGTAGACATCGTGGCATAGTGATCTATCCGGCTCGGATCAGCATGTGCCGATTCGCAATTCTCCGGGCCAACCGAGGCGAAGGCGTGGGCGAGCTTGGCGGGATCCCGCTTCCACCGAGGACCGAGAAGCCTTTCTATCGAAGTTTGGCGCAGTCGATTCGAGAGAGCATCGAGGCCGGACGGCTCAAGGAAGGCGACAGCCTGCCGCCACAACACGAGATCGCGCGGGCGGCTCGCGTGAACGTTGGCACCGTGGCCCGTGCTATCAACCTGCTCATCCGCGAGCAGGTGCTGACGAAGCGAAATCGACGCGAGCGCGTCCACGTCCGAGCACGGGAGCGTCCGGCGACACGCCCACCCGACGTGGAGCAGGCGGCGCACGGGGTGATCCGCCTTCAGGTCTCCGTTGGCACGATCGAGACGCAAGGAGAGCTCGCACGCGTGCATGCGGTCGTCGCCGACAACCAGGAGCTGGTGATTCGCACGATGCGGGCGGCGGTGGACTGGCTCGAGCTCAAAGCAGGCCAGCAGGTGTTCGTGGACATCTCCTCGCCGCAGGTGGGGCTGAGCAGCAGCTAGGCCGCCAGGTCGCCCCGAGCCCGCCGCGCTTGCCTATTTGGCTCGCAGGTTCGGGCTCTCCAGCACCGCAGGGTTGATCACCCGCACCGGATCGCCCGCCGCAAACGTCTGGATGTTCTCGATCGTGTTGGCGAACATCGCCTTGTAGCCCTCCTGGGTCACGTAGCCTAAGTGCGGCGTGATCACGGTGTTCTCCATGTTGCGCAACGGGTGATCCTTCGGCAGCGGCTCGATGTCGAACACGTCGAGCCCCGCGCCTGCGATAGAGCGCGTTCGGAGCGCATCGATCAGCGCCCGCTCGTCCACGAGGGGGCCGCGAGACGTATTGATCAAATACGCTGTGGGCTTCATGAGCGCCAGCTCGCGCGCGCCGATCATGCCGCGGCTGCGATCGCTCAGCGTGTAGTGGATCGAGACGAAGTCGGACTTGGAGAAGAGCTCGTCCTTGGTCGCGTAGGCAACACCCGCCTCCGCTGCCTTCTCAGGGGTCAGGTTCTGGCTCCACGCCAGCACGTTCATGCTGAAGGCGAGACCCACCCGCGCGGTCACAGTCCCGAGCCGGCCGAGTCCCACGATGCCAAGGGTCTTCCCGCTGACGCTCTCAGTCAGCCCGAGCTGCCACTTACCCGCCCGTACGGCTGCGTCCTCACGCGGGATCTTCTTCGCCAGCGCCAGCATGAGCCCCCAGGCAAGCTCGGCCGTCGAAGGGCCTCCCCCCGTTGCCGTTCCCGCACAGACGATGCCCAGCTCTGTGGCGGCCGCGAAGTCGAAGGAGGCATTCCCCATACCGGTGGTGATCAGGAGCTTGAGGTTGGGGAGCCGCTCCAGCAGCGACCGCGGCATGGGCGTCCGCTCTCGCATGCCCATCACCACGTCATAGTCCTTCAGCCGCGCGACGAGCGCGTCTTCGTCAAAGAGGTGGTCCTGGAACACATCCGGCTGGCTATCGCTTGGGAGCACCGACCAATCGGCCATGCCCAGGGCGACCTGCTGGTAGTCGTCGAGAATCGCAATTCGCACGATCTAAGACCTCCCACAACGTTCGGGAATCAGAAGACTTGGCCGGCGCTTCACGAGCGGCCGCACCTATCGGGACGGATCGTAGCTCATCGCCGCTCTAAGCTCGTAGTTCACGTGGAAAACCGACGCGGCGAATGAGGTCCCATAGAGAGACTCCGGCGTCGGAAGGTCCGCGGGCCCATCGAATTCGATCACCGCTGCGCCACGGAAGTTGTCGGGCAGAAACGCCAGGGCAGGCAGGTAGATGTACCGGGCTGGCGCAGCGTTGGACAGCGTACTCGTTACGTCACCGAGAAAGACACCATCCTCATGGTAGAAACTCACGGTCGCGACGGGAAACTCATTCCCCCGATCGGTAGCCGCCACGATCGCGATGCCAGCATTCCAGCCATCAGAGTTGTTGAACACGAACGGCACGTACAGGGGACCTGGGCGTTCCGTCACGTTCTGCCCTAGCCAATCCGTGTTCGCCCCCATGAGGCGCAGTCGAGAGCTCCCAACGGTCATCATGTCGCCCGCCCTGTTCACGTTGATCGCCAGAGCCACGTGGCCCCCAGGCATCCCTGAGACTCCCCGGCTAGCGAGCGCATCGTCGAACCCGGCGAATGAAGCCCACCCTCTAGCGAAAACATCCACCGTGAATGTGCCATCCGGCAGGAGGGCAATTTCTGGATCGTTGAAGTCGCCAAGGTTCAGAGTCACCAGCCCGCCCCGGCTTGCAGACCGCATGATCGTGCAGGAGATCCGACAGGATAGAGGGCTTGCCACTGCATTGATCGACCGTAATCGAAAAGCGACTGACGTCTGCTCCCCCAGGTTATCGACGACGAGCATCGAGCTCCATTTGTGGTCCGTGCCGCCATAGTTCTTGTAGACCACAGGCAGGCTGGAATCGATCATTGGAGGATGGATCTCAGATCGGGCGATCCCGTGGATCATTTCGGGCGTCCCGTCAATATCCGGCGCCACGAGGGTGGCGGTTGCGGTCAGGTTCGGCGGATCACAGCCATCACCTGTTTCCTTTGATCGACTGGACCAAACACCAACCCAGCCGACGAATGCGCTGGGCATATCCGTCGCGAACAGCGTCCAAACTCCGCCCGGTGGCACGTCCGCTGTCTGTGTCGCGGCGAGCAACGCGGGACCGCCCTGTGCACCGTTCGAAAAGAATCGGACCTCGGCTTGCGATGAGCAATCACCCGTATTCCCGACACGAATCTCGTCCGTTTGGAGGTTCCGTACCTCCATTCCGTCCAACGACCCACCGTTAACGACCAGCGGCAAGACAGTCGAGAGGGTCGGACCCGTTTCGACCGGTGACTGATCCTTCAGGGTGAGCACGAAGTCCACCCCGGCCACCCAATGCCCGGATGCCGGAGCCGTAGCCAAGATCGCGCACCGGACGCGCATGGGCGTTCCGACCACCCCTGAGAGTCGCCAGTAGCGGACAGGACGTTAGCGAGGTTCGGCCTGCAATCGTCGTAGTCCTCGGGCACTTCGACGATCAGCGCATATGTGGCGCCGGGAATCAAGCCCGCAATCACGTAAGCACCCGGCAGATCGGAAGGAGCAACGGGAGGTGGCCGATTGTCCCCTCCGCGAGGAGTTGGGTCCTGCAGCATCGATCTCTGGGTTCCTACGGGCATACCGGGTCCAGCCAAGTCGACTGAGCCGGCAAAGCTCTTCAACGCATCCAGCAACGCGATTCCGCCGCCGGCCAGAGTCGATGCGTTGATGCCACTGGGCGGGATCGGGACGCCGATCGGTGTCGAAACACACGTGCGCGTGGCTGGGCAGGAAACCGGCACCGCGTAAACGTCTTGGTCCGGGACTGCCGTCCCACCGGGGGCGCCGCCGTTCCAAATCACACCGTAAGCGCCTGCTGATTCTTGCGGAGATCCGTTCCGATCGGTGTTCGCGGACGGCGAAGACCTCGCCTCTAGCTCGGCGTTGACGGTTACGATACGATCTGGCTGGGCGACGATTAGACCACTCGTCCACGGGCGGTGCCCACACAAGATCGGACCGGAGCCTCTCGCCGACCGCACGAAGCCCGGCGGGCAGGACGACGTTGGTCGGTCGTCGACAACCGTCACCACATACACGCCGGATGGCAACAGCGGTTGATGCACCGCTCGGGAACCTGGCGGCGCCTCCGTAAGACAGCTCGACTGCCCATCCATCAACACCACAGCAAGAAAGCCGAAGCAGTAGCTCCCCCCGGCGTCGAGGGCAGCCGCGGCTACCGGGGTGCCCCGCAGTCCGTCGTCTGCGCCAAGGGCGCCGGGCTGTATCTCCACGAGGTCTCCGGGTCCACGCACCCGTGGCGTTGGCCCGACGAATGCCGTCGACCCGGCCACGGTTCCCGGGAGGGAAGCGTAGAGCACGACGAACGCACCAGGTCCAGTAACAGGCGAACCTTGCGAGTCGACCACCGTGCCCCGAATGAGCGTCGAACCCAGGGCGGGCAACGGGATAAACCCCGATCTCCCCGTCTGCATAACGACCCAACTGGCATCGACCCAAGTGCCCACAGCGGTGGTCGTTCGTACGATCGACAAGCTCGGCCTTACGTTCGCCACGGCCAAGCCGGGCCCACTGATCGTGAACGTGATCGTGGTCTCTGGCGGCAGGCCGTTGATAATCCAGAGGCCCGTTCGGACGCACGTTCCAGCGACCGGCCCAGTCGCTGCCCCATCCGACGGAGGGGACGGACAGACTGCCGTCCGCAGCACCCGACCATCCGCCGCGGTCGCGGTGATCGTGATGCCACCTATTCCCTGTCCCAGAGTATTCACCACGTGGCCGAAGGCACCAGCGCCTGCCGTTGGGACAGAACCGGGCCCCTGGGCGAACTCGTCCCATCGACCAGGGGCCCGGCTATCAGCGGCACGTACATTCGATGGGAACGCCGCTACCAAACAGAAGAGAATCAAAGCTACGCGATACAACCGTGTTCCCCGCGCTACTGAACCAGTCTGGACGTGACGTCCACTGTAACGGGTTCGGCCAATAACCAGTAGGACGGGAACATCGTCAGCAGCAGGCGTGCGCTCCATAATTGGCCCATTGCATTCAGTGGGAGAGCGCCATGCATGACCCTCGCGAACGAAACCGGCGAGTCATCGAAGAGTTCCGAGCTAGCGGTGGAAACGTGGAGAACCGACCGCTGTTGCTCCTGACCACGATGGGAGCGAAGAGCGGAAGGCCTTACACCACGCCCGTGATGTACCTGCGTGACGGTGACCGATTGGCCGTCTTCGCCACCCACGGTGGTTCCCCAACCCATCCGGACTGGTACCACAACCTGGTGGCGCACCCAAGGGTAACGGTCGAAATTGGGAGCGAACGCTTCGAGTCGGAAGCAAGGACGATCAGTGGCCCGGAGCGCGACGCTCTATACGCGCGTCAGGCCGAGCTGTTCCCCCAGTTCGCGGACTATCAGCAGAAGACCACTCGGACCATTCCAGTTGTCATCCTCGAGCGCAGCGACGCCACGTAAGCGCCGTCGTCCGGCGTTTGCCGCACACCCCGCTGAGCCCGACGAAGTCTAAGCTCCGGCGGTCTGTGGAACGCGGAGGTGCTGGCCGAAGAAACGCAGAACCCTGCGCCAGGAGTCGCTCGCGGCGAGCTCGCGGTAGCTGTCCCGCTTGTCGTTCATGAAGGCGTGGGGCGCACCCGCGTAAATGTGGATCTCGTGGGGCTTGCCATGCTCGTCGAGCTTCGCCTGGAGGTCGCGGACTGAGTCCGCCGGGATGCCCTGGTCTGCCTCGCCATACGCGCCGAACACCGGGCAGCCCATCTCGGGGACGAGATCGATTGGGGACACCGGTTGACCGTCGGTGATCGCGCGATTCACCGGGCGCCCGTAGAACGAAGCTGTCGCTCGAAGGTCAGGGCATCGCGCCGCGAGGAATAGCGCGTGGCGGCCACCGCCGCACCACCCGATCGCGCCGATCGCGTCGCCTGCCACGTAGGGCTGAGATCGGAGCCACTCCACCGCGGCGCAGAGGTCGCGGTCCGCATCCTCGTCGCGCGGGCCGCCCACGATCGCGCCACCTTCCAACCGCGGGAACTGGCCGCGAGCCGCGTAGATGTCCGGCACGATCGCCACGTACCCTCGATTTGCGAACCGAATGGCCACGTCCCGCATATGTTGGCCGCCCTCGGGCGTGTCGGCCATGCCCCATAGCTCATAGCACATGAGGATCGCGGGGAATGGGCCGGGGCCATCAGGACGAGAGAGAAAGGTGGGTACGTCCTGCCCGTCGGATCGATAGGTGACGGTGTCGGTCGAGATGGCCATCGGTGCCTCCGTCGTGACGATCAATGCGGCTGCCGATCATATTACCCTGCCTGGAATCCGCCTTGAACAGCCCCATTTGCGGCTGCACGGGTCGAAGCGCAGAGAGCAACGTGGGTGATTGGCCCGTCGGACGGGTGTTGAGACTTACCCTGGGGGAGCCGGGGCGGAGAGGTTATGAGGCGGAGGCTACCAAGACAGGGGTGGGACCGAGCGCCTCGCCTGAGGTCGTCGGGCCGCGATGCGCTCTTCGAGCCACTCCAGGTAGCTTCGAGCCGCGGAGTCGGTATATTCGAGCAGCGAGCCGAGGCTCGCGATGGCGCCGTTCAACATCGCCTTGCGGTTCATTCCGGCCCCACCCGCGGTCCCTGGCTCGATGATGTTCGCCAGATACGTCACGGGGCGCACCAGATCTTCGATCGCGCCTTGGAGCTGATCAGCCTTGAACTTCGCCATGGGGTAATGCTCGATGTCAGGCAGTTGGTCCGAGAGTGCTTCCACCTGGTGGAGGTGCGTCTGGAGGCCAACGAGTTGGTTGCGACAGGGATATTCTTCGAGGCGCCCATACGTGGCAATCGCGTCGATGGCTCCAACGATGACGCCAAAAGACTCCACATGCCCCTGTGAATGCTCCTCACGGCGCTTGCGCCCAGACACCACCTGCTCGGCGATCTCTTGCTGCTTCGCCCGCACGAACCGTTGCCAGCGGACGTCCATGAGGTCCGGCCCAATGGTCGGATATCGGGTGCCAATCTGCTCGAGGGACAGCCCTTCCGAAAGCAGGGTGCGAATCTGCCAGAACAGCACGCGCTCCGCGTCCCTCACGAAGAGCCCGAGCGATGCGGACCGCTGGTTTCCACGGGCAGCGAGGGCTCGGCGGTACATGTCGCGGAGCGCCTCCGGGTTGAACCGCTTGAGGAGCCGCGGATCTCGTCCATCAGGGTGAATGACGCGAAGGACCCGGCCGGCGAGATCTCGAAGGTCCGGGTTCCAGAAGTCAGCCTCGTATCGCTGGAGGCGGTTGACCAATGTCTTGCCTTGGGTCAGGACCTCCGAGAGATTCCGCTCCCACTCCTTGTTCTTGTCGTCCCGACGCGGGTCGGAGATCTCGACCGACTGAAAGATCACGTTGAGGGCAGACGACTGCTGCAGGTCCGAAGCGACCTTCGAAGCCGCCTTCGTCTGGTACCACGACGCCTCATTCTCCATGGCCTGGGTCAGCAGGATGGACGAGATCTGAGACTCGAGTGGGTCACTGACGATGCGTCGCGCCTCGAGGAACGCAATGGTGAGAAGCGACGCGGGGGGAAAAGCGGACAAAGGAACGAGCGCTGTCCGCGGGATCTGCCGTTCCACGCCCTCGGAGGGAAGCGGACCCTGCCTCGCACGGAGGCGATCTTCGAGGGCACGTGACCGGCCTAGCATCGTCTAGCTCCAGGACGAACGAAACTGGTTATGTACCCGCGGGTTCTAGCACCTTCCGAAGGCTCCGTGCCAGTTCACTATAAGGAATATCTTGCTTCGGCCGTAATCATTCAGCATGTCCAAACCCGTGTCAACAGAGAGATTCCACCCAGCGCTCAGTGAAGCTCCTCGAGGAGCCGGCCATACCCAACGACGGGCTGCCGCACGTGGAGCCGCCGCTGCACGGCCCAGACGCGCGCGGGGACAGGATGGACCACCGGGACCTCCAGATCCTGCTCTAGCGTCTCGATGATGTCCAGCGTTCGCCACCCCGACCCGAGCATGTAGATGCCGTCCACGTTTCGGTGCTTCAGGAACGCGCGCTTCGTGTGGGCATAGACCTCGAAGGACGACAGCCGCCCAACCTCCGCGAACGGGACGTCGATCCCCTCCATCGCGAGCACGTTGTAGCCAGCATCGGTGAAGTATTTAGCACAGATGTCGTTGATCTCTCCGGTGAAGTACGTGACCCCCACGAACCGGTGAATGTCCAGCACACGCATGGCGTTCGTCTGGGTCTGCGGCGCCGTGATGATCGGTACCCCATACTTCTTCTCCCAGCCCTGAACGAGCGCTCTCTCGGCCTCGTAGCCCTGGACCATGAAGGGTGGCGCGCCCTCCGGGTGGATGAGATCCACGCCCAACCCGCTGAGCTCCTGGATCTTGCTCTCGACTGCGTCCATCACCGTCTTGAACTCGGATACGGTACCTTCGCGGATGTTCAGAAATGTTGGGATGACGCCGATCCCCTCAGGGAGGAGGCGGATGAACTCCTCCAGGGATCCTGGCCGCATGGTGGGCTTTACGACGCCAACAACGCCTCGCCAACTGGTGAACGTCACGTTCGTCCCTCCGTTGAGCTTGCGGGTGCCTCGAGCCGCTCATGACCGTGCCGAAGGGTGTCCCACGCCTCGGCGCTGCAGAGTGAGCGACTGGTCCCCTTACTCATTGTGCCCGACGACGCTCACCGCTCCACTCTGCCGCGCCAGCCCATATTCGATCGCGTCCGCCAGCGCTTCCCAGCTCGCCTCCAGAATGTTGGGTGACACCCCTACCGTCGTCCATGTCCCGTGCTCATCCGCGGACTCGATCAGGACCCGGACTTGCGTGCTCGTGCCCTCAGTACCGTCGAGGACGCGCACGCGATAGTCGGTGAGATGAATATCGGCGACACCCGGATAGAAGGGCTGCAGCGCCTTGCGCAGCGCGCGGTCCAGGGCGTGGACCGGCCCGTCGCCATCGGCCGCGGTGTGCTCCTCGCGATCACCCACCACTACCCGAATCGTCGCGTCGGTCCGCTGCTCGCCGCGTCCACGGTGGTCGATGGTGACGCGGTAGTCCTGGAGCTTGAACCGTGGCTCCCAGAGGCCGAGCTGCCGACGCAGCAGCAGCTCGAGCGAGGCGTCGGCGCTCTCGAACTGGTAACCACGGTTCTCCATCTCTTTCACCGTCTGGACGGCTCGCTGTGCCGCGGGCGCATCGTCCTCGAGGGAGATGCCCATCTCCTTCGCGGCGGCGAACAGGTTGCTCCGCCCGGCGAGCTCGGAGATCAAAACTCGACGAAGGTTGCCCACCGTGTCCGGGTCGATGTGCTCGTACGTCAGCTCGTTCCGCATCATGGCGCTCACGTGGACGCCACCCTTGTGGGCGAAGGCGCTCCGGCCGACGTACGGCTGGTTGTCGATGGGCACGAGGTTCGTGACATCGTAGAGGTAGGCCGAGAGCGCGGTGAGCTGATCGAGATTGGGACCGCATGCAAGGTCGGCGCCGAGCTTCAACGCGGCGCCTGCGATCACCGGGCACAGGTCGACGTTGCCACATCGCTCACCCACGCCGTTGATGGTCCCCTGGACTTGCGATGCGCCGGCGCGAACGGCAGCCAGGGTGTTGGCCACCGCGGACCCGGAGTCGTTGTGGACGTGGATCCCGACCTTCTTGTGCCCGGCTGCGACAACCTCCTTCACGATCTGCTCGACGTCCCACGGGAGCATCCCGCCGTTCGTATCGCAGAGCACGATCCAATCGGCGCCTGCGTGGGAGGCCGCCGCCAGCGTCTCCAGCGCGTACTCGGGATCGGCTCGATAGCCGTCAAAGAAATGCTCGGCGTCGTACACGACCTCCTTACCCTGATCCTTCAGGTAGGCGACGGAGGAGCGGATCATCTCGAGGTTCTCTTCGAGGGTGGTGCGCAGAGCCTCGGTCACGTGCAAGGTCCAGCTCTTGCCAAACAGAGTAACTACTGGTGTATCGGCCGCGAGGAGCGTGCGCAACCCTTCGTCCGCATCGGCGGCGATCCCCGCGCGACGCGTGCTGCCGAAGGCGCTGAGCTTGGCATGGGAGAGCTTCAACTCGCGGGCGCGGTCGAAGAACTCCGAATCCTTGGGATTCGAGCCGGGCCAACCGCCCTCGATGTAGTCGATACCGAACTCATCGAGCCTGCGGGCGATCCGCAGCTTGTCTTCAACCGTCAGGGAAACGTGCTCTCCCTGGGTTCCATCCCGCAACGTCGTGTCGTACACAAGTACCTGGCTCATCTCGCTCCTCTCAGTGCCGCAAGAACAACAAAAAATCCCGCCCCCAATGGGACGGGATCATTCCCGCGGTACCACCCAACTTCTCCGACAACGTCGAAGCACTCGATCAGGGTACGTGTTCATACCCTTGCCCCTCATAACGGGTGGCAAACCCGGCCACGCCTACTTGATGCGCTCCGATTGGGCATCGTCTTTCGGGTAGCGGCTCAGGGAGGATCTTCGACGTCGCTGCCGTGCCCGGTCACACCAAACCCGGGCTCTCTGGTCGGCCGTCGTTCGTCTACTCGTTCCCGTCGACGCCTGCTCGTATTCTCTTTTGCGACACTCTGGGCATTCTACGCGACGGTCACAGCCCTCGCAAGCGCGGCTAGTTGGAGCCGAAGAGTCTCTCATGAAACATAGGGACCTCCTAACAAAAATCTCGAGGGTCAGCTTGCCGCGGGCGCCCCGGCGGCGAGGTCGGGTTGCGAGGATCGACGCAGCCGCTGAGTGAGGAGCGCGGCCACCGCGATCAGGACGAGCAGCGCCTGAGCGATTGTGGTCTCCCACGTGGGGTAGAGGCCGAGCAAGCCATTCTCCGGAAGGTACGACACGGGCGTCGCTTGGAGGGCACCCGCGACCTGAAGCGCGTGGATGCCCATGCCGACGAACTTGAAGGCGAGATAGTAGATGAGCACCGTCGCGGTCAAGAAGAACGGTCGGATCGGAAGCCGCACGCCCAGCGCAAACATGAGCACCCCTGCGACAGCGAGCCCACCGGTGCCGATCAGGAG
>ORMF012287547.1_pt1 | contig 22373 bp, 17 predicted proteins | sample 1779871 | NCBI WGS metagenome assembly ORMF01 (sample SAMEA104232316, study PRJEB22302) | groundwater metagenome | biome: forest; feature: aquifer; material: groundwater | place: USA | collected 2011-08-07 | depth 5.4 m | reverse complement strand
TCGCAGGCAGCCCTCACGGGCGAGTCGTTCCCAGTCGAGAAATCCCCTGGCCCGGTCGCCGGCGATGCGGCCCTTCCCCAGCGCACCAATTCGGTCTTTCTCGGCACCTCGGTCAGAAGCGGCACGGCCAAGGTGCTGATCGTAGAAACCGGGCTGCGAACCGAATTCGGCAAGATCGCCGGCCGGCTTGCCAGCGCCGCGCCCGAAACGGAGTTCGCCCACGGTTTGCGGCAGTTCGGCTACCTGCTGACGCGCGTGATGATCGTGATGGTACTGTTCGTCCTCACCATCAATCTGCTGCTGCAGCGCCCGCTGGTGGATTCGCTGCTGTTTGCCGTCGCCTTGGCCGTCGGCTTGTCGCCCGAGCTGTTGCCGGCCATCGTCAGCGTCACCCTGTCGGCGGGGGCCCGGCAGATGGCGCGCCAGGGTGTGATCGTGCGCCGGCTGGACGCCATCGAGAACCTCGGCAGCATCGATGTCTTGTGCACCGACAAGACGGGAACTCTCACCAAGGGCGTGGTGGAGCTGAGCGGAGCGGTCGACCCAACGGGAGCCGCGTCCGACACCACGCGGCGTCTGGCCCTCGTCAACGCCGTGCTGCAGACCGGAATTGAGAACCCGCTCGATACCGCGATCAGCGACGACGGCAGAAAGCGCGGGTTGCAGCTGCGAGCGCCAACCAAGATCGACGAGATCCCCTACGATTTCCTGCGCAAGCGACTGACGATCGTGGTGTCGGAAGACGGCACCGCCGGCGAGCACAGGATCATCACCAAGGGGGCCTTCGACAATGTGCTCGACTGCTGCAGCGATGCCGCACGCGATGGCCGGCTGGTGCCCCTCGATGCGGCTGAGCGTGCCCGTCTTGGCGCGTACTACCAGGCCAACGGGGCGCAGGGATTTCGGGTGCTGGGGCTCGCAACCAAACTGGTGCCCGCAAAGGCGCACTACGACCGCCACGACGAGACCGGCATGACGTTTGCCGGCTTCCTGCTGTTCTTCGACCCGCTGAAGGAGGGCATCGATCGGACCATCCGCGATCTCGCGCGCCTCGGCATCGCCGTCAAGATCGTCACCGGCGACAACCGGTTCGTTGCCGCCCATGTCGGGGAAGCCATCGGCCTCGACCCCAAGCGCATGCTCACGGGGGCGGAGCTGAACCACATGCGCAACGAGGCGTTGTGGCACCTGGCCGAGACTACGGATCTGTTCGCGGAGGTCGATCCGCAGCAGAAGGAGCGGATCGTGCACGCCCTGCAGCATCGCGGCCACGCCGTCGCCTATCTGGGCGATGGCATCAACGACGCGCCTGCCCTGCACGTGGCCGACGTCGGCGTCTCGGTCGATCAGGCCGTCGACGTGGCGCGCGAGAGCGCCGATGTGGTGCTTCTGCGCCAGGACCTCGAGGTGCTGAAATCGGGCGTGCTCGACGGCCGGCGGACCTTCGCCAACACCCTCAAATACATCGCCATCACCACCAGCGCCAACTTCGGCAATATGATCAGCATGGCCCTGGCGACCCTGTTCGTCCCGTTCCTGCCGCTGGCCGCCAAGCAGATCCTGCTCAACAACTTCCTGTCCGATTTTCCCTCCATGACCATCTCGACCGACAACGTCGATCCCGAAGCGACCGAGGGCGCCCAGCGCTGGAGCATCCGCAGCGTCCGCACCTTCATGGTGGTTTTCGGGCTGGTGAGCACCGCCTTCGACCTCGTCACGTTCGCCGTTCTGCTCAAGCTGTTCAGCGCGACAGAGGCGGTGTTCCAGAGCACCTGGTTCATGGTCTCGCTGTTGACCGAGCTCGCGGTGCTGCTGGTCTTGCGAACACACCTTCCCTGCTTCAGGAGCCGGCCAAGCCGATTGCTGCTGATCGCGACGGCGATCGTGAGTTTGCTGGCCGTGACCCTGCCATACCTGGCTCCGGTGGCGCGAACGTTCGGATTCGTGCCGCTGCCGCTGCCGTTGCTGTTGGCGGCGTTCCTGATCGTGCTGCTCTACGTGATCGCCACCGAGCTGACCAAGCGGTGGTTCTACTCGCGCCCGATCCGTGTTGGGGCCGTGGTTCCCGGCACCGTCCCACCACGGTGACGGCATGGCAGAGCGGCCTCGCAAATGCATTCCCGTTGGCCGGGTTCCGCTCTAAAAGGGGCTCAGGGAAACAGGCTCACGCAAAAGGATCGCGACCATGGTTCAGCGCCTCAAGTTCTACATCGACGGCAAGTGGCAAGATCCCGCATCCAAGAAGACCCTGCCTGTCGTCAACCCCGCCACCGAGGAGGCCCTGTACGAGGTCGCGCTCGGCTCGGCCGCGGACGTCGACAAGGCCGTGGCGGCGGCGCGCCGCGCGTTCGAGACCTTCTCGCTCACGACCCGCGAGGAGCGCGCCGAGCTGCTCGGCAAGATCATCGAGGTCTACAAGCGCCGAATGAAGGACGTCGGGGCCGCCATCTCCGACGAAATGGGCGCTCCGCTCGGGTTTGCCGAGCGCTTCCAGGCCGGCGCCGGTCTGGGGCACTTGATGACCACGCTCGAGGTCCTCAAGAGCTATCCGTTCGAGGAGCGGCTCGGCTCGGGCCTGATCGGGGCCGGGGCGGGCGCCGGTCGGCGTCGTCGGCATGATCACGCCGTGGAACTGGCCGCTCAACCAGATCGCCTGCAAGGTCGCCCCGGCGCTCGCCGCGGGCTGCACCATGGTGCTCAAGCCATCGGAGAATACGCCCTCCTCGGCGCTGATCTTCGCCGAGATCCTCGATGAAGCGGGCGTGCCGAAGGGCGTCTTCAATCTCATCAACGGTCTGGGGGCGGAAGTCGGCGCCGCCATGAGTGCCCATCCCGGCATCGACATGATGTCGTTCACGGGCTCGACGCGGGCAGGCATCGACGTGGTGCAGCGGGCCGCACCCACGGTCAAGCGCGTCACGCAGGAGCTCGGCGGCAAATCGCCCAATATCATCTTGGAGGATGCCGATCTCGCCAAGTCGATCGCCGGCGGCACCGCGCACTGCTTCAACAACTCCGGCCAGTCCTGCAACGCGCCGACGCGCATGCTGGTGCCGCTGGCGAAGATGAAAGAGGTGGCGGCGATTGCCAAGGGCGTCGCCGACAAGGCCAAGGTCGGCGACCCCAGAGGCGCGGACACCACCATGGGCCCGGTCGTCAACCGCGTGCAGTGGGAGAAGATCCAGGGGCTGATCAAGAAAGGCATCGACGAAGGCGCGACGCTGGTGACGGGCGGGCTCGGGCGCCCCGAAAGCCTCAACAAGGGCTACTACGTGCGCCCGACCGTATTCGCCGACGTGAAGAACGACATGACGATTGCCCGCGAGGAGATCTTCGGGCCAGTGCTGTCGATCATCGGCTTCAAGGACGAGGACGAAGCCGTCCGCATCGCCAACGACACGCCTTATGGGCTGGCCGGCTACGTCTCCTCCGGTGACGTGGAGCGCGCGCGGCGGGTGGCGCGGCGCATCCGGGCCGGCAATGTCAACATCAACGGCGCCGCCAACGAGCGTGCCGCGCCCTTCGGCGGCTACAAGCAGTCGGGCAACGGCCGCGAGTGGGGCCGCTTCGGCCTCGAGGAATTCCTGGAGATCAAGGCCGTCGCCGGTTGGGGCGCCTGAGCACGGCGTGGACGCGCGGATCGCCTACGTCCAGGTTCGCGCGTTCACCCTTGTCCGCTTGCCCTGCCAGAAGCTCCACCACCTCGTCATCGCTCACCTGGTGGAAGTCGACGTAATGGATGCCGATTGCGAAGAACGGCTCGGGCGTCCACAGGCAGACAATCTCGTCGACCTCTTTCTCGAGAGCCTCGATGGCTTCGGCAGGGGCAACCGGAACGGCGAGGATGAGCGCCTTGGGGCGTTTCCTTCGCAAAGCCTTCAGCGCGGCACGGACGCTTGCGCCCGTTGCGATGCCATCGTCCACGAGGATGACGGTCCGGCCCTCGAGCGGCACACGCGCGCGTCCCTGCAGATAGGCTCCGCGCCGCCGTTCGATCTCCTCGAGCTCACGTTTGACGCCCGTGTCGAGATCGGCGGGGGTGACGCCGGCGAGCTCGATGACATCGTCGTTGGTGACGATCTCCGGATCGCCGCCGTCGACAACGGCAGCAGCGGCGAGCTCCGGTTGAGACGGCACACCGATCTTGCGCACGATCACGATGTCGAGGGGCGCCTCGAGGGCGCTGGCGATTTCGGCCGCAACCGGAACCCCGCCTCGCGGCAATGCGAGCACGACAGGAGACACCAGCCTCTTCTGCGCCAGCACCCGCGCGAGTGCCCGGCCGGCTGCGCGCCGGTCAGCAAATGGCGTTACGGTCTTCATCTCTCGAGCGCCTGACAGCGGATTTCCATTACTGCCACCTCTATACCAAGCCGGAACCGCGCTCCACCTTGATCGTGATCAATGCGCGCTTCGCGTCTGACGCGAACTGATAGCGTACGCAGTGCGATTGGGGGATGACGTCGCCACAGATTCGCGCTCCTTCTTGCTATGAAGCGGACTCATGTCAGCCTTGCCGCTGAGCTGTCGTCTGGAGCCTGCCGTGCCCAGACCGCGATTGTACGCCGGCGCCGATCAGCCGGCGCGGCTGAGCCTGGAAATCGACCGCATCGAGCATCAGGGAGAGCCTATTCCAGTCCTGTCGCACGACGTTTTGCAGTTGCCTTTTTGCGCGCTCACGCGGTTTACCCGGTCGGACGGGACGCATTTGCCGAAGGTACTCGTGGTTGCCCCTCTCTCCGGTCATTTCCCGATCCTCTTGCGCGATCTCGTCGTCGGGCTGCTCCCTACCTTTCAGGTCTTCCTCACCGATTGGGTCAACGCACGCCACGTCCCCCTCGGGCAGGGTGCCTTCGACCTCGAAACGAACGTCTCCTACGTCATCGATATGATCGAGCGATTGGGCTCCGGCCTGAACGTCATGGCTTTGTGCCAAGGCGCCCTGCCGGCTCTCCTCGCTACCGCGTATCTCGCGCAGAAGAGCGAGCATGCCGCGCCGCGCAACCTTATCCTGATGGCGGCGCCGGTAGATCCGGCCGCCAATCCCACGCGCGTCGTGCGTCTGATCAGGGGGCGATCACTTGCCTGGTACGAGCGCAACGTCATTGCTCGGGTGCCGGCCCCCTACCAGGGTCAGGACCGCCTCGTCTACCCTGGCTCCGTGCAGCTCCTGGGCCTGTCGGCATATCTCGCCCGTCACATCGGCGAGGGCGGTGAGCTCATATGGAAAATTCTCCATGACGGCGGCGAGGATCCCCTGCGGTTCCCCTTCCTCGATCTTTATTCGGCGCTGATGGACCTTCCCGCCGAGGTCTTTCTCGACATCGTTCGCCACATCTACCAGGAACGCTCCGCCTGGAAGGGCACGCTGACGGCTCGCGGTCAGCACGTCGACTTCGCGGCGGTTCGATCGACCGCTCTGATGACGGTCGAGGGCGGGGACGACGACATTGCCGCGCCGGGCCAGACGCAAAGGGCGCACGAGCTGTGCCCATCGGTGCCCGCCGACGCCCGGCGCCAGCTGCTCGTGCCTGCCTGCGGACACTTCTCCCTCTTTCACGGCGACATTTGGCGCGCACGCGTTCTGCCCGAGGTGCGGGCGTTCATGGACCGATCTGGAGCACCTTATTGCACGTGATGCTTCCCGACGCGTCGGACCAATGTCGCCTGCGGACCTTTGTCTCCGATCGACTCTGAAAAGCGCACTTCTTGGCCAACCTCGAGATCGTCGAACGTGCCGTCCGCGACGCTGTTGCGGTGAAAATAGATCTCGCGCCCGTCCGACGCGGCAATGAACCCGTGATCGCGCTCCGGCACCAGCGACGAAATGGTGCCGTGCGGCGGGGTCTCATGCGCCTTGACCTCGCCCTCCAGCTTGCGGATCTGGTCCTGCAGCTGGCGGCCGGCCGCGTCGAACGCATCTCTGATGGTGACGTGGGCGTCTTCATGCCGCCCCGTAGCCGCCGGCTCGCGGGTGACATCGATGTGCTTGCCGCCGGGCACCGCCAGATGGACGCGGACGCAATAGGTGTCGCCCTTGTGGTGGCGATGCTGGGGCCGCGCGATCACCACGCGCGCGGACGTGATGCGGTCATAGAAGCGCTCGAGCCTATGCGCCTCCTTGCGCACGGCTGCCTCCAGGGCATCGGAATGGCCGATGTGCTCGAACACGATTTGGAGAGGCACTTGCATCGGTGGGACCTCATGAGCTGGACGGAGATCGGGGGTTGAGGGTGACTGCATTCCTAGCCGCCAATCCCCTGCAGACATTGATCAGGGTCAAGATGCCGGCGCCAGCCTTGGTCTCCAAGGGCAATGCCCGGCGCCTTCCGCGGCGGCAATGTCGCCTAGGGCGCCAGCGTCCAGGGCGGAGCGGGACCGTCGGCGGTCTCCCGGTCGTGGCCCGCGACCGCGTCGTGGATGCCATCACGCCCGTAGATGTCGGGACGGAACTGGATGCTGCCATCGGGCTCGGCCCAGGCGGTGATATAGGTGAAATACACCGGCACCGGCCGCGTGAGGTTCAAGTCGAAGGGATTGCCGGCCGCCAGGGTCTCCTGTACGCGCCCCGGCTGCTCCCAGCCGGGCTCGTAGCGCGCCACCCACTCGGCCAGTGCGAACACATCCTGCACGCGCACGCAGCCGGCGCTGAAGGCGCGGCCGCGCTGGTTGAACAGCGGCTTCATCGGCGTGTCGTGCATATAGACGCCGTGCTCGTTGGGCATGTCGAGGCGCAGCAATCCCAGCGCGTTCTGCGGGCCGGGATCCTGGCGGAACCGCAGCTTGCTGCCGTCCGCCTGGCGCCAGTCGATGCTGCTCGCATCGATCTCCGGCCCGTTGTAGGAGCCGGTGAAGACGCGGATCTGCTCCTTCTGGAGGTATTCGGGCTCCTTCACCAGGCGGGGAATTAGGTCCAGCGTGGCGACGCTCTCGGGCACCCGCCAGTAGGGAAAGAAATTGATCGCCTTGATGGTGGCGCGCACGGTCGGCGTCTGGCGCTCCGGCTTGCCGACGATGACGCGGCGCCTGAGCTCGACCTGGTAGCGGTCGACCGCCTCGAGCTGGAAAGCAGGGGCGTTGACCAGCACATAGCGGTCCTCGACCCGCTGCCCCATCAGCTCCCGCAGGCGCTGCAGGTTGACGCGCAGCTGCGCGAGGCGGGCCTGGGCCGGAACATTGAGCGCCAGCAGCGTCGGCTTGTCGACCCGGCCGGTTATGCGCAGGCCGTTGTTGAGCTGGTAGCGGCGCACGGCCGTATCCAGGTCCTCGCCGTAGCCGAACCCCTGCGAGGAGCGGCGATAGTCGCCGCTGATCATGAGCCGCTGGCGCAGCAGCGGCATGCGCTCATCGTCGTCCTCCGGGCGGATCATGCGCGAGCCCGGGATCATCGGCCAGCCGCCGTCGGAGGCGATGCGCTGATAGCGCTCGATGGCCGCCTCCAGCGTCTCGATCATGACCTCGCTGCGGAAAGGCGTCGGGTCCGGGCGCAAATCGTCGATGACCTCGGGCCGCCGGCGCGGGTCGTCGTCGGAGGTGCGACGCGGCTGACCGTCCTGACGCCCAAAGCCCGGGAAAGTCTCCCACCAGCGGCCGTCCTGCGCGGACGCGCCGGGGGCCGCGATTGCGAGCACCATGCCGGCGGCGAGCGCCGCCCCAACCCGTGTCTTGCCGAGGCTGCGCCTCATCCGTTTTCGCTCTCCTTCGGACGATGCCTGCTTACGCCCTTCGCCGTCGCCGCGAAAGGTCTATCCCGTGCAACTCTACAACGGCTCGCGCCCGCAAAATGAGCAACCGGGCACCGCGAAATAGGGCAACGCGGCGCGCAACCCGCCCGCGTCGCCTGGCCGGACCCTGCTCACGCGAAATGGCTTTGCCGCCCTCACGTCCCCGCCTCTATAGCTCGGGGCAGAGATGTGGCCAAACAAAGACCGCTCGCGCGCCGGTCACCTGTGAGTGAAGGGGGAGGGCATGCGCCTGCAATTTCCCAGGCAGTCCACTAGCGAACGGCTCTCGGAGGCCGCAAAGTGCCGGCCTCGCTTATAGGTGCCCAGCAACGAAGCGGAGGCTTTGCCATGAGCAGTGCGCCTGTGGTCCACAGCATCGATGCGCGCGGCGTCGCCACGGTGGCGCTCAACCGGCCCGAGGTGGGCAACGCCTACAACGGCGCCATGATCGATGGCCTGCTCGCGGCCATGGATGCGCTCTCGGCGCGGCCCGAGCTGCGCGCCGTGCTGCTCACGGGCAACGGCCGGCACTTCCAGGTCGGCGCCGACCTTGCTTGGGTGAGGGCGGTCGCCCGCGCCTCGGCCGCGGAGAGCATCGCCGTCAGCCGCGCCACGGCCGAGGCCATCGACCGCCTGAACCGCCTGCCCGTTCCGACCGTCGCGCTCGTGCAGGGCGGCTGCTTCGGCGGCGGCACCGGCATGGTCGCCGCCTGCGACGTGGTGATCGCCGCCGAAGGCGCCACCTTCTCGATCTCGGAGGTGCGCTGGGGGCTGACGGCCGCCATCATCATCCCGCAGCTCGCCGACGCCATCTCGGTGCGGCAGCTGCGCCGCTATGCCCTGACCGCCGAGCGGTTCGGCGCGGCGGAGGCGCAGCGCATCGGCCTGGTGCACCAGGTGGTGCCGCCCGCCGGCCTCGCCGCCGCCGGCGAGGAGATGGTTGCGCGCCTGCTGGAGAACGGCCCCGCGGCGATGGCCGAGACCAAGACGGTCGCGCTCAGGAGCGCCTGGGGCGGCTTCGACCGCGCCACCTTCGACGCGCTGGTGGCTGACCACGCCGCCAGGCGTCAGACGGCGGAAGCGGCGGAAGGGCTCGCCTCGTTCGCCGAGAAGCGGGCGGCCCGGTGGGAACGGCGATAGGCTCAGGGCGCTGCAGCCAACCGCAATCCGGACTCCAAGACTGCGTGGGCCGTCAGCAAGGTGGGAATCGCGCTGGCCTCGGCCTTCAGCCGTCGATAAACCGCCGCGACCCGAAGGGCAGTCTCGTAGCCGAGAAGGAGAGACGCCAATTTGAGCTTGGTGCTGTGCTCGGGAACAAACGTGCGATCGAGCTCGAGCAGCCACGCGAGATAGCGGCGGAAGGCATCCCGATCGTGCTCGTAGAGCTCGCTCAGTGCCCAACCGCTGAGCCTGCTCATTTCCGCCTTGTGCTCGGCGGACAGGTCTCCGAACTTGTCGCGCAGCAAGCGCTCGGCAATGACCATGTTGGCAAGATGCTGGTGCGCGACCTCGGGCCAGTATCGCCGCGACAAGGAGCCCGGCGTCTGGCGGATGAAGAACAGGGGGGCCTGCACCGGAATTTCGATGAACTCGGCCCCGGCCGCGGCAAGCTTCAACATCAGGTGCGAGTCTTCGGCAAACGTCACGGATTCGCAAAAGCCCGAGACGGCTTCGAGGCAACGCCTGCGGATCAGTGCAGGCCCGAGAAAGCCCGCATTGATCGTGACGATCCGCAAGATCACCGACTGATCGAGATCGGGTCGCGTTATCTCCCCGTACGGTTGCCATTTGCCATGAAATCGGCCGAGGCGCTGCCAGTTCGAGCAGATGACGGCGACGTCGCCTGCAAGGCTCGCTATTGAGCTGGACTGCAGCTCGAGCTTGCTGGGCGCCAGCAGGTCGTCGGCGTCGAGGAACTGAATCCACTCGCCCCTTGCAGCGCGCCAGCCGACGTTGCGAGCGGCGCTGACGCCTGCGTTCTTCGCCCGCTGCATGACGGTCGCCCGCATGCTGTGCCGAGCAATGAACGCCCGCGCCACTGCCACGCTGTCGTCGCTCGATCGGTCATCGACAACGATGGTCTCGATTTTGTCGGCTGGATAGGTCTGGTCGAGGACGCTTGCCAGCGTCTCGCCGATCCAATCCCGCGCGTTGTACATCGGGATCACGACGGAGATGTGCGTCATGACCTCGCCATTCTCGCTTGCGTACCGCGATCGGCCGGGTAGCTGGTATGACCGGTAGATGTGGTGCCGCGATCGCCTTGCACTCAACCCCTCCCCTCAAGGTTGCCCCCCTTCGAAGACATGAACCTCGTTGCCGCGCAACCGGTCCTTGGGCGAAGGCTGGGCGCGGGGATGTTTATCCGGATTTTGCGCGGGTCCACGCGAAGTTTGCGCGGCGACTATCGCATTCAATTGCGCGTTCGGCAGGCATCGGCAAAAAACAAAGTAAAGAGGCGCGTGCTGCGGCGGCCGCAATCTGCTGCCGGATCGAGCAGGGTCATTCTGCCGGTTGCGGGGCGGGGGTCGGCGCGCCGCGCGCGACGAGCTTGCGCCCGGTCAGCTTGCGGATGACGACGTAGAAGACGGGCGTGAAGATCAGGCCGAACAGGGTGACGCCGATCATGCCCCAGAACACCGCCGTGCCGAGCGCAATGCGCATCTCGGCGCCGGCGCCGACGGCCAGATAGAGCGGCACGACGCCCAGCGTAAAGGCGAGCGAGGTCATCAGGATCGGTCTCAGCCGCAGCCGGCAGGCCTCCACCGCGGCCGACACGATATCCTCGCCCTGCTCCTCGAGCTGGCGCGCGAACTCGACGATCAGGATCGCGTTCTTGGCCGCCAGCCCGATCAGCACCACGAAGCCGATCTGGGTGAGGATGTTGATCTCGCGCCCGTGCAGCCACACGCCGAACGCGGCGGACAAGAGGCACATCGGCACGATCAGCATGATGGCGAGCGGCAGCGACCAGCTCTCGTATTGCGCGGAGAGCGCCAGGAACACAAAGATCACGCTCAGCACGAAGATGTAGTAGCCCGTGCGCCCGACCTTGGCCTCCTGGAACGACAGGTCGGTCCATTCGAAGGTGACGCCCTGCGGCAGCTTCTCGGCGGCAAGGGTGCGCATCATCTCCAGCGCCTGGCCGGAGCTGATGCCCGGCCGGGCCGTGCCGTTGACCTCGGCGGCGGGGAACAGGTTGTAGCGCGGCACCCGCTCCGGCCCCGCGATCTCGCGGAAGGTCACGAGGCTGCCCAGCGGCACCATCTGCCCCTCGTTGCTGCGAACCCGGATCTTCGACACGCTCTCCTGATCGAGCCGGTAGTCGCCGTCGGCCTGCGCCGTGACGCGGTAGGTGCGGCCGAACATGTTGAAGTCGTTGACGTAGGCCGAGCCCATGAACACGCGCATGGCCTCGAAGATGTTGGTGACCGGCACCTTGAGCATCTGCGCCTTGTCGCGGTCGACGTCGACGTAGACCTGCGGGGTCGAGGCCGCGAAGGTGGTGAACGTATTGGCGATTCCGGGCGCGCGGTTGGCCTCGGCGACGAACTCCTGGGTGATGCGCGCGAACTCGTCGGCCGGCATGCCGAGCGTATCCTGCAGGCGCATGGAAAAGCCCGCGGCGGCGCCCATGCCGCGCACCGGCGGCGGGATGAAGACGAACGATTGCGCCTCCTGGATCTGGGCGAGCCTGCCCCGCACGTCCTGGGCGATCTTGCCGATGGTCAAGCCCCGCTGGTGGCGCTCCTCGAAGTCGTCGAGCACGAGGAACATCAAACCGGAATTGGTCGCCGCCGTGAAGGTTGCGCCGTTGCGGCCTGTGAACGCGTTGGAGTATTTCACCCCCGGCGTCGCCAGCGTCGCCTCGATCGCCCGTTGCACGACGGCATCGGTGCGCGCCAGCGAGGCGCCCGGCGGCAGCTGGATCGAGAGGATCAGGATCGCCCGGTCGAGGTTGGGGATGAAGCCAGTCGGCAGCCGCGGCACGAACCAGCCGGCGAAGCCGATCAGCGCCACATAGGCGATCAGCACCGCGACCCACGCCGTCGCCAGTCTCCGCACGAGCCGGCCATAGCCCCGTGCCAGGGCGTCGAAGCCCCGATCGAACAGGCGGAAGAAGGCGTGCACGGGGGCCATCAGCGGCGAGGCTCGATCCTGCGCGTGCGCTCGGTGCGGCCGGAACAGCAGCGCACACAGCGCCGGGCTCAGGGTGAGCGAGATGAACAGCGAAATGGCGGTCGCCGTCGCCACCGTGACGGCGAACTGGCGGTAGAACATGCCCGTGATGCCGCCGATGAACGTGGTGGGGATGAACACCGCCAGCAGCACCAGCGCAATGGCAATCAGCGCCGTGCCGACCTCGTCCATGGACACGCGCGCGGCTTGCATGGGGGGCAAGCCCTCCGCCAGCCTGCGCTCGACGTTCTCCACCACGACGATGGCATCGTCGACGACGATGCCCACGGCCAGCACCAGCCCGAACAGGGTGAGCATGTTGAGCGAGAAGCCGAACGCCTGCATCACCGCGCAGGTGCCGATCAGCGACACCGGGATGGCGATGACGGGAATGAGGGTGGCGCGCCAGGTCTTGAGGAACAGCAGCACCACCAGCACCACCAGGAGCGTCGCCTCCACGATCGTGGTGTAGAGCTTCTTGATCGAGACCTCGATGAACTCGGTGGGGTTGTAGGTGATGCGGTATTCGAGCCCCTTGGGGAAGCTCTTGGCCATCTCGGTCATGGCTTCCTTGATGCCATTGGTGGCGGCCACCGCGTTGGAGCCGGGCTGCTGGTCGATGATGACGACGACGGCCGGGAAGCGGTCGGCGTAGCCCTTCGCCGAATAGTTGAGCGCGCCGAGCTCGACGCGGGCGATGTCCTTGACCCGCACGACGCGCCCGTCGGCGCCCATCTTGACGATGATGTCCTCGAATTCGTCGGCGGTGCGCAGCCGCCCCTTCATCTGCAGGGAGACCTGAAAGGCCTTGTGCTGGTCCACCGGCGGCTCGCCGAGCGCACCCCCTGCCACCTGCACGTTCTGGGCGCGCAGGGCATCGAGGACCTGCTCGGCGGTGAGCCCGCGCAAGGCGATGCGCTCGGGGTCGAGCCAGATGCGCATGGAGTACTCGCGCACGCCGAACATCCACACGTCGCCGACGCCGTAAAGCCGCATCAACTTGTCGCGCACGTTGAGCAGGCCGTAGTTGGAGATGTAGACCTGATCGTAGGTGTTGTCGGGCGAGATCAGGTGGATGGCGAGCAACAGGTCGGGCGAGCGCTTGCGCACGGTGAGCCCGTTGCGCCGCACCTCGTCGGGCAGGCGGCGCTCGGCGGAGCTCACCCGGTTCTGCACCAGCACCTGCGCCTTGTCGATGTCGGTGCCGACGTCGAAGGTCACCGTCAGCGACATGTTGCCGTCGGCCGTCGACTGCGAGGCCATGTAGATCATGCCCTCGACGCCGTTCACCTCCTGCTCGATCGGCGCGGCGACGGTGTCGGCGACCGTCTGGGCGCTGGCGCCCGGGTAGCTCGCCGACACGGTGATGGTCGGCGGCACGATCTCGGGCAGCTGCGTGATGCCGAGGCCCCAGTAGCCGATGGCGCCGATGATGGTGATGACCAGCGCGACGACGGCGGCAAAGATCGGACGGACGATGAAGAACTGGCTGATTGGCATGCGTCTCGACCCACTTGCGCTTCGCGTCCCCTCTCCCCATCGTGAAGGACGATGGGGAGAGGGAGTTATTCCCGTTTCTTCTGCGGCGCGCTGCCGGGCGGCGCCTCCGACACCGTGAGGGTCTCGCGCTTGGGCGCCACTTTCAGGCCGGGCCTGGCGCGCTGCAGGCCGCGGGTGATCACCCACTCCTCGCCCGACAGCCCCTCGCGCACCACGCGCAGGCCCTGGTGCATCGGTCCGAGCGCGATGCTCTTGCGTGAGACGGTGCCGTCCTCGCCCACGGCGTAGACGAACTTGTTGGTCTGGTCGGTGCCGATCGCCTCGTCGGGAACCAGCACGGCCGTGTAACGCGGGGTGCCGGTGACGCGCACGCGCCCAAAGAGACCCGGCGAAAACAGCCCGGACTGGTTGCTCATCACGGCGCGCGCGCGCAGCGTGCCCGTGCCCTGGTCGAGGCGGTTGTCGAGGAAGTCGAGCCGCGCCTTGTGCGGGAAGCCGCGCTCGTCGGGGAGCGCGATCTCGACCGGCGCGCCCAGTTCGGCGGCAGCCGAGCTCTCGCCGCGCTCCGCCAGGCGCTTGTATTTGATGTAGTTGTTCTCGCTCACGTCGAAGTAGATGTAGATCGGGTCCTGGCTGACGATGGTGGTGAGCAGCGTCGTGCCGGCCACCGAGCCGGCGCTGATCCAGTTGCCGGCCGTTACCATCGCTCGGCTGATGCGGCCGCTGATGGGCGAGGTCATGCGCGCAAACGAGAGCTCGAGCTCGGCGGTCTTGACCTTGGCCTCCGCCACCTTGACCGCGGCGCGCGCCTCGCGCACCAGGCTTTCGCGGTCGTCGAAGGTCTTCTCCGAGATGATGCGCCGCTCCACCAGCGGCTTGCCGCGCACGACGTCGAGATTGGAGTTCTGCTCCTTGGTCTGCGCCTGCAGCAGCTCGGCCTGCGCCTGCTCCAGCGCGCGCTCGAACGGGCGCGGATCGATGACGAACAGCAGGTCACCCTGCTTGACCGCCTGGCCGTCCTTGAAGTGCACCTCGGTGAGGTAGCCCGATACGCGCGCGCGGATTTCGACCGTCTCGACCGCATCGAAGCGCCCGGTGTACTCGTCCCACTCGACGATCTCGCGCTGCAGCGGCTTGCTGGCCGTCACGCCGGGCGGCGGAGGCCCCTTCTGGGGCTGTGCCTGGGTGGTGCCGCCCTGGTCGCATCCCGCCACCGCCGCCGACACGACGACGGCAGCCAGCGCGCCCGCCCGGCAACCGTCCAACCAGCTTCTATGCATGCCTTGCACTCGTCACGGGGTCTCGGCGCCGTCACAGTCCAATGCTGAACGGAACGGGGCGGTGAAAGCCGGCGCCCGCCCACCCCCACACGTCTAGCGGCGGGATATTCGCTCGTAACCCGCGCCGAGCGCAATACTCATATGGGAGACCGGCTAAAGCCGGCTGTTGTAGCGGCTCACGCGATAACCATGGCGTCGGGCGGGCCGGTCGGACGCCATCTCGCCTCTCGACCGGCCGTGCGAGCGACCCGCGACGGCCCGATCCCTGTGCTTGGAGCCGTTGAAGACGATGACCTTGGTCGAGGCGTAGCCATGCCTGTGCACAAGCGCATAGAGCTGCGCGGCATTGCCCGGCGCCAGGCGCACGCAGCCGTGCGACGCGGGGCTGCCGAGCAGGCGGGTTGCGCTGGTGCCGTGGAAGGCGGTGCCGCGATGGAAGAACACCGCATGCGGCATCGGCGCCCATTCGTACTGGCGCGAATGCCACATCCTCGAGGCCCATTGCGGTTGGAAGGTGCCGGTCGGCGTGGCAAAGCCGTGCCGGCCCGACGAGATGAGCCACGTGTACTTGGCCTTGCCGTTCTCGATCACGGTCAGGCGCTGCGCGCCGAGGTCGGCCTTCAGCACCAGGGTGATCGGCGGTGGGGGCGGCGGTGGCGGCGGGGCCGCTGCCGGCTCGGCTGGCGCGCCGGCGGGCGCCATGCCTTCGGACGCAGCCGCTGGCGGCGCGGTGGCGAGCGCGGCATCCTTGGGCTGCGCTGTGGCCTCGGGCTCTGTCTTGCTAGCCGGGGATACGGCGCCCTTCTCCTGCGGCACCGAGGCCACGGCCGCTGGGCCGGCGCTGGCGATTACCCCTTCGTCCTCTGCGGCCACCGGGCCGCCAGCCAACATGACCGCAAGCGCTACGCAGCCGGCGAGGCTTCTCATGCCTGGTTTCCTTGTTGCGCGGAAGGCGAGAGAGGAGGGATCAGTATCTCTAGCCGGACGGGTGCTGTCGAACACTTAATTATTCCCCAAGGATTGGTAAATGCGGGCTTTGCCGCTCGCATGCCTGGCGCCGCCCCGGTCTGGCGGAGACCGTCTACCGCGGCTCGATCTTATTCTTGGCGATGACGCCGGCCCACTTGGCGATATCGGCCGCCAGGAAGGTTGCAAGCTCTTCGGGCGAGGTCGGATCGGCCACGATGCCCATGTCCAGCAGACGCCGCTTGAGGTCAGGGTCGGCCAGCACCTCGCGCATGGCCTTGTTGAGCTGGGCAACGATGTCGGCGGGCGTGCCGGCCTTCACGAACAGCCCGTTCCAGGCCGTTATGCCGAAGTCGCCGGCACCCTCCTCTTTCGCGGTCGGAACGTTCGGCAGCAGGGCCGAGCGCGTCGGTGCCGATGTCGCCAGCGCTCTGAGCTTGCCATCGTCGAGGTTGCCCCTGAGAGCGGCATAGGCATCCACCGCCACGTCGACATCGCCGCGCAGCAAGGCCACGAGCAGGTCGGGGGAGTTGCGGAAGGGAACCCACTGGAACTCGATGCCGGCGGTCGATTTGAGGAGCAGCGCCGAGAGGTGCTGCGTGCTGCCAGGGTTGATCGTGCCGACGTTGAGCTTGCCCGGATGGTCGCGCGCCGCCTTGATCATGTCGGCCAGCGAGCGATAGGGCGAGCTGGCGTTGGCCGCCAGAAAGAATTCGAACGTGCCGATCTTGGTCACCGGGGCGAAGTCGGTGAGCGGGTTGAACGTCAGGTTCTTGAACAGGCTGACGCTGATCGAGGTGCCGTTGGTGAGCAGCGCCAGCGTATGCCCGTCGGGCGCAGCGGACAGCACCGCGCGCGCTGCGGCGATGCCGCCGCCGCCGGGACTGTTCTCGACCACGACCCGCTGCCCGAGCTTGTCGCCGAGCTTCTCGGCCACGAGCCGCGAGGTGGTGTCGGCAACGCCAGCCGGGCCAAAGGCGATGACGAGGCGCAGGGGCCTGCTGGGAAAGGCTTGCCCCCATGCCGGGCCGAACGCTGCAGACATCGCCAACAGAGCAAGAGCTGCAGCGCGCAGCGTCCGCATCATCGACCTTGCCGAAGTCCCCTTCATCGCAGTCCCCTCCCCATGTGGTCTGCCAGTTTGCGAGGGTGATGTCGCCGCTTGGGCTTCGCTCATGTCCTCACCGTGTCGGCTGCGGCCGGGGCACGGTGGCCGGCCGATCGAGCGCAGCCTTGCAAGCATCGTAGCCGTAGAGCCAGGCGGTGTCCGAATTGCCGTCCTTCATCCAGGTGTTGGCGCTGGAGATCGCTTGAATGAGCGAGGTGCGCGGCTTGCGATGGGCCTCGTAGCGCCGAAATGCGCCCTCGATGTCCTCGCCGCCGGTCGCCTCGAGGCAGCGGGCGAGCACGGCCGCATCCTCAATGGCGGTCGCCGCGCCCTGCGCCATGTAAGGCGTCATCGGATGACAAGCATCGCCCAGCAGCACGACGCGGCCGTCGCTCCAGCGCGCCAGCGGCTCGCGCTCGAGGATGGCCCACTTGTGGCAATCGGGGCAGGCCTCCAGCACGGCGCGCACGTCGGGGTGGAAGCCGACATAAGCGTTGCGCAGCTCTTGCACGTCGCCCTTGGCCGACCAGGATTCGCGCGTCAGCCATTCGGCGGGCTCAGGCACGCTGGTGACGAAGTAGAGCTCGCTGCGCGCCGCATTCGTGTAATAGATGACGATGTGGCGATCTCCCCCCCACCACTTGGTGCGCGACGGTCCGATTTCCCGGCCGTGCATCAGGGCCGATGCGAAGACGGCGCGGTAGGCGATGCGGCCGTTGTGAAGGGGCGCATCGGGGCCGATGATGATGTCGCGCACGACCGAATGAACGCCGTCGGCGCCGACCACGGCGTCCGCCTGCGCACGGCTTCCATCGGCAAACGTCAGGGCGACTTGGGGGCGGGCCTGATCGAGGCCGACGAGCTTCTTGCCGAGATGAATGAGCTCAGCCGGTAGCGCGGCGAGGAGCGCGCCGTGGAGATCGGCCCGATGCATGCACAGATACGGCGCCCCATAGAGGCTTTCCGGCATCGGAAGCTCGCGGGTGACCTCGCCCGTGTCCCAAACCCGGTTGAGATGGGAGTGCGGCGCGAAGGCCACCCGGCGCAAGCGCTGCTCGATGCCGATCTGGCGCAGCACCTTCATCGAGTTCGGCATCATCTGGATGCCTGCGCCGATGCGCGCGAAGCGCGGAGCCTGCTCGTAGACCTGCACAGCCATGCCGCAACGGCGCAGCGTCGCGGCAGCGGCGAGGCCGCCCATGCCGGCGCCGACGATGGCAATCGAGAGCTTGGCAAGTGCAGGCATGCCCTTGATCAGTCGTAGTAGTGCGTTTCGAGCAGCAGGCAACCGGTCTCGGACTTGAAGGGCCCGTGATGGACGCCCGGGGGACGCACCGCGTAGGTGTAGTTGCGGAATTGCTCGCCGCCGCGGCCTTGCGCGTCGTTGCCGACGATGAGGTCGCCGGATAGCAGGAACACCTCCTCCCAGTAGTCGTGCACGAACGGGACGGTGGAGAAGGCGCCGGGGTCGAGCCGCAGCATGCGCGTGCGGTTGCCGCGCCTGCTCTTCTCGTCGAGCTCGCCGGCCAGGATCTTCTGCTTGAAGCCCGGCGGATAGCCGGGCGGCGTGTGCCAGCCGGCGTCCATGTCCAAGGTGTGGAACTCGCGGTGACCCTTGTCGAAGCCCATTACTGCCTCCTGGCGGCCCGATCTCACACCATCCGCGCGGAAACTCTAGCCCACGCGACCGCTGGGGGCATGGTCGATGATCAACGACCCCTGCTCAATTGCCGAACAGCAGGTCGAACAGGGTCTTGGGTTTGCGCCCGTTGTTCCACGAATCGCGCTTGGGCTGGGGCCCTTGGGCAACAGGCGCTGGCGGCAGGTCTTTCGGCTTGACCTGGCGCAGCTGGAACTCGTCGGTGATGCCGTCGGCGCTCGCCACCACCAGCTTGCCCTCGTCCCAGGTCCATTTCGCCTGCTTCTCGCCCTGGCGCTGCACCTCCACGGCCACCACCGAGTTCGACTGCAGATCGACGATCGCCGCGTGCTCGATCTCCTCGGCGCCTTTCGGCCCGTCGACGACGCCGGCATGGAAGCGAAGCACGGCGATGCCGGCAAAGGGCGGTTTCTTGATGTCCCATTCCAGTATGCGAGGTTGGCCCTTGCCCATCATCTCGAGGTTGATCTTGAGGCGCGGGAAGTCCTCGTTGGCGGCGATGAACTGCCGGCCGCTCTGATAGACGCGCCAGCGGTCGAGGCCGGCGTCCGGGACTTCCGGCTCGGTCGTGCGGATGCTCACGCCCTGCCGCTCCAGCGCTCGCGCCGCACCCTTGAGGCGCGGGTCCAAGGCGAGCGCCTTGCGCAGGTCCGCTACCACCAGCTCGCTGCGGCCGAGCGCCTCGTTGATCTCGCCGCGGGTCCAATAGGCCTCGGCGCTGTTGGGGTCGAGCTTCAGGGCGCGCTCGACATCCTTCATGCCCAGCTCGGGCTGGCTCCGGTAGGCCCACGCGCGGTAGGCATAGGCCTTGGGCGAGCGCGGCTCCAGCTCGATGGCTCGCGCGAAGTCGTTGAGGGCATCGTCGAGCGCCTCGGCCTTGGCGTAGGCGAACCCGCGCGCGGCGTAGTAGGTCGCCGAGCCGGGGTCGAGCTCGATCGCCTTGGCGAAGTCCTTGATGCCGGAGGCGGCGTTGTCGGCCTCCACGTAGGCCCAGCCGCGCAGCGCATAGATCTCGGCATTGCGCGGCTCGAAGGCGATGGCGCGGCTGAAGTCCTCGATCGCCTCCTCGTAGCGTTCGATCGCCACCTTGGCCTCGGCCCGGCTCCTGTAGGCGGCGCCGAAGCGGGCATCGAAAGCGACGGCGCGCGTGAAATCCCGGATGGCGCCGTGCGGGCGATGGGCGGCGAGGTGGGCGCGGCCGCGGCCGCTGAGCGCGGCAGCGCTGTTGGGGGTGAGCTCGATGGCCTTGGTGTAGTCGGCGATCGCCCGCTCGACCTGCCCGAGCTTCATGTAGGCGCCGGCGCGGTTGGAGAAGGCGGCGGCATAGCCCGGCGCCAGCACCAGCGCGCGGTCGAAGTCCTTGACCGCCTCCTTCACCGCGCCGAGACCCAGCAGCAAGTTGCCGCGATTGTTGTAGACGGCGGCGTACTCCGGATAGAGCTGGATCGCCCGGTTGAAGTCGTCGATCGCCTCCTTCGCCTGCTGGCGGCGCGTATGGGCCACCCCGCGATCGTTGAGGATGGTGGCGCGGCGGTCGTTGGGCAGCGTCTTGTCCTCGAGCGCCTCGGTATAGAGCGTGATCGCCTGGTCGAGGTTGCCGCGCACCAGCGAGCCGGCGGCCTCCCGCGCGCGCAGGATGCCCGATTCGCTCTGCGCCGCCGTCGGCAGGGCGACAAGCGGGACGACGACGAGGGCTGCTAACAGGCTCCGCGCCATGGACAATCCTTCGCTTCCATGATCCCGCTTCCCAATTGTGCGGGCACTCCAAGCCTGCATGCGCTTATAGCCGAATTCCGGCAACACTGGAACGCGGGTCGCGCAATTTGACTTCGGGTGCGGCGACGACCAATGCTTCGCTTGGGGCGGGACACGCAATTTGAACATTGAACAACAAAGTGGGAGATTGCCATGTCACAGAGTGAGAGGTCGACCACCTCGCCAGCCCGTAGCGGAAGCAAGCGCTTTGTGCGCGCGGCCCTCGTGGTGCTGGCAATGGCGATGGTGCCGGCAGTTGCCGTCTGGTCCGTTGCCCGCGGCCAACCGACGACACCGCCGCCCGACTACACGTCCGATGGCCAGCTAAAGCTTCCTGTGGAATTTCAGAAATGGATCTTTGTCGGCTCCAACCTCGGCCTGGAATATAACGAAGGTCCGCAAAGAGGTGTGGAATCCTTCCACAACGTCTACATCAATCCCGAGGCCTATCGGCATTTCCTGGACAAGAAGGAGTTCCCGGACAAGACCGTGCTCGTCATGGATATCTACGAGCCGGCGACACGGGACCCGGTTCTAGCCAAGGGGAAATACAATGGTCCGCGCAGAGGGTTGGAGGTGGCGGTCAAGAACGCGGCGCGCCCCGGCAACGTGCCGACGGACTGGGCCTACTATGCGTTCGCCGTGAATGCCGCGGGCGCCGTTGCACCTTCCGCGAAAGCATTCGATCAGATCTGCTACGATTGCCACAAGACGCATGCGAGCACGGACAACGTGTGGGTGCAGTTTTATCCCGTGCTGCGCGATCGGCCGCCGCAGTAGCCGCTCACGCGCGGCGCACCAGCTCGGCCAGCGCCGCGCCCAGCTCCTTGCACGTGGCCTTGCCGCCCATGTCGGCGGTGCGCACATCCGTGTCGGCAAACAGCGTCTCGATGGCCTTGACGATGGCCGCGCCGGCTTCCTTGTGCCCGAGGTGCTCCAGCATCATGGCGCCGGACCAGATCTGGCCGATGGGATTGGCGATGCCCTTGCCGGCGATATCCGGCGCGCTGCCGTGCACCGGCTCGAACATGGAAGGGAACGCGCGCTCGGGGTTGATGTTGCCGCCGGGCGCAATGGCAATGGTGCCGGTGGTGGCGGGGCCCAAGTCGGAGAGGATGTCGCCGAACAGGTTGGAGCCGACGATCACGTCGAACCACGTGGGGTTGCGCACCAGGTGCGCGGCCAGGATGTCGATGTGGAACTGGCTGGTCTTGACCTGCGGGTACTCCTTGGCGATGGCGGCGAAGCGCTCGTCCCAGTAGGGCATGGAGATGGAGATGCCGTTCGACTTGGTGGCGGAGGCTACTTCCTTGCGCTTGCGGGTCATGGCGAGGTCGAAGGCGTAGCGCATCACCCGATCGCAGCCCTTCTTGGTGAACATCGCCACCTGGATCGCTTGCTCGAGCTCGGTGCCTTCGAAACTGCGCCCGCCAACCGAGGAATACTCGCCCTCGTTGTTCTCGCGCACGATGAAGTAGTCGATGTCGCCGGGTTTGCGGTCGGCGAGCGGCGATTTGAGGCCCTCGAACAGGCGCACGGGGCGGAGATTGACATATTGCTGGAAGCCGCGCCGGATCGGGATCAGCAGGCCCCACAGCGAGACGTGGTCGGGCACGCCGGGCCAGCCGACGGCGCCCAGATAGATGGCATCGTGCTTAGCGATCTGCTCTAGCCCGTCGGCCGGCATCATGGCGCCGGTCTTGGCGAAGCGCTGGCAGGACCAGTCGAGATGGTCCCACGCGTAGTCGATGCCGAAGCGCGCGCCCACCGCCTCCAGCACCTTGATGCCCTCCGGCACCACCTCGTTGCCGATGCCGTCGCCCGGGATGACGGCGATCCTGAGCTTGTTGGTTGCTTTCGCTGCGGCTGGCGCGGCCATGGCGTTTCCCCTTGCGACTTCTCTGATGTCCACGGGTCTCTCTTTAATCCCTTATTCCCTCGGCATGCGACAAGAGAAGCGCAAATCCCTGCCATGCAGGCGCGAGGGCTGACGCCGACGCGGGTTCGTGGCAGGGTGCCACCCAGCCTCCAGCTTGCCGTCTTCTCCAGCCCGCCGATCCAGGAAATGTCCAAGCCCTCCGCTTTGCCGGGAATTCCTTCCCTGGTGGTGGGGCCCGAACCTGCCGCGATGGTCGAAGCCGTTGCGTCCAAGGCGCGCAAGGTGCAAACGCCGTGCGGCGATGGGTCGATGGCGTGGCGGG
>ORMF010424682.1_pt1 | contig 22374 bp, 19 predicted proteins | sample 1779871 | NCBI WGS metagenome assembly ORMF01 (sample SAMEA104232316, study PRJEB22302) | groundwater metagenome | biome: forest; feature: aquifer; material: groundwater | place: USA | collected 2011-08-07 | depth 5.4 m | reverse complement strand
GTAGATCTCGCAGTAGATGCCGTTTTCGCGGAGCTTCTGTTCGGCACCCAGGAGCAACTCCTCCACGATCCGCTCGCCCGCTTTGTCGTGGATAACCAGCTCCCGCGGGTTATCGCACTCGGGGGTCGCGTACTCAGGGTGGCAGCCGGTGTCCTGATAGAAGCGCGCGCCGTTTCTTAGGAAGTCGTTTGTCCCGCGCTGGCGTGAAACTACCTTCTCAAAGATGTAGCCCAAGGCACTTTCAACCGACAGGCTCACCCGCCCCCCGCCCGCGGAGGAGATTAGGCCGTATTCGCTCTCCAGCCCAAGAATACGTTCTTGCATGGCACCTACTCCAATATAATCCTACCGAAAGGGCCTGCGAGGGTCAATCGAATTCCTCAGGAGGGTGCGGGGGAATTGATGCGGGTGCATTTCGGACAAGGGTTCTGGCACGAGATACGTAGGGGCGCCCCTTGTGGGCGCCCTCTCGTACGAGGCACGGAGTACGTGCTACGAAAGCCGTGCAGATCTGTTACTTGGTATCAGTAACAATCGCCGCGAGATCATCCTGGGAAAGGCGACGGAACTTCCGACCGGTCCGACTGCGCTCCAGAACAGCCACCTCCAGGCTCTGTGGTTTGACCTTCGCGCTACTTACGGCTTCCAGCGCCTGTGTGGCCAGCCTCAGGGCAGCCTTCTGATCAAGCCCTGCCTCGTATTTGTCTTTCAGGTGTAGCCGGAGCTCTTCTGCTTGCCCCCCGATCGCAGCAAACCCCTTCTCGTCGCCAATGCTACCGTCGAAGGCAATCCGGTACAACTCGTTAGGGAGTCCTCCATCGGCCACCTCCACCACCAGGATCTCCACCTCCAGCGGCTTCATGGCTTCACTGAAAACATTCCCGATAGTTTGAGAGTAGGCATTGGCGAGCGACTTGGCCGTCACGTCTTCCCGATCATACGCGAACCCCTTCATGTCCGCATAGCGAATCCCCGCCTTACGCAGATTCTCGAACTCGCTGTACCTCCCGGCGCCGGCAAAGGCAATCCGATCGTAAATCTCGGAGATCTTGTTGAGCGAGGCGCTGGGGTTCTCAGCCATCAACAGGATTCCGTCAGCATACTCTAACACGATAATCGATTTCCCCTTGGCGATACCCTTTCGGGCATACTCCGCCTTATCCTGCATCATCTGCTCTGGCGACACATAATAGGGAAGCGCCATCAGCTCATGCTCCTCGCTCGACTTCCCTGCGGCGATCGATGATGGCCTGGCAGACCTCCCTGATGCGGGCCTCAGGCACATCCTGCAGGCCCGTCATAACAGCCAGCTTCACCGTAGGAAAGACTCCACGAACGAAGTCCGGACCACCGGTCCCAACATCCTCCTCCGCTGCGTCAATCAGCGCCTCCAGCCCGACCGCTATCGCCTCCTCCTCGGTCAGACCAGCCCGATAGAGCTTCTTCATGGTGGAACGGGCATCTTTCCCGCCGGAGCCTGTGGCATAGTAATCCGTTTCCTCGTACCTGCCGCCTGTCACGTCGTATTTGAAGATCTTGCCCTTACCGCCTCTCACGTCGTAGCCGACAAAGATCGGGATCACCACCAGTCCTTGCATCGCCATCGGGAGGTTGGCCTTGACCATCTGCGATAGCTTATTCGCCTTTCCCTCCAACGAAAGTGTCATGCCTTCCAGCTTTTCATAGTGGCTAAGTTCAACTTCAAACAGTTTGGCCATCTCGATGCATGGACCAGCGACGCCCGCAATGGCGATGGCTGAGTGGTCATCCGCCTTGAATACCTTCTCGATTCGCCGCGACGAGATCTGGAAACCCTCGGTCGCCCGCCGATCTCCAGCGATGATCGCCCCATCCCGGTACTTCAGGGCCAGGATGGTGGTTCCGTGAGGGCTCTCCTTCATCTCCCGGGTCTCGGCTTGCGAAAGCCCTTCGAGCTTGATCTGCATCTGTGGCAGGAGATCCGACCGACTCTGCCGAAGCAGGTCAAAAAAACTCGACCCAGGATCCATAAAATCGGAGAGTAGGGGCATCAGTATCCCGAATGGAGCGCGTTTGCGTTAGACCGCGATGTTCTCCAATAACTCCGCGGCAGTATCAGAGCGTTCCAGCACCTCGGCCGTCAACTTCTGCGTGCCCCTCAACGGATCGATCATGGGAACTCGTTTTACCGCAGCCTCGCCGGTATCAAAAACGACCGAGCTCCAACTCGTCCCATAAACCTCGTCGGGATACTTCTGGAGGCACATCCCGCGAAAGTAGGCCCGGGTATCCGGAGGAGGGGTCTTCATGGCAAGGAGAATCTCCTCGTCGGTGACGATCCGCTCAACGTATCCCTGGCGCTCAAGGGTAAAGTAGAGTCCCTTGTCCCGACGGAGATCATGGTACTGCAGGTCCAGCATGAAGACGCGCTGATCATCGAAGGAGCAGCCCTTGCGATTGATGTAGGAGGTGATGAGCGCGTGTTTGATGACCCAGTCGAGCTCGCGGTGCAGTGTCATTGGGTCCTCCGCGAGCTGGTCCAGGACGTACTGCCACTTCTCCAGGAGGTCGGCCACCTGGGGAGTCCGTTCCCGGTCCTGGTAGTACTCGCGGGCGAGGTCTAGGTACTCCCGCTGGATCTCGATGGCCGAGAACTCCTTCCCGCGCTTCAACCGCACGCGGCGCCGGCAGGTGACGTCGTGAGAGATCTCCTTGATGGCTCGGACGGGGTCCTCGAGAGTGAGGTCGCGTTTGATGACACCGTCCTCTACCATGGCCAGGACCATGGCGGTCGTCCCGACCTTCAGATAGGTCGCGACCTCCGACATGTTGGAGTCGCCAACGATGACATGCAGGCGGCGGTACTTCTCCTCGTCGGCGTGGGGCTCATCGCGGGTGTTGATGATCGGTCGCTTGGCCATAGTGTCGAGACCGATAAAGCTTTCAAAGAAATCGGCCCGTTGAGAGAGCTGATAGTCGCACGGGTCGGCACCATTTTCGGCCCCAACCTTCCCCGCGCCCGCAAAGATCAGACGGGTCACTAAGAAGGGCGTGAAACCTCGGACGATCTGATCGAAAGGAACCCTCCTCTCCATCAAGTAGTTCTCGTGATGGCCATAGCTATTCCCTTTTCCGTCGCTATTATTCTTGTAGATGAAGATCCGCTGCCGCTCCGGAAGGGTCAGGTTGGCTGAGGCCAGGCACATTTCGAAGATCCGCTCGCCAGCCTTCTCGTAACAGACCAGGTCTCGGGCGTTGGTACACTCCGGCGTGGAGTATTCGGGATGGGCCCCGTCAACATAGAGACGGCCGCCGTTTCGAAGCGGCTTGTTGATAGTGCGATTATCCGCCTGGCTTGGCCTTTCGTACTCCCCGCTCATCTCAAATCCTCTAGCGTCGAGGAGCGGATTCTCACCCGCGTAGTCCCACATCGTCCTCATCTCAGCGAAGGGACGATGGCTATTAATCAACAAGCTAGAACCGGATACTGGATCGAAACCGGCAGGGTCCCTGGCACTAATCCCCAACTCGGTCTCGGTCCCCATGATCTTTTCGATCGCCATATGTAACCACTCAGGTGTTTAGACTGAAGGCTGAAGGCTATAAATCATCTCGCAAGGCGCGAATCAAGCCATTCAAGACCTTCTCGGTTTCTACGACTTTTGGTTCAAGTATTGATGAATCCACGTTGGGCAAGAAACCCACATGCTTCGCCAAATTTATTTGATAGTGCAGTTCCCTCTGATTACCCCTAAAAGCCTTCAGCCTTCAGCCTATCTACCTGAGTAGTTACGCCTCATCACAGATAGTGACCGGTTGGGATTGTTTCAACCTTGCGGGACCGCTTCTCTTCACGGTCAAAGACTGTCCGCACATTGACGATGCGCTCGCTTCGCCGCCCGGCAATCTTGGCCCAGTCGTCCGGATTGGTGGTATTTGGAAGATCTTCATTCTCCCTGAACTCGGTCCGGATTGCGTCGAGCATATCCTCGATCGTCAGGCCTTTGACGCCCGTCGCGATCATTCTTTTGACCGCCCGCTTCTTGGCCCTTGTGCAGATCGATTCGATCATCGCCCCTGAGGCGAAATCTTTGAAGTAGAGCGTTTCCTGCTGGCCGGAGGCGTAGGTGACCTCCAGAAAGCGGTGCTCCGGGACTGTGGCGTATAGAAGCTGAATTGCCGCCGCAATCATGGCTGCCGCCGCCTTTTCAGGGGTTCCATTGGCCTTGATCTCCGCCGCTGCGAACGGCAGCTCAGGTGTCAGGTACTTCGAGAAGACCTCATGGGCCGCACTCTGGTCGGGCCGGTCGATCTTAATCTTGACGTCGAAGCGTCCCGGACGCAGCACCGCCGGGTCGATGAGGTCTTGCCGGTTCGTGGCCCCGATAACGATGACGTGTTTGAGCCCCTCTACGCCATCGAGCTCCGCCAGGAACTGCGGGACGATCGTAGACTCCATATCCGAGGAGATGCCCGAACCACGAGTTCGGAATAAAGAGTCCATCTCATCAAAGAAGATGACCACCGGCGACCCCTCGGTGGCCTTCTCCTTGGCCCTGCCGAAGATTTCCCGGATCTGCCGCTCCGTCTCGCCGACATACTTGTTCAGCAGTTCAGGACCCTTGACGTTCAGGAAGTAGCCCTTCACGGCTTGCCCGGTCTTCTTTGCCAGTTGCTCGGCCAGGGAGTGCGCGACCGCTTTCGCGATCAGGGTCTTGCCACAACCTGGCGGCCCATAGAGCAACACCCCCTTCGGAGGCTGGAGCTGGTGTTCCCGGAAATAGTCCACGTACAGGTGAGGCAGCTCGATGGCATCTCTGATCATCTCGATCTGGGGGCCGAGACCACCGATGGCCTCATAGCCGATGCTCGGAACCTCTTCGAGGAAAAGCTCCTGGGCATCGCTCTTGGGCAACCGCTCCAGAATGTGCCCGGACCGCGGGTCGAGGAGCAGATGGTCACCTGCCTTGAGGGAGAGTTGTCGCAATGGATCGGCCAGCTCTACCACCCGCACCTCATCGGCTCGCAGGGTGACAATAGCCCGGCCTTCATCGAGCAGGTCTTTCAGGGTCACGACCTCGCCCTGCTCATCGAAGCCTGCCGCCTCAATCACATTGAACGCCTCATTCAGGATCAGCTCCTGGCCCTTACGAAGCGTTTCGGGCCGCACAGAAGGATGAAGGTTGACCTTCATCTTTCGGCCACCCGTGTAGATGTTTGCCGTCCCGTCAGGGTTCATTGACGCGAAGATCCCGTACGGACTCGGCGGGGCAGAGAGCTTCTCCACCTCCTCACGAAGGCTCTCTATCTGCTCTTTCGCTTGTTGCAAGGTCTCAACCATACGCTGGTTCTGATTATGCGCCTGACCCAACTGTTCGCGGGATTGGTCGAGCTTGGACCGGAGAAACTCAAACTCTTTCGGGGTCTGGTCCAGTCGCCGCGTCAGGTGATAGATCTCCTCTTCGAGCGTCTTCACTTGCGCCTGGAGGACCTCGATCTCATCCTCGTATTGAGAAAGCTTACGGTGATACGTCGCGTCGCTCCCTGGAAGCTGCTCAGAGAGCTTCCGCATGGTCTTCCTGAGAGAACTTAACCTCGCCGAGCCCTTTTCGGGGTCATTCATTGTCGCCTGACCTCCTTGCGCCCTTGGCCCCTCCGCTCATCGTCGCGCTACGTAACCCAAGGGCAACGCGCCATACAATCTCACTTTTATATTACTAACGATTCCAAGACTGTCAAGTCTTTTCTCCTGAAGAGCACACCAGAAAAATCCGCTTCCATAGCCCATCTTCGGCTCCTATACATAGCATCGTAAGTCGCAACAATGGACGTCATTCCCGCGAAAGCGGGAATCCAGAAAGACACTAGATTCCGGGTCAAGCCCGGAATGACAAACTGCCTGAGACTTATGTCGTCATGTATGGAGGCTTGCAACATCACTCGCCTTCTGGTGGGTTCTGCGACCGCATCGCTTTGGAGTAAGAAGCTGCAGAGGAGCCCAATGGCCATATGCTATGCTAAGAATAGATCTGGGGCAACCTCTATGGGGCGAAGGCTACTGCGATGGAGTGAGATATGCCACAACGACGGATACGTCAGTACACACGAAGGGTCACCCACTTACTCCTGATTGTGACCGCTATCGTTATCTTCTTCATCGTCCTGATGATGTTCGCTGTAGGACGCTGAGAACAGCTCGGAAAAGCCTGTTCAGCAGACGGCGAAAGATTGTCGTGTGCATGATGAAATGATTTACAAACTCGGTTTGGACAGATTATACTGCGACCAGTTAGAGCGAAGCCGCTTTTCACAACAGAGGGGAGAGGTGGCATCATGGGGGTCCAGCAGCCCACACCAGACGAGCTGCTCAATATCTATTACTTCCTCAAGCTCACCCGCGGCCTGGAGCAGCGGGTCATCACACTATACCGACAGGGCAAGATCGTCGGCGGCGTCTACCTCGGCACAGGGGAAGAGGCAATCGCGGTGGGAAGTGCCGTCGCACTCGAGCCCGACGACGTCATCGCCCCGACCCATCGGGACCTCGGCGCGAATCTCTTGAAGGGAATCACGCCGAAGGAATATATGGCCCAGTACCTCGCCAAGCAGACCGGGCTGACCAGGGGACGTGACGGCAATGTCCATTTCGGCGATATCACACGGGGCATTATCGGATTCATCAGCCCGATGGCCGACCTGCTGCCGGTGGCGGCAGGCGTCGGATTAGCCTTCAAGCTTCGGCGCGAGCGCCGCGTGGTCGCGGCCTTTTTCGGCGACGGCGCGTCAAGCCGCGGTGATTTTCACGAGGCCCTGAACCTCGCTGCCGTGCTGAAACTGCCCGTCATCTTCATCTGCCACAACAATCAGTACGCCTACTCCACCCCACTCTCCCGTCAGATGGCTATCGAGCATGTCGCTGATCGCGCCAAGGCCTATGGGATGCCGGGCATCAGCGTGGATGGCAACGATGTGCTCGCCGTCCGCGCGGCCGTCTCCCTGGCGGCCGCTCGCGCGAGAACAGGCGAAGGCCCTTCCCTCGTAGAAGGCAAGACGATGCGGATGCGAGGTCATGCCGAGCATGACGACGCCTCGTATGTCCCGCCTGCCCTGCTCGAGGAGTGGCGAAGGCGAGACCCAATCGATCGATTCGTCGCGTATCTGCGGGATCAGAAGGTCCTTGACGACGCAGCCGCCAAGGCGATCGACGACCGCATTGCCAGGGAGATCGAGGAGGCCGTTTTATTTGCGGAATCGAGCCCGCTTCCGGATGCGAAGGACCTCCTCGATGGAGTCTACGCCTCCTAGCGAGGTTCGCGGTTCAGAGTGCAGAGTTCGTAGTTCAGAGTTCGGAGTTCAAAGCAGGGTGCGGGAGACCTTCGTTCTACTATGAACTATGAACCATGAACTCTTAGGTTCCAACGGGGAAACGATGGAAATCACCTACCTCGAAGCGATTCGACAAGCCTTGTGGGAAGAAATGGACCGGGACGAGCGCGTCTTCATGATCGGAGAGGATATCGGCGTCTATGGCGGCGCCTTCAAGGTGACAAAGGGGTTTCTCGACAAGTTCGGGCCAGAGCGGGTAATCGACACGCCGCTGTCTGAGTCTGGGTTCGTCGGGGCCGCGATCGGCGCGGCTCTCATGGGGATGCGACCGGTGGTCGAGATGCAGTTCGCCGACTTCATTGCCTGCGCCTTTGACCAGATCGTCAACATGGCGGCCAAACATCACTACCGCACCGGTGAACCGGTCCCCCTGGTGATTCGGGCCCCCTATGGGGGCGGCATCCACGCGGGGCCGTTCCATTCCCAATGTCCGGAGGCGTGGTTCTTTCATGTGGCGGGCCTGAAGCTTGTGGCCCCCTCCACCCCTGCCGATGCGAAAGGTCTGCTAAAGGCGGCCATCCGCGACCCCAATCCGGTGATCTACTTTGAGCACAAGTACCTCTATCGTCATATCAAGGGGGATGTGCCGGAGGGAGACACTATCGTGCCGATCGGCCAGGCAGAGGTGAAAAGACAGGGCAGTACCGTCAGCGTGATCACCTACGGCGCCATGCTCCAACACTCGCTCGCAGCAGCGGAGCGACTCATACCGGAAGGGATTAACCTGGAGGTGGTGGACCTCCGCACGCTTCAGCCTCTAGATATGGCCACGATCGCCGCCTCAGTCAAGAAGACAGGACGGGCGATGGTGGTGCATGAGGCCCAAAAGACCGGTGGCATAGGCGGCGAGATCGCAGCCCGGATCGCCGAGGAACTCTTTCACTATCTGGATGCCCCTATCGCCCGCGTGGCGCCCCCCCACATTCCTATCCCCTTTAGTCCCGTGCTGGAGGAGGCGTACTTGCCCAATACCGAAACCATCGTCAGTAAGGCAAGAGAGCTGGCCAGTTTCTGAGAGCCGACCGTGCACATTCAAGTCATAATGCCCCAGATGGGCGAGAGCATTGCGGAGGGGACGGTCATCACCTGGCTGAAGAAGGTCGGTGAATTGGTCGCCAAGGATGAGCCACTGGTGGCCATCTCCACGGATAAGGTGGATGTCGAGATCCCCTCCCCTGCCTCCGGGGTGTTGTCCCAGATCGTCGTCCAGGAAGGGGTCACAGCGTTGGTCGGAGCCGTGCTGGCCTACATCGGCGAGGCTTCTCACGCCGGTGCGGTCCCGCCAGACAGGCCGGTGGTGGAGCGGCAGGAGGGCGTTCAGGCCGCTGCGCTCGCAGCAGAGGCTGCGGATCCGGCAACGCACTGGTACTCGCCCGCCGTCCTCGATCTGGCTAAGGAGCACGGCGTGGACCTTACCCAGGTGAGAGGAACCGGCACGGATGGACGCGTGGCGAAGAAGGATCTGCTCAACTTCATCGCCCTCCGAGCCCAGACGGCTGCCCCGCCGTCTCGAGCGTCCCTTGAACCGCTTACCGCCGCCGAGGACCAGATCCTCCCGATCAGCCCTATGCGAAAGGCAATCGCTGAGCATATGGTCCGGAGCAAGCGGACCGCTGCTCACGTAACGCAGATCTACGAGGTCGATATGACGGCTATCGACGGATACCGGCAGGCCCACCAAGAGGCCTTCCTCAAGCAAACCGGGATCACGCTCACCTTTCTCCCCTTTGTGGTGAAGGCCGCCGCGGATGCCCTGCGGGCCTATCCGCTCATGAACGCTTCCTACACCCGTGAGGGGATCATCGTCAAGCAAGCGGTCAATATCGGGATCGCCGTGGCTCTGGAGGAGGGTCTCATCGTCCCGGTGCTGCGGGAGGCTGACAAAAAGAGCTTCCTGCCTCTGGCGAAACAACTGGCTGACCTGGCCGCGAGGGCACGCGACAAGCGGCTCAGTCTGGAGGAGGTCCACCAAGGGACCTTCACAGTTAACAACTTTGGCGCGTTAGGGACCCTGATCGGGACACCGATCATTGTTCAGCCGCAGGCGGCCATCCTGGGCTTCGGCAAGGTGGTGAAGCGGCCGGTCGTGATCAACGATGCCATCGTCATCCGTTCGATGGCCTACCTCTGCCTCTCCTACGATCACCGTCTCATCGACGGCGCCTACGCCAGCGCTTTCCTCAACCACGTTCAAGCCACGCTCGAACGATTCGATTTCTCCATCGTTCGCTAGAAAATAGCGGTCAGTAATCAGCGTTCAGTCGTCAGCTTCGGATAAAGTAGGGAACGCATCAGAAGAACTGAGCGCTGAAAACTGATCGCTTGTCTATCGCGGCTGCATCATGCAGTTGCATCCCGGCCCGCTTCGCCCTAAACTGTTATTGTTATTGCTTTGAAAGTTCCCCCTCACCCGTCCAGATGTAGGGGCGACCCTCGTGGTCGCCCGATCTGGGCAGGCACAAGGCCTGCCCCTACAATGGAGAGGCTGCGGGAGGGGGCAAGGTGCCGGCTTCCAGGACCATGGGTGCGCCGACAAGGCATGCAGCGGGAGCTTACGATGCGGATTCTGATCGTTGACGATGATGCGGATATGCGGAGGCTACTTCTGCGAACCCTCCAACGATGGGGGTACGACGTCGTCCCTGCGGCCGATGGAGTGGAAGCGTGGGAGCGTCTCCAGAACGAACCGATCAGTTTTGTGATCACCGACTGGATCATGCCGAAGCTGGACGGTTTGGGGCTCTGCCGCCGGATCAGGGAGGCGAGATTCGCGCGATACATCTACGTCATCCTCCTGACGGCCAAGAATTCGAAGGATGAACTCATCAAGGGGATGGAGGCCGGCGCCGACGATTTTTTGATCAAACCCTTCAACGCCGGGGAACTCAAGGTCCGGATCAGAGCGGGGGAACGGATCGTCAAGCTAGAAAATAATCTGGAAGAGCAGAATAAAAAGTTACAGGAGGCCTATTCCAGGATTCGTGAGGACCTTGATGCCGCGGTGAAGATGCAGCGAGGTCTCCTGCCAAGCAGTGCGCTTACCGTCCCTGGGTTCAGGTTTGAATGGATATTCACTCCCTGTCATTTCGTTGCGGGGGATATCTTTAATTTCTTTCAGCTCAATGAACACCAGGTGGGCTTCTACATCCTTGACGTTGCCGGTCACGGGATTCCTGCGGCGATGCTGTCGGTCACGTTGAGTAAGGTCCTCTCCCCCATATCCAGTCAGGGCAGTCCCTTGATGTGTTTCATCCCCGACCCTCCCCACTACGACATCGCGACGCCTGCGGAGGCAGTCCAAGCCCTCAACCAGCTGTTTCAGTCCGAAGACGATGCAATGCACTATTTCACTATGGTCTATGGCATCGTTGAGACTCGGAGTGCCAGAATGCTGCTCACTCAGGCCGGCCATCCATCCCCAATCTATCAACCCAGGGGGGCCAAAGCTGAGCTGCTGGGAACAGGGGGGTTCCCTGTGGGGATGTTACCCGATGTCAAGTATGGGGAGCAGGAGCTCACCCTCCACCCGGGCGACCGACTCTTCCTGTACTCCGACGGCATTCCTGAATGTACCAGTAAGCATGGAGAGCATTTTTCCGTAGACCGCCTTATGGCCCTCTTGGAAGAGTGGCGAGACCGTCCGTTACGGGATGTGATGGTGAGTATAGAGCAAACGCTAGGGCGCTGGAGGGGCGGCGATGAGTTTGAAGATGATATCACCCTTCTGGCACTTGAGAGGGTGTAGCGACTACTAGAGGACATCGATGCAGCCAAGCTCGCCTCCCAGCCCATTCCGTTCCCTCAAGACCAAGATCGTCATCCCGCTGCTCGTAATCAGTGCGGTCTTGGTGCCGCTGAGTGTGTGGCTCACCCAGCGTCTTTTCACGCAGCGGATCGAAGAGCAGGCACAGTTCCGTGTGCACCATCTGGCGAACGCTGTCAAGGCAGCCGCGAGGGCAACGAGCGAGCCGGCGGAGCTGATGCGGATCGTCCACGCCCTGGGGGAGGAGCCGGACGTCACCTTCATTGTTGTGGCAAGCGGGGAGACCCTTCGCGTCCTGGCTGCAACGAAGCAGGCCTGGATCGGCCGGTCCATTTCTGACTTGTCCGAGCAGGACGTGACTCAGCACCTGGCCAACACCATGGCGACACAACAGGCGTACCCTCACTTTCACACCGAGACCGGTGAGTTCGAGTTTATACTACCCTTCGATCTGAATGGCGCAGGAGCCAGCCCAAGGGACAGGGCGGATAGGGCAGTCATGGTCCGTCTGGACGCCCGCCCGATCGAGCACCAGGTGTCCCGGGCCATGTGGCAGGTGCGCGGCATCCTGTTCACGGTCATCCTGCTGACTCAGTTGCTCGCCTGGACGCTGCTCCAGCGGTTGATTCTACGTCCGGTCAGCGCCATCCGTGCGACCATGGACGCCCGCACGGCGGGTGAGGCGACGGCGTACGCCCCGGTCTTGGCTGCCGATGAGCTTGGCCGTCTGGCCGGTTCTCTGAATGAGATGCTCAACGCCCTTGCTGAAAGCGAGGCCAAGTTTCGCGGACTGGTGAACGCTGCGCCGGACGCCATACTGCTCGTCAACAAGGCGGGACGCATCGTGCTCGCAAACGAGGAAGCGGAGAGGCTATTCGGCTATGCGCAGCAGGAGTTGCTGGGTGCACCCGTTGAGATGCTGGTGCCCGAGCGTCTCCGCAGTCAGCACGCAGAGCAGCGTGCAGCCTACCTCATCACCCCTGTGACGCGGCCCATGGGGGCGGGTCTGGAACTATACGGCGTACGCAAGGATGGACGTGAGTTTCCCGTTGACATCAAGCTGAGTCACTATCCCACCAAGGATGGCGGTATCGCCATGAGCGCGATCCGCGACATCACTGCCCGCAAGCAGGCAGAAGCTCAACTGCACCTGCAACACACCGCACTGGAGGCCGCCGCCAACGGCATCATGATCACTGACCGAGAGGGGACGATCATCTGGGTCAATTCCGCCGTTACCCAACTCACCGGCTACACAGCCCAGGAGATGCTCGGCCAAAACTCGCGTTTCCTCAAGTCAGGCCAGCACGACACCGCGTTCTACCAGCATATCTGGGCGACGATTCTTGCCGGGCAGGTCTGGCACGGGGAGATGATTAATCGGCGTAAGAATGGGGGCCTCTACACCGAGGAGCAGGCCATCGCCCCCGTCCGAGACAGCCGAGGTCAGATCACCCATTACATCGCGGTCAAACAGGACATCACCGCCCGCAAGCAGGCAGACGCGGACCTAGGAGCCGCCCACGCCGATCTAGCCGAGTTGTACGAGACGACGAAGGACCTCGCCGCGCGGTGGGAGGCGCTCTTCACGCTGAGCCGGCTGCTAAACCGATCGCTCGAACTCGATGAGGTCTTCGGGACGTTTGCCCAGGCGGTGGAGTCCTACGTCCCGTATGACCGCCTGGGGGTGATCGTCCCGGAAGGCGACCAGCTCAGGGTGGCCTACTCCGTGGCTAACCCCCCACTCGCCTCCTACCAAGGGCAGAGCTGGCCAAAGACGAACGACACGGCGATCGAGTGGATGCTCACCCAGAGGGAGCCTCGACTTGTACGCGATCTGGTAAAGGAGGCCAGGTTCCGCGATGAGATGTATCTGGTGCAGGAGGGGGTCCGGTCCTCCCTTGAGCTCCCGCTCCTGGTTGGAGGGAAGGCAGTGGGGGTCTTCTTCCTCGACAGCCTGACGGCCGGGACTTACTCCGCACGGGACATTGAGCGCCTGCTCCCCTTGGCCGACCAGGTGGCCATTGTCATTGAGCATAGCCGACTGTACAACTCGGTGCAACGTCAGGCCGAAGAGCTGAGACGGGAGGTTGAAGAGCGCAAGCGGGCGGAGGCAGAGCTACAGCAGGCGAAGTCCGCCGCCGAAACGGCCAACCGCGCCAAGAGTGATTTCTTGGCCAAGATGAGCCACGAGATCCGGACCCCGCTCAACGCCGTCATGGGCATGACGGAGCTCACCCTCGACACCGCACTCACTGCGGAGCAGCGAGAGTTCTTGCAGGTAGTGCAGTCCTCTTCCGAGGCGCTGCTGACGGTCATCAACGACATCCTCGATCTCTCCAAGATTGAGGCGGGCCAGATGGTCATTGAGGAGGTGGGCTTTCACCTGCGGGAAGTCGTGGAAGGTGTGGCCGAGGTCCTGAGCATCCGGGCCCAGAAAAAGGGGCTAGAGCTGACGTGCTTTGTGGATCCGGAACTGCCATCTCGAGTGCTCGGCGACCCCACGCGCCTGAGGCAGGTGTTGGTGAACCTCGTGGGCAATGCCATCAAGTTCACGGAGCGCGGGGAGGTAGCCATTCAGGTTGAGCAAGCCACTGCCCCCGCGCCTGGACGAGTTGGGCTCCATGTTTTGGTGGCCGATACCGGGATCGGCATTCCCAAGCAGCAGCAAGCCAGGATCTTTGACCCATTCGCTCAGGCGGATGCAACCACGACGCGGCGATTCGGGGGAAGTGGACTCGGCTTGAGTATCTCAAAGGCCCTCGTGGAGCTGATGGGCGGGCGGATATGGGTGCAGAGCGAGGTCGGCAAGGGGTCCACCTTCCACTGTGATCTCGTGGTTTCCGTGGCGGAGCCCGAAGCTGAGACACCGCGGGTGGAGGGCGAGACCTATCCCGATCTGCACGACGTGGCGGTGTTGGTGGTGGACGATAATCCGACCAATCGCCTGATCCTACGCAGGACGCTGCAAGCGTGGGGCACCTCCGTAGGGGAAGCGGCTGGGGGGGAGGAGGCCTTGGCGCTGTTGCGCGCCCCGCAAGCCCGCTTTCAGGTCGTCATCCTGGATTATCAGATGCCGGACATGGATGGGGTAGACGTGGCGCGGGCTATCCGGTACGATCCAAAGCTCCAGGGGATCAAGTTGGTGATGCTCTCGTCCTGGGAGGGGCTGCCCGCTGGCGCAAGAGAGGAACTGGGGATTACGGTGGTCCTGACCAAGCCGGTCAAGCAGTCGAAGCTCTTCGATGTGTTGATGGGGCTGCTGCGAAGGCGGGAGGAAGCGGTGGCGCCCGCTGAGCCGGCGATCCCGGAGGTGGGGCGCCCCACCATCCAGCGACACATCCTGCTGGTCGAGGACAACGTGGACAATCAGAACCTGGTGAGAAGAATTCTGGAGAAGGCTGGGTACTGGGTCGTAATTGCGGGGAATGGGGCAGCAGCAGTGAGCGCGGTGCGGCAGGCCCGCTATGATTGCATCCTAATGGACGTGCAGATGCCGGAAATGGACGGGTTTGAGGCCACTCGAGCCATCAGGGCATGGGAACGCGAGCATGCCGTAGGACGGGTGCCCATCATCGCGATGACAGCGCATGCGATCGCGGGGTATCGAGAGCAGTGTCTCACGCAGGGCATGGACGATTACATCACGAAGCCGCTGAAGAAGGATCTCCTGCTTGCTACGGTGGCCCGCTATCTGGCCGATTACGAAAACCCCCCACCCCCCCTTTAGTAAATGGGGGCCACGGGGGGATTTGATAAGTGGGATTTTCGGAGGGAGATAGAGATGGTGGAGCCGGAGATGGTCGTCTATGTTGACGAGGAACTGGCCGATCTGATCCCGGAGTTTTTAGAGAATCGTCGACGGGATGTTGAGACGATCACGCGGTTGGTCCAGGAAGACAAGCATGAGGAGCTCACGCGGTTAGGCCACACGATGAAAGGGGTCGGAGGCAGCTATGGGTTCGTAGAGATCAGTGAGATAGGACAGGGAATCGAGGAGGCCAGTGTGCGCGGCGATCGGAAAGCCATCACGACGCTGTGCGAGCGACTAGCAGCGTATCTGGCGGCTGTAACAGTTCAGGTCCGGCAGCAGGAATAGGCAAAGGAGCAAATGCGATGCAGCTCGACCAGCGGAATACAGGCGAGGCGTTGGTGGTGACCCCGCTCGAGGAGCGACTGGATGCCAGAGTCGCGACTGATTTCAAGGAGCGGATGGCCGAACTGATCGCTTCAGGGAATACGAAGATCGTGCTGGATCTCTCCAAGGTTGAGTTCATCGACAGCAGTGGGTTGGGGGCGATCGTCTCAAGCCTGAAGCGCATGGGGGGACGGGGGGATCTGGTCGTGTGTGGGTTGCAGGAGACCACCATGACCATGTTCCGGCTCACGAGGATGGATCGGGTGTTTCAGGTCTTTGGCAATGAGCAACAGGCCGTCACAGCCTTAGGCGGCTAAAAAGGATGGGGCATATTGAGCGGAAGACGGATCACACTGGCCATCACCAGCGATTTGCAGAATGTGCCGCTCATCGGTCAGGCGGTAGAGCGACTCTGCTCTCTCATCCCGCTTTCCGATGTCGAATCACACCAGATCGCGCTGTGTGTTGTCGAGGCCGTCAATAATGCCATCGTGCACGCCTACGGCAATGAGGCAGCGCATGAGGTGGAGGTGATCTTCGGGCAGTATCCCGACTACCTGACCCTTCAGATCTGTGACACGGGAAGGGCCATGGATCCGAAGCATCTCGAGCCTCAGGCGGCATCACCCTTCGATTTCGATCCGTGTCGCCTGAGCAGTATTCCCGAAAAGGGGTTGGGGCTCGCGATTATTAGGAAGACCATGGACGAGGTGACGTATACCACCTCCGAGGGGAAAAACATCCTGACTCTAACCAGGTTTTTCAGACCGTGTCAAGCCAAAGAAGAACCATTGAGGGGGTGACCGATGGCGAACAGGAGGCTTGAGCAGTATACGCGGCTGGCATCTGGAAAGCATAGCGATGTGGCCCTCACCGTACCTGCCTTTCAAGAGGCGATCCGCTATCATGCCCGGTACTCGTTGGGCAAAAAGTGGGGGAGCTGCTCCGGCCACGAGCTGTTTACGGCTGTGGCGTTCGCTGTTCGACACGCCCTCATCGACAGGATGTTGGACACCGAGGATCGGTATCAACAGGCTGATCCCAAGCGCGTGCATTATCTCTCCATGGAGTATCTCCTGGGTCGGTCCTTGAAAAACAATCTGAGCAATCTGGGGATACTCGATCTTTGCCGAGATGCGCTGCACAAGATGGGCGTTGATCTTGAGGAAGTGCTGGAAGGCGAATGCGAGGCCGCCCTGGGAAATGGCGGGCTCGGTCGCTTGGCGGCGTGTTTTCTGGACTCCCTGGCCACTATGAGTATGCCAGGGTACGGATACGGCATTAACTATGAGTATGGCTTGTTCAAGCAGGACATTGACAATGGGTACCAGAAGGAAAAACCGGATAACTGGCTGACCCATGGAAGCCCCTGGCAGATTGACCGTCCCGACGAGGCCTGCATCGTTCCCCTATACGGTCGCGTCGAGCATGGCATCGATCGCTCCGGCCAATACAACCCCATGTGGATGGATTGGAAGATCATCATCGGCGTTCCGCACGACATGCCGATCGTGGGGTTCGGTGGCCAGACGGTGAATGTGCTGCGATTGTACTCGGCGCGATCGTCCGCGGAATTTGATATGCAGATCTTCAATGAGGGGGACTACTTGAAGGCGGTCGAGCAGCAGATCGCCTCAGAGACCATCTCCAAGGTCCTCTACCCCTCTGACTTGGTCGAAGCGGGCCGGGAACTGCGACTGATTCAAGAATACCTACTTGTGGCATGTACCCTTAGAGACATTGTCAGGCGATATGAAAAGAGTCATGCCACCTTTGACCAATTCGCCTCCAAGGTCGCCATTCACCTCAACGATACCCATCCAGCCCTGGCCGTCGCAGAATTGATGCGCATTCTGGTTGACGAACATGCCCAACCCTGGGAGAAAGCCTGGGAGACTACTCAGGCCGCACTGTCGTATACCAATCACACCTTGATGCCCGAAGCGCTAGAGAAATGGTCGGTCTCACTGTTCGAGTACGTCTTGCCACGGCATCTTCAGATCATTTACGAGATCAACCACCGGTTCCTTACGCAGGTGGCCTCCGTGTGGCCAGGTGAGCACGAACGATTGCGACGCATGTCACTGATTGAGGAAGGAGAGCATAAAGCTGTGCGCATGGTCAACCTGGCGATTGTCGGCAGCCATGCTACAAATGGGGTGTCGGATCTCCACACCCAAATGGTGAAAACCTCCTTGGTGCCAGATTTCTATCAACTCTGGCCGGACAAATTTAACACGAAGACGAATGGGGTCACGCCGCGACGCTGGTTGCTTCAAGCCAATCCTCTGTTGGCCGATCTCATCACCAACACCATTGGGAACGCTTGGATCACTGACCTTGGCAAGCTCAGAGCCTTGGAACCTTATGCGCAGGATCCGGATTTCCAGCAGGCCTTCATGAAGGTGAGGCGATCCAGCAAGGCGCTCCTCACCCGGGTCATCCATGACCGCTGCCGGGTGGCAGTCAGTCCGGATGCGCTGTTTGATGTTCACGTCAAACGGATCCACGAGTACAAACGGCAATTGCTCAATGTCATGCAGATCATCCACCAGTATCTGCGCATGACCCAGGACGGTAAAACGCCTCCTGCGCCTCGTGTATATATCTTTGCGGGTAAGGCGGCGCCGGGGTATTGGGCAGCGAAGCAGCTTATCAAATTGATCACCAGCGTGGGGCAGGTTATCAATAACGATCCCCGGGTGCAGGGGCTGATCAAGGTGGTCTTCATTCCCGACTATCGGGTCTCCCTGGCGGAACAGATCATTCCTGCCACGGATGTGAGCGAGCATATTTCAACGGCTGGGACGGAGGCCTCAGGCACGGGGAGCATGAAGTTCGCGATGAATGGGGCGCTCACCATTGGCACTCATGATGGGGCCACTATCGAGATCATGGACGAGGTGGGCCAGGAGAATATCTTTCTCTTCGGATTACAGGTCGAAGAGATCCGGCAGATGCGTGAGCAGGGGGCGTATCATCCTCGCACCTACTATCAGCGTAACCCCAATATAAGACGGCTCATGGACACGTTTGTGTCCGGCCTGTTTTGCCCGGATGAGCCAGGCCGGTTTCGCTGGATTTATGAGGCTGTCCTGGACCGGGGGGACCCGTACTTCCATCTGGCCGATTTGGAGTCGTATATCGAGACCCAGGAACGAGTCGCCAAGGCGTTCCAAGACCCCGCGGTCTGGGCATGCAAGGCCATCTTGAACGTTGCTAGGACGGGTAAATTCTCCAGCGACCGCGCCATCGCTGAGTACGCCCGGGAGATCTGGAACATCAAGCCCATCCTCTAGCGCGTCCGGCGCGGCCGGTCAGATGAGTGACCGCGACTGACAGCCATCGACCGTGACACACGCTCCGGTCACCATGCTGGCTCGTTCGGACGCCAGGAAGACCACGACGGCTGCGACCTCCTCGGGGCGGCCGAATCGGCCAAGCGGCAGTTCGTCCTTGATAAACTGGGCGATCTGGCTCGGATTCTCGCGCTGCCGCCTGTCCCACGAGCCGCCCGGAAAGAGCGTCGAGCCCGGCGCCACGCTGTTCACGAGGATCCCGTGAGGAGCCAGCTCCCTGGCGAGCGCCTTGGAAAGGCTGATCACCGCCGCCTTGGATGCGTTGTAGGTCATCGCCCCTCCCGACTCCCGCCCCCAGATCGAGGCAATGTTGATGATCCGTCCACCGCCCTGCCGCTTCATGACCGGTACTGCCAGCCGGACCATCCGGAGGGTCGAAAAGAAGTTCAGCTCGTACACTTCTCGCCAATCCTGCTCCGAGAGGGCCTCCAGCTCCCCACGGCGCGACCCGCCGACGTTGTTCACCAGCACATCGATCTGTCCATACCGGTCGATCGTCGCCTGCACAAAGCGCTCGGCCCCATGAGGGTCGGTGAGGTCGGCGGATACCGTGAGGAGTTCGACCCCATAGGCTTCGATCGCCTTGGCCACCTCTTCCAGCGCTGTAAGGCCTCGACTACAGATGCTGAGCCGGCACCCCTCCTCGGCACAACCCAGGGCGATCGCCCTGCCGATCCCTCGGCTTCCGCCGCTCACCATCACGACCTTCCCGCGCAGCCCCAACTCCATGTGGCCTCCTCCTTTACGCTCTCACTTTCCCCTAGACCCTATTGCCTACACCCTACTTGCGAGATGGGCTTCCCCGCTTTGGCGGCAAGTCGCATCTTTGTCACCAAGAGATGGGCACGCCGCTGGGGCTCCGGGAGTCGATAGCCGCGGCAGGTTGCGAGCACCGTCTGCACGGCGGCATCCAGACCGATCCGATCGCCCTGGGAAACAAAGACCGGCGCCACCCCATCTTTCGTTCGAAGGACCACCCCGATCTGCTCGCCGCGATCAAGCAGAGGCTCAGAGCTACCACGGCGCTTCCGGGGCTCCTGGTGCGTCCCCACCAGAAGGCTCTTGGCGCACCCGATCGAGGGGAGATCGAGCAGGAGGCCCAGATGACAGGCGAGCCCAAAGCGGCGGGGATGCGCGAGGCCGTGGCCATCACAGATCAGGCAGTCCGGCATCGTCTTAAGTCTATTCCAAGCCTCGATGACCGCGGGCGTCTCCCGAAACGACAGGAGTCCGGGGATGTACGGGAAGCCTACGCTCGCAGCCGCTGTGGCGAGATCCAGCACCTCACGCCCGTCGTCGCTCATGACGACGACTGAAGCGTACATCAGCTTTAGGGTCTCATCGTACGCCACATCTACCCCCGCGACTGTGGCGAAAGGTCCTGTGCCGTGCAGACAAAGCTGAGATCGCAGCTTGAGCTGGATCGCCATTGCCTCTTGCGATGAGACGTCCCAGGGATGAAGGGTTCGGACACGCATCAGGACAGTGTGAGGCTTCTGGCGGCCGCGATCGGATCGGTCGGGCCGAATCCCTTGCCGAGCCGAAACCCATGACGGATGGCAGCCGTGATGAAGCGTTTGGCGCTGGCAACTGCCTCCGGGACCGGATTATCCTTGGCCAACTCCGCAGCGATGGCTGCAGAGAACACGCATCCGGTCCCATGGGTGTGGGGGGTATCGATCCGCTCGGCATCCAGCTCGGTGAAGCGACTTCCGTCGAACAGGAGATCGATCGCGCGACCGCCAAGGTGGCCCCCCTTGAGGACAACGTACCTCGGGCCGAGGCCGTGGATCTGCCGCGCCGCCTGACGCATCCCATTGAGCTCGGTGATCGTCAGCCCTGTGAGCGCCTCAGCCTCCGGCACGTTCGGCGTGAGAACAAGGGCAAGGGGCAGCAGACGCTCGATGAGCGCCTTCACGGCATCAGGCCGAAGTAACGGCGCGCCACTCTTGGCTACCATCACCGGATCGACCACCAGCCGCTCGATCGCATGCGCCTTCACCTTCTCCACAACGACTTCTATAATCCCCGCGCTGGACAGCATCCCAGTCTTGGCCGCGTCGATGGCAATATCTTCCAGGACCGAGTCGATCTGGCGGCCAACGAACTCCGGCGGCAGATCGTGCACCCCTTGCACGCCGACCGTATTCTGGGCCGTAACCGACGTGATCGCGGAGGTCCCGAAGACGCCGAGGGCTGCGAACGTTTTCAGATCGGCCTGGATCCCAGCGCCACCGCCGGAATCGGAGCCTGCGATCGTGAGCGCCGTCCGCATCGGTCTCCCACCTCCGTTGTTATGACCAAAACCTGACGGCCCCATCCAGCATCCGGTCGACCTTTGCCACAGCAACCGCCAGATCGTTAGTCAGCGCCTGAAAAAAGACTCTATGTCCACCTGCAAGTACCCTGCTGGCCACCGGGGATCCGGGTTGCAAGGGGCTACAGGTCCACGCCTGAGGTGTTGGATATCATCCATATCGAACTGATAGGATATCCAACAGTTGGTTCCTGTGCCAGCGTTTTGTTCGAAAGTCTTCCAAGGGGTGTGTCTCGAGTATCGCATTGCATTGCACGCATCAATACCGTAGAGTCCGTCCAAGAAGTATCGGCTAATATCTGTTAGGTTTCAGGAGGAGGCACCATATGTATGCGCGTTACATGCGGACTCGGGACGGCGCTGATGCGACTCGCTACCAATTCCAAGAGGAGGTGTCACTGTTCGGGTGCAATAATGGGTTCATCCCCTGGTTGTTGAGTCTGAAGATTCCACCCCGGCAGGACGAGCCCTTCCGTTGGCACGTTGATGTGGTCGGCGAACTGGGTTCCAATCCCGAATATCTGAACAATACTCTGGTCATCGACCTCAAACCGAAACAGAACAAGACGAATCTGTCGCTGTATGAAGTCATGGACGCGTGGGGGTATTCCAATAGCGGCTGGTCCCCGATTCTGCTCCGCCTGGCTGGGCTCTTCGTAGATCAAGACCCTTCGTCGATCGTTCGAAACGACTTTGTCCGAAAAGACGTCGAACTCGACGGGCCGATATACGAGTTCCTGTATCTGGATGGGTCCGTTAGTGACGGAAAGATCGTCGGTTCATGGGTGCCGCCGCCCGCAAGTCCGACGAACGCCGCTCTTCTGTGGCCGGACACGTTGAACTATTTCGTTCAGTGCATACGCGCTCGGACGCCGGATGTCTTGGAACTATGAAACCTAACCGGCGCTCGAACCAACCGGCTTCAGTGTTGTAGGTCCTCACGAACGCTGCTGCGCCGGCGGTTCAGCGCCACGACGTTAGCCAGCAGGAGGTGACATGGCAAAGGGAGCCTGGTGTCCACACTGTAACAAGTCAACGTTTCATGACGAAGGCAGTCTCAGCGTCTGCAGTTCATGTCAAGCGGTGGGTTGGTCTTGGCAGAAGGCCGTGGAGGGAGTGGGAAAGGGCAAAGGAAACAAGTGCCCCAACTGCGGTAATCAGACCCTTCACCGGGTGGGAGAGGCGAGGTCTCCCAAGGGGAAATATGTTCACGCTATCCGGCGCTGCGGGGTGTGCGACTATAGCCTCATCGAACCCGCAAATGCCGTCTAACCAATAAGGATTGAGACGACTCTAGGAGCCTGTCGGAGAAAAAAGCGCGCGGCACGCAGTATGCGTACTGGACACGCGGGCCGTCCGCGCTATACTGAGCGCATGAAAACATTCAAACCGTACAACCCCGACCAGCTGTTCCTGTTGCCCCCAGCCCTGC
>ORMF011671871.1_pt1 | contig 22396 bp, 20 predicted proteins | sample 1779871 | NCBI WGS metagenome assembly ORMF01 (sample SAMEA104232316, study PRJEB22302) | groundwater metagenome | biome: forest; feature: aquifer; material: groundwater | place: USA | collected 2011-08-07 | depth 5.4 m | reverse complement strand
CAATTCTTGTCATTTCTGGGTGACAGAGTGAACGCTGTAGGGACTACACTTGCCTGTCATGTGATGCCGACATTTTTTTCGATGTAACATTGGATGGATCAAGGGGATAGGAAGTTGAGTGCGTGCCAACTGTGTCGAAATGCTGTCGTCTCGAAAAGCACCTATGCCTGTGCGCATTTGTGAACCATGCCTTTGAATGCTCCAGTTCCCCAGAAATGGTGGAGAGCCAGAAAATGTGATCACCGAACTCGAAGCGTGCCGAAAGTCCAACACAGAAAGCAGGTTGCAGCGCGAGTTCGGTGATCACTTGCATTTGATCAGGAAGAGAGAAGTGACCGATTAGCTCTTCGCGCTGAAGGTCATCGCGCCCTTCTTCGCATCGTAGTCGCCTACCACCGTCTGCCCATCCTTGACCTTGCCTTCCAGAATCAGCCGGCCCAGCGGATTTTCGACTTCCTTTTGCAACGCGCGCTTCAACGGCCGGGCGCCATACGACGGATCGTAGCCGACGCGGACCAGGTGCGTCTTGGCGGCGTCGGTCAGCTCCAGCGCCATGCGGCGATCGGCGAGGCGTTCTTGCAGCCGCTTGAGCTGGATCAGCACGATCTGCTTCAGATGGTCTTCGTCCAGCGTGTGGAAGACGATCGTTTCATCGACGCGGTTCAAAAACTCGGGGCGGAAGTGGTTGCGCATTTCCTCCAGCACCGCTTCCTTCATGCGCTCGTAACCTTCGCCGTCGCGGCCCTCACCCCGACCCTCTCCCATAAGGGGAGAGGGAGGTGGTGTTTCAAGGATGCGCTGACTGCCGATGTTCGACGTCATGATGACGATGGTGTTCTTGAAATCGACGACGCGGCCCTGGCCGTCGGTGAGCCGGCCGTCGTCGAGGATTTGCAGGAGCACGTTGAAGACGTCGTGATGGGCCTTTTCGATCTCGTCAAACAGCACCACGGCGTACGGCTTGCGGCGCACCGCTTCGGTGAGCTGGCCGCCTTCTTCGAAGCCGATGTAGCCGGGCGGGGCGCCGAGCAGGCGGGCGACGTTGTGCTTTTCCTGGTACTCGGACATGTCGATGCGGATCATGGCCCGCTCGTCGTCGAACAGGAACTCGGCCAGGGCGCGGGCCAGCTCGGTCTTGCCGACGCCGGTGGGGCCCAGGAAGATGAACGAGCCGATGGGCCGCTGCGGGTCCTTGAGGCCGCTGCGGGCGCGGACCACGGCTTCGGCGACCGCGGTCACCGCTTCGTCCTGGCCGATGATGCGGCGATGCAATTCGTCGCCCAGGTGCAAGAGCTTTTCCACTTCGCCTTCGAGCAGCTTATCGACCGGGACGCCGGTCCAACGGCTGATGACCTTGGCGATATCCTGCTCGTCCACTTCTTCCTTGATGAGGCGATTGGCCGCGCTCGCCTCGGGCTCGCGGCTAAACGTGCTTTCTTCGGTTTTCAGGCGTTCTTCCAGCTCGCGCAGCTTGCCGAATTTGAGTTCCGCGACCTTGCCGTAATCGTACTTGCGCTCGGCTTGTTCGATTTCGAGTTTCGTTTGCTCGATTTGCTCGCGCAGACCGCTCAACTGTTGGACCGCGTTCTTCTCGTTTTCCCACTGCGCACGCAGAGCGTCGGCCTCGGCCTTGTTGTCGGCCAGTTCCTTTTCGAGCTTTTGCAGCCGATCGCGCGATGCGGCGTCTTTTTCCTTGCGCAACGCCTCGCGCTCGATCTCAAGTTGCATGACACGGCGATTGAGTTCGTCCAGCTCGGCCGGCAACGAGTCGATCTCGGTGCGCAGCTTGGCGGCGGCTTCATCGACCAGGTCGATGGCCTTGTCGGGCAGGAAACGGTCGGAGATGTAGCGGTTCGACATCACCGCGGCGGCGACGAGGGCGGCGTCCTTGATGCGCACGCCGTGGTGTACTTCATAACGCTCGCGCAGGCCGCGCAGGATCGAGATCGTATCCTCGACCGACGGCTGATCGACCAGCACCGGCTGGAAACGGCGCTCGAAGGCCGCGTCCTTCTCGATATGCTTGCGATATTCGTCGAGCGTGGTGGCGCCGATGCAGTGCAGCTCGCCGCGGGCCAGCATGGGCTTGAGCAGGTTGCCGGCGTCCATCGCCCCTTCCGCCTTGCCGGCGCCGACGACGGTGTGCAATTCGTCGATGAACAGGATGATGTTGCCTTGCGATTCCTGCACTTCCTTCAGCACTGCCTTCAAGCGTTCCTCGAATTCGCCGCGGAACTTGGCCCCGGCGATGAGCGCGCCCATGTCGAGCGCGACGATCTTCTTGTTCTTGATGCCCTCGGGAACGTCGCCGCGGATGATGCGCGTCGCCAAGCCTTCGACGATCGCCGTCTTGCCGACGCCCGGCTCACCGATCAACACCGGGTTGTTCTTCGTGCGCCGGCTCAGCACCTGAATGACGCGGCGAATTTCTTCATCGCGGCCGATTACCGGGTCGAGCTTGCCCTGCGACGCGTATTGCGTGAGATCGCGGCCATAGCGTTCGAGAGCTTCGTAAGTCGCTTCAGGATTCTGCGACGTGACGCGCTGATGCCCGCGCACTTGCTGCAGCGCCGACGAAAGGCGGGCACGATTCAGGCCAAACTCCTTGAGGATCTTGCCGGCCGGACCAGAGTCTTCGGTAATCGCCAGCAAAAGATGTTCAACGGAGATGAATTCATCCTTGAGCTTCTTCGCTTCGTCCTCGGCCTGGCCGAGCAGTCGGTTGAGCCGGCTGGTGATGCCGATGTCGCCCGAGCCGCCGCTGACGCGCGGCAACTTCTCCACTTCGCGATGGGCCGAAATCTTGACCGCATCGACGGAAACTTCCGCCTTGGCGAGCAGCGAACCAGCGAGGCCGCGCTCCTGATCGAGAAGGGCGAGCAGCAGGTGCTCGACGTCCATCTGCTGGTGACTCATCTTCGCCGCGAGGCGATTGGCTGCTTGCAGAGCTTCGAGCGATTTTTCGGTGAAGCGATTTTGGTCCATGGCAAGACCTGCCGTGTTTACGTTGAGCGTTTGCCTTCGAGCGCCGCTTGGTCGATGCCGCAATCCGCTGGTTTGATTGATCCGGGAACCGAATGGATTCATGCAGGGGCAAAACTCATGCCGGCCGGCATTTCAAGTTCGCCCAACGACCAATTCGCCAACCATAATCGTCGCAAGGACTTGCGTGATTGGCCCGGAGAAATTGGCCCGACTAGCGCGGGTGAAAACTGCCAAATCGAAGACAAATCGTGGTATATGTGCGAAAATGGCACCCGCGGATCGTATGGGTTAGAGCTATGAGGCCAAGGTAACCGTCGGCCCGAGACTCGCCGGTAGCGCTTCAGCGCGGCGCTTCGTTCGATTCCCACTACTCAGTGCGCACCATTCGTGCGCAAGGACACGGTCTGGAGCTTCCGGTCCGGTTCGACGCCGACGAGGATATGACTCTTGCGGTCGGAGTGATAATAGACCCACTGGTCGGCGTAGTCCTGAGATTCCGGCAAGTGAATGTACCGGCCCTGGATGTCCCATTTGCTTTCGATGATGATGCCGCGCTCGTCGGCTGCGCGCACCAGGCCGGTGTGCACCAGATTGCCGCCGTCGTAGTAGACGATGATGTCGCCGGGCACGGGCGCGTTCACTGGATAATAGCCGTTGTCTTGCAGCACATGCTTGACGTCCTCGCCGTTAAGCCAGTAGCGGCCGCCGGTGAACAGCCAACCGTGGCAGTTGTAGTCGACGCCGGGCGAATCGGTGCAGATAAGATTGGGCAGCGCGGTTTGGCGCTTGACCTGCCGCAACTCCTCCGCCGTGGCACGGCGAATGGGCGCGGCAACCCGCAAGATACGGCCCGTGTCGGTGCGAATCGTGCCGTGGGCGACTTCGGTCTTGTCGACCAACATGATCTGCGGCGGTTCCCAAAAGTCGGCGGGCGTGACAGTCCAATACGACCATGCGACAGCCAGCAGCGGACTGGCCACCAGCAGAATTCCCCAGGCAACGGCAGGATGCCGAACGAACGCGACCATGCGGATTGCCGCCTGAATCATGCGCTCGCCGCAGTTGACGACGGCCCAGAAACCGATCAGGCCACACGGAAGCAGGGCCAAGAATGGACTGCCGCTCAAACACGCCAGCGACCCGGCGAGCCCGACAACCACCAACGGAGCAAGCTTGAGGGTCCAGTGCTGCGTCCAGCCACGGCGCATCAGGCCGATCAACCCAAGCAACGTGCCGCCGGCACCTAGAATCGCGATCGCCATGGCTTCGAGTACGATCATGGTCATTTCCCAAATCGGATGCGAAGAAGAGGCAAGCGGCAGGCGGGCATGCAATCGACGAAACCGTACGCCGGTACGCTTCGATTTAAGCATCGCGCAATGAGAGCATGATGAGAATTGAGGCCAATTCCATGCGCACAGCCTCTTTTCATCAACTTTTAAGAAGTGCGCATCACTTGTTTTCGACAGAAGAAAGTCAAGGAGTTGCCGCGAGTTGAGCTTCGCAACGATTCTGCGATGTGGCAATCAAGAAGCGGGCAGCGTGGCTTCCCAAGCGTACCAAACCGTTGCGACGTTGACCAGATCCACGCGCACCTGTTGCACCGGCGCTCGCCCCGGCGGTATCTGGAACCGAAACGGCGTCCCTTCCGGCCGGATATTGATCCACTGATAATGTGCATGCGTGCGATCTGCGACGCCATAAAGCTCCAGCGCTCGCTCACACGTTCCTGCCACCACTCCCGCTACTTCGACAGCGCCGTCGGGCAGACGCCGCGCCTCCACGTCCTGCAGATACGCGCTGCAGCGGATCTCCAGGGCCACTTCGCCCCACATGCCGCCGCGCTGCGAATCGGCGGTGATGATCACGTCCAGCCGATTGTATTGCTTCAAAAGCGCCGTCACCTCGAATGCAAACGGCCCGGCGTGATTCTCTGCCAAGGACACCTCGTTGACTTGAATCGCAGCCGTCCCTTCGAGGCCGGCGCACGTGATCCAGATGCGTTCGTGATCGTCGATCCGCCCGGGATAGCCGAACTTGCGCGTGAAGCGCACCCGCCCCGCGAACGCCGCCAGGCCGTGATCGCCGAATCGTCCGGGCATGGTCACGCGCCGTGGCATCGGCAACGGTCCGGCGCCGTTTGCCTCGATCGGCACGCACTCCCACGGGCCGCGCAAGCGGATGCGATGAGGGTAGATCATGGGTCATTCAACATTCGTCATTGCTGCAGAGTCATTGTACAGTATCAACAATCTGCAAGCCCCAGGATGAGCGCAGCGATTCCTGGGGGTGAGGCGAGGAGCGAACCCCAGGATTCGCTGCGCTCATCCTGGGGCGTGGATCGATCCCAATGACGACGAGAAAACTTCGCTGGGGCATTTTAGGCGTCGCCAAGATCAACGAGCGCCTGCTGCCGGCTTTTGCAAAGGCGACAAACGTCGAGCTGTGCGCCATCGCCAGCCGCTCGCTCGACAAGGCCCAGGCAGCGGCCAAGGCGGCCAATATCCCGCAAGCCTTCGGCAGTTATGAAGCGCTGCTCGACGATCCCAATATCGACGCCGTCTACAATCCTCTCCCCAACACGTTGCACGCCGAATGGACGCGCAAGGCCGCCGAGCGCGGCAAACATGTCTTGTGCGAAAAGCCGCTGACGCCGACCGCCGCCGAGGCCCAGGATGTCGTCGCGTTCTGCAAGGCGAAAAAGATCTGCCTCATGGACGGCTTCATGTGGCCGCACCATCCGCGCACGGCAGCGCTGAAGAAATTCCTGACCGACGACAAGATCGGCCCCGTGCAGCGCGTGGCCAGTTCATTCACGTACCAGATGGGCCAGCTCGACCCGCAGAATATCCGCTTGCAGCCCGCGCTCGCCGGCGGCAGCTTGCTCGACGTCGGCTGCTACCCCGTCTACGGCATCCGCTGGGCGCTGGGCGCCGAGCCGGTCCGTGCCTGGGCGACGGCGCGCTTCCAATACGGCTGCGACGTCGAAATGTCCGGCACGCTCTGGTTCCCGGGCGGCCAGGTCGCCACCTTCGATTGCGGCTTCACGCATCCCTACCGGCAATGGATGGAGATCACCGGCACGACCGGCGTCGTCCACGTCCACGACATGTGGCTGCCGCCCAAACGCGCGGTCTTCGAAGTCCGCCGCGACGGCAGCTATGAGCCCGAGGTGCGCGCCATCGACGGGTACGATCAGATTCAGTGCATGCTCGAAAATTTCGGCCGCTATGCCCTGGAAGGCAAGCCGGCGGCGCCGTCGCCGGACGAGGCGGTGAAGACGCTGCGCGTTTTGGATGCGCTGGCGCAGTCGGCGCGCGAGGGAAGAACGGTCGATTTGCAGTGACAGGTCCCGTTGCTTGCGTTTAGCGCGCGGAATGAACTCTGCGAACGCTAAACGTAAACGCCCAACCAATGTCTGGGAGCGCAATTCGATGCCGACGATGAATGCACTTGTCAAAAAGAAGTCCGAGCCCGGCCTGTGGCTCGACCAGGTGTCCGTGCCGACCATCGGCATCAACGACGTACTCATCCAGGTGCTGCGCACCGGCATCTGCGGCACCGATTTGCACATTTACAAATGGGACGCCTGGGCCCAAAAGACCATCCCGGTGCCGCTGGTCGTCGGGCATGAATTCGTCGGCAAGATCGCCGAGGTGGGCACCAACGTCAAGGACTTTCACGTCGGCGACATCGTCAGTGGCGAGGGACACGTCGTCTGCGGCCGCTGCCGGAATTGCCTGGCGGGCCGGCGGCACCTGTGTAAGGACACGCAGGGCATCGGCGTCAATCGGCCTGGGGCGTTTGCGGAATACATCGCGCTGCCCATGACCAACGTTTGGGTCCATGACTCGCACACCCCCCCGTCCCCCCCTTCGCAAGGGGGGGTTGGGGGGGTGCGCGACATTCAGTCGATCTTCGATCCGTTCGGCAACGCCGTGCACACGGCGCTGTCGTTCGACCTGCTCGGCGAAGACGTGCTCGTCACGGGGGCCGGGCCGATCGGTTGCATGGCGGCGGCCGTGGTGCGCCATGCCGGCGCCCGCCATGTCGTCGTCACCGATTTGAACCCGTACCGTCTCGAACTCGCCAAGAAGCTCGGCGCTACGCTTGCCGTCGATCCGCGCCAGACGCCGCTGCCAAAAGTACAACAGCAACTCGGCATGAAGGAGGGCTTCGACGTCGGCCTGGAAATGTCGGGCAACGCCGCCGCCTTCCGCGACATGCTCGCCAACATGGCCCACGGCGGCAAGATCGCGATCCTCGGCATCCCGGAGAAGGAATTCGCCATCGACTGGCACACCGTCATCTTCAACATGTTGACGCTCAAGGGCATCTACGGCCGCGAGATGTACGAAACGTGGTACCAGATGACCGTGATGCTGCAATCGGGCCTTGACATTGGCCCGATCGTCACGCATCGATTTCCGTTCACGGAGTACGAGAAGGGCTTTGAAGCGATGCGCACCGGCGAGTGCGGCAAGGTGGTGTTGACGTGGAGCGAGGGATGAGTGTTTAGCCGCGGTTCGCAGAACCGCGCGGGTCTACGACCCGCGGCTAAACTTGAGGGAAACGACTATGAACGACTTCACACGCATCGTACTCGCTTTTGGCCGGGGCATCATCAAGATTCTGATCAGCGTCCTGGTCGGCTTCGGCGTCGGACTATTGGTGATGGGCATCACGACGACAGGCAAGCAGGATATTTGGCGCGGACCGCCGCCCGGCGAAATGCTGATGGGCATCGGGGCGGGTCTGCTGAGCGGCGGCGGCATGTTGCTGGCGCTCTTCTTCCTCCCGTGGTTCCTCAAGCGTCCGGCGGAATTGGCGTACATGGATGAGCCCCCCGTGCTGGCGCGGCCGGCGCCCAGGCCCATGCGTTACGACTCCGACGCTCCGCCCATGGTTCGGCCAGCCCCCAAGCCTGCGCATGTCGATTGCGACGACAGCGTGCCGCCGATGGTCCGGCCCGCGCCGCCACCACCGCCGCGCGACGAACCGGGCAGCGCGGGGTTCTTTGAAAAATAGAAATTGGCGCAGCCGCTGGCTGCGATTTGTCCTTTCCTGGCCCCGGACGCGGCGATACACTGCTGCAATCTGCGGATTCCTTGGGAGCCCATCCATGTACCACGCTCAGGGCCTGCTCTTGCCCAGTTCCGATTTCACGCTTGCTGCCGCGGCCAAGAAGTTGGCAAGTGTCTTCCCCAAATTGAAACAGGAACAAACCGGCCAACGCCTGTCCCTGTCGAGCGACGATTGGGAAATCCATTTGACGCTTGAAGACGGGCCGGGCGTGCTTGAGGATTCGGTCCGCATCGCCGATCATATCGGCGGCTCGGAGGAAGAACTGGGCATCGCCAAGTGCAACCGGCGCGTCGATGTGGCGACGGATGTTCCCGACCCGGAAATGGATCACTTCAACGATTACTTGCAGATCATCGAATTGCTGCAATCGTTTAGCGGCGTCATCGCCGTCGATCCGAGCGAGCCGTCGCTGTTGTGAGGAATCAGGTTTGTCCGCAGATTTCGCAGATTTCGCAGATTGAAAATCGATTGTTGACTTGGTTCTAAATCTGTGAAATCGGCGAAATCTGCGGATGATCGATCATTTGCCGCCTTCCTTGCCCTTCTTGCCGCCCTCCTTGCCTACCAATTCCTTGAACTCGCGAATCCAGATGTTGCGGAAGCGGACCGGGTCGCCGTGGTACATCAAGACGATCGGCAGCTTGTCGGCGTGCTTGGTGTATTTGGTTTCCTGGTCGTACATGGTGAAGCCGAGGATTTCAGTGTGGTTCTGGACGACGACGCCGTTGTGCAGCAAGGTGACGAAGGCTGGCTTGGCGAACTTGCCGTCGTCGGCGAAGCGCGGGGCGGTGAAGACGATGTCGTAGGTCTGCCATTCGCCGGGCTTGCGCGAGACGTTTACCATCGGCGGGCGCTGGTTATAGACACTCGCAGCCTGGCCTTCCGGATACGTCTTGTTCTCATAGGAATCCAGCACTTGGATCTCGTAGTTTGCGCCCATCAGACCGATGCCGTTGTTGCCACGTCCTTGGCCCGTCTTGAGCTTGCCGTCCTTGTTCTTGATCTCCGTGGGAGAAGCAAATTCGATGTGAAGCTGGCAATCGCCGAACGGCTGTTTGGTTTGCAGGGCGTCGCGCACGGTGAAACCGCCGTCGGGATCGATGGTCGTCTTCTTGACGCCGTTCCAGGAATCGAGGTTTTTGCCGTCGAACAGCACGATGGCATCCGAGGGGGCGCTTTGCGTGGCGTAGTCGCCGGCCGTGATGACCGGCGGCTCGGGCCAGATGATGCCGTGCAGGTAGCGCTGGGCGGCGGCGTGCTGCGCCAGGCCGATGAGCAGGGCGGCGGCGGCGAGGGTGAGGATAATCTTGCGACGGTGCGGCACGGGTGGGTTCCTTTCTGCGGTGGATGCGACCCGCGGGATTCGCTGCGCTCATCCCGCGGCGTGGGGGTGTGTGGGTTATTGCTCTAGCTGTTTCACAATCTTATGGATGAGCCGCGGGATGCCAGCGGCGGCAACCGACAGATTCACGGAACGCACTACTAGTTCTTCTCGGCGGCGCGCTTGCGGAGGTCCTCCAATAGCTTGCGCGCCGCGGTATCGTTTGGATACAATTCGATCGCCTGCTGCAGGTGCGTCAGCGCGGCTTCGGGTTGATCGCCCTGTACGAGCAATGCCCCAAGGTGGGAGTGGGCGTCGGCGCTCAGCGGTTGGCAGCGCAAGGCGTCGCGAAATGCAGCCATGGCGCCCTTGCGATCGTCGACTTCTCTCAGGCACATGCCTAGTTTGAGGTGCGCCGGCAGCGCATCGGGCTTTTGGTCGATCGCCTTGCGAAACCAGTCGGCGGCCGCCCGGTGGTCCTTTTGCAGCATCTTGAGAATGCCGAGATTCAGCATGGCCGGCGCTGATTGCGGACTTGACTTGAGCGCCGTTTGCAACGATGCTTCGGCTTGCGGCAATTGGCGCAGGTTCATCTGAGCAAAGCCCAGCAGCAGCCAGCCTTTGGCGGAGTCCGGATAGTCACGGACAATGCCCTGCAACTGCTCGGCCGCTTCGGCCAGGCGCTGTTGGTCGATCAGTTTATTGGCGCGTTGGATGCGTACTGCTTCGCCGACGCCGTGTTTGGCGGCTTCTTCCAGTATCTCATCGGGCCATTCCGGTTCGTCGGACAGCGACAGCGCTTGAGCCAGATCGCGACGAGCTGCTTGCGCGTCGCCTTGACGCTGGTGGATTTCGGCCGCAAGCTGCAAGGCGGACTTGCGCGTCCAGGGATGCGCGAGCGCGGGCTTTAGAAAGTCCAAACACAATTCCCATTCGCCCGGCTGAAAATGGATTCGAGCGAGGCCGAGGGCGACGCGTGGTTGCATGTCGCGTCGGACCACGAGAGTCTCGAGTGTGGTTCTAGCATCGTCGAACTGGCCCAGTTGCAAGTACAACTCCGCCAAGCGCAGACGCGGACGATCCGATCGCTCCTCCGAAAGCTGTGCCGCCCGAACGAACTTCGGCAAAGCGCCACGTGGATCATAGGACATGACAATCAGACCTTGGAAGTACGGCCAGCGCAGATCATCGGCATCGAGACGTTCGGCCTGCGCGAAACACGCCAGTGCCTGGTCGGCGAAGATGTGGTTGTAGAAAATCATGCCGAGCGTCCCCCAGTCATCCGCTGAATGCGGCGACTTTCGAACTTGTTCCGTGGCTTTTCGAATCGCATGCTGCACCGCGGGATCGACACCGGCCAACTCGACGGCGGATGGGTCGAACACAACGGGAGCGCGCAGCCAAAAGTAATAGCCAAGGAAGGCGGCAGCGCCGCACAAACAGACGCCCAGCACGACTCGCATCCGCCAGCGGCGTATCAAGGCACCAGAGGTTGGACGGGATGCGGTCATCGACTATTTCAGTGCGACTCCCTCGCCTTTGCTTAACGTCAAACGCCGATCCGCCGGACCGCCGGGATAGTCTTCGACAGCGCCGTCCGGCCAGGTCACCCGAATCGAATCCACGCGCTCGACGGCTCCCAAGCCGAAATGAGCCCGCGGATCGTTGCTGCAAAGATAACTGGAGCCGGGCTGAATCAGCCGAGTCCAGCGGCGCTCGCCGGCCGTGACCGTGACGAGCGCCCCATAGGCGTCGCGTTTCCATTCCGGCACGATCGCGCGCACGATGAGCCAATGGCCGGCGTTGGGCGCGATGTTGCGATACAACCGCGCTGGGCCGTTGACATAGGTGGCCAGCAAATCGACACGGCCATTGCCGCAGATGTCGCCGCCGCACAGGCCTCGTCCGATCCGCGGCGTCCCCGCAAACGCATTGTTGGCCGGCGACAGATCGCGGAACTTGCCTTGGCCGTCGTTGGCGAATACCTGATTCCGTTCGGCGTAGTCGTTCCAGTCGAATCCCGTCGATTTGGCGCTGTGGGAACGAGAGACGCGTCCGTTGACCAGTGCCAGACCGAGATGTCCATCCTGATTGAAATCGGCAAGGACGACGCCGAAACCGGTGCCGCGCCAGCGCGGTGAAGCCAAGCCTGCTGCCGCTGTACGATCGCTGAACATGCCGACTGGGCTCTGCTTCCAGAGCGTGTTCGTTTCTTCCGTGAGATGCGTGACGAATAAATCGGGCAGACCATCGCCGTCCACGTCGCCCAGCGCGATGCCCATGTTGCCTTCGGGCCGGCCGATGGCGTTGTAGGCGCAGCCACGCATGACCGCCTCTTCAAGGAAAGTGCCGTCGCGCTGATTGATCCACAGGTGGTTCGGCTGAGCATCGTTGGCGACGAAGATATCCGGCCAACCGTCGCCGTTGAAATCGGCACACAAGACGCCCAGGCCAGGGCCGGGACGACGCGCCAGGCCGGCCTTTACCGTCACGTCCTCGAATGCCACCCCCCCGCTCCCCCCCTTCGCAAGGGGGGGCATGGCGATGTTCCCCCCCTTCGCAAGGGGGGGCATAGGGGGGTGTTGCCGGCCGCGATTGCGATACAGCCGCATGATGGTCCCCGGAAACGTGCCCGGATGACAGAAGTCACGGCGTGCCGCGGAACCGGTGCACTGCTGTGCTGGATCGTATTCAAGATAGTGCACGACCACGAGATCGAGCCAGCCGTCGCGGTCGAAATCGACAAACGACGCCGACGCGGCCCAGTGGACGCTGTCCAGCCCCGCTTGCTTGGTCACTTCCGTGAACGTGCAATTGCCGTTGTTGAGGAACAATCGCACGCCGCGATAGCTTGTGAGCAGCACGTCGGGCCAGCCGTCGTTATTGACGTCGCCGATTGCCACGCCCATGCCGTAGCCGGCGATGTCCAACCCGGAGCCGGCGCTGATGTCCTCGAAGGCGCCGTCGTCGCGCTGGCGGAAAAGGCGATTGGTTGCGCCCTTGGGACCGCCGTTCTGAATCAAATAGAGATCGAGCCGGCCATCTTGGTCCAGATCGAAAAGCGCCGCGCCGGAGCCGATGATTTGCGGCAAGAAGTAAGCGCCGGCTGGTCCCGCATCGTGTGTGAAGGCCAAGCCGACCTTGTCGGTGATGTCCTCGAACCATGGCGGTTCTTTGACGTCGGCCGGCACCGTCACCGCAGCGCCCGGATCGGAGCGCCCGCAACCCAGCGTGGCCAAAGTTGCCGTCAGCCCAGCGACCAAGACGAACGAGCCGAAGCGCCATGAGCCGCGATTCATCGACAATGCCCCGTCGCCATGAAAGTGATTCAGCGCATTTCTACCACGGCCGGCGCGCGGACGGAAGCGGAAAGGGCCGGATCAGCGGCCTTTTTTCAATCGTGCCCTTGGCATATACTTGTAGTGCGTTTCGAGCAAATAGCTGTGGAGCCGACTTCATGCCCGCCATGACCATGACCGAGCGCATCCTGGCCCGCCACGCCGGCCGGGACAGCGTCCAACCCGGCGACAACATCTGGGTGGACACCGATATCTTGATGACGCACGACGTGTGCGGGCCGGGGACCATCGGCGTCTTCCATCAGCAGTTCGGCAGGGACGCGAAGGTTTGGGACCGCGAGAAGGTCGTCATCATTCCCGACCACTACATCTTCACCGCGGACGCGATGGCCAACCGCAACGTGGACACCTTGCGGAAGTTCGTCGCCGAGCAGCAGATCAAATACTTTTACGATGTCGGAACGAGCAAATACAAGGGCGTGTGCCACATCGCACTGCCCGAGGAAGGCCACACCCGCCCCGGCGAGATCCTGTTCGGCACCGACAGCCACACGTGCACGGCGGGGGCGTTCGGCGAATTTGCCACCGGCATCGGCAATACCGACGCCGGCTTCGTCATGGGCACCGGCAAGCTGTGGCTCAAAGTGCCGACGACGATGCGTTTCGTCTTCCACGGCAACTTGCCGCCCTACCTGATGGCCAAGGACCTGATCCTCTCGGTCATCGGCGACATCGGCTGCGACGGGGCCACCTACAAGGCCATGGAGTTCGACGGCGACGGCGTCTTCGCGCTCAACATCGAAGAACGCATGACGCTGTGCAACATGGTGATCGAAGCGGGCGGCAAGAACGGCGTTATCGCCCCGGACAAGGTAACGCTCGATTATGTCAATGCCCGCAACACGAGCGGCAAGAAATACGAAGTCGTCAAGACCGATGCCGGCGCCAAGTTCTGCTTCGAAAAAGTCTACGACGTCACCAAGCTGGAGCCAGTCATCGCCAAGCCGCACAGCCCGGATAATCGCGCGACGGTTTCCGAGGTCAAAGGAACGAAGCTCGACCGGGCATACATCGGCTCGTGCACCGGCGGCAAGATGACCGACTTCCGGGCCGCGGCCGGCATTCTCAAGGGCCGGTCGGTGAAGATCGACACCTTCATCGTGCCGGCAACCAGCGAGATTGCCCAGGGCTTGAAGACGGAGAAGCTGAACGGGCAAACATTGGAAGACGTGTTCCTGAGCGCCGGCGCCAAGATCGGCCAGCCGTCGTGTGCCGCGTGTCTGGGCGGACCGAGCGACACCTTCGGCCGACTGAATACGCCGATCAGTTGTATCAGCACGACGAATCGCAACTACCCAGGACGCATGGGACACAAGGAAGCAAGAGTGTTCCTGGCGAGCCCGCTGACTGTCGCGGCGAGCGCGCTGACCGGAGTGATCGCGGATCCGCGGGATGCTCTGCAATGACGAATGACGAAGCACGAATGACGAAAGAATGACGAAATTCGAATGACGAACGGCCTTTTTGGCGGTCTTTTCTTTGGGAAGTTGCTATGGCCGCAAGCAATGGAAGGCAACCAGCGTACGATTTGGAAGAGCGGACCGCGAAGTTCGGCGAAGCCATCATCGCATTTTGCAAGCGAGTAAAATCGACGCCGATTACCATGCCGTTGATTACGCAGATTGTGAAATCAGCAACGAGCGTCGGCGCAAACTACTGCGAAGCGGACGATGCAGTCTCGAAGAAGGAGTTCCGGCTCAAGATCGCGACATGCAAGAAGGAGGCCCGCGAAACCAAACACTGGTTGCGGATGCTCGCCGCTGCCGATGATTCCCTCAAGCAGGAGGCCCGACCCCTTTGGCAGGAGGCCAAAGAGTTGCATTTGATCTTCGCTGCGATATGGAGAAAGGGATAGTTCGAAATACGAACCGGTGGTTGTCCTGCAATTCGGGGCGAAAGCGTACTAGAGACGTGGTTTTCGTCATTTGGAATTCGTCATTCTTTCGTCATTCGTGCTTCGTCATTCGTCATTCTTGAGGCAGCCGCAAATGCAGCAGCAAATAGTTGGTCGTGCCTACGTTCTGGGCGATAACATCGACACCGACCAGATCATTCCGGCACAATACCTGACGTTCAACCCCGCGGTGCCGGAAGAATACAAGATGTTCGGCAAGTACGCACTGTCGAGCGTGCCGCCGTCGCAGGCGGGGTTGCCGAAGGGGCATGTGCCGTTCCATACGAAGGACGAGTTCGTTTCCGATTACAAGATCATCGTCGGCGGCAAGAATTTTGGCTGCGGGTCGTCGCGCGAACATGCTCCGATTGCGCTGGACGCCGCCGGCATTGAAGCTGTCGTCGCCGAATTCTACGCCCGCATCTTCTTCCGCAACTCAATCAACGGCGGCTATCTGGTGCCGTTCGAATCGGTCGAAAGGCTCTGCGATCGCATTTGCACGGGGGATGAACTGAAAATCGACGTTGAAAAAAGCATGCTCGCCAACCTCACGACCGGCGAGCAGTGGAAATTGAAGCCGTTGGGCGATGTGGTGCCGATCATCGATGCGGGCGGCTTGTTCCCGTATGCGAAGAAGGTGGGGATGTTGAAGGTATGATTCAATGGGCGAGCCGAGGTGCGTAAGCACCCGGGTGCTTACGCACCTCGGCTCGCCCATCAACCCCCGCCGATCGCCGGCAGAAAATGCACTTCGTTGTCGTCGCCAACGGTCTGGTCCAACCCCAAGCGTGACACTTCCGCATCGATCGCCACCAACATGCCGCGCCGCAAGCTGTCGCCTTCGCAAAGCCGTGCCTTGATGCCGGGGAATTGGTCGTCGAGATGATCGATAACGTCGCGCACGGTTGTGCCCGCGGCGCGCACGGTTTCCCGCTGTTGCGTCAACAAACGCAGCGCCGCGGGAATCCAGACCATGGGCATGACTCAACCCCTGGGCTTGCCGTTGCGCGCTCGCGGGATCCGGCGAGCGCGAAACGGTAAACAACACATCAGCGCAGTGCTTTGACGATGCTGTTTGCCGCCAAGCCATGCGGAATGTTGTATTCACGCGGGACGCTTACCGCCCCGTTTCTGCGAAACGGGGCTAAACGAAAGAGGGCACCACTTCTTCTTCCACCGTCATCGTCTCGCGGAACTTCGGATCCGCAATGAGTCCGGGATGCTTGTACTGCTCCAGCGTGCCGCCCGTGCGCGCCAGGCGTTGGCGATCCCACGCTTGCCAGGCGCCCGTCGGAATGATCTCCAATCGCAACGGTCCCAGCCGCCGGCTTTCGCGCTTCGATGCATATTCAATGTTCACGTCGCACAACTTGCGGTCGAGCGCCTCGATCAGCTTCACCGATTGCTCGCGTCCGTTGACATCGCCGCGCTCGACGAACAGTCCATAAAACGGCTGCTCGTCATCCCAGCACGGGGCCAGCGAATACGCGGTGAGGTTGAGATTGAGAGCGTGCAGCACATCCTTCATCGCGGCCGAGACGTGATATTCAGAGACCTTTTCGCCGGTCAAATTCGAGAACAGCGATCCTTTGCTGAGAAACTCGACCAGCGGCGTGCCGTTGTGGTAGCCGACGCAACGGACGACGTCGTAGATGTGGTAGCGGTACAGGCCATAGGAGGTCGTGAGCAGGATGTAGTAATTCCGGCCTTCCTTGAGTTCATGGGCGCCGAGCACGGTCGGTTGCGGGCTGTTGACTTCTTCCTCGGGAATGAACTCGTAGTAATTGGTCGTGATGTCGAGGATGCCGGCGGGCGTCGCATCGGACCAGGGGATGGTCATGCGGCCTTCGGAGGCGATCAGGCCGACGTCACGCACCGGGGTTTCGCCGTAATACTTCGGATAGTGGCGCATGTAGGCGCCGACGCTGCCGCCGGTCCAGTTGCCGATCAGGCAGTCCGTCGGCCAATAATCCTTGGGGTAAAGCGTGCCGGTGCGTCTCACGATGTCTTCGAGAAACTTGACGCGTTCGGGGTTCTTTTGGGCGATGCGGTGGGCGACGGCGGCGCGGACTGCGCCGGGGATGTTGAATCGATCCGAAAGCGCGCCGTCGCGGATATCGCGCAGCAGCGATTCCTTTTCCAGGTCGCCGGACTTGGCGAGGCTGACCAGTGTGCTTGGGTTGGCGGCGATAATCAGGCCGACCTTGCGCGGCATGGACAAGCGCAGTGCCAGGTAGTACTTCGCGGCCGGGTCTTTCACTTTGCCGACGCAGGCCGGCACGCAGTAGAGCCAGCGGACGATGCGCATCTGCATGGTTGCGGTCAGGCCGGTGACGGCGCCGCAGGGGATGCCGGTTTCCGTCGTAAATTCCTGCCAATCGCCGGAAAGTTGCACGATGGGGCGAAAGCGGGGCCCCGGATGATCGCGATACGCCTTGAGGCCCCAGATGTTCCAACCGCGTTTGTAGTCGGCCAGATACTGCTGCGTGACGGGGATGAACTTGCGCGTCGCCGTCGTGCCGCTGGTGAGGGCGAACATGTGGATGCGCGGATCGGCGAGTAGCGCGTCAGTCTCGCCTTTCATGACGCGCTGAATGTACGGCTCGAAGTACTCGTAGGGCGCCACCGGACATTGCCGGCGAAAATCGGCGACGTTGGCGATGCTTGAGAAGTGATGATCCTTGCCAAAGCCAGTGCCGGCGTGGTTGGCGAGCAGGCGGCGCAGCAGTTCTTCCTGCACTGCCTGAGGATGGACGGTCGCGTCCTCAAACGCGCGCAGGCGCCGCCGGACCGGAATGACGACGATCTTGCCGATGACTTTGCGGAGGAGCCAGTGCCACATGACCACTCACACCTTGACGGCTTTTTGTGAACGGTCCTTGGTCACGGCGCCATGGGGCGAACCGTTCGGCGAAGGAGCGGGCATGCCGGCCGCGGGAGGCGTTGCGACGGCGTTTCCCAAGTTCTTGTCGAAGAATTCCAGCACGCGGCGCTTGTATTCACCATTCGCGGTTTGCATTGCCTGGTTGTGCTTGGCCTTGTCCACAAGCCAGAGTTCCTTGGGCTCGCCGGCGCAATCGAACAATTCGCGGGCCATGTCGGGCTTGATGTAGTTGTCGGCGCCGCCGTGAATCATGAGCCAGGGCCGCGGCGCCAGCCGGTGCAGCGCCGCTTCCAAATCGGGATAGCGCACGTTGCGTTCATGGGCCACCTGCCGAATCGCCATTTGGGCGTACCACGCGTAGTACCAGTGCGGGATCACCTTCACCGCCCAGGGCAACCGGGTGTAAATGTAGACCCACTGTTTCATGTAGGGGACGACGACGCTCAAGGTCGCGAAGGCGCCGTCGGTGACGATGCAGCGAATGTAGGAATCATGCGCCCCCAGCCACAGCCCGGCGCTGCCGCCCTTGCTCAGCCCGAATAGCCCGATGCCGCGCGGGTCGGCGTCGGCGCGCTTCTTCAAGTATTCCAGAGCTGTCTGAAAATCCTCCACTTCGAACTCGGTTAGCCATTGCAGTGGCTCGTAACCCGCCTGGGCGGGGCTCTGTCCCTGGCCGCGCATTTCCACCGTGAAGATGTCGTACCCGCCCTGCAACAAGAACTCGCAATAGGGCAGGCAACCCCAACGATTCGAGCCAAATTCGAGCCCAAAGAAAATCACCCCCTTGCGCGGCTGCGTAGTCTTCAAATAACAGCCTTTGAGGGTCAAGCCGTCTGCCGTGATCAAGTCGATTTCCTCGGCATTTGGCGCCGGTTGCCCGAACGGGATGACAAAGAGCGGCTTTTCCTGGAAGATGCGCGTGACCACCGGCCGATAGCGCCAGTAAAGATAGACGTGGAAGACCAGCACGAATGCCAGCCCCGCGAAGCCAACGGCGATACCAATCCAAAGCCACAGCACGAGTGTCACTCCGATGTTGCCGCTTGCGGCTTAGAAGCTGTTTCAAAACGGGGACAGGCCCCCCAAGGCAAACGGGCCAGTCCCCGTTTTGAAACAGCTTCTTAGCGAGACCATGGCGCGTGGCGCGCTGGTTGCGCTAAGCCGCACGCGGCGAATCGTCCCTCAATTCACGAACCGGCTGACGATCAAAGATACATTCTGGCCGCCGAAGCCGAAACTGTTCGACAGGGCGTGGTCGATGCGTTTCGCGCGCGCCTCGTTGGGGATGTAATCGAGATCGCATTCCGGGTCGGGCGTGTCATAGTTGATCGTGGGCGGCAACACGCCGTGGCGAATCGCCATGACGCAAGTAATCAGTTCGACGGCGCCGGCCGCCGCGATCAAGTGCCCCAGCATGCTCTTGCTGCTGCTGACCGGCGTCTTGTAGGCGGCCGCGCCGAACACCTTCTTGATCGCCAACGTTTCGACCTTGTCGTTGACCTGCGTGCTGGTGCCGTGGGCGTTGATGTAACCAATCTGCTCGGGCCGCAAGCCGGAGTCCTTGAGGGCGCCTTCGACGCAAGCGATGGCGCCGCGGCCCTCGGGATGGCTGTCGGTCATGCGGTAGGCGTCGGCCGTCGAGCCGTAGCCGGTCATTTCGGCGTAAATGGCGGCGCCGCGGCGCTTGGCATGTTCCAGCTCTTCCAAGACGAGCATGCCGGAGCCCTCGCCGAGCACGAAGCCGTCCCGGTTGAGGTCGAAGGGGCGCGATGCCTTGGTCGGATCCGTATTGTGCGTTGACAGAGCGGTCAGAAGGTTGAAGCCGGTGACGCCGAACGGATGGATCATGCTATGGGCGCCGCCCGAGAGAATCAGGTCCGCTTCACCGTCGCGGATCATCTCGGTCGCCTCGCCGACGGCCTGGCTGCTGGCGGCGCACGCGGTCAGGCAATTGTAGTTGGGGCCTTCCAGATCAAAATAGTCAGCCAGGTGCGCCGGCGTCGTGTGCAGCTCTTGTTCGTATTCGTGGCCCGGGTGAAAGCGCTCCAGGCCGCCCTTGGCGAAGCCGGCCGTGTCCACTTCGTTCTTTTGCGGATTGTAGTTGAGCGCAATGAGCGAAACCAAATTGTGAAAATCCTGCACGCCTTCGCCGGAGCCGAGGTAGACGCCGAAGCGGGTGCGGTCGATGGCGGCATTGTCCAGCACGCCGGCGTTGGCGAGCGCCTGCCCCGCGGCGGCGACGGCAAACTTGCTGTTGAGGCCCGCATACTGCCAGCGCTGCGGATCCTTGACGAACCGGCCCAGCTCGAAATCCGTCACTTCGGCGGCGAATTTCGTCGGAAACGTGGCGGCATCGAAATGCGTGATCGGCCCCATGCCGCTCTTGCCTTCAATCTGGTTGCGATAAAGGGCCTCCACGCTGTGGCCCAGCGGCGTGATCGCGCCCATGCCGGTGATGACTACTCGTCGTCGCATAATGATATCCAAGCTATCCGATACGCGCTAGCCGGCAGCACTGCGAGCGCGAAACGGCAAGCCAACTCCTTCACATTGTGCGCCATTCGTGGCGCGGATGCCAGTTCCAATTTCCTTGGAAGTAATCGGAAAATGCATCCTTGACCTGAGCCAACGTCAGCGGCGCAGTGGCTTCGTGCCAGCGACCGGTCACCGCTTCGTAATAGGCGAGGCGATATTCTCCGGCGCTCGCCTCCGTTGTTTCCAGGCGATCGCCATAATTCCGCACCAAACTCAGGGGCGTTTCGAATTCGCCCGTGAACACCCGACGCAGGTCATCTTCGGTCGCCTGCCGGAGTGGCGGACGGTCGGCGCTTTCGATGTCCATGTCATTGCCACTTGAGGCTTAGCGCTTGCGGCAGACTCTCGCATCGCTAAGCCGCAAGCGGGGATCATTGCCACGCGCGGCACACCACCGCGGCACATTGACCCAGGTCCGTGTAACTGACCTTGAGCACATAGGGTTTGCTCACGGGGCGAGTGTTCTTTTGCACCGCCACCGGACAGGCGGGATCGGGCTCATCATAGTTTAGCGTCGGCGGCAGCGTACCGTGTTTCAGCGCGAGCAAGCTGGCCGACAACTCCGCCAACGGGCCGCCGGCGCCCATATTGCCGGTGTAGCTTTTCACGGCCCAAACCGGAATCCCGGCGGCGCCAAAAACCTCCGCGATGCCCCTGGCTTCCCAAACGTCGGCGACCGGCGAGCCCAGGCCGTGGGCATTCACGTGATCGATGTCCTGGGGCTTGACGCCTGCCTGGCCGAGCGCGGCGCGCATGGCGCGGGCCAGGCCTTTGCCCGTCCGGCCATGATCGAACGCCGAGCCAAAGCCGACGAATTCGGCGACGATCGGAGCGCCGCGCCGTTGGGCGTGTTCGAGTTCTTCAACGCAAAGCACGCCGGCGCCTTCACCGGCGACGATGCCGTCGCGGTTCTTTTCGAAGGGCCGGCACGCTTTCTCAGGAGCATCTTGGCGCTTCGACAAATGTCCGAAGATATTCTGCCGGACCATGCTGAGCGGGTTGATCTTGCTGTCGGTGCCGCCGACGAGGAAGAAATCGGCCTGGTCGCGGCGAAGGATGCGCACCGCCTCGCCCAGGGCCAGGAGCGGCGCCACGTCGCTTTCGGTAATGGTATTGTTGGGCCCCTGGGCGTTGTGCATCACGGAAATGTGACAGGCATGCATGTTGGGCAGGTACTTCAGCATCCAAAGCGGCGTGATCGCAGGCAACCCCTGCTCGCCCCAGCGCGGCATGTTCACTTTTTCCGGGACGCCGTTGGCGGAGATTTGCGCCGCGGCGGCAAGCTCCGGCAGCTCCGAGGCGATCAGGCCGGCGCCGAATTCGACGCCGAAACGAGTCGGATCGAGCTGGGACTTGTCCACTTTGCCGTCGTCAAGCGCCAATTGTGCCGCCGAGACGGCAAGTTGAATCGGCCGCGCCATCACCCGCAGGTTTTTGCGTTCTTTTTTCTCGAGGTAGTTCTTCGCGTCAAAATCGACAATTTCACCGGCGATGCGCACCGGCAAGCTGCTCGCATCGAATGACTGGATCGCATGCACGCCGCTGCGACCCTGGATGAGGCTGTCCCACAGCGCGGCGCCGTCTTTGCCGATCGGTGTGACCACGCCCAGTCCGGTGATGACGACACGCCGCGCTGACATGGAAAACACCTGCAAGCGATGATGCAACGGGCCTGCCGTTTAGCGTTCGCGGCATCCTGACGGCAACGCTAAGCCGCAAGCGGCGTTATGAAACCGGGTTCGACTGCTCCGCCACCAACTTCGCCAGGCCCAACATGTGCTTCAGCTCGCCGCTGAAGACGAAATTGTGATCGCCGAACAACTGTTGCGAGCGCGCCTGGTCGAGGTGGGCGAAGAAAAGCTCCGCTTCGGCCAAGGGCTGCGCCGGCAAGTCCTTCGGTAGGGTCGTGCCGCCGGGGAAAGCGTGCACGCGTCCTTGCACCGACGCGCCTTCATCCCGCAGCGTAAGAATGGAGACGTCGTAAACGAGCGTTTCTCCAGCCAGCGCCTCGCGCTCGAATCGGGCCGACACGATCTTGGCCAAGACGACCTTTTCCTTGAAGTCGCGGGCCTCGCCGACCAAGATGCCGCCCGTCTGCGCCAACCCTTCCAAGATCAGCGCCGCCGGCATCACCGGGTAACCGGGAAAATGGTCGGCGAACAGGTCCTCGGCCATGCTGAGGTTTTTTACGGCGCGCGCCGATTGACCGCGGCGGAATTCCAGAAATCGATCGATCCAAAGCCAGCGCATGGTGCATCCGCTAGACGGGCGAGCCGGGAGCGTAAGCGACCGGAGCGTTTGCCGAAGCGCTCCGGTCGCTTACGCTCCCGGCT
>ORMF010388310.1_pt1 | contig 22401 bp, 19 predicted proteins | sample 1779871 | NCBI WGS metagenome assembly ORMF01 (sample SAMEA104232316, study PRJEB22302) | groundwater metagenome | biome: forest; feature: aquifer; material: groundwater | place: USA | collected 2011-08-07 | depth 5.4 m | reverse complement strand
TTGCGGCAGGGCGTTGAGCACATATTCGATCCCCTTGTTCGGCGAAAGCAGCCCGAACGTGAGCAGCACCACCTTGCCTTCCACACCGAACTGGTCCTTGAAATCGGTCGGATCGACAAAACCTACGTCGGGAATGCCATGCGGGATGAGATCGATCTTGGCCGGTGGTGCCTGGTAAATCTCCTGCAACATCTGTCGCCCCCGGTCAGCCATGACCACGAGCCGGGTCGAGAGCGCGACTAACTCGTGCATTACGCGCCGTTGGTCGGCTTTCGGCTCACGCAAAATGGTATGAAGCGTAATGACAACGGGCATTCTCAATTCGCGCAGGAGTGCCAGGATATGGCCGCCGGCGGGCCCGCCGAAAATGCCGAACTCGTGCTGCAAGCAGACGATGTCCACGTTGTTGATATTGAGGAAGTCCGCAGCACGAAGATAAGACGACAAATCCTGCTCCTCAATCTCGAAGCGAACTACTTCCGGGTACTCGTAGCCACCTTGAATGTCATTCACCGACACTGAGAAACACTGGCTTTGGGGATGCGCAGCTGCCACCGCGGCAAGCAGGTCAGACGTGAACGTCGCAATGCCGCACTTGCGCGGCAAGTGGTCGCCGACAAACGCGATCTTGCGAATTTTAGAACCTTCTTCCATGAGGCAGTCTTTACATTCCGCGCGCGCCCAGCCCTGCTATGCACAAGAGTCTGCGCGCCAACTGCAAATGTGCCGCCTCAGCGTGAACTGGGGAAGGACTCCGGTAGTGTAGATTCCGTCCTTCGGGCGGTGGCTTTCAAGGCATGCGGCTCTACCGATCCGATGCGGGTTGGCAGGAGCGCGAGAAGGATATTCGCGCAGATGCAGTAAAGTGCCGCTTGATACGCGCCGTAGAGATATGTCCCCGCTAGTCGCCCTGTGTTGACCGATGATAATGCATAGGTCCCTGGACGTATAGTGGGCACCTCGTACATGTGGCAACCCGGACTTCGCCGTTGATTCTGGGCGAGTGGTCGCCTACTCGGAAACTGCGCCGAAAAGATTACGTTTCAGCACAGGGGACGCCGTCGGCGGAAACTTAACGCACACGGCTCAATGTGAGGTGGGTCGAAAGAGTCCAAGCGCAAGAAAGCGCGTTAGCACTCCTGCGAAGGAGACCCCAACTGCGAACAGCACCCAACGATAATTTCGCCATTCATCGCGCAACGCAGACGCTTGGGCGAAAGTGTCAGCGAGGTAAGCGGCGCAGTAAGCAACATTTGCCAGCACCCCCAGCAAAAAGATCGTCAGTATCGTGTCTATTGAAAGTGCTGCTTTAGACGCAGGCAGCCCAACCAAAAAACAAGCCCAACGACTGCTGCAAGCACGGCATTGTATGCCAAGCGCCTGCGCTCCCAATAACGGATCGCGTCCGTTGCCGATTCCCGTAAGCTAAACGCGTTCATAATTCAGACACGCAGTTATTTTACCCCAGCACTGGGCATCTGCGGTGCGAAACGGTTACCTTTCGGTACGGTGGGCCGAAACCACAGACTTCTTGCACGACCGCCCAACGGTCGAGACTCATCCGGAAAACGCACAAATCATAATCCAGGTCTTTGAACTGTACGCTTCTGGAAAATAGTCGCTTTCCGAGATGCGGAAGGCAGTTCGCACTACGACCGGGAAAATCATTTCCCGAGCCTATCTGCATACGATCCTCACAAATCGCTTTTACATTGGCCAGTTTAGCTGGGGCGAAAAGCTGTACCGTGGAACCCACGACACCTTTATCACGCCGGATCTTTATGAAAACGTCCAGGCTGTTCTGCGCGGGCACAACAAGCCGAAATATCGGAAACACGAGATCGCGTTTCGGGGTTTGCTGCGGTGTGCTCGGGATAACTGCACAATCACGGCGGAGCTCAAGAAAGGCAAATACGTTTATGACTGCTGCACCGGGCATCGCGGGAAATGCACGACTCCACGGTTTACGGAAACCGAGATGGGAGAAAAACTAAGCGAGGTACTCAAGGGAATTCAGATTCCCGACGATGTGCTTTGTGCTTTACAGGAATCGCTGACCCGCGATCAGAGCCGTTTGCGAGACGAGATGCGGGCGCAACGCCATGCCCTGGAGTGCCGCTTGGCCGCTGTCCGACGGCGGATGGATCAGGCCTACCAGGACAAGCTCGACGGCAAACTGCCGGAGCCGTTCTGGGAACGGAGGATGGTGGAGTGGAACGAAGAGGAACAGCGCATTCAGGCGGCACTCGCCCGATTCCAAGCGCCTGCCGCAGATCGGACGCTGGATGCAAAAAGGATTTTAGAACTCGCGAACAAAGCCTATTCTCTATACCTTAGGCAGAATCCCGCCGAACAAGCCGAATTGTTGCGAATGGTGCTGTTGAACTGCTCCGTGGATGGCGTAAGTGTCTGGCCCACCTACAAGAAACCCTTCGATCTGATCTTCCAAAGGGCCAAAAATGAAGAATGGTCGGGATGGTGAGATTCGAACTCACGTCAACTCGGTCCCAAACCGAGTGCCTCAGCCTCTAGGCTACATCCCGCACGTCTATCCAGTTGGTCAGAAAGCCGACGACCACCCGTCGCTTCGTAATAAGGTAGGGCAACATCTGCTGTGCGATGGACTGAATATTGCGCTGGCTGTGAACTGCCCCACTGCTGTCCGGTTAAAAGTCGAAGAGAGTCAGTTGGTTGACGTTTTCGGCGAAATTCGCGTCCGGGTCGATGGCCTGAAGAGCGCATAAAATGGGTGTTTTCTCGAAAAGCGTGAGGCTGAAAATTTGTAGAATTTGGTAGAGGCTGGCCTCCAGTCCCAGCCGTTTGCGCACGATCGCCACCAGCACATACACCGAGACCGCGATCCAGATCTGGGTCTTGACCGCATTCTCGCTGGTCCCGTAGAAAGCCTTGATTCTCAGGTGCTGTTTGATCCATTTGAAGAACAACTCCACCTGCCAGCGCTGCTTGTAGATGGCGGCGATGGTCAGCGCCGGAAGCGTGAAGTTGTTGGTCAGGAACTTCAGCCGCTTGCCCGTTTCCGCGTCGAAGTAGCTGACACGGCGCAACGGGTCCGGATACACCGAGGCCGATTCGAACGACGACAGAATCACCGTCTGATCCGAGCGCACGCCCGTGCTCTTGTCCACCGGATGGGAGTAGCGCCGCTGGAGCAGAACATTCGACTTGGTGCGCACCACGAAGAACGCCGCGCTGAGCGTCAGCACGAACAGCCGCTCGAAATCGATGTACCCGCGGTCCATCACGTAGAACGCGCCTGCCTCGGGCACGATCTGATCCAGCACGTTCACGTCGTGCACCTTGCCATCCGTGATGTGGACAAAAGCCGGTATATTGCCGCGCAGGTCGAGCAGCGTGTGCATCTTGACTGCCGCCTTGCGCCGCCGGAATCGGGCCCAGGGAAACAGCGCCAGACACAGATCGATGGTCGTCGAATCCAGCGCATACAGGCTCTCGTCCAGATCGACGCCCATCGCATCGCGAGCATACAGCCGGCGGGCGGTAGCAATCAGCGTCTGCGCGAAGTCGGCGTAGATGCGCCAGTCGCGCGATTCGTTGGCATCGGCCAGCGTCGAGCGGGCCACGCTGGCGCGGAAGCCCATGTGGTACAGCTTGCCGCCTACCGCGCCCAGGCAGGTCTCGATGTCCCGCAGGCTCTCGCGATAGGTGAGCTGGGCGAAGGCCATCGCCAGATACTGGTCCCAGCAGGAAAAGTTCTTCGCGTAACGGTCTCCACGGTAGCGGGCGACACATTTTTGAAATTCCTTGTGGGGCAGATGCTCGATCAGTTGCGCAAACACGGTGTGGCCCGAGTTCATCCCGCATTGTTGCCGCTCCCGCCACCCGCTGCCAAGGCCTGTTTCCGGGCTTGGCGATTTCAAATCGTTCCCGGCAGCAACACTGCCTATCCTGCTGGCAATCAGCTGCTTACGCCACCTTCACGCAAATTTCCCCGGACAGCAATGGAACTGCCCATTGCCATTGTTGCTTTCGTCCAGGCTTAACAGGTTTGGGGTTCACGGAACCACAACCGGTGATCTTCATGCAATGGAGCAAGCTCTTACGGCAGGTGTTCGAGATGAGGAGAACCCAGGACTTAAACCCTCTGCTGCCACTATGATAGCGACAGAGCGAACCTTCTCCATCGAAAAAGCCGGCGAGCCAGGCCACATCGCCGACGCACATCAGCTTTGACGTTCGGGATTTGAGCCAATTCCTTGCCATTTTGTCCTTCGTCGGGCCGGTCGGATTTGACCCCGCACATCTAATATGCCCGAGGTGCTAGCCTTCCCAGCATGGCCAGTTCCCGACATTCTTTCACACTATGGTGGCTACGCCGCGAGTCGAACGCGGGCCACGAGATTTTCAGTCTCGCACTCTGCCGTCGAGTTCCGTAGCCGAAAACTTTGGTGGACGGTGCGAGACTCGAACTCGCATTTCACGGTTGCAGGCCGTGGGTAATCCCCTTATACGAACCGCCCATTTGGGGTGACCGGTCGGAGTCGAACCGACTAAAACGTGTTCCACAGACACGCCCCGCACCGTTTGGGTTCGGCCACATCTGGAGCTGGTCGAGTGAATCGAACACTCCTCGGAGAGGTACAAGCTCTCTGCACTGCCACTGTGCTAGACCAGCAAACTTTTGGAGCTGGCACGCAGCCTCGAACTGCGGTCGGGCGCTTACCATGCACCTGCTCTTCCCGTTGAGCTATACCAGCGGAGCTGGCGCGGCGATTCGAACGCCGATCACGGACTTACGAGGCCCGCGCTCTTCCCACTGAGCTACACCAGCACAAAACTTGGAGGCGGTGGGGAGAATTGCACTCCCGATGATCTGCTCTGCAGGCAGACGCCTTGCTGTCTTGGCTACACCGCCTCGAACATTGGAGCGGAAGGCGGGACTCGAACCCGCGATCTCGACGTTGGCAACGTCGCGTCTTGCCCACTAGACGACTTCCGCCCTGGAGCGAGCAGCGAGAGTTGAACTCGCGTCATCGGGTCGGAGGCCCGAGGCACCGGCCGCTATACCATGCTCGCCCTTGGCGGGAGATGAAGGACTCGAACCCTCGTAACTGGATCTGGAGGCCAGTGTCCTAGCCGCTGGACGAATCTCCCGCAAACTTATGGCGGAGCTAACGGGAATTGAACCCGTCCCTGCTGATAGACAGTCAGCCATCCTGCCGATAGACCATAGCTCCGGCTCCCTCCCGTGGACTCGAACCACGATTTCCGCGTTCAGAGCGCAGCATCCTGCCATTGGACGAAGAGGGAATTTCAATTGTCAAAGAACTGGCTGCCGGGGAGCGATTCGAACGCCCGTATCCGGATTCAAAGTCCAGAGTCCTGCCGCTAGACGACCCGGCATCACGCTTTCAGCGCGATTGCTTTCATGCACCACACACACAACACCGCTGAGTCATCCACGTTGTGGCCAAGCTTCCGGCGATCGGTACGGGCGCGATCCACCAGCTCGCTGTGGTCTCCGCCGCGATCGCAATAGAGTTCCGACGCAAGCTCGATTTCAAAACCTTCGAGTTCGATCACTTGTGTGCTCATAACTTTGGTAGCAGCGAGGAGAATCGAACTCCCATCTCAGCCTTGAAAGGGCTGCATCCTGGCCGTTAGACGACGCTGCCTCCTGGTGGCACATGTTGGATTTCGGAGCCTCACCTCCTGTCAGAGAACTGGCCTCACGCGCCCAATGTGCCCCAAAAAACTAAAGCCCCCGATTTTCGTCGGAGGCTCAAAAGACTACGCGCTGCTGATGTGCCCCCGTTACATGAACGTACCTTTCCCCGCTCCTTGCCACGTCGCCGTGGCTGGTGTCGGGAAGCAATCGGTATGGGGCTTGCGCATCATTGCGTGTATCTCAGTTTCCACTCTTACATCATTCTAGAAATCCGTCAATACCCAAAAGTGGGGGTAGCGGGCTACTTTGAAAACCGTTCGTGGAGCCGCCAATCGACTCCGTGCTTGGGTCAGTCCGACGAACTGGACCCTTAGATTAGAGTTCGTCTAGAAAATCGTCGAGCAATCGGCGAAAGACAACCGCCATTGGTTTCCAGTCGCCCTGCATCGCCTTAGCGCCGACGTCCCCGTAACCTGCGTTGGGTCTCGGGCGCAAGCGGATAAAAGGCGGCAGGCCATAACGCATTGCGAGGCTGTTGGCCCAAAGGCGCGCAGTGCGGCCGTTACCGTTTGCAAATGGATGGATTCGCACCCACTCGGCATGCACCCAAGCACAGAGATCGACTATGGCCGCCAGTTGGTCGGCATCAGGTTCCTGGCCGATCGGCAGCGCGTCCAACTCGGTGACCAATGTCTGGAGCTTCGCTTCAAAGCGTGCTAGCTCCTCGGCCACATTTGCCGAGTCCACGCCATAATTCGCGCCGACTCTTACTTGGACGTTCTCGAGACCTGGTTCGCCGCGAAACGCGCCGACAAATCGCGAGTCGGGCACGTCCAAGCCCTTCATGACGAGGGTTTGCCAACGCCTTGCCACTTCTAGCGTCGGAGTCTCGCGCTGCTCCGACGCCCGGACGATTTCCTCCAGGACGCGCGCGAGGTTCTCCCGCAACTGGGGACTGTCCTCGTCCCAGTTAGGCACCTAGAAGCTCTCGAATCTTGCTTTGCACAGGCCCTGCTGGCTTGAGCTGTCCCTCGACGAACTGCCCCTCTATCGGCTCGCCTTCAAGCGGGTCCTCGAGGCTCGCTTCGGCCTCCACGAACGCGGCGATAGCGCGCTGGAATCCAGGATCCTGCTTTCGATATGCTCGAAGGCCTGCCAAGTTAGCTTCCAGGCTGCGTTCTTTTCGACCTCGCCGGCTGAGGTAGCTCTTGATAGCCTCGTTCAGCAGCTGATTGATGGGGCGCCCTTCGACCTTACTGAGGTTCTTTAGGGCGACACGTTCTTCAGCGTCAATTCTCAGCGTGAAAGGGATCCTAGCCATGCCAATAGCCTATGCCAGACTAAAGGTGATGTCAATATATACTTTTGACTTCACGATAGCCCTGCTCGGTCGTACCAAGAGTTTAGTGGAAATCCATGTAAGCTATTGATAATAGTTGGCGTTACCGCGGAAGGATCTTAAACCCTGTAGTGCACCCCCTCAGAACAGGGGTGCACTACAATTGAACTCTGATCTCAAGGTCGTAGCCTTGCGCCCGGACCACATCCCCACATTGGAAGCGGCAGAGAGATTCAAACTCTCATCGTCCGAGGTAGAAGCTCGGCGCATTGTTCAGTTATGCTATGCCGCCTCTTGGTGCGGGATGCAGGAATCGAACCTGCTTCGTCTCGCTTAAAAGGCGAGTGCATATCCATATCTGCCAATCCCGCAAACTCTGGTGGGTGACGCTGGAATCGAACCAGCCTGGTCTCGATTAAGAGTCGAGTGCATCTGCCATCTCTGCCAGTCACCCTTGGTGGTGCGAGAAAGAGTTGAACTTTCATCGCGCGGTTATCGACCGCGTGCTCTCGTCCGTTGAGCTATCGCACCCCTCCATCCCATCACGCGCAAAAACGGCGTGCGCTGGGGGCCCTGCATGCTGGTGCGCCGTTCGGGAGTTGAACCCGCATCTGTTGGGTGTAGGCCAACTATTCTGGTCCGTTGAACTACCGGCGCGAAATTTTGGTAGAGGGTACAGGGGTCGAACCTGTCTGGCCGCGCTAATCTGGCGCCGAAGTGGGTATAAGCCACTGCCCCTCGCCGGAGGCCCCTCCATGGTGGCTCGCGATGGATTCGAACCATCCGCAACGGCTTTATGAGAGCCGCGTTCTTCCTACTGAACTAGCGAGCCCCGCTTTCACTCACATCTGGCTGGCCGGGCAGGATTCGAACCTGCGCATGGCGTGATTAACAGTCACGTGCCTTTCCAGCTTGGCTACCGGCCAAAAAGTCGAAGGCCCCGATTTTTGGTCGGGGCCTTCGGAAATTCAATCTGAACTTGGAAATCTGATGGTCAGACCAATCCCGAGGGCCCAGCGCGATTGACGCGCCGTCTCATCATGGATTTGGTCTGTATCGTCATGTTCGAAAGTCAGTATAGCACGGTTTCAGCGGCAATTGACTACGATGAAGAGGCGCGGAGACGGCTATGACTCTTCCAGTTCTCCTCGCTCATTGAGTGTCACGTGCCGCACCGCGTGCAACGGGACTCCGAGATGATAGCGGGCATGTCTCCGCTCACCGACCCGAACCAGCGCACCTTTGGCGACTAGATCGACCAGGTCGCGCGTCGCCGTCGCCGGTGATGCCCCGGTGATCCTGCTGTAGTTGCCCGCACTAAGCCCGCCTTTGAATCCTTCCGGCCCTTCTCGAAACATGCGCAGCAATGCCTTCTCTTGCCTGTCATTTAGCTGGCCCCTCAGCCGATCAAGCAGCTTTGCTTTGTCAATTAAGAACTCGACCAGCGCGGTTGTGCCTCGCTGTGCCTCGATTGCTACCCCAGCAAACCACGCCAGCCAGCCGGTGATTTCGTTTTGCTTGTTGGCCGCTTCGAGCGCGTCGTAGTAGCTCTTCCGCCTCGTAAGAACAGTCGCCGCCAAGGCCGTTAGCGTCGGCTGTCCCGAGCTCTGTGCCAAGGACTTCTCCGCGATGGCCCGGCCAATTCGCCCGTTGCCGTCCTCGAACGGATGGATGCTCTCGAAGTAGAGATGTGCCAGCCCTGCCCTCGTCAGCGCTGGCAAAGGTTCTTCGCCGCCGGGTCCGGTTCGGCCGAACCAGGCGATGAATCGTGCCATCTCGGACTTAACCTGCGATGACGGCGGCGCCTCGAAATGCACCTTGGGCGAATGAATCGCCCCAGAAACCACCTGCATCGGCTCATCACTGGTTCGATAGCGCCCGACGTCCTTGAGATCACGTCTGCCACTGACCACCATCCGATGCCATGCGAATAACGTCTCGTCGGAAAGAGGAGCAGCAAACAAGCGATAGAGATCCACCATCATCTGCGCAATTCCTTGTTCGGCCGGCCTCACGCGCCGATTGTCCGTCGCCAGCCCGAGTTGCTTTCGGATGGAGGACTGGACACTCGCGCGATCAAGGACCTCGCCCTCAATCTCCGAGGTCGTCACCGCTTCCGTGCTCATCACCTCAATCGTAAGTTGATCGCGCTCCTCGCTCCCCAGATGCTTGACCGTTCCCACGAGCACACCGCCCCCGACCAGGAACTGCTGTTCGGCCGCCGCCAGCCGGTCCCGGTTCCAGGTAAAGTTGGGCCAATCCGGTCGTTGCCAATTCCAAGCCATGAGCGATAGCGAACCTTTCTATCGCTCATTATAACGGCCCACCGGTGAGCGATAGAAGCCTCTTCTATAGCTCGCTCTAATTCTTCCGTCAGTCCTACGATGCCAAACTGGAGTTGAATGAGAGGCCTGTCGAGATCACCAAAAAGCAGGTGATTTTCGAGCCATCGGGACACCAGTGATCGGCCAGCCCGACGTCGTTGTGCGCTGCTGGCTCTCCGCCGCGCCCAAAGCCCTCTCCCCTTGGCCGGAATCACGACCAGGAAAAAGAAAAATGACGCCAGGAACCGTGCATTGATTCAGGATGTATCCCTTCCTTCCGGTCAACTGCGGGGAAGGTACACAAAACCGCGACGTCCAGCCGACCGATACCAGCCGTCGTGGACTCTTTTGGAGGCCGTTACTATGTTCAGCCCTAGACTCATGGCCTGTTTTGCCCAGGATCGCCGCGCTTGCGGCCCTGTCCACACGGTCGCTCATCCTGCGATCGACTCTCGTTGCTAACAGGTCGTGGTGCAGTATGAGCAGTTCTGAAGTTCCGATTTGGTGGGACAGAGACATCGACCGGACGGGAAGGCCGATTCGGCCGGACGTTCGAGCCACTGCGCATGCAATCTGGGGTTGCGCCTGCAGGCGGGCACAAGCCCTTATCTCCGACTGCAGCCAAGCCGCCGAACTCATGGAGAGCAGCGTAGCGCAAGTATCGCGATACCTCGATCGAGAAAGTGCCCTGGTGTTCTCACGCGAGATAGATGGTCTCCTGATGCTTGCTTTCCGGAGGGCTCTCTATCGCTGCGCGGCCAAGCTCAAGCGGCTCGAAACCGTCGGTGGGGCGCGCGAACTCTCCAACCGGGCAGTCGACCGGACTTGGAGCCGCCAAATTGACGCCCGCCTGGAGCTTGAACAAGTTGTGCGGCTGCTCTGCGAAAGAAGTCGTACGATTTTGGCGGTGCGCTACGCCGGCTACACTTGGAAGGAAGCCGCACGGCTGCTTGGATCGTCCGTTCCTGCCTTGCGCAGTGCCTTCTGGCGTGACGTAGCCCGAGTGAAAAGCGAACTCAAGAACCATCGTGGCGCGGGACCCGAAGGCCAAGCTAAGGACCGGCAGCAGAGTTCCACAAGCAATGACGCACGGTGCTAGTCACCCTCGGTTATTTGGCTCGATAAGTAGATTCCGAAAACAGATTGTCTTCGAGCGTTGAGCTATGCTACTGCCACGCCCCGAGCATGCGTCGCAACAGCACGAGTTCTCCCAAATGGTACGCGTTGTGATCTGCCGCGAGGAACACCTTGCGTAAGATCGTTTGCCCGTCCGTGTTCGGAATTGGGGCGAACAGGTCGGTCGATGCGCTGGTTACCAGATTGGTGAGCGCTTTAAGGTCGATGCGAAAGGCGTAAGCACTCTTGTTCCAAGCCTTTTCGTCCGCTGGAGCCTGCGCACTCGGCCAATGTCCGGCGGGGAAGTCTGGCGATACATGATTCGCGTTGTGGGTGGACTCCAAGATGTCCCGCTGGGTAATGCGCAGGTGTTCCAGTACTTCCCAGGGCGAATGCGCGGCGCCCTTCGGCCTTTTCCCTCGAAGACTGGCCGGGAGATCTTTAACGGACGCTTCAAAATCCAAGTGAGCTCCATCTCCCTGGAGTAGATAGAGCAGATGTTCTCGCAGAGCCTTGTCGCTTCCCATTGTCATCCTTCCTTCATGTTTTCCTTTTTTCGAAGTTCTAGCGCATGCGTTTGGCGCGGAATTCGGCTTCGAGCTTCCAGGTTTTGCCATCCGGATTCAGCGCTTCGCCGGTCCAGTGGAACGAGTCCGGCGTGATCTCGGTGAAGATCCAGCGGATCGGCGTGCCATCGGGGTGAGTGCCAACCTGGACGACATCCTTGCCGCTACGCCGGCCAATCAGTTCGTCCCAGCTGCCTGTCACCGGATTGATCCAGGTCACACGCCAGGCCTGAATCGATGGGTCCCACACGCGGAGCGTCGTGCCGTAGCGGTTGCCGGTCTTGCCCAGCTCCGCAGTACGCTCCGAACGCCGGGGCATGATCCAGACGTCCTGCACGGCACGGCCTTCGAGCATCCATCCGAAGTGGACCTCGCCCTGGCTGCGCCGCACAGCCCCGTCCGCCGGATAATCGAAGACATCCAGTTCCCAGCTTCCGATCAGCCATCCGTAGGCATCCGCCGATTCGGGGATTTCGGGCGAGCGGCCAGGGGCTGCCAACGCGGCGAGAAAATCCCCTTTCTCTTGCTTCGCTTCTTTCTCTTGAGCTTCAATTGTCGTCATCTTTGCAGCTCCTAGAATCATCAAAATAAGCACCAGCGAAATCGCTGGTTTGCTGGACCAAGTCGTGGCGCGCCTCGATATGCAAGACTGTTATAGGGCGCGACGGGAGACGGATTCTTGGCAAAAATTGCGGTCGAATTGGAGAGGGCTCTAGCGCAGCGTGCCGTGAACGGCACCCCGGGCTGCGCCCAAGCGCGCGTACTGGCACAAGGCGACGGCTGGAACGTGGCCGATGTTGTCTGTACATCCGGTCCGCAAGACCGCCCTTTCGAGGAACAGCATTCGCGCGTTTGCATCGCCATCGTTGCGGCGGGTACGTTTCAGTACCGCTCGGACTGCCGGTCGGTGGCGAGACGCGAGTTGATGACTCCCGGTTCGCTTTTCCTCGGGAATGCTGGCCAGTCGTTCGAGTGCGGGCATGAGCATTGCATGGGAGATCGCTGCGTCTCGTTTGGATATGCGCCGGAGTATTTCGAGAGGCTCGCGGCGGACGCCGGAACCCGTGGCGCCAAACCGGGCTTCCGTACGCTTCGTCTGCCACCCCTGCGCACGTTGTCGCCTCTGGTTGCGCGAGCCGTCTCCGGCCTGACCGGATCGGTCCATGCACTGTGGGAGGAACTCAGCGTCCAACTGGCTGCGCAGGTGGTCACGCTCGCGGGTGGCTTCTTACCCAACCCAAGCGGTGCGCCACCGGCTGCGGTCGCGCGAGTGACCCGCGCCGTACGCAAGATCGAACGCCATCCCGATGGCGATCTCACTCTCGGCAACCTGGCACGAGAGGCGGGCTTGAGCCCATATCACGTTCTGCGCACGTTCGAGAGTCTGACAGGCGTGACCCCGCACCAATACGTTCTCCGTGCGCGCCTGCGTGCAGCGGCGATGCGGCTGGCGCTGGAGCCAGCGAAAGTGCTCGACATCGCTCTCGATTGCGGCTTCGGTGACGTCTCCAACTTCAACCGTGCGTTCCGCGCTGAATTTTGCGTGAGTCCGCGCGTCTATAGGCGGCAAACGGGCGGGGTCGCTAACGGCAGGATTTAATCCGTAAGGCTTGCCGGTAGGTTGCTGAGGATCTTAGTCATGCAGTCGTTGCGAGATCCTCGCCGTACTCGTCTTCGTCGAGATCGAATTCCGGCGAATTCCTCATCTGTTCTTCGTAGGCTGCGCGTTCTTTCTTGCTTCCCCTCACCGGCAACAGTTCTGCGTGGCTTGGCGGAAACACAAAGGCTTGGACAAAGTTCAGCCTGTCGATATTCAGCCTTCGACCCACGGCCTCTTTGCCGTGCTGCTTGCAAAACTCAGTGAAGTCATCTGCATCGATAATCTCTCTCTGCAGCTTGCCGGTCTGGACCACACGGCATTTCAACCAACCGAGCGTTATCCATCGCTGAACCTCTTCGGCCCGAATGTGCAGTGCTTCGGCAAGAGTGTATTTGGTGAACCAGTCTTGTCCCATCTTGGCGCTGGCGCCGAGCCGGTGCAACATGGACCGGATGGAACCTGGTGACCGTCGCATTGCAATGGCAACTTCTGGAAGGGGCTGCACCGCGATCAAGTCCAACATCTTCTGTTGTGCTCCTGCTGGCCACTGACGGTAGGGCCGCCTGCCCGCAATTCCCGACTGACGCATAAAACGCCAGCAAGCGTCTCTTGGGTTGCGCGAGACTTCCACCAGTTTCGTGACTAGCACTCGCACTTCGTTGTCAGAACCCTGCTCGCGCGGTTGTGCTCGCTGGGCATTCAAGTGGATTCTCACCAGCTCTCGGGCTTCCTTTGGCCAGCGGAAGGTGCGGCGCCTCCTACCGGCGTGTTCCTCATCCATTATACAAACACCCTGGATTCAGGATTCAGAGGGTTCCTCCTGCTTGTATATGGCGGCGAGGCGAGAAAGTATCGCATTCTTGAGGAGAGTTCTTTGTCAGATTCACGAATTCAGGTAGCTTTCGTTTAACGGAAGGCCGTATAAGAAGGCAGGTGATGCCGCTGGTCGCAATCGAGACCAAGCGTTCCACAAAATCACGACAGGGGGGTATCGTGAGCCGGAAGGAAGAGCTTGACGATTTGATCGCCGCATTTGATCGTCTGATGCACAGAGATCATCCCAATCCCGAACGCGTCAATTGTCCGGGACGACCCGCTTTGACAAGGCTTGCAAAAGAACCCGAAGCTTTCCCTGCAGACTCCATCCTCGACCATGTACGGCAGTGTGCCGCCTGCCTCGACGAGTTCAGAGATCTCCGAATGTCGAGCAAACAGACGCAGCCATAGCGGGCTGACGAAATGACGGTAATGCCAATGTGGAGTGGGTTGCTCTTTGGCGGAACATCCCCATTTCACCCAGCAATCCGACCGTGAGTGAAATCGCCTGTTTACAACAGTTGTGATCGAACCCAAACTCCCTGCGACACGACGGGAGTGCTAAAACCCGTCCGGCAGAAACTATTGTCGTTGGCTAACAAGGAAGCTCAGCCGAGCAGAGTGAAAGGCAATGGTTTCGCCCCAGTTTTTGAGAGGTGAAGCGGCAGCACGGAGCGTCTGATGCCAAGTGTTTCCGGTTTTTCGCGAGAACCCCTCGTGGGGCCTGGAAGTGCGAGACAATAGACCTGCGCCTCCGTCGTCGGCCATGCGCGTACCTAAGTACCGAATCGTCCTTCTGGGCTGGCTTCTTCTGGTCTGCGCCCACGCCCAAGATCAAGTCCAGCAGCACATCATTATTGCCATTGTGGACGAAAATGGCGTTCCAGTCCCGGGCGCCCGGATCGTGCTCACCACCTCCGACGGATCGCCATCGCTCCGCTGTCAGACGGGCACTGCCGGCATATGCGCGCTGCCCGTGACTGGCGCAGGCCCTTTTAACGCTCGGGTCGAGAAGGAAAACTTCTATGCCGCCGAAGCCGGCGACCTCCATTTCGACCGGATCTCGAGCATTGAGCTGATGTTGGTGCATCAGCGTGAGGTGCGCGAGGTGGTGGATGTTGTGGACTCGCGGCCGGCCATCAATCCGGAACAGATCAATGCGCAGGAACAAATTAGCGGTGTGGACGTCATGAATCTTCCCTATCCCGTCACGCGCGATTATCGCAACGTCCTGAATTACATTCCGCAGGTGGTCAACGACCTTTACCGCCAGCCCCACATCACGGGCGCAGAAACCTACCAAACCCTAGTGTTGTTCGATGGTTTCAATGTCACTCAGCCCGCCAATGGACAGCTGCTTCTGCGCGTCTCGACCGACGCTTTCCGCTCGATCAACGTTCAGACCAGCCGTGTTTCAGCCCAGTATGGAAAAGCTTCTGGCGGCGTGCTCGAATTGAATACCGCCACGGGCGATGACCACTTCCGCTTTGCCGTCACAGACTTCATCCCTTCCGTGCAAAACAGGAAAGGTCCCATCTTTGACAAAGTGAATCCGCGCTTCACATTTTCCGGGCCGATCAGCAAAGGACGCGTGTGGTTTCTCGAAGCGGCTGATGCCGAGTACGACAACATCATCGAGAAACAGTTGCTGCCCGACATGAATCACGATGTGTACTGGCGCGTTGGTAATCTGTTCAAGGTCCAGGGCAACGTGAGCGCGCGCAACATCTTCACGTCCAGTTTTAACTACAACTACGCCCACGATCAACACGCCGGCATGTCGCGCCAGAATCCGCCCAACACCACGCCCGCCGTCAGCGAGCCCATGTACCAGGCGAGCCTTAAAGACCAGTACTATTTCTCCAGCGGCCAGCTTCTCGAAACTGGCTTGGGATTCAACCGCTACGATCTCGACCAGGTTCCGCGCGGTACCGAGCCCTACTTCCTCAACCCCGACACGGCCGGCGGCAACTACTATTTCAGCGCGTATACGCAAGCCGACCGCTGGCAGCTCTATTCCAATCTCTTTTTCAAACCGCTGGACTGGCACGGCAATCACCAGTTCAAAGTTGGCGTGGACCTCGATCGCCTGCGTTACGATTTCAACTTTCAGCGGCAACCGATCTCGTATTTGCGAACCGTCGACCCGCTGCCCCAGAGCGGATGCAGAGTCGTTCCGCCTATCCCTTCCCCGTGCTCGCGTTATTCCGAGTTCTCTGGCCCGGCGGTTGGCGAGCGGCACGGCGCCGAATTCGCTGGATATGCGCAGGACCGCTGGCTAATCACCAACCGCTTCCTGGTGGAAGCTGGACTCCGTTTCGATTGGGACGAAATCGTTCGCGGCTTGCTATTCTCCCCGCGCTTGGCCGCAACTTACGTTTTGAATCAATCTGGAAACACCAAGTTTTCTGCCGGAATAGGCGTCTCCCACGATGCGACCCCGATTTTCCTCTTCGCCCGCCCCGATGCGGGTACCCGCACGGATTTTTTCTATGATCCGGCGGGTCTCCTGACCTCTGGCCCGGTCACTTCCGTTTTTTCCATTAATCGTGCGACCTTGGAAGCCCCGCGCTATCTGAACTGGAGCTTCGGACTAGAGCAGAAACTGGCCGGGCAGGTCTACCTGAAAGCGGAGTTCATCCAGAAGCGCGGCACCAATGGTTTTGCTTACAACTGGGTCAATCCGGTGGACCTCGGCCCTCCGGGTGTGAACGACTACACTGCCCACTTCCAACTCCAGAACCGGCGCGAGGACCACTTTGATTCCTTCGAGATCAACCTGCGCCGCGTCTTCGAAAAGGGCCACGTGATCATGGGCTCGTACATCCGCTCGAAGTCGCATTCCAGCCAGGTGCTCGATTTCAATGTCGACAACCCGGTCTTCAGCACGCAGCAGCCCGGCCCCTACGCCTGGGACGCTCCCAACCGTTTTCTCTCCTGGGGATTTCTGCCGCTGATCAAAGGCTTCGATTTTGGCTACTCCACGGAATACCGGACGGGCTTCCCGTTCTATCTCGTGGACAATCAGCGGCAACTCGCTCCGCTGCCGGGCAGGCAGACGATTCCGGCCTTCCTGCGTTTTTCGCCGTACTTTACCCTGAACACACACTTGGAAAAGCGCTTCCACGCCTTCGGCTTCTACTGGGCGCTCCGCGGCGGATTCGACAACCTCACCAACCACAGGAACTATGGCAGCGTGAACAATGACGTGGACTCGCCCCAGTTCCTGACCTTCAGCGGATTCGCGGGACGCTCGTTCACCGGCCGCATTCGGTTCCTGGGAAGGAAGTGATCTCGTGCTGCTCGTTCAGGGGGACGAATAGCGTTTTGCTCAAGGTCGCACTTTTCAACAGCCATCCCGTCGACTTCTTGCCGACCGTACTCGCATGTGCTTCCATTGCTTCAGTCGACTATGCCGTAGAAGCGGGCCGCCTTGAGTTGTTGGCGTAAAATCCCCATTACACCAGTGACGTGTCGGTGGGTCGCGGTAGGGACGACCATTGCTGATCGCCCCCCGCGCGGATCCGCACGAGCGCTCATTAGCGCATGCGGCTCTTATCGCAGATGAATAACGGCCAAGCGTGCTGCTTATCCGCACACTCGCCCACCCGTGGGACACGCGCAGTCCCGCTCTATGTCGGGTACGTGTCGAATGGGAGAGTGTTCTCCTTGATCAGCAGCCTTCCCTCCTCACTCTCCGCCGACGTGCTTTCCGTCTTTGTTCGAATGATTCATCGGTACTATGCCGCTGTCCGACTCCTCGCAGACGTACATGCGGGCCGTTTGGCCTAAGCCTTCTCCCGCCGTCCTGCGACTCACTCTTGCCGCAGGCGCCTGCGAGGTCTCCCGGTTCTCGTGCATGAAGTTTCTAGGCGTGTCTGGGGTCTTCGACTACGCCGGACTGAGCGGGAACTCGCGCTATCGCCCCCGTTCATGTTGCCTTCCGCGCATTACAAAGACGTCGGCGTCCGGATTGCCAGTTTTCGGAGCTGAATACCCACCCCACCTATTCCCCTGTTTACGCTTCACCGTGCACCTCGCGATGCCCAGTGCAAAACTCGGGGCCGAGTAGATCGCTAGTCCTTTCTCGTAAGAATTTTGCATTCTCTGCTTCATGCCGGTTTAGCCCGGCGCACTGTAAACGCCTGTTTACAACAGTTATCGAGTTCCCGATCCAAACGCTGCTCTATCGAGCTCACTACGTTGGCCAGAGGCCCACCAACGAACTGCTGCGTAGGCCGCGCGCATGAACGCACCATAAATTGCGCGAGACGAATGCCGAGCCTAAGAGGGGTAAGGAACTTGCAGTGAAATCAACTCCGAGGCAGCAGGACGGTAAACGTGCTCCCCGAGCTGTCGGACCGCGCGAGCTTGAGCTGTCCGCCGTGAAGCTCGGCGATCGAGCACGCAATCGAGAGACCCAAGCCAGCGCCGCCCTGTTCGTCGCTCTTTCCCGTGCGCGCTTTATCCGAACGAAAGAAGCGGTCGAAGATGTAGCGCTGGTCTTCGCCGGGGATGCCTGGGCCGGTATCCATCACCTGAATCGCGTACTCCGTCGCGCGCGTTTCGAGGCGAACCTTCACTGTGCCGCCAGGCGGCGTGTACTTGATCGCGTTGTCCAAAAGGTTCAGCACCATCTGCCGCAGAAGTCCCTCATCTCCCCGATAAGGTGCTTCGCCCGTGATCGCTTGTTCGATCCTGATTTCCTTGCGAGCGGCCAGCACGGACGCTGCCCGCAAGGCTTCGTTGACGACCTCGTCCAAATAGAGGTCAGCGCAATGGGTGGAGAGTTGTCCCATGTCTGCGCGAGCGAGCGCGAACATGTTTTCAACAATGCCCGTCAAACGTCTTGCCTGTTGCTTCACGGTAGCGAGCGCTTCTCGGTATTCAGGCTCCTCGCGGTGATCCCGTTCCAGCGTTACTTCGGCTGCTGTACGCATCACGGACAGGGGCGTGCGCAGCTCATGGGAGGCATCCGCCATGAACTGCCGCTGCTGTGTGAACGCGGTGCTCAAGCGATCTAGCACTTGATTGAAGGTGGTGGCCAAGCTACCCACTTCGTCGCGGGGATTGTGCACCGGCAGCCGTTCCGCGAGATTGCGCGCGCTGATCTGCCGTGCGGATTCGGCCATGGCGACAACCGGCGCCAGACTGCGGCGTGCCAGGAACCAGCCTCCTGCTCCAGCCAGGATCACTGCGAAGGGCACCGCCACGAGAAAAAGGTCGCGCAGCAGGTCAAGTTGGTCGGAAATCAGCTCAGTGGACTGCGCTACGACACCGATGTACGATGCGCCCCCTGCATCCGAAAATCGCTTGAACACCCCGCGGCACCCGTCGTCGGCATCAGGCCCGGATTCGTCCAGTTCGTAGAACCGAGGACGCTCTCCTGCCTCACTCACGCGCTCGGGAAGGCGTAACGACTGCTCACCGCTTGCTGCCTTTTTCGCCAACACGCTGCCCTCCGAATCCAGCAACCAGATCGAACGGCCCGGGTAGTGTAGGGACTGCAACGCCTTCTCGAAAGAGTCGGCTTGCCGTGATCCATCCACTGCCGGTTGCGACACAGTGTGTATGGTGTCATCCAGTGCTGAGAGCAAACCAGCATCCATCCGCTGGTCCAGAATTCGTTCAGCAAAAAAGTACACTCCCCCGCTCAGCACCATCAGCACCACGCCCAGCACGCCGGCCGACCACAGAGTAAGTTGGGCGCGTAAAGAGCGAATCACTTCGCACCCTTTCCGGCGGTCAGCTTGTATCCCTCGCCCCGCAGGGTGCGCAGCAGTTTGCAGGCATGGCCATCGTCAATCTTGCGCCGGAGCCGCTGCACGTAAACTTCAATCAGGTTCGAGAAGGGGTCGAAATTCTCGTCCCAGACATGCTCAGCAATCTGAGCGCGGCCTACCACCTGCTCCGCATTCCGGGCCAGGTATTCGAGCAGTGCGTACTCCTTGGTGGTAAGCCCGATCTCGCGGCCCGCGCGCTCAACGCTGCGCGCCCGCGTATCAACCACCAGGTCGCTGACGCGAATCGTTTCCGGACGCAGCGCCGGACCGCGCCGCAGCAGAGCACGAATGCGTGCCAGCAGCTCGTGAAAATCGAAGGGCTTGGTCAGGTAGTCGTCGGCGCCTGCGTCGAGTCCATCTACCCGGTCCGCGAAACCATCTCGCGCAGTCAGCATCAGAACCGGCACCGGGGATGCCATGGCGCGCAGGCTGCGACAGACTTCGAGTCCGTCGCGCCCAGGGAGCATGACATCAAGCAGCACTACGTCGTAGTCGTTGATCGCAGCCTGGTACAGCGCGGCCTCACCGTCGGCCGCGATATCGACGGCATACCCCTGTTCGCGCAGTCCTTTGGCCAGCATCTGCGCCGCGCTCAATTCATCTTCGACCAGGAGTATCCGCACAACTCCGCCTCTCAAGCTCTCCGCCTTGGCTCGCGTTGCCGATACGAACTGGCAGGACCAACTCAGCATGCTAGCAATCCCCGCCTAAATGCAAGATAAACGGGATGACGGTGGTAGTGCAGTGTGAAATCGACAGGGATAGCGCCGGAGTCCGGCCTGCGGGAAACTGTCGGCATGGCGAAACAGTCTCCGATATCTTCGCTTTGGAATGGGCAGCTCTAGTCCGGATAGCTTGGCCCAAGTCTTTGCCGCTGGTTCTGCTTCCCGAGTTCATGATCTGTTCATTTATGGTCAGTTCATGTGCTGAGAGCTAATTTGGCCGCTGCAACAGAAAAAGCAGCCTCTTCGAATCCAAGAGTTCCTGACTTAGGAGACCAAGATGAAACCCAGATCGCTCTTAGCTTTGTTTACCCTCCTACTCACGACCGGCATGGCGGCTGTCGCGGGAAACACTGATTTCTGTCAACTGACTGCACAGGATGCCCGAAACTCCTGCCGCGTAGGCGCGCGAAGCGACTTCCTGCTTGCCGCAGGGAAGTGCGACAACGTTTCTGATCCGGCTGGGCGCAAGGATTGCCGTCGGCAGGCACAGGCGGACTCTCCGACCGCTTTGCAGGTCTGTGACGCCCAATTTTCCGTTCGGCAGACGGGATGCCTGCGATTTGGCCCGCAACCTTACGACCCCGTTATCGATCCAGCGAACTTCGTGGACAAAATTGACAATCCCTACTTCCCCTTGACGCCGGGCACGGTTTTTATCTACGAGGGTCAGACCGCCGCGGGTCTTGTGCACACCGAGTTCTTTATTACTCACAAGACCGTACAGATTCTCGGGGTCACAACTGTGGAAGTCCACGATACCGTGACGACCAATGGAGAGCTCACCGAGGACACCCTGGATTGGTTCGCCCAAGACAGGGACGGGAATATCTGGTACTTCGGAGAGAATACGATGGAGCTGATCGGAGGACGCCCCTCGACTCTCTCGGGAACCTTCACAGCCGGCGTTAACGGGGCCAAACCGGGAATCGTCATGGAAGCGCATCCCAAGAAAGGTGATTTCTACCGGCAGGAGTTTGATCTCGGCAATGCTGAGGATTTCGCCGACGTGAAAAGCTTGTCCGATACGGTCACTGTGTCGGCTGGTACATTCACGCAGTGTCTGAGGACTCGGGAGACGACGCCGCTGGAACCAGATCTGAAGGAGGCCAAGTGGTACGCCCCGGGAATCGGCAATGTTCTTACCCAGGATCTAGCCACCGGAGAGAAGAGCGAACTCATCCGCATCGAATTCCGGTGAGGGAACGAGCCGAAGGGCCGGCGGAATGAGCCAGCGCCGGGTGATTGGAATGCCCCCAATCTTTACCGGAGACGCCCCCATATTCTTTTCCCAGCGGATAAAGTCCACGGTCCCGGGATACGGGGTCAGCATCACGAACTGGGCAAACGCAACTTCCGCCTGGGCGGCAGCCAGGGCAGTGGCGTCGAAGGTTTCGGGGCGGTCGCTGGGTCAGCCAAAAATAAAGGAGCCGAGCACGTACACCCCATGGCGGCGGAAGGTTCTCAACCGCTCGACCAGGTCTTCCCCGGCCGCATTGAACTCTTTGTAAACGTCCTTCAGACCTTCCGGAGTCACCGACTCCACTCCCACCAGCGCACCCTTGATGTTGGCCGCGTGCATGGCATCGAGGAACTCGGTGTCTTCCGCGGCCTCCATGGCCTTGTAGCATGCTGGTCGCTCCGCAAGGAAGACGATGTGCTCCCCCAAAAAAGCCTTCGCCTACTGATGATACGATTCATGCAACTGGTCAATACTCGTCTGGCAAAAGCAGAGTGGTTGCCGACCGGTCTGCTTCGGTGATTATCCATAGCTTGTCCCCAACAGCCGTCTGGTAGCTGCTCAGCAATCGGAACCCGTGAACCATACTGTGCTCGTTCTCTGCAATGTCGCTTGGGTCAAGCTGGCCCCAGTCCCCTCCTGCATGGCGTGCCAGGAAGAACGCTGGGGACTGGTGCGCTCTCTCCAACGCTGCGAGTGCACCTGGAGTCGCCACAATTTGCCCAAGTGAGAATAATGCAACCATGTCAGTGACTCCTCTCTTCAGCCCATCCCGGGCGAAGCAAACCCGAATGGGGCGTCTAAAGCAAATTGGAATTACTTGTTGAGAAAGGGGCGGCCGGCCGACACCGCCCCGCAGGCTAGAACAAGTGTGAGAACTGGGCTTCCAGGAATTCGCCTAGCTTGGCCGTAGCCTTGAATTGTGGGATGGGATCCAGTTCCTTGAATGCAGATGTAAACGCATTCGAGAGACTCCAGATCGTTCGCGGTCGGAATTCCTTGTATTTTGGCTCGAAGTAGAGGTCATGCACGCTGCGGGCGAGGTGTTTTGGGAGCTTCGAGCCTGCCCTCGATGAAGGCTTCGTAGATGACCACCTTGGCGGTGACGTCCGTCAATTCACTTCTCTGCCACGCTTCCACCTGCTTTCGCATCGGCTCAAAGTTTCGCTGCATTCGATCGACGCCAACCGAGATGCAGTCGACGAGCGAGAACGACTTTGAGTGTTTGGCGAGCACAGGAGTGAACAC
>ORMF010130847.1_pt1 | contig 22403 bp, 19 predicted proteins | sample 1779871 | NCBI WGS metagenome assembly ORMF01 (sample SAMEA104232316, study PRJEB22302) | groundwater metagenome | biome: forest; feature: aquifer; material: groundwater | place: USA | collected 2011-08-07 | depth 5.4 m | reverse complement strand
GTCCCTTGTTTCCGATATCGAACCGCCGACACCGAATTGTGGAAAGGAGCCCTTACTTGGTCCCGGTTATCCCGGCGTCCCCTCCAGGCTCATCTTTCAATTGGAATGTGCTCGCCAAGGAGCAGCACTGCCCCGAGTCGCGCTAGAATGTTAAGGCTCTATGCTCCGCTCCCGAATTCTAATCTCCATTTTCGTTTCCCTGGTCCTGGCGCTGGCATCGTGCAAGAAAACGGCTCCCGCCGGTGTCGCGGCGCAAGTGAATTCGCGGCCCATCACCTTCGACGACCTCGACAAGCAGTACAAGCTGCAATTCCCTTCCCCGAGCCCTGAAACCAATGAGGATCAGGTGGCCATCCAGAAGCTCGAAGTCCTGCGCGGGATGATCGACAACGAGATCATGCTGCAGCGTGCCGAAAAACGGAGCCTGGTGGCCCAGGACAGTGAAGTGGCCACCAAGTTCAACGAGTTGAAGGCCCCCTATACACAGGAGGAGTTCACCAAGCAGTTAGCCGCCCGCAAAATTACCGCCGATGAGTTGAAGTCGCAACTGCGGCGCGATCTCTCCATTCAGAAGCTGTTCAACAAAGAGATCACCTCTCACATTTCCATCACCGACAAGGACGTTTCGGATTTTTACGCGGCCAACAAGGCGAGCTTCAATCTGGCTGAGCCCCAAGTCCATCTGGCCCAGATCCTGGTCACCCCGCAGCCGGACCCGAGCGTGCGCAATCTGAAAAGCGACAAGGCGCAAAATGAGGAGCAAGCCAAGCAAAAGATCCAGATGATTGAAGCGCGGCTCAAACAGGGTGAGGATTTCACCATGATCGCGCAGAACTTTTCCGAGGACCCCAACACCGCCTCCAACGGCGGTGATCTCGGCTTTGTCCCGGAGTCCTCGCTGGAGCAGGCCCATGTGGAGTTGCGCAAGATGGTGATGTCGCTCCAGCCAGGGCAGGTTTCGCCGGTCCTGCATACCCCGGAGGGCTTCCGGATTCTCAAGGTGGTTTCCAAGGAACCGGCCGGTCAACGCGCACTCAACGATCCACGCGTGCAGCAAACCATCCGCGAGACGCTGCTCAACCGCAAGGATCAGTTGCTCAAAGCCGTCTACTACGAGATCTCACGCAACGAGGCCGCCGTGGAGAACTACTTCGCCCAAAGCTTGCACGCAAAGTTCACCGGCGGGAAATAGCTACTTCTCGGGCAGGAAAACTAGTTCTTTTCGGCAGGCTTGGCCGGGTCGGACTCTTTGGGGGATCCTTCGCCCTTGCGCACTTTCTCAAAATACTGCTGTACGTAATGTTGTACGTCGAGCGGAATCTCGTCACGGTGAATCTCCCCGCCCGCCTCCTTGTGCGTGGCGGCGCTTTTTGTGTAGGCTGTGCGTAGCTGCTGCTGCTTGCCGCTGCTAACCTCCACCATCACCTCACCGGTCATGTTGGCGGCGCGCTTCCCATAGATCTCGCTGAGCTTGCCCATCGCGGCAGCCTGTTCGGCGTCCTTAAGGTCCTTGCTGCCGTCCTGTTTGCCCATCCCGCTCTTGGCCTCATTGGGACCATTCTGGTCGGAGCCTTTGTCCGATCCTTTTCCTTGCCCGGCCTGAGCCTGCTGCTCTCCCTGGGCCTCCTGGTCCGAGTTCGAGTCCTCGCTCGGTGATCCCTTGCCTTGCGGTTGCCCTTCTCCCTGCTTTCCCTTTTGCCCTCCGGCCTGTTCCTTCTTGCCCGACTGTTGACCGCCTTTGGATTCGGACGATTGCGATTTCTGCCCGCCTTGCGGTGGGATCTTCAGCTTGGACATCAGGTTTGCCATGGCGTCCCGCATCTTGTCCATGAGGCTCGAGTTTTCCTGCCCGTTGCCTTGGGGCGAACCCTTGGGAGAGTTGGCCTCATTGGGCGGCTCGCCCTTGGACTGCTTACCGCCGCCTTCGCTGCCGTTCTGCTTGCCGGATTCGGCTTTGCCGCGCTCGCCCTCTTCGCTGCTATCCGAGAGCGGGTCGCCTTCATCGCCTTGCGCCTTCACGTTGGTCTTCTGTGTACGCTCGGTGGAGCGCGCGTCGGCGTTATTCACATCGGGAGTTTGCGACTCCATCAGAACGGAATCAGGCGCTGCTTCCAGGTCCTGGCGTTGTTGGCTCGCATCCATAGGAATGCCGAGGGGATCTTCGCCGGGGAATCTCGGCGGCATCTTACCGTTGGCTTGCACCGGCTTGCCGGGACGGAAAAAGTCCGCCACGGCTTCCACCAAAGGCTGGCGGAGATCCAAACTGCCCCGAATCCCGAATCGGAGCAGGAATAATGAGGATACGCCGGCCAGCAGCGCCACCGCGGCGTAGCCGTGCCTGGGAAGTCTCCATCCCATCACCGCGCCCGGGCCGGATTCAGCCGCCAACCGGACAGCCTCGGCGCGCTGCGTCTCGGCAAGCGGCGAGCTGGTTCCGGACTCGTGAAAATACAGTGCGGTGGAGAGCGCATCGTGCAGGCCTAGGCGTTGGTCCACCTGCTGGGCCACCCGATAGGGGCCAGGCAACCGCCGCACAGTGCGCCACACTCCGATCAGTGTCGCCGCCGAAAACAGCACCACCAGCCAATACCATTCCAGGATCTGGCTGCCCACAAGCAGCAGCACAATGGCGCCGCACAGGGCAGCGATGGCGCCCACGGTGGCCTGTTCCAGTATCAGGTTGGCCACCGCCCGCCGGCGCGCGCGCGCGATCAGAAGTTGAATGGAGGAAATGTCTTGCAAGCCAATCTAATTATGACAAATCCCGCGGGTTGACTGAAGGATGCCCGTCCTCTATGTTTGGAGAATGCCCAAACGTAGAGACCTTTTGAAGCTCGCCCCCTTCGCCCCCCTCGCCGCCTGGATGCCGGCCGCCGCCGGCGCCGGACTTCCCAACGCGACCCTCTCCCCAAAGCAGGCCAAGCCCACCAAGGAACCATTCGGAGAACTGCTGATCTATTTTGACGGCCCTACGGACCAACTAAGAGCGATGACCGCCGGCAGCCTCCGGTTGAACGCCGGCCAGACGCCGCATGCGCCGCACCAGCACCCCGAAGAGGAATTCATGGTGATCACCGAGGGCGCCGGCGAGATCAGCATGGAAGGCAAGATCACCAAAGTGGCGCCCGGTTCCATGATGTACTGCGCGGCCGGCAAACTCCACGGCATCGTGAACACCGGCAAGACTCCGCTGCTGTTCTACTTCTATAAGTGGCAGGCGAAGTAAGTCAGGCACGGTAGGCTTTCCAATTCCAGCCAATTGCAGTATGCTCTAAAGCAACACAATTTCTTCAGTGGAGGTTGGAATGCTGAGAGTAGCTGTCTGCCTGATCATCTGCACGCTATCCCTCTTGGCGCAGCAGGACATGGGAGTGATCACCGGCGTCATCACCGACGCCACCGGCGCGGCCGTACCCGGAGCGCGGGTGAGTGTCTCCAATAGTGAAACCAACGAGACCCGCACGGTAGTCAGCGGGGAGACCGGCACCTACACTATCGGACCCTTGCGCATCGGAACCTATTCGGCCACTGTCGAGAAGGCCGGCTTCAAGAAGACGGTCTGGAGCGGTCTCAAGCTCAGTGCCCAGGACCGTATGCGCATCGACTTCCAGATGGAACTGGGCCAGCTTTCCGAATCCATTGCCGTCACCGGTGAGGCTCCGCTTTTGCAGGCCGAAACATCGTCGCTCGCGCAGGTGGTGGAAGAGCGCCAGATCCGCCGGCTGCCGCTCAACGGCCGCAACTTCCAGCAACTGGCCTGGCTCTCAGCCGGCGTGATTCCCGCCACCGGAAGCCGAGACCGGGAAAGCGGTTTCAACGCGCACGGCCAGCCGATGACACAGAACAGTTTTCTCATCGACGGCATCGACAACAACAACAACGTGATGGGAATGCAGGACCGCAAGATGCAAGTGGTTGTGCCCTCGCTCGACGCAGTGGCTGAGTTCAAGGTGCAGACCAGCAATCACTCGGCCGAGTTCGGCCGCAATACCGGCGCCGTCATGATTGTCAGCATCAAGAGCGGCAGCAATGCTTTCCACGGCTCCGCCTATGAGTATTTGCGGAATGACCGGACCGACGCCCGGGACGTCTTCAACTATGTCGACCGCACCGGAGATGGCAAAGCCGACCCCGAGGTTCTCAAGCAGAACCAGTTCGGAGCCACGCTCGGCGGACCCATCATCCACAACAAAACGTTTTTCTTTGGCAGTTGGGAAGGCCGGCGTGAACGCCGCTCCCAATCCGATCTCGCCATCGTTCCCACCAGCGAGGAACGCAACGGGCTTTTTGCGCCAAGCCTGGTGAGTGTGCGCGATCCGGTCACCGGCCAACCCTTCCCCGGCAACCAGATCCCCCGCGCGCGCTTTGATGCCACCGCCGCCAGGATGATCGAGCTGTGGCCGGCGGCGAACTTCTCCGGCTCCGGCACCCGGCAAAACTATATTCGAAATCCACCCTGGAACACGACACGCGACGCCATCGATGCCCGCATCGACCACAGCATCGGCGCCAACGATAAGATCTTCGGCCGCCTCAGCCTCTCCCGCTTCGACAATCTCCGCGATTCGGTCTTTCCCACCCCGGCTCGCGGTGGTCAGAACAATGACCGCGCTTTTGACGACAACGACGCCCGCAGCGTCGCTTTTTCCTATACCAAAATTCTCCGGCCCACCTTGGTCAACGAGTTCCGTTACGGCTTCCTGCGCCAAAAAGTGGACAAGCGCGAACTTTCCACTCAGACACAGGGTGAATTGAATGCCAAGTACGGAATCAACGGGATTCCGGCCTATGACCGCCTCTTTGGCCTGCCACAGATCACGCTGGGCGGTGGCATCGCCTATCAGAACCTCGGCGAGCCTGGCTCGATGCCCAATTTCAAGATTAGCCAGGTCCATCAATACCTGGATAACCTGAGTTGGAACAAGGGCAATCACAACGTCAAGTTCGGCGTGGACCTGCGCTGGAACCGGTCCGACATTTTCGGCGGCGGAAGCGGTCACGGCAACTTCACCTTTGACGGTAATTTTACCCGCGTCAGTTTTGGCGATTTCCTGCTCGGCGCGACCTCACAGGTGAATCTCACCTCTTTGCTGGTTGGCCAGATGCGGTTCCAAAACCGCATGTTCTACGCGCTGGATGACTGGAAGTTGACGCCGCGGCTCACCTTGAACATCGGCATCCGATACGAACTCAACTCCCCCTGGTACGAAAAACACGACAACATGAACCAGATCGATATCGCCGCGGGTTCGGGCTTCAATAAGATCGTCACCGCCGGCTACTGCGGCAGCTCCTGGTCCTGCCGCGGACTGGTGGACACCGACACCAACAACTGGGCGCCGCGGCTTGGTTTTGCCTATCAATTAGGGCAGCGCACCGTCATACGCGCCAGTGGCGGCGTCTTCTACGGCGGCCAGGGGTCGCTCGGAGCCAACGGCCGCCAGATCAACAACTGGCCCTACAACCGCAGCGTCACGGCTACCTCCACCGCCACTCGCCCTGCTGTCCAGTTGAGTACCGGATTGCCGCTCAACTTCCTCGGCGACACCATTACACCGCCCAACAACCTGAATTGGACCGTGTGGGAAAAGAACTTCCCCTCCCCCACCATCTACCAGTGGAACTTCGCCGTCCAGCACGAACTGGTGCGTAACCTCTCGCTCACCGCCGCCTACGTCGGCTCCGGCTCCGGCTACATCATGGATGGCTACAATTGGAACGGATCGGCGCCGGGCCCTCCCGCCACGGAAGTGCAGCGCCGCAAGATTCCCCAGTGGAACACCGTCACCTTGCAGACTCCCTACGGCCATGCCACCTACCATGGCCTGGATCTGCAACTGGAGCGGCGCTTCGCCAGCGGCTTCTCCTTCACCGCGGGCTATACCTGGTCCCATTCCATTGACAATATTCCGGAGCAGTTCGGCTCCGGCGGCGGAGGCTTGATGGATTTTCGCAACATCAACCTAAATCGCGGCAATTCCAATTTCGACATCCGCCACCGCTTCATCACGAGCACTGTATACGAGCTGCCGGTGGGCAAGGGCCGCCGCTGGATGAACCACGGCGGTGTGTTGAACCAGATCTTCGGTGGTTGGCAGCTCTCCTCGCTCTGGTCCGCGATGACCGGAGGCTACTTCACCGTCACCGTTCCCAACGCGCGCCAGCGCCTCGGCGCCACAGGCATCGGCGACTGGTGGCCGGATCGCATACGTGAGCCCAAGCTGGACAACCGCACCGCGGACCGCTGGTTCGATACCTCCGCCTTCGCCTCGCCGCGCAACCCGGACGGCACCTGGTACCTGGGCGACGCCGGCCGCGCGATTCTCAGCACCGACGGTCTGTTCAACATCGACCTCGGCTTGAGCAAGTCCTTCCCCATTACGGAGCGCTTCCACGCCCAGCTCCGTTGGGAAACGTTCAATCTCACTAACACCCCCACTCTTGGCAACCCGACGGCCAACATCGAGAGTCCGGATTTCGGCAAGGTCCGTTCCACCGCCAGCATCCCTAGGCAGATGCAGTTCGCCCTGCGTCTGGAATTCTGATCGGACGTCCAGGGTTATACTAAGGTTAGGGAGCCGACTTGAACAAACGATATTCCCGCAGAGACGCATTGGCAGGATTCGGCGTGGCCTTGGGCCTAAGCGGATGCTCCAGTATGAGCACCGTGAAAGCCGCCGCTTTGAAGCCTGTGAAGGATCGCAAACCGGCCCCGGATTTTACGCTGAAAGATTCGATGGGGCGGAGCTTCAAGCTGTCCGACTATAAGGGAAAAGTGGTGCTCCTTAACTTCTGGGCCACCTGGTGCGGACCATGCAAGATTGAGATCCCCTGGTTTGCCGAGTTTGAGCAAAAGCATAAGGACCAGGGTTTCGCCGTGCTTGGCATCTCGATGGACGAGGAAGGCTGGGAGGTTGTCCGGCCCTACCTGGAAAAGACCCGGATGAACTACCGCGTGGCAATCGGCAACGATACCATGGCGCAGTTGTATGGCGGAGTGGACTCGCTGCCCACCAGCTTCATGGTGGACCGCCAAGGCCGCATCGCCTCGGTTCATGTGGGCCTGGTCAGCAAGAGCGACTATCAAAATGAAATCACGGAAATGCTGGCCGCCGGGAACAATACCCGGCAGAGCTAACTGCGGACAGGCCTCCCGGCTTGTCGTTTTCACGATGCAAGCAACACTCGGTCTCTGCCTCGCCATGCCTTCCGCGGCGCAGATGAACGCGCCCCTGACGCAGGCCCCGTCCGCCAAGCTGATGGCACGCCAGGGTGAAACAATGTCAGTGCAATTGCATCTGCAATTAGGCGCCGGCTATCACGTCAACAGCAACACCCCATCGGATGAATTCCTGATCCCGTTGAAGTTGACCTGGGATGAATCGCCATTCACACCCGTCGGCGTGGAGTACCCGAAAGGACAGCTGGAAAAGTATAGTTTTTCCGAAAAGCCCCTATCGGTCTACACCGGCGATTTCGAAATCACGGCAAAATTACGCGTCGCCGCCAGTGCGCCCAAGGGTCCGGGCAAGCTCACCGGCAAGGTGCGCTATCAGGCCTGCACCCAAACCATCTGCTTGCCGCCCCGTTCCCTGGCGATTCAATTGCCAATCGAGATTCGTTAATGCGCATGCGGTTTGTCGCCTCAACTGTCCTCGTCTTGCTGGCAGGCTGCGCCTCCCGGACGCAGAGCAACGGCGGCCTCGAGGACTCTCTCCTCTCCGAAATCGCCAAGATCAAGGTCATCGACAACCATGGGCATCCGCTCAAGGTTGTCGGCGAGGGCGAAAAACCCGATGAGGAATACGACGCCCTCACCTTTGAAGAGATGGAGCCGGCGCCGCCTCCCCTGCGCATTCGCGACGACAATCCCGAATACATCACCGCCTGGAAGCTGTTCTACGGCTACCTCCACAACGACATGAGCACCGCCCATGTAAAGAACCTCATGGCGCGCAAGCAAAAGGTGATGCGGGAAAAGGGCGCAGCGTATCCGGCCTGGATATTGGACCAGTTGGGTATTGAAACATTATTGGCCAATCGCGTGGCGATGGGCAAAGGCCTGGACGCCCCCCGTTTCCGCTGGGTGAGTTATGTCGACGCCCTGATGCTCCCGTTCCCCGATGAGGCCGCCAAGGACGAGAATCCCGACTACCGTAGCTTTTACCGGGCGCAGGAGCGGCTGCAAACGCGCTACCGCGACGAGTCCGGCGTAAAGGCGCTCCCTGCCACCCTCGAGGAGTATGAGAAACAGATCGTCACCGCCACGCTCGAGCGGCAAAAGCGGCAAGGAGTGGTAGCGGTAAAGTTCGAGGCCGCCTACCTCCGCGCGCTGGACTTTGCCCGGGTGGACAGGGCTCCGGCAGCCGCTGTGTATGCGCGCATCGCTCGCGGCGGCGAGTGGCAACCGGGCGAATACAAGCTGCTGCAGGATCACCTGTTCCGCTTCATTTCCACCGAGGCGGGACGGCTCAAGCTGCCGGTCCATATACACGCCTGCGGCGGGGCTGGCGGTTATTACAAGCTGGGTGGAACCAATCCGGCGCATCTGGATGGCGTCTTCAGCGATCCGGCATTGCGCAAAACGATGTTCGTGCTGGTGCATGGCGGATGGCCATACACAAAAGAGACCGCTTTCCTGATTGGCAAGCCAAACGTCTATGTAGATATGTCGGCACTGGTATTTGTTCTCTATCCACGCCAGGTGAGCCGGATCCTGCGCGACTGGCTGGAGATGGTTCCCGAGCATGTTCTCTACGGCGGTGACGTGGAACCGTTCATGCCCCAGATCAACTGGGAAGAGACCGCTTGGCTCACCGCGACCACCGGAAGGAAGGCGCTGTCCATGGCCTTGGCCGGCATGATCGAGGATGGCGTTGTGACCCGCGAAAAGGCGCTGCGGATGGCGCGCGGAGTCATGCGCGGCAATGCGGCCTCGCTCTATGGATTCCCTGACAATCCGTGAAACGGGTGCTGATTCGTCCCGGTGCGATCGGGGATTTCATCGTCTCCTTGCCCGCGTTGGAACATCTGGCCGCCGCTGCCTCATACACCGAGGTTTGGGTAACAGGCCGGAATCTTCCCCTGGTACGGTTTGCCGACCGCGTACGCAGTATCTCATCCACCGGCCTTGATCTGCTCGAGCTGGGGCAGGCTCCCCTCAGCCTTCATGAGACGCTGGCAGGCTTCGATGAGATCTGGAGCTGGTATGGTTTCGGCAGGGCCGCTTTCCAGGAATCAGTGCGCCATCTGCCGGTCCGAGTGTTCCCTGCCCTTCCCGATTCGGAAAACGGACCTGCCACGGATTTCTATCTGCGTCAGGTGGGTGCGCCGCCAGGAGCAGTCCCTCGCATCGACTGCCCGCGTCAGGATAAAGGATATACGGTGATCCATCCGTTTTCCGGCAGTGCCCGCAAGAACTGGCCCTTGGAGAAATTCCGGGCCCTGGCCGGCGACATCGGCAGGCGTATGCCGGTGGCTTGGTGCGCCGGTCCCGAAGAAGACCTTCCGGAAGCCCGCCGCTTCGAGGATTTGTATGATCTGGCCTGCTGGCTGGCCCAAGCGCATCTCTATATAGGGAACGACAGCGGCATCACCCATTTGGCGGCCGCGGTCGGAGTCCCCGTAGTCGCCCTATTCGGCGAGACGCTCCCACAGGTTTGGGCGCCGCGAGGAGACAATGTGAAAGTGCTGAGGAACGTGCCGCTGAAAGAGCTGCCGGTGCAAGCTGTGATAGAGTGCATCCAATGGGGATAACGATACTACTGATCCTGGCGATGGCCGCCTTGATGCCCGGGGCCGGGCTAACGGTAACCATTGCCGGCACGGGTGAGGCCGGCTATAGCGGCAACAACGGACCTGGAAACAAGGCGCGCCTCAACAATCCTTACGGTTTGGTAATCGGGCCGGATGAACGCCTCTACATTTGTGATATCGACAACCACTGCATCCGGCGCCTCAACTTGAAAACCGGCGTTATCACGACCGTGGCCGGGAGCGTGCGCAAGGGCTACTCAGGAGACGGCGGTCCGGCCCTGGATGCGGAGCTGAACCAACCCTACGAGGTTCGGTTCGACAAGGCCGGCAACATGTTCTTTGTGGAGATGCAGAACCACGTCGTGCGCCGCGTCGACAAAAAGACGGGAATCATCACCACGGTCGCCGGGACTGGAGTGGCCGGATTCAGCGGCGATGGCGGCCCGGCGGTGAAGGCGCAATTCCGCCAGCCGCACAGCATCGCATTTGACCCGCAAGGCCGGCTCCTCATTTGCGACATTGGCAACAATCGCGTCAGGCGCTTGAACATGCGCACCGGACTGATCGAAACATGGCTCGGCACGGGCGAACGCAAGCCAACCCCGGACGGGGCTCCGCTGGCCGGCACTCCGGTAAACGGCCCGCGCGCCATCGACGTGGATCCGGCCGGCAATCTCTACCTGGCCTTGCGCGAGGGAAATGCGATCTATCGCGTGGATACCAAGGCCGCCCGTTTCGTGCATCTGGCCGGCACTGGAGAGAAAGGTAATACAGGCGACGGCGGAGATGCGCGTCAGGCGAAACTGAACGGCCCGAAGGGAATCGCCTGGTCACCGGACGGCGGCGTCTACATCGCCGACACGGAAAACCACACCGTGCGCCGGATCGACCTCAAGAAAGGCGCCATCACAACCGTCGTGGGCACCGGACAAAGAGGTGATGGCCCGGACGGGCCTGCCTTGCATTGCAAAATGTCCCGGCCGCACGGAGTCTTTGTAGACCGTCGCGGCAACCTATTTATAGGCGATAGTGAAGCCCACCGCGTCCGTCTGTTGAGGAAGTAGGACAGGCCTCCGGCCGGCCTCCTCGCCTTGGTCCACTCAGCGGTGAAGAACACAACCCTTCAGCTTCTCTGAAGGTCGATTTCCAGGGATCGCGCCAACTCCGATGGTGGCCTCTTTCCGGTGCGCGACCTGGACGTGCGATTGGGCTGGGATGACCTCATTGCCCAGCACCTGACAGACTCAAGGCGCGGGATCGCAGGTTCCGCTCGGGGACTTATTGCGCCGGCCACCTACTGCGAGCGGAGATTGAGTGTACTATTTCTAACATGACCTCGACAAATCTGGTCCTGTTACTGGCCGTGGTGGTATTGACGTTGTTTGCCATTTATCGGCGCGCCACCTCGGCGAGCACCGTCGCACCCCGCGAATTGGCCCCGCCGGCATTCGAGCCGCGCCTGGCGGCATTCCTGAAGGCCTTCCATTCGGCCACGTCGGAAACCGACGCCGATTACGCAGCAGCATTGGTGGCCCTTCGGCAGGATCCGGAGCGCATGATCGCCGCCATCGCTGAGGGGATTCGGCAGTGTGCGCCCGGCGATTACGCGCTACGCCGGTCTCTGTTGTATTCCGCCTCCAGCCTGGGCCATCCGGCGGCGCTCCCCCTCCTCGCCGATGCTGCGTCGCAACCGCTCCAGGAGATCCCCTCACCGGACTTTCATGAGCAAACGCTGCTCACCCAGGAAATGATGCTTCGTACCACGGCTGTGGAAGGCATAGAGCTGCTTGCCCGGGCGGGCCACGGGGGAGCGTTGGATTCGCTGCTGACCCTCTCGGATTCCCGCCTGTTGTCCGTGCGCGCGCTTTCATTGACCGCTCTGCGGGAGGCCGACTCGTCGGGGCAGATCTTCAGCCGTGCCGCTGCTCGGCTGAAGCAGGAAGACCGCTTCCTACTTCACTATCGCCGCGTTCGCATTGAGGAGGTTCCGGGCATCAACGATCCCCGCGTGCACCTGATGAATCCCGAACAAAACATCGCGCGCCCGCCGCTGCTGCCGGCTGACTCGCCCGATGGGTACCGGCCCCCTGCGGCGCCCGCTTCCGGCGCGCCCAAATCAACCCGCACCAAATCAACCCGCAAAGGATGAACCCATGGCTGACTGCACATATACCGTTCCTGACCTGAACGCCTCCGGCGATACCCTGTACGGCTCGCGTATCTGCGACCAACCCTTAATCGACTTCGTCTGGTACGGCCATGGCTTCAACGGCCGATACTGGCAGGGCGGCTGGGGCTTTGACGACTGCTGCAACATCACCAAGCCTCTGGCCCGCGCCTTCAACGCCATGTGGTTGCTGAACTACTCCGCCCAGGATTATATGAATGAGGACTGGGGCTCGGACATCCTGCACTGGGGGCCGCGTTACGTGCGCGAGCAGTTGAAGTCCTACGACGATCTGCGCGCGCAGTGCGGTGATGGCAGCGCCATAGCCAAGACCACCGGCTGCCAGCAGAGCCGCCAGTTCCTGGCATGGAAATGCACCGATGAGCGCAAGGAGCGCACCCGGAAGTGCGAGAGCTGGTTCTTCCTGTTCAGTTGGATTTGCTACCTCTGGGCCTGGGTCGTCGCCATCGCTTGCTATGCCTGGGGGTTCGTCTCACAGACGGCCTGCTGGGCCTGGTACGGGACCGTGGGCGGTGGGCAACACGTGGATCTCTTTCTCTGGTTCTTCTACCCGCTTGACGGCTCCGGCAATGCGGACGTGGTGGCGCGTGCCGGGACGCTGGTGCATGAATCCCGGCACATCGGCGACAAGCCTCACGACGCCCAGTTTCCACGGGGGTCGGTCTACGGCGCCGGCAAGGACGGCGCGGATTCTTCGTGGGACTACCAGGGTGCCTGGATGTACCACGCGCTTTACCTATGGTGGTTCTACGCAGCCGGCACGCGGACGACTTTAGCTCTACGCCAGTCCGCTAAGCAGAATGCGAACGTGATCCTCACCAACGCCTTCGCCAACAGCCCGGGATTCCTGGTGCCGTAGCTATGCAACGCCCTCGCAATTGCTCGTATTGAATCGTCGGCGGCTCGGCCGTGCTCGCCGGGCTCTGTTTCGGCGTTTATTGGGCTGCGCGCCTTCTGCTGGGTTTGTGACCCCTGGCACGCCGGCTCCCAACAGTGCGGGAGCACCAGAAGGCAGGTAGCTGCCGGCACGCACGACTCGAACCCACAACCATTCGGCTTATTGGATTAGGCGTCACGCCGCTAGACATCGGCTGTCGCGCGCTGTCGCGCATCATCCATGGCGGCGTGCTCAGGACTTGGGCGGATCCGGTTTGAGCACCGCCAGGTAGCCGAGGTTTCGGTAGAGCTGCTTATGATCGAGGCCGCAGCCGACCACAAAGTGGTCTCCGATTTCAAAGCAGCGGAACTCGACCGGCACTTGCACAATGCGCCGCGAGGTCCGGTCCAGCAGCGTGCAGATGCCCAGTGAGTTCGGGCCGCGCCCGGCAAGCGTCTGGAGGAGATAGCGTAGTGTGAAGCCGGTATCGACGATGTCCTCCACCACCAGAATGTCGTCGCCTTCGATGGGTTCGTCCAGATCCTTGGCAATGCGCACAATCCCTGGGCCCGCCTTGTGCGGGGCGAAATTGGAGATGGCCAGGAAGTCGATCTGGACGGGGATCTCGATGTGGCGCGCCAGCGCCGTGAGAAAGAAGACGGAGCCCTTCAGCACGCCGATGAGTTTGAGACGGCGGCCACGGTAGCGCTCTGAGATTTCGGCCGCCACTTCGCGAATGCGCACCTCCACCTGCTCTTCGGTGAAGAGAACGCGGTCCATGCCGGGAGGTTGCTCTATACTCATGCCGGCGGCGTGGATTCGACCAGGCCGTGTTTGAAGATCAGGTTGCGAAAGTCTTTCTGGTAGAAGACTTGAATATTGATGTTCGGGTATATGGACTTGAGCAGTTTCACTTTGCGATTCTTTCGCGTGACGTGCGCCTGCTTCATCGTGGTGAGTTCCACGTAGAGATCGAACTCAGGCAGGTAGAAGTCCGGAGTGAAAGACTCCAGCGCCTTGCCCTGTTGATCCCATTGCACGGCGAAGCTGCGCGGCTCATACTCCCAGGCGATTCGATAAAAATCCAGAAGGGTGGCAAAGATCTGTTCGCTCTCATTGGCGAAAGGCTTGCGCTCAATGCTCACCCTGCCGGCGGGCGCGATGCCGTGGCGGGCCAGTTTGAGCCGGACCCGGAATTGGATCTGCGCCTCGCGCGAGGCAAGCAGAAGGCCCTGCCCGGTCAACTCGCGGGACCGTGCGCAGGATTCCAGCATCTCGGCGATGTGTTCGCTGGCCAGCGACTGCGCGTTGATGACGATATCAAAGTCGCTGCCCTTCCCGCTGCCCCGGCCAAACTGCTTGCGGCGGCGCTGGGAGGCTTCCTGCTCGAGTTGCTTGAGCAGGGAGAGAGCGGCGGCGCGTTCCAGGCGATGGTCGAGCATGAGCGAGCCGACGCGGAAGGTTTCCGGAGCGGTGATGGCGACGCGCATGGCTCCGGGAAAATCCGTCACCAGCGTTTCGATGCCGGCTGCGCACATCACAAAGTGATGAGAAAGGGCCAGGCGGGCGAGGATGGAAGAAAGCGCGTGCGAATAGACACGATCGGGGATGGCGTTCTCGGCGCCAAACTCCTCGACGATCATCTGCCGCAGCGCCGATTCAGAGATGAACTCAAATCCCAGCCGCTGCGCCGTCAACCGGGCCGCCTCTTCGGTTCGGCACCCCGGCTCTCCCGTGACAGTGATTACCGCCATGTAAGCCCATCATAGCTGAAACGGGAAGGCAATAAAACATAGATGCTCGAAAATGTTAAGTTGGTCCAGGTGCATGTTCTCGGCATAGACATCGGCGGAACCAAGATCGCGGCCGGATGTGTGGACGCGAATGTCCAGGTGCTGAAGACTCTCACTGTTCCAACGCTGGCAGAGGAGCGGCTGGAAGTTTCGCTCGGTCAACTCTGGCGCGCGATCGATTCGCTGTTGGACCCCCAGACGCGGGCCATCGGCATCTGTGCGCCTGGACCGCTGAATCCGAAGACCGGCGTAGTGCTCAACCCGTCGAATCTTCCGCACTGGCGCAATGTGGCGCTGGCGGCGATGGTGCGCCAGAGATACGGTTTGCCCTGCCAGGTGGAAAACGATGCGAATGCGGCGGCGCTGGCCGAGTGTATGTTCGGCGCGGCACAGGGATACGCGAGCGTTTTCTATGCCACGCTGAGCACGGGCATCGGCGCGGGAATCGTATTGAACGGGAAGATCCATCACGGCAAGAACGGAGCGGCGGCCGAAGGCGGGCATGTCACCATCGACTACCGCAACGGGCCGGTGTGCAACTGCGGCAGCACGGGCTGCATTGAAGCGTTCGCATCCGGAACCGCGCTGGCCAAGGCTGGCCTTGTTCCGGAAGAATTAGGCGCCGCGATTGCGATTGGGAACGCGGAGGCGCTGGAGGTGTTGGACACGATGTCGCTGCAGCTGGCGGCATGGCTGGGCAGTGTGATCAGCCTTCTGGACCCGGACGTAATTGTTTTGGGCGGGGGACTGGCGCAGCTGGGTGAGCCGTTGTTTGAGCGGCTGCGCCAATGGACTCCGCACCGGACCATCAACCGGTTTGCGGCCGGCACACCGATTGTCGCGGCCGGGTTGCGTCAATACACCGGGATCGTGGGGGCGGCGGTGACCGTGCTGCAGGTTATTGACGCTCGATCCAGTCCACCAGCACGCCCGTGAAATCCTGGACGAAGGTGAGCCCGCGGTTGAGCAGATTGGCCTCAGTCATCAACTCAAGATAAACGTCCGGTTGGACGCCGATGTTTTCAATGAAAGGCGCAGCCGGGTATGGCGGAACCGAAACCGTGGTCTGGCGTACGACGAGAGATTCGGTGACGGATGCGGCCGATTCCGAATACACGGTGCTGTCAAACAGCCGCGCGGAACCGCCGGCGCCCATGGTGCGCGCGCCGACGATGAGTCCGCGCTTGTTGTCCTGGATGATGGCGGCGAAGATTTCGGCGGCCGATGTGGTGAACTCATCGGTCAGAACGATCAGCGGTTTGGAGTAGCCAAACAGGTTCCCGTTCTGATCCCGCAGCGGCTGGTTCTCAAAGCCGAGCGAGCAGGCGGGGATAGGTCCTGTAATGCCGCGATTCTCCTGGTAGGCCTGCTTGATCTGAACCAGGTAGAATTCGAGCAGATCAATGACCCACTGCGGCGCGCCGGCGGCCTTAGCCTGATCGATAGCTCCCTGATAGGCGTTGAGATGGTCGAGACTGGGGCGAATCCATTCCCCAAATCCCGTATATGGCTTGGTCATCAGCAGGGAGGCCGCCGTCTGGAGATAGCAGCCCCCGCCCGAGTTGCGCATGACATCGGCGACAAGGCCGTCCGTGTTGGCTTGGAAGAATTGGATCTCGTTGACCAGCTCGCGCACGGCAACGGCGTTATTCGGCGGAGCGAAGCTGGGGATTCGAAGGTAGCCAAGCCGCTTGCCGCCGGCGGTGTATGTGCCGGTGAAGTGAAAATCTCCGGCCCTGCCCAGGCGCAGGACGAAATTGGGGGGAGGCGCGAAGGCGGGGGTGCGGCGGTCCACGCCGAGCACGTAGCTTGGCTCGGACTCTTCGCTCGCGACAGGCGAGCGTCTGGTGCGGAGCGGGTTGTCCGGGCGGAGGCGCCAGTTGGCGCCCCTGGCGAGCAGATCCGGATAGTCCGGCGTATCGCCGGAGGCTGCGCGCGGCAGGCGCAAGAGAGTGATGGGCGGAACGGGACCGATTTGTTGGAGCGGGAATCCAAAGCGCTGCCAGCGGATCTTGTAAGCACGCGTGCCTCCGTTGCGGGAGCGGATTTCAAACTCCGACTCTTCGGGAAGCTCATGCGCGCGCGGGATGGAGGATTGGACGCGGTAGCCAATGGCGTCGGCGGCATTGCGGCGCGTGGAGGAGAGGTTGGCAAGTTTCTGGAAGCGGGAAAACTCGCGAATCAACTGGTCCACCGGTTTGCCATCGACTGACAGCAGCTCGTCTCCGATCTGGAACGGATAGAGACGAGCCGGAAGCAATTGGCGGTTGATGTTGTCGATCAAAACACGGCCTTCATAGATGTCCAGAAAAATCCCGCTATCGGCCGTGAAGGAGGAGCGGTTATAGAAGGCGGAATGGGCGTCGTTCAGACTGGCGACGTATTCGGCGCAGATTTCCAGGTAGTCGAGGTCGTCCAAGGAACGGCGGATGCGCCCGAGCCAGGGGACCAGATCCAAAGCGTCGTAGCCGAGCAGTTGGCGCTTCCATTGGAGCTGCGCGTAATGCTTGGCATAGAGCGAAGCCAGGTTCTGAAAATCGTGCAGCTTCTGTTCGAAGGTGAGCTGCGCCGAGGCGATGGCAGTGGTGGCGGCCATCAGTACGCCGATCATTGTGATACGAACCCCGCTAAACATTCCTAGAGAATAGCACCGGAGTGTTAGACTGGTAGTTCATTAATCAAACACTAGGAGTTGGAACTTGGCCGAAGATAAATTGTATAAGTCAGAGTACGTAGGCAGCGGGACGTTCATCATCAGCAAACCCAAGCGTAAGGATCACAAGAAGCGGCAGACGCGGCTGAAGAACCGTCAGCGCGGCGCGCGGCGCTAATTCCGCGGCGCCGATGAAGATCTCCGAGCTTCGTCTCCACCCCATCGCCATCGCCGATGGGCCGTTGCGCAGTTCCTATGGACGGCATGCGCCCTACGCGCTGCGGACGATCGTAGAGCTGAAAACCACGGACGGGCTGACAGGCATCAGCGAGACTTACGGGGGGGACGCTCCGCTGGCGGCGCTGGAGTCCGTACGCGATCTTGTGGTGGGCAGAGATCCGTTCCAACTCACGCCGCTGTGGATGGAGCAAGGGGCGCGAGCCGAACGGGACCGGGCGGCGCTCGATCGTGGAGCCTCCATTGAAAGAAGCCAGACGTACCTGGTTCCCGGCGAGAATCCGCTGGACGTGCACACGCGGACGTACGCGGCGCTGGAGGTGGCCTGCCTGGACCTGATTGGCAAAGCGGTAGGCAAGCCGCTGTGCGATGTGGTGGGCGGGCGCGCGCGCAGCAAGCCGCCGTTTTCGGCCTACCTGTTCTACAAGCACGGCGGGGGAGGCGGGATGGGCGCCGACCAGCGCGAGGATGAGTATGGCGAGTGCCTGGACGCGCCATCGATGGTGCGGCAGGCCAAACAGATGATCGCCAAATACGGTTTTGACGAGATCAAGCTGAAGGGCGGCGTGCTGGATCCGGATGAGGAGATTGAAACCATCCGTCAGTTGCGCGCCGAATTCGGACCGAAGTATCCCCTGCGCATTGACCCCAACTGCGCCTGGTCAGTGGAGACGTCGGTCAAGGTGGGCCGCGAGCTAAAGGACGAGTTGTCCGGGGGCGGCTACTTGGAAGATCCGGCAGCGGGGCTGGACGGGATGGCGGAGGTTCGCAAGCGCCTGCTCGCCGAAGGCAATGAAACGCCGCTGGCCAGCAACGTGGCCACCACCTGCTTTCAGCATCTGCCGGTGGCCAAGCAGATGGACGCGGTGCAGATCGTTTTGAGCGATCCTCACTATTGGGGTGGCATCCGCAATCAGCAGCATCTGTCGAAGTTTTGCGAAGTGCTGGAACTGGGCTTGTCGATGCATTCCAACAATCACCTCGGTGTGAGCATGATGATCATGGCGCACGCCTCGGCCTGCTGCCCGCATCTTAGCTATGCTTGCGATACGCATTATCCGTGGCAGACGGAAGTGGATGAGGTGGTGGCCGGCGGGCGCGTTCCGATTGTGAACGGGTGCGTGGAGATCACGGACAAGCCCGGGTTGGGCGTCGATTTGGATTACGATCAACTGAGCCGGGGCCGCGAGCGCTATGAGAAGCTTCCCTATCGCAAACGCGACGATGAAGCGGAAATGCGCAAGCATGTGGACCCCAATTGGAAGCGCGTGCTGCCGCGCTGGTAGGAAATGTTATGGCAACCAATGAACTGGCAAAGAAACTAAGGGGCGTGTTTGGATTCCCGGTCACCTCCTTCAAGAAAGATCTCTCCTTCGATGCGGAAGGACAGATGAAGAATGTCGACGAGATGACACGGCATCCGTTCTGCGCAATTGTCGCCACCGGCGGCACCGGCGAGATGTACTCCATGACGGTGGAAGAGAACATTGAAGTGGTGCGGCGTTGCGTGGAGGCATCGGCTGGCCGCATGCCGGTGGTGGCCGGGGTCGGCTATAACGTGGCGATGGCCACCGAGATGGCGCGTGGAATGGAGAAGGCCGGCGCCGATGCGCTGCTGGTGATGCCGCCCTATTACACGAATGCTCCCGCCGAGGGCCTGTATCGATACTACGAAGCGATTGGGGAGGTGACCGGGTTGCCGCTCTCACTCTACAGCCGTGACTGGGCGGTGTTCTCGCCGGAGATGGTGGCGGCCTTGTGCGAACGTGTGCCGACGCTGGCGTTCTGGAAGGACGGGCAAGGAGATGCCCGCAAGTACCAGCGCATCATGACCAAGGTCGGAGACCGGTTGGCCTGGGTGGGCGGTATCGGCGATGATTGCGTGCCGGCGTATTTCGCGGTGGGCGTGCAAGCCTACACTTCGAGCATTTCGACGATTGCCCCAAAGCTGTCGCTCGCATTGGCCGATGCCGGTTTGAAGCGGGATTTCCTAAAGCTGGATGAGTTGATGAAGGGATTTGTGCATCCGCTCTATGAGTTTCGCGACAAGGCCAAGGGCTATGAAGTTTCGGTGATGAAACGGGCCATGGAGATTCTGGGCAAGCCGGCTGGTCCCGTACGTCCGCCGCTGGTGGAAGTAAAACCGGAAGAGGAACAGGCCCTGCGAAAGTTGCTGGCCGGCTGGGGGCAGTGGCTCTAAGTTAGGAATATGCGTATCCGTAGAGCGACGGAGGCCGATGCGGAGGCCATTGTCGCGATACTGGAAGGCATTGTTTCCGAGCGAATCCATACAGCGATCGTGAAGCCATGGCCGGTGGAGGAGCAGCGTCGATACCTGCTCTCACTCTCTGAGCGGGAAGCATTTCACGTTGCGGAGAACGAACCAGGTAAGGTGTGCGGCTACCAGTCTCTGGAGCGCTATTCGCTGATTCTCGATTCCATGCAGCATGTCGCGCAGTTGGGGACATTCCTGCTGCCGGAAGCGCGTGGCCGCGGTGTTGGCCGGGCTTTGTTTGAGGCCAGCCGCGCGTTTGCCATTGCGCGGGAGTATCGCAAGATCGTGATTCAGGTGCGGGGTTCTAATCTTGGCGCGCAGGCGTTCTATAAGAGGATGGGATTCCGGGAGTGCGGACGGTTGCGCGGACAAGTAATCGTGATGGATGGGATGGAAGAGGATGAAGTGATTTTGGAGTTCCTGCTATAACTTTGTGAAACCCCCGGGGCACCCACGGCGAAGAAACAGAAATGAACCAACGCGAAATCGTGCCGCAATGCTCACCGGCGGCACCGAGTGAATCGGAACTGGAAGCAGCGGACCTTCGCGGTTATACGGCCCAACCTCAGCGAAAGGAGGAGTCTCAAGTGTGGGAAGACGCTGCGGCGTGGCCGCAAAACTAAAGGGTCCACCGCGGCGGCGGAAGCCTCCTCCTGCTCGAGTATACTTTTAGAGAGTGCGCATGCATGGGGGTGTAATCTTGCGTTGTTTGTTAGTTTTGTGGCTGTGCGGGGATCTCGTTCTCGCAGAAGCGGCAACAGATAGAGCAGACAGATTGAGGTGTATAACCGATTGCATGTCCGACCCGGGCGGAGAAACACCTCCTCCACCAGAGAGAAAACCACCGGAATCGCCCCGAAAAAAGCAAAGTCCGCCAACGCCTGCACCCAAGGCCCCCCGTAAACAGAAATCAGCTCCCTCGACCATTGGTCTAATGTGAAACACGTTCTCAAGCGGATCTTTGATTGGCTCGCGTTGTATCGGTCGCGCATCACCAACCTCTCTCCAGCGGAAGGGTTAGCCAAGAGGAAAGATGCGCTGGCCGCTCTTCAGTCGTTACTAACGATCGCTGCAATAGTCCTTGCAGGCTTTTGGTTCCTCGGCAACCGAACAAGCAACGAAAGGGTGAAAACTGACCTGCGCATATCTTCAAGACCGTATGCGGGCGCCCCAAATGAAAACCTAGTTGGTGTTGAGGTGTGGGTCACCAACATAGGGCAGACTCCTATCTACTTGAGACGCGGGCGCCTGAAAATTGTGGAGGTAAACCCTGGCAACGCTACGTTATACGAATGTTGGTATACGATCGGAACAGAGATAGACGCGTGTGCCGCTCGTGACGTGAATATTCCGATGTCATTCTGGGACGAGCTTCGGGCAATGAGTTTCCTAGGGTGGATATCCCCTCCAGCCTCCAATGCCTGGTTGGAGCCGGGTGAGACAGCACAAGTGTGGATGAGAAAGTTTCGTTTCTACAGCGACACTGTAACGGTCCAGGTCACATCGAACATTCAGACTCTGCGCAGATCTGGGTGGAACAACATGACCATGCTATGGGATGCCGGGGAGAAATCAGCAGGGAGAGATTAGAAGCCTGACGAGCCCCGTCCCAACAGAGACAGGAATTCGGCGCGGGTTTCGCGGCGGCGGAAGGCTCCGAGCATAGCGCTGGTTACCGTTCCGGAATGTTGCTTCTCCACACCCCGCATCATCATGCAAAAGTGCCTTGCCTCGCACACCACTCCGACTCCCCTCGGTTCGCTGATCTCCATGATCGACTCGGCGATCTGCTGAGTGAGGCGTTCCTGGACCTGCAGGCGGCGCGCGAAAGCATCCACTATGCGCGGGATTTTACTCAATCCGATGACGCGATCCTTGGGCAGGTAGGCCACGTGCATTTTACCGAAGAAGGGTAGCATGTGATGCTCGCAGAGGCTGTAGAATTCAATGTCCTTCACGATCACCATCTCGTCATGCTTGACGTTGAAGAGAGCTCCGTTGACGAGTTTGTGGATGTCGATGTGGTAGCCGCTGGTGAGGAACCGCAATGCCTTCTCGCTACGCTCGGGGGTGCGGAGGAGACCCTCGCGGGAGGGGTCCTCACCGAGCTCGCGAAGAATGTATTCCATGCGAGTGGCAATGGAACCTTCCTCCTTGGCCGCCTTCATCACCTTGACCTCAGCTTTCCTTTTCATTGTTGGTTCACCGTAACCTCAAATACGTTTCTTTTGGTTTCTTGAATCCGGATGCGATCCAGCACCGGCCAGGGGCCCGCAAAGGCCTCGCGCCATCCCTCGCGCAACCGGCGCTCGATCTCCTCCACCAGATTTTCGGTGGTCGGCACGGTGGCCCCTTGAAAAGCCGGCGCGTCGTTCAAATTGCTTTGACGGAACCGCGAGAGCACGCCGCGCTCCACCAGCTCATCCAGCGCGGCGGTGCGCATCATCAATCCGGACTCCGGTTCCACCGGACCACGCGCGGTGACTTCCAGAATATAGTCATGTCCGTGGCCGTGGGGGTTGTTGCATTTTCCGTACAACCGGTCATTGGCCTCTTCGCTGAGCGCGGGCGAATGCAGGCGGTGCGAGGCGGCAAAGCGGTACCGGCGCGTCAGTTGGATCATG
>ORMF010926270.1_pt1 | contig 22431 bp, 11 predicted proteins | sample 1779871 | NCBI WGS metagenome assembly ORMF01 (sample SAMEA104232316, study PRJEB22302) | groundwater metagenome | biome: forest; feature: aquifer; material: groundwater | place: USA | collected 2011-08-07 | depth 5.4 m | reverse complement strand
GTCGTGCTCGACCAGTTCAACCTCACGGGCCAGCTCAGCGACCAGAGCGCTGCGTTTCTCCTCACTGCGCACGCGCGGGTAAGAAACCCGAAGGGCGGCACGCTCGAGCTGTTGTCCGGGCGCTATGCGTTGACGGAGATCGATCCGCATCCGGACTGGAAGCTGCGCTTCCAAGAAGGCCGGCTGCGGTTAGTGTTCGAGCGGGCCGGAGAATATCCGATTCGCCTGCGCTTCCACGCAGCGATCCAACGCACGAACGATTGGAACGAACTGGAGTTCACCGTCGCCCGCGCCGCCCTCCAGCCGCTCGTGCTCCAAGGCTTGCCGGCGGACACGCAGTTTCGTTTCGACGACGCGGCGCGCCCGGAACGGAAGGCCACGGACTTCTTCAGCCATCTGCCGGCGAACGGCCAGGTGAGTCTCGCGTGGAAGGAAGCCAAGAAGGAAGCGGAAGGCCGGCTGTTCTACAGCGCCGAAGGGCTGACGCAAATCACCATCAGCCCGGGCGTGATGCGGCTGACCGCACTCTTCGAGTTCAAAGTCATGCAGGGCGAGCTGAGCCAGGTCGTGTTCGCCCTCGACGGCGAGGGCGAAGTGACGCGCGTGCAGGGTCAGCCCGTGTTGGCGTGGACGATCGAGCCGGTGGCGGGCGGGGAGAACCGGCGTCGGCTCGTCGTGCGTCTCAATCAGCCGCAGAAAGACCAGTTCGCGCTGCAGGTTTATGCGCAGACCGCGCTGGGGACGTTCCCGTTGGCCGTGGAGACGCTGCGTTTGCGCCCGGAGGATGCCACGCGGTTGGGCGGGCATTTCCGAATCGTCAACGAAGGCGCCGTCCGACTCGAGGTGCTCCAGGCGACCGGGCTTTCGCAGATTTCCCCCGAGCAGTTCCCGACTTCCGACGCAGTGAAGAATCTCCTTGGGGCTCCGACTGGCCAGGTGTTCGCCTACCGCTTCTCCGGCGGCGATTATCGGCTGCAAATCCAGGCCGACAACATCCTGCCGGAAGTCAGCGTCTCGCAGGTGCTGCTCTACCATTTGGGCGAGACGGAGCTGGCCATCGAGGCCGAGATCGAGCTCGACGTGCGCGAGGCGCCGGTGCGCGAGTTGCAGTTGCGCGTGCCGCAAGGTTACGCCATCGCGCGGCTCCAGGCGTCGAACCTGAGCGACTACTTCCTGACGCCCGGCGACGAGCAGCAAGGCGCGCAACTGCGGCTGGTCTATGGCGGGCCGGTGGCGGGCCGGCAAGTGATCCAACTGCGGCTCGAACGCAACAATCCGCTCGGCGCGGCCTCGTGGCCGCTCCCGCAGATCGAAGTGGTGAAGGCCAAATCCACGCGCGGGCACATTGCCGTCTCGGCGGACGCGGGCTTCCGGCTGACAAGCGAAGCGACGAAAGGCCTCACCGAGATCGCCACCGCCTTTTTCCCGAGAAAGGTCGTCAATCTCCAGGCGGCCTTTCGGCTGAGCGATCCAGCGTGGCAGGCCAGCTTGAAGGTGGAGCGCCTGGCCCAGTCCATCCAGGCGGACGTGTTCCATCTCTTCTCGATCGGCGAAGGCATGGCGTACGGCAGCAGCGTGCTGAATTACAGCATCGCCGGCGCGCCCTTGGCCGTGTTCAAGATCGAACTCTCGGACGAGTACTTCAACGTTGAGTTCACGAGCAGAGACGTCCGGAACTGGCAGAAGACCGCGCAGGGCCACGAAGTTCATTTGCACACGCCGGTCGCGGGCGCGTTCACGCTGCTGGCGACCTACGAGCGACCCTTCAAGCCGCAAGGCGACACGCTGACGTTCACCGGCGCGCGACCGCTCGATGCGCAGACCGAGCAGGGGCACACCATCGTCATCAGCGCCTACCAGTTCCAGGTCCAGCCGGCGAACGTGTCACCTGGTCTGCTGCCGCTGGAGCCGGGCGAAGTGCCGGCGTCGTATCGGCTGTTCTTCGACGCGCCGGTGCTGGCGGCCTACCGCTACAACAGCCGGCCATTCAACCTGCAAATCCAGCTCCAGCCCTACGCGATGCGCGAGACGCTTGGCCAGGTGGTCGATCGCGCCGCGCTGACGACGCGGATTTCCGAGGAAGGCCAGGTGCTCACGGAGGCCAAGTACTTTGTGAAGAACAAAGGCTTGCCGCATCTGCGCCTGGTCGTGCCTGCCGGCGCGCAATTGTGGTCGGCGACGGTGGACGGCAAGCCGGTCGTGCCGGTGAAGGACGATCGTGCGAACCTGATCCCGCTGCCACAAACCACCGATCCCAACGTGCTGCACGTGCTCGAATTGAAGCTGGCTACGAAGTCCGCCAATCCCAAGCGGCTCGCCATCGCTGCGCCAAGTGTGCTCGCGCCGGTGTTGCTGACCGAGTGGGACCTCAACGCCGATCCCGGCCAGCAGTTGGTCTATCGCAAAGGCACGCTCGCACCGGAGACGCTCGCCGCGGATCGCTCCGGCTTCGCGGGTTTCTTCCGGCTGTTGCGTGAGGACGAGTCTGCGTTTCAATTCGTGGCGGCGCTGGCGTTGTTCGGCCTCACGGCCCTCGTGTGGCGCTGGTCCCCCAATGGCACCACCTATCGCTTCAGTCTGCGGCATCTCACCGGGCTGGTGCTCGGCTTGATCGCGACGGGCTTCGCGCTCGTGATCTTCGTGACGCTGATCGACCGTGCGACGACCGGCAGTGTGCCGCTGCAAACGTCGCTGCGGTTCGTCGCGCCGGTGCAGGAGGCCGGCAGCGCCGTGAGCATCGAGGTGAAAAACATCCCGGCCGAACTCTCGGTGTGGAGCGGCTTGTGGGCGCTGCTCCCGGCGTTGCTGGGCGTGGCGGCGTGGCTCTACAGCCTGACACTCGAAAGCGGAACGACGCGCGTGTTGGTTCGCCTGCTGGGTTGGGTGGGGATTTGCTGGGGCATCTTGCGCTGGCCGAACTCGACCGCGGCTTTTCTGATCGTGCTGCTCTCGTTCGCTCTCTTGGAGGTGGTGATTCCTTCGCTGCGGCGTGTGTGGGCTGCGCCGCCCAAGCCGCGCAGCGAAAACGGTCCCGCCGCCGCGGCTGCGACTGCGATGCTGATCTTTGGTTGTTTGTCATCGCCGGAGCGAGTGCTTGCTCAGCAAGCGGCGGCGACCTCTGTAGCCGAGATGAAAAAGGCGCCGCCAGTGGCCGAGTCGGTGATCCAGCAAATCCGGGTGGAAGACAAATTCGTCTTCGGCGTGGCCAAGGTGCGTTGGCAGGCGGAGAAGGGCCAAGCGCTCGACTTGCTTTACGAGCCGGCCGTGCTGACGGCGGTGCAATATCCCACGAACGCGCTGCGGCTGGTGCAAGCCATGCGGGATGGCAAGTCCGTTCAGCAGGTGATCGCGCAAACAGGCGGAGCCTTCGATCTCGAAGTGCGTTACTCACTCGGCGTCACCCAAGCCGAGCGGGAGAGCGGCTTCCACCTGCCCACGCACTACGGCCTGATCAACCGCGTGACGGTGGAAGTGACCGGCCTGGACGTGGAGCTGATCTCACCGCAAGCCGTCTCCGTTCAGGCCGCGCAGCCTGCCGCGGCCAACAACAGCGTCGCGACGCTCACGCTCATGCCCGCCGACACGGCGTGGATCGCGTGGGGCCCGCGCACGCGCGACACGCGTCGCGAGAAGCCGGTATTCTACGCGGAGATGTCGCAGCTCTACGTGCCCACGGCCGGCGTCATCGAGGGCCTTCATGTCGTCCAGGTCCGGCCCGCCCAAGGCGAATTCAGCGAGTTGATCTTGGTTGCGCCGGAGGGCTTGACGATTTCGGATGCGAGCGCGACCGGCCTGTCGTTTTGGCGTTTCGATCCCGACAGCCGCAAGTTGCGCGTCAGCTTCTCACCGCCGCAGGCCAAGCCGTTGACGCTGATCGTGCGCTCGCAGATCGCGACGAGTCCGTTGCCCTATCAACAGCGCGCGGGGCTGCTCACGGTCGAAGGCGCCGCCGCTCAAGTGGGCTTGGTCGGCATCGCCACGGGCGGGGAGGTGCAGCTCGACCAGGCGACCGCCGAGCAACTCACGCCGATCAACATGGAAGATTTCCCCGTGAGCCTGGTGCAGACGTTGGCCGGACAGATTCCGGGTCTGACCGTGCGCCGCGCCTTTCGCTACGCGGAGCCCGGCGGGGCGGTGACGGTGGCGGCCACCGCGGTCGAACCCGATGTGCGCGTCGTCACGCGCGAGACGCTTTCGCTGAGCGAAGACCGCGCCGTGCTGGCGGCGAACCTGGGCGTGACGATCACGCGCGCGGGCATCTTCAAGCTCAGCTTTGTGTTGCCAGGGGCGATGGACGTCGAGGCGCTCAGCGGCGCGGCGTTGAGCCACTGGACCGAACTCAAGCAGGACACGAATCGCATCATCACCCTGCACCTGCGCGGCAAGACCGAAGGCCAGCAGCAATTCGACGTCAGCCTCACCGGCCCCGGCGTGCGCGCGGTCAAGGGCTGGCCGGTGCCGCGCTTGATCCTGCGCGAAGCCACCAAACAGTCGGGCGATCTGGTCATCGCGCCAGAGCAAGGCATGAGATTGCAGGTCGCCAGCCGCGACGGCGTCACGCAGCTCGACCCGGCGAAATCCGGCATCCGGCAGAAAGGCGTGCTCGCCTTCCGGCTGTTGCACGGCCAGTGGCAGCTCGCGCTGGACCTCGAGCAAGTGGATTCGTGGATTCAAGTCGCCAGTCTCCAGCGCGTGGCGGTGCATGAAGGACAGGTCAAGGTCAACGCCAACCTCGATTACCAGATCGAGAACACCGGCGTGAAATCCTTGCAGGTCCGGCTCCCCGCCCAGGCCGAGAGCGTGCGCTTTCAAGGCGAGCAGGTCTCCGACTTTCTGCCCGTGGGTGACGCGGCGGCCGGCACGCGCGTGTGGGAAATCAAACTCCACCGGCGCGTGATCGGCAATTACTCGCTGCAGGTCGCCTACCACGTGATCCTTCCCGAAGGCGCGACCGAGGTGACGGTTCGCGGCGTGCAGGCTGAGGGGGTGAACTTGCAGCGCGGATTCGTCGCCGTGCAATCGGCCGGACGCCTGCAAGTGCGCGTCGGCACGCTGCCGGAGACGTTGCGCGTCACGGATTGGGCGGCCATTCCGCGCGCCCTTCAGCGCGGCATGAGCGATGGCTCCGCCAACTTCGTCTTCCGACTGGTCGAGCCGGACTTCCAGCTCGCGCTGCAGCTCGACCGCCACGAAGCCGCCCGCTTGCTGCCCGCGAAGGTGCAGAGCCTCGCGCTCGCCTCCGTGATCGCCGATGACGCGGTCATGCTCACGCGCGCTCGATTGGAATTACAGCCCGGCGACAAACGGCTCCTGCAAGTCACCCTGCCGGCGGATGCGCAGTTCTGGTTCGCCTTCGTCAATCAAGGCGGCGCGTGGACCTGGCGCGAGACCAACAAGGTGTTGATTCCACTTGAGCCCGCCTCCGCCACACGCCGCAGCACGAGCGTGGAATTCTATTACAGCGCGCGCGCGGGCAAGGCCGGTGGCCGCTCGCTCGACCTCGCCCTGCTCGGTCCGCAGTTCGACCTGCCGCTCGAAAACGTGACCTGGCAGGTTTATCTGAACGACAAGTGGGAGCTGAAGGATTGGCAAGGCACGCTGCAGTTGCAGGAAGCGGCGCCCCAGACGCGCGTGACGCCGGTGGACCTTACGACCTACTTGAACAACGAAGCCGTCGTGCGCCAGGAACAACGCCAGGAGGCCGAACAACTCCTTTCGCTCGGCAACACGCTGCTCGAAAAAGGCGATCCGCAACAGGCCCGCCGCGCCTTCCAGAAGGCCTATGGGTTGTCGCAGCACGACGCCGCGTTCAACGAGGACGCCCGCGTGCAATTGCAGAACCTCAAGATGCAGCAGGCGCTGGTGGGCTTGAACGTGAATCGGGGTCGGGCCGCCGGCGAGCCCGAAGGAATGCCTGCTCAAGTCCGCGCGCTCCGTGAAGCCCAGGCTCCCGCCTACACTCAGCAGGCCGCCAAGCAACTCATCGAGCAGGCCACGCAAGAGGAGAACGCGGCCTTCGTGCGCCTGGCCGAGCGCCTCATCCAGCAACAGGACGCCGCCGTCGCCAAGCCCATCGCCTTGCGTGCGACATTGCCGGAGCACGGCCGCGTGCTGACTTTTACGCGCTCGCTCCAGGTCGATACGTGGTCTGACCTCCGCGTCGAACTGGAGGTCGCCGCCGCGCGTCCGAGTGCCCGGGGCTTGAAGCTGCTCACGCTGGTCGGGCTATTCGCCGCGCTGGCTGGGTTGGTGTGGGTCGGGCGGCCGGGGAAGTCGGGGGTCGCATAAGACCGGGGCCTTCGGAAATTGCAGGGAGCATCAGGGCATCGCGGAGTGATGGCTGGAGCTTCGACATTTCGCCATGCCAGTGTTGTCGGGTTGTCAAAGCCGGCTATCGCCCACGGGTGCTTCCGTCCTTGGTGTGCTGGCAATGAGCGGACGCTCCGCGACACACTTCGCAAAGTGTGTCGCATCACCGCCGAACGCCCTCCCCGGCCTCCTCTCCGGCGAACCTGCCCTGCCATCGTCCATCGCACCCGCCTGCGCATCTTCGGCCCGCTGGTCGGGCAAGCCGCTCCGAGGGTTTCTGCGATGCCAGCTCCGATCGGACTTTCGGAGTGAGTCGCCAGTCAGTATTTGGAGGAGGCCTTGAGGCGTGGTCTCTCCTCGAGGTGCTCAAGTCGCGGGTGTCGTGGAACTCATGGGAAGGACCGTGCGCTTGACACCTTGCGACACACTTCGCAAAGTGTGACGCATGACCACAGAACGTCCTCCCCGGCCCACTCTCTGGCGAACCTGCCGCGCCATCGCCAATCGCACCCGCCTGCGGATCTTCGGCCTGCTGGTCGAGCAACCCGCTCTGACGGTTTCTGCGGTAGCCGCTGAGATCGGACTACCGGACTCGATCGCCAGCGAGTACTTGCGGGCCCTGGAGGCTCGCGGGCTGCTGACTGTTCGCCGCGCCGGTCGGCGAGTCGAATACCGGCTCAGTTCCGCCCCGAGCGGCAATCCCGCGCACGGCTTGGTCGCGGCCATGCGGTTGGTCTTCCAACGCGAGGCTCAACCGGTCGAGAAGCTGTTCAAGCTGGCCACGGCATTCACCCATCCGAGACGGATCGAGATTTTCCGTGCACTCCAGACCGGACCGGGAACTCATGGGCAGCTCCACGCCGCTACGCGCGTTCCCAGTCGGGCGTTGCAGCGGCATCTGAAGAAATTGGTGGGCCGGGGTTTCGTCGAGTGTCAGCTCGGGCGTTACGGCGTGGCTGCGCGTTCTGATGCTTTCGGACGGGAGCTGGCGCGTCTGGCCATTGAGTAGTGGTTGGAGCCAAGCGTCACACTTCGCGAAGTGTGACGCATCGACGTTCGCCGTTCCCCACCGCTCTTGCCGAAATCGCGCGTTCCGAGGCTCATGCTCCACGCTCGCAGCGTCACATCCCTTCCTATCGTGAGGTTCAAACAACTCCCGGTCTCGGCATCCCAGATGCGACCATCGCTCGCGTGCGGCTGGCGAAGAAAACCGGGTTTAGCGGACTTCGATGCCTTCCGCCGGGCGGAAGGCCTTTTCGTCACTTGCTCGACGAGGAAACGACTTCGTCGGCACCTACATCCCGCGATCTGTCCCGCGCTTCGCCGTCGATGTCGTACGGCACCCCTTCTGTCACCGCCGCTGCGTCCACGATGCCCGGCACACGCCCCCGGAGATGGAGATTCCCCCGCTCGGCGCTGATGAACCACTCCGTCAGGTTCGTCGCAACATTCCCGCGCATCGTCATCGCGCTCGTACTCTCGACGCGAATCGGCGGGCCGCTCAGCAAATTGTTCGCGACAAGCAGGCCGGTGTTGTCGTGCACCAGACGGATCAAGCGGCCCAGACGGCTTTCAGGATCGTGGATGGTGTTGTGGAGGATGTGGCAGTCCTTCGTCCACGCGGTTACGATGCCTGATTCCGGTGTGCGCGTGATGAAGTTGTTTCTCACGGTGAAGCCCGTGCAATGCGTCGTCACATCCGGCGGCCGATGCGAGTTGCCCAGTGCGATGCCGGTGTCGCAGTCGATGATGATGTTCCGCTCGATCACGCAATCCTGCGAATCGTGCCAAACGAAGATCGCGCCGCGGGCCTGCCGGGTGCGACCCTGGATGCCGATGAACACGTTGTCGCTGATCGTCCAGGCTTGGGCGAACATGATGTCGATGCCGCCGACGTAGTTGCCGTCGAAGTTCGCCGCAGTGTCGGCAGGATCGTCGGCGAAGCTCTTGGGCCGGTCGTTGTAGAAAAGGCAATACTGCACGCGGCAATCCTTGGGGCGCGTCGCTTCGAGGTTCTCCATCGGTACTTTCACGCCCTTCACGCCGCGCTGCCAGATGTTATGGATGACGCAATTGTAGATCGTCGCACGCTGGACGTTCGAGTCCGTGTTCAGCTTGAAGCCGTTCCACTTGATGTTCTGGATCGTGAGGTCGGCAATGGTCACACCGGAGCAGCGGCGGAGGCCGACCAACTCGCCATCCTGGCTCCGCGCGCCATCAAGCACCACCCGCTCGCGCTGACCCGACGCGCTGCGAAGCGTTACGTTGTCGGTGTGAATCTCCAGGTAGCGCGGCATGAAGTAGTGCCCGTCGGCCAGCAGGATCGTGCCGCCCGGCTTCACCCGTTCCACCGCTGCAAAAAGCTCCGGGACGCTCGCCACGCGGATGACCTCGCCCTGCGCCGGCGGCAGCGGCGGCGCTTTGGGAAACCACGGCTGGTCCGGCGGCTGAATCGCGCCGAGACTCGAGGCTGCGGCAAACAGGACGCAGCCGAGAATCGCAGCCTGCCACTTCCGCTCGCTCACTGTTCCAGCGTTCATGACTACGGTTCCTTTACCGCAGTCGCGCTGCCCGCAAAAGCACATTCCGTCCGTAGCAGCCGGCGTGAGGAGGCTCTGATTGAAAGCGCTGACAACCCGAAAGACAACAGCCCACGGCCAAGCGATTAGTCGCGCCGGATGAAATGGTGAGGGAAAGGTGTTCGGCAAGGAGGTCCCGCGTTGCGGGGACGATCCGGTGCCGCTGGCGCCGCGGCTCTTGCGGGAGGAAACCGGCTGCCAGGAAATGTTTTCTCCGGAAGTCAGTTGGACGCTGCACCACACGCCCGACCGGAAGGAGATTGTGCCCATGCCCGGCTGGCGTTCCACGGTGCGCTTCTCGACCACGCCGCCCAAAACTGCCTGAGACGGCGAACGACTCTCCCTCTCTGTCCCGCGCCCCAAGAAAACGGCGGTGAACGCGCCGCAGTCTAAACGCTTCGCGCAGTTTGAAGACGCCCGGAAAACGCCCCAGCGGCTTGGACTGCGGTGGCTTCAGCACCGCTTTCCTTCTGCGAGTGACCGTCCGGCAAATCCAACCGCGCGAACTTCAGTGCCTCGCAATCCTGCGCTGATTGATTGAACCCCGTTGGGATTCCGGAGCGCGCCCCTTCAGGTCGCTTCGAGGGGCGATGGCGGGAGACGGGGAAGAATTCAGGCGCGTGTTCCGATGCGAACGGTGAAGCGGCGGGAACGCCACGCTTCGCAAATCCGACGAATCAAGGTGTGTCGCCCGGTTTCTGCTTTTCTTCCTCCGGCAGAACCGGCAGCGACGGAGCATTGGTATCCAGCGGCGTTGAATTCGCTTCGTAGCGTTGCCAAGATTCACGAGTCGTTTCTGGAAACTTGCTTTCGTAATCCTTCCGCTGTTGGTCAAACAAATCTACATCCGCTTGCGTAGCACGGAGTGGCCAGACGATGTCCGTATCCAAATGAGGCAGAATCATTGTTCCGCCTCGTGGCAGGTAACGAGTCGAGAGATGTTCTGGAATTATCATCTGCCCGCCGTTGTCCACGCAGTCCGGTCCAACGGAATACAGAAGGTATCGTCCATCTCCGAGTCGCCGATAGCGCAGTTCGTTGCCGTCCATGAAGTCCACGGGCACGGCGGGAAGTAATGCCGGGACGATGTCGGCAAGAGATTTTGGATATTCTCGGTGCTGAATGGCATATCGCTCCAGTGCGATGGCCGTCACAATTAAGCGTCGCCTGGCCTCGGCTGCGGCGGCGCGGGCCAAGAGTGTCGGACCGTGGCCTTGACTTTGCGAAGCGAGAGTCAGTTGTTTCAAGTTCATTACCACCTGGATTCGCGACGGCTTTGCTCCTTGAAAGATCACGATGTTGGTCGCCCCGGGCAAGGCGCGCATTTCCGCCCAGGTCGAACAGGCGACGGCGCGTTTCAATTCTTGGTTGCGGTCGCCGTAGTAGAGCAGCAACGCCTTCTCATCTTCGTAGCTGCCTCGATTTCGATAGCTGGCGTGCTGGCGATATCCCTGAATCGCCCACCACAGATTCTGAAACCCGCTTTTGGGAGAACTGAAGATGCCACGGAACACAGTTCCCCAGCCGCCGATGTTTGCGCTGTAACTTTCCTCGCGTGCCGCTTGGCACATCCTAACCATGTTCGCGCAGGACAATTCCGCTGTCTCCGGCAGACCGTCAATGAATCTGACGGACTCCCACTCGCGTTGAAGCGAGGCCAGTTGCGTTTCGTTCCAGTAATCCGTCTGCATGGACTCCCATATCGCTTGCTGTGCGATTCCTTCGCACGCGAACCGCACCATGTGCGAGATGTCAATCGGCTCGGGACTCCAGGCCGTGACCATTCTTGAAAGCGCAAACAGATTTGCGAAAACGGCGTTCGTGTTGTGTTCGTGCATGGCCAGCACGGCGCGAACGGCTAGCACTCGCGCGAGCGTTTTGTGGTCGGCGAGGTAGGGCAGAAGCATGTCACCGCCCGGCCGAACCGTCGGCTGAAACTTCACCGGACCAGCAAACAGAGCGGCGCAAACACGGTCCAGTTCCGCGTCGTGGTTGGCTAATTCGTCTCTAACGAGCGGCCAAAGATTCGTCGCCTGATATGTCTCAATGATCTCAACCGGAGAAATTGCAACCGCCACGTTCGTTCCGACGGTCTGCATGAATTCGAGTTCGTTCGCGTTGCGCAATGATCGAACCGCCTGACCGGCCGAGATGATCGCATTTGCTCGCGCGCTGAACTCGGCAGGCAACGTGAAGTTGAAATCGGCCAGGTCGGTCCTGAAGCCTTGCTGGCGTAACTGGCGGCGGGTCTCCTCGACCGAGGCGCGAAGACTGTGCCCCGTCCATTGTCGGTAGCCATGAAAGGCGACGCCAACTATCAGCAGCGCCCCAAGTATCGTGAAACATTTTTTCATCTTGCTCTTTTGCCGGTAGCCGGAGCGCGGCGCGTATGCAGCTACAACTTCAAATCCGCATCCGTCACCGCGCCGAGCGACGCACTCGTGACGGCGCTCGCACATTTCGCCAGCACGCCGGGGGTGTAGCGGGGCGCGGGTCCCTTCCACACCTTCTTGGGCTTTTTCAATTCGGTGGCAGAAACGTCGAGCGTCAGTTCGCATTTCTCGGCGTCAATGGTGATCACGGTTCAGAGAAGACCAAGCATTCGCAAGCCCTGGCGTAACTCGAGTCGCTCGTCGGAATTGAATTCCAGGAGCCACGCGGTGGCGCGGCCTGTGGCGGTAAGTCCCCGGATTCGCAACCCCTCCCGAACAAAGTGCCGCGCCCAGGCGTCGCGCCGTGGGTTGAAGAGACGCACCACTCGATCGGTGTCGGGGTCCACGCCCGACAGGTTAGCGCCTTTCCGTTCGTTGCACCGGGCACATGCCCAAGCCAGATTGTCCAACGAACTTGAACCACCGTGACGCCGCGGGCGGATGTGCTCCAGATGAAAACGCATCAGGTGCGGCACCAAGTCCTGCAACTGGCAGTATTCGCACCGGGAATTGGCGCGTTTGCGAACCGTCAGGCGCAGGGCTGCGCTCATGCGCTCACTCGGCGGGAATCGGCAGCCGCAACTTCAGACGCGCGCGAAGCTGGATGACCGACAGCAATTCGGAGGTCTTGATATAAGCCTGGTATTCCGCGCGTTCGCGTGGCGTCAATTCTCCTTCGTTGGCCTTCTCGGCAAGCCGGTCCACTCGCGCAGCCAGTTTTGGACTCAACTGCAACTTGGCCAAAGCATCCAGGGTAGGGGCGTCGAAACACTCCGCCGCCAAGTCCAGCATTTTGTTCGCGAGCGATGAAGTCGTAGCCGTGCGTTTCATGGAGAGCAGCTTAGTGTCTTTGGCGCCGGTTCGCCATCACAAATGTGGCTCGCTCACAACTTCAAGTCCGCATCCGTCACCGCGCCGAGGGAGGCGCTCGTGACGTGCGCCGCGTATTTCGCCAGCACGCCACTGGTGTAGCGGGGCGCGGGTTTCTTCCACGACTTCTTGCGCTTCTTCAATTCGGCGGATGAGACTTCCAGCGTCAACTCCCGCTTCTCGGCGTCAACGGTGATGGGGGCGCCGTTCTTCACGAGGGCAATCGGGCCACCGACGCAGGCTTCGGGCGAGACGTGGCCGACAACGAAGCCGTGGCTGCCGCCGCTGGAGCGTCCGTCGGTGATGAGCGCCACGTCTTTGCCCAGGCCCTTGCCCATGATGGCGCTGGTGGGCGAAAGCATTTCGCGCATACGCGGTCCGCCTTTCGGGCCTTCGCTGCGGATGCGGTTGGAGTTGAAGGGCGGGTCAATGTAGATGAGGTCAACACAGGCGTCGGGCAGGCGGCGTAGTTGCTCCAGGCAATCGCCGCAATAGACGACGCGCGTGTCCACGAGGGCGGAGGATCGTAGCCGAGTTGGCGACAACGCGGGTGGTTGCGCACAGCCAGCATCGTCCTGCAAAAGAGCTTTGCCGTTCATCGGCGCACCTTGATCACCGCCACCTCCTGCGGCTGCAAACTCGCCCGCCAACCCGCGTCGCTCTTGCGCAGAGTTTCACCCGAAATCAGTTCGCGGACATTCAGCCGCGTCTTCAGCCCAAGCGCCGCCGTGTTCACTCTGAGGGTTCCAGTTTGCGCCTGGGCGGTGTCGTTGAACAGCGTGAAGAAGACCGCGCCGCTGGCGTCGGGACCGAAGCGCTCGACGAAGATGTTTTCGTTGTCACAGGCGGCCTCGGTCACGGGCTGCCAGCCACTCTCGGCCACACGCTTGATGAGCGGAATGTATTTCCGGAAGAGTGGGCGGTCGCGCTCATACCACTTCGGGTTTTGCCAGTACGGATTTTCCGAGGCGTTGTGACTGAAGAACCCGGGGAACACGCCATAGAACAGCGCGCGCTGGAAGTAGCGCTCAACAAGGTCCGGCGTGAACGCGTCGTAGTCCGTGTTCATCAGCAGCAGATAGGGCTTGGTGCCGCAGAGCGTCCGGCGCAGGCACATCTCGCGATCGGAGTCAGGCTGATACTTGCCGCCGCGCAGCCAGTTGACTTCAGCGCCCATCACGTCGAGCCACGGGCAAAGGAAGGTGAAGCGATACGGCACGCCGTTGGCGAAGGTGAGCTTGCCGAGGCGGTGCACGTCGTCGCAAATCCAGCGGGTGAACTCGAAGACGGCGAGGCCTTTCATCAGCGCTGGTCGCTTCGTCTCCCGGCTGAAGGTGAGCGGCACGGTTGTGCAGCGGAAGTGATCGCGGCGAAAGTTCAACTCGGCGGTGACGTAGCCTTCGAGGGAGTCGAGGTATTCGCCGTCGAGCTGGCTCTTCGCGGTCGGGCCGTAAAGCCTGGCTTTGAGGTCGTCGTTCCAATGCACCGTGGCCGCGTTGGTTTGGAGTCCCGCCTTCAGGCGGTCTGCATCATTTGCGATTTGCGATTTGCGATTTACGAGCGGCTGGTCAATCCGAGAGCCGCTGGACAGTTTGGCGGTTTTGCCGGCTGAAGCCGGGACTCCCAACCATGGATTCGGATTCAAGCTCCACACCGCGCCGTTGCACCACGGCTCGTTCCGAAAAAGCAGCGACGGCTGGCCGGCTTCGTCGAACATCGCCGCCGTCCGCGTCACTTCGGCCATGCGGCGATGGGATTCGTTTCCGCCGGCGGCCAGCTCGTCGCGCACGCGCACAGCGTCGGCCGGCGTGCGCGGCACTTCGGGCTTCATCGGCATCCACCACGTCATCGGCTCGGTGTAGCGGAAGCTCAGGATACCGTTGGCGTCGTCCCACGGGAGGTTGTTGTTCCCCTCGTGAAACTTGAAGCCGAAGTCCTGCCAGCCATGCACCGTGCTCACGTCCGTGAACGGCATCCAAATCCCCTGTTCTTTGGCACGCACGGTGAAGTAGTCGGGGAAGATTTGCATGAGCTTCTGCCACGCCGCGCGGAAGCCCCAGCGTGGGTCGAAGCGGAAGACCACGAAGCGAAAGTCCGCGCCGCTCGGAAAGCGCTCGGTGTCCGGCACAAGCCCGAAGTCGTAAGCGATGAAGAGCTGCTTCGTGCCCGCGTGGTAGCCGACGCGGTATTGCGCCGGCTGCGCCATGTCGAGCGCGAGCGCGAGGCCGGTGCGGTCATCCCAGATCGCGGCGAGCGGGTAGAGCGACATCGTCCCGGTCGCGCCAGAGCGGACCATCACGCTGCTGGCAAACTCGCCGTGGCCGGTGATCAGGCGACTGCGGTGGATGTCATCGCCCCAGCGCCAGCCGGTGGCGTCAATGGGCAGCGCGAACACGAGCGTCACCGCGCGGTCGTTGCGAGTGGTGTCGGAGACGCGCCCCTGGACGGCGATGTGGTCCGGCTTGGCGGTGAACTCGGCTTTCACCTTCAGCCCGAGGTCAGCGCAAACGCCGCGCTCAAAGCCGAAGAAGTCCGAGTCCGCCGCCACGTCGCGGGCGAGGAAGCCGGACGGTGACGGACGCGCCAGTTCGCGCCTGTCAATGCGCAGCGAGTCAATCGCGTCGTCGCGCCGCGCAACTCGGAGGCCGTCGCGGGTCTCGTAGCTCCTGGCGCGAATCTGAGATTTCGCACTTGAGATTCGAGATGCCTGCACTGGCACGCCTTGAAACAGCACCGCGCCGCCTTCGGCTCTGGCCTCTTCCACGCTCACGTCATCGAACCACACCGTCCCGTTGTGGCCGCGCAGGATGCAGTGCAGCGTGAGCGTCCGCACCGGCTTCTCCGGCAGGATGACGAATTCGCGTTGCTCCCAGTCGTGCGTGCCACAATGAAACTCCCCAGTTTGTCCCCACAGCGGTGTGTCGTCGTCGTAGATGATATCGACGTAGAGCGAGTAGCCACTGTCCGGCGCGCCGCTGACGTTCTCCGCCTTGCTCCAGCCGCGCACCACGAGCGGCGTGACGTTCGTGCGATCCACAGTGAGTGTCTGGCTCGCGCCGAACCAACCTTCGCTGGTGGCGGCCGCGCACACGAGCGCCTGCGACCCGTCACGTCCTTCACGCGGCGCGAGACGAAAGCCCCTTGATGCCGCCTGCCAGCCCGCGGGCTTCCCGTCCTGCACCTGCTCGAAGCCACCGTTACGCAGCAGCGCCGTTCCGGGCTGCGCGGCCTTGACGACGCGCATGACGGGTTCCGCCGCTTGCAGGATGAGCTCCGCGCACAGCAGGCAGCACGTTAAAGCTGTCAGCGTTTCTCTCATTACGACGCGCTTAGTTTCCTCCAGGGTTCGCCTCCAGGATTGCCGCCGTGAAGCTCACCGTGCCGCGCGGCGAATGCCATGGCAGTCCGCTGCCGTCGCGAGCGCTGCAAGACGTGGGGCTGGCGGGAACGGCGCGAACTTCCGCTGGCGCGAGAAAGCATCCCGCGAGGGCGGAAGGCAAGAGGGCTGCAGGCTTTGCGGGCATCGTGCTTTGAGTGATCGTACGGCCGAGGGTAAAGGAGGCGTGTCGGCTGTCAAACGCCGGGTTGAGTCGTGAGAGGCTCCTGCAGAACGATTGGACGCGCTGGGAATTCGGCTGGTTCTCCCTCACCCCGGCCCTCTCCCGCTGGGAGAGGGAGCAGCGGCAGACAGTCTCCGACAAACCGAAACGCTCCGGTCGTCAGGCAGCGCTGACTGACGTTCTCCCTCTCCCAGCGGGAGAGGGCCGGGGTGAGGGAGAACGCCTTCTGGCACCCGAACAGCGCCGGTAGTTTTGCAGGAGGCTCATGAGAACCGACCTTGGCGCATGACGCGAAGGATGAATCGGACGGCGACAAGAGAATTGAACCCAAGCCGACGCTGCGCTAAGTTCTGGCCGTGCTGAAGCCAGAAGACATCCTCGCGTTGCGCGATGCCGAGCCGTTCGTGCCCTTTGACCTGCACTTGTCGGACGGGCGGACCTTTCACATCGAGAACCGGGACTTCATGTGGGTAGGGAAACACCGCGTCACCATCGGCATTCCGAGTGGCCCGGATCGACTCGTCGATCGCGAGGAGCGCATCGCCCTCATGCACATCGTCAGCGTCGAGGAACTCGCCTGACCCGCCCAGCGGCACCTTGGCTTCCGGCTTCACCGCGCGCCCGAAGTGAACCGCAACGTGTACCGGATCGTTTTTTCGACTGGTTCGATGCGCGTTTCGTTGCCGTTGTCTTTCCAGACAGGCGTGGGCATCGGCTTGCCCTCGACGTCATAGGCTTCGCATGCAACACACGCACCGCGCACTTTGTAGGGGCGCCGGATCGTGAACGCGCCTTTGCCGGAGATGCGCAGGACTTCGAGTTGATTGCGGCCGAGCGGTCGGACAGCGAGCGCCCCATCAGCAGCGGCTTCCGGCGTTTCGAACCACTGGCCGCGGCCGTCGAGGTAGGTGTGGAAAGGACTGCGGAGGTAATCCACTTTGTTGGTGCCGTCGAGTGCGGAGAAGCTGGTCAGCGTCCCGTCCTTCGTGAAGGCAGCCCAGCCCGCGGGAGGCAGCGTCAAATCCGAAATCTGAAATTTGAAATCTGAAATTGCGATGCGCCAGTTCTCGCTCGGATGATCGTTGAGCCAAAGCTCCAGGCCGCCGGGATATTCGACGAAGAGTTGGCGCCGCGTCCGGGGCAGGTCGCGTACGAGCGCTTCGGAAACACTGACCAATTTCTCCCCACCCCAGTAGGCGATGCGCGTCGCTCGCTTCAGTCCGTAGCGCGCCTGCACTTGTTGGAGCATGTAGTAGGAGCGGCAGGTGCGCGCGATGCCGTGCTCCTCTTCGACCAACCACCCAATGTGGCCGTAGGCGAGCGTGTGCAAGAGGAAGCGGTCGATCGCGCGGTCGAGATTCTCCGGCTTGCGCCAGTCGGGGATCGCGTCGCAGAAGTTCGCCGTCCAGCCCATGCCGATGTCGCATTCCCGCGTGTGAATCTGGTAGAGGTCGAACACGGGGAGCAGCGGCTCCTTCGCGAGCGGCCGACCATCGTAGGCCAGCGCGTAGTTGCCGTCGGCGAGGCCAGCGTAGAGCCAATGGTAGGTGCCTTCGGAGAAAATCGGGCCGCCATAGACGCGCGAGTCGCGGCGCAGGATTTCGCCGTAGGCGTAGAAGGTTTGCGCGAACGTGCCGGCGCCGGGCACGCGCGCGTCGTAGTCGTTGTAGCGCCACGGCGAGACCGCGGTGTGGACGTCGGTGTAGGCCGAGTTCGGATTGAACTTCGCCTTGATCTGCGGCGCCAGCAGCGCGTCGAACTCGACGGCCTTGAGCGGCTTCTCGGCGTAGCACCGCGGCCAGGCTCGGCGCCACTCGCCGTCGGGCTGACGCTGCACGCCGTCGGGCGACCAGAACTCGTTCACGGGCGCGTAGTCGGTGTAGTTGCTGTAGAGGCCGGCGAACCAGCCAAGGCTGCGCTGGTGTGCGACGTAGCGCTGGAGCGCCGCATCGCCGCCCTTCTTCGGGGCGGCGCGCGTGCGCAGCGTGAAGCTTTCCCCGCCGTCGCGCCAGGCGATCTCGTGATTGCACTGGATCAGTTTCTCGATGCCGTAAGCGCGGAGCATCCGGCTGCGCTTCATTTGTTGCTCGAAATCGTCCGGCCCCCACGACTCCTGCCACAGCCGGTCCACAGCTTCCTTCGCATGAAGCCCGACCGGGTTCGGCACCGTGGGTAACACTTCCTCGAAGGTCGGCGAGACCGTGATAAAGATGCGCTCGAACATCGGATTGCGCTGGCCGTCGGTGCGCGCGTGGTAACGGACGCCGCCGTTGATGCGCGCGGTGTTCGTGCCGGCGAACTCAGCGGCGTACGGCTCCGAGCCATTCGAGCGATACCAGTCGAGCCAGATGCTGGTGAAAACGTGGTTCGTACCGACGCGCGAGATAAGCACGCGCGGATGCGCCGGGCCGCCGTGAGTCAGGTAAGGCACGAAGATCGTGCGCGGCTCGGTCACGCCGGAGAGCTGGCCGAAGCTCAGTTCGGTGGCCTGGCCCGTGCGGTTTATCACGTCCACGACGAGCGACTTCTGCCAAAGGCGGAGTTGAAGCGTGGTGCCGTCGGAGTACTCGGCCGTGACGATGCCGTGCTGGAGCTTTGAGGTTCGCACGGTGGAATTCGGCGGGCCGTTGGTGAAGCGCACCGCAGCGCTGTCCAACAAAGTGCCGACGGGCGATCCGGTGGCAGATTCGTGGCTGAAACGCGAGGAAGCGCGCTTTCCCCTCACCCCGGCCCTCTCCCGGCGGGAGGGGGAGGATCGTAAATCAGTCGCTGTCGAGTTGGGCCCGTCTCGCAAGTTCGCAGCGCCGGCTGCCGCACTCCCTCTCCCAGCGGGAGCGGGCTGGGGTGAGGGAGAACGCAACTTGTCGATGGACGCGTCCGGCGAACCCAGCTCAGCACGCACACCGCTGAGTCCCTTCGCGGCATCAAAGCGGTAGGCGATCGCGCAGTCGTCACCGTGATAACGGAAAACAAACTCATCAGCGATCTTGACCACTTCATTCAGAAACTTCCCGCCGAAGTGCATGGGCAAGATCGTTTCCTCGCGCGTGGGGAACGGCAGCCGGCCAGGGCCAGTGTTCACACTCGCTGACTGTCCTTCAAACAACTTCAAGTTGCGTTTCGGTCGCGGCGCGAATTTGAGCGGCGGTAGTTCCTCGCGGTAGAAGCGGATCGAGTCGAGGTAAATGTCGCGCCACTCGCTCTGCCAGCCGCCAGCGAACTCGACGCTTTCCAGGAGCACTGGCGGCTTCAATCCTTTCGGCAGCCGCTTGTGCACGAGCCACCACTCCTTCCAACGCACGTTATCGACGTGCAACTCGCGCGTCTGGCCCTCGCTATCGCGCAGGTGCAGCACGATCCGCACGGGCGGTGTGTCGGGCGGGTTCTCCCAGTCCCACCGATTTCCATAGACCCACAGATCGACGGAGTCGGCGTCCTCGGGCAGCGCGACTGGCTGCGGAGGGATGAGGCTGACACGCGGCTTCGTGTCCGCTTTGCCCTCACCGCGATAGCGGAGCTTCCCGACCGGCCGATTCCAAACATTCTGCGCGCGGCTAAGTTGGAGCATGGCCTGCGCGCCGGCTTCGACCCGCAGGTTCCACCCCGCAAGTTGATCGAAGCGCAGTGACGGTGGCGCAGGTTCCTGGCGGTTCGCCCAAACCATTTCGTACGGGCGTTCCCCCGCCGGCTCGTTCGGATCAAGCTCGCGAAGGACGGTCTGCCCGGCGGCGGCTCCAGCGAGGCAGAGCACGCTGGCCAGCAGTGTCGTGGTGAGGAAAAACCGGAGCCTCAGCACCACGACGCCTGCCATCGCCGCCAGGATGAGCCACAGCACTCGCTGGCTCAGCCAGTTTTCGGCGCGTCGGTTTTGGCAAATCAAATCCACGGGCACGATCGGGATGGCGATGCTGAACACGACGGGATGGACCGTCAAGCGCAAGCAGGAGACTCAGATCACGTCGCGCGGATCCCCAAGTTGTCTGTGATCAGCTTCGGCTCGGCGAAAACCACACTTTGCAAAGTGTGAAATCAAGTTACCGCCTCGCAGGCAGTCACACTGCGCCTTGCGTCCAATCAAGTCTCCCACCGACAACTTTGAGATGCACCGGTTCACGTCCGGCGCATCCCCGACTTATCGGCCGCGAGAGGAGCGGGGCGCCGGAGTCAGCGATCTCCGGCAAAGTGTGAGGCTTGAATCCGTGAGCGGCTCAAAGCCGCGCGTCTCCTTTTTGCGGCGGGGCTGCTAGACGCCCTCCCCGGGCCGCCCCGCGCCCACCCCAGCCCCCCGGGGAGAGGGGGAACGTCAGGCAGCGCTTGCTGACGACTGGGGCGTTTCGATTTCCCGGAGCCTGTCTGCCGCGGCTCCCTCTCCCCGCGGGATAGGCTGGGGTGAGGGGGAAGGCAGCACGGACGGGCTCAGGCGCTGAGAACGGTCCTGGGACTGTCAGACTCTACGCGTCCTCCGGCAGAGCCGGAGGCTTGCACATGGAGTCATTCGGCAGGGCGGTGGACGGCCGTGGCCAGCAATGGACTCAGGCAACCACTTCGAGCGCGCCGCCAATTCCGCTCGGTTCATGGTCGGCCAATGAGTTGTTTCACGAAGGGATTTTTCGCTTGGCAATTCGGGATTTCAACGGAACTTAACGCGGCGCAATGACACGGGCTTTCCAGCTTCCGAAGAAGGGACATTCCAGATCAGCACGAATTGCCTTCAGCTTGCTGGCGCTGCTGCTGTGGCCCGTGAGCGCGCGCAGCGATCCACTCGGGCCGTCGAGCCGCCTGACGGGTTTCGTGGTCTCCGAAATCATGTATCATCCCGCCGCGCGCGCCGATGGGAAGGACCTCGCTTACGTCGAACTCTTCAATTCGCAGGAGGTCGCGGTCGAGCTTGGCGGCTTTCGGCTCTCCGGCTCCGTGGATTTCATTTTTCCCGCAGACACGCAGCTCGCGGCGCGAAGCTTTCTCGTCGTCGCTCGCCAGCCCGGCGACGTGCAATCAGTTTATGGGCTCGCGAATGTCATCGGCGGCTGGATGAATGATCTCGCGAAGGGCACGGGCACGATCCGCCTGCGCAACCGGATCGGGGCGGTGTTGCTCGAAGCGAAGTTCTCCGCTCAACCGCCCTGGCCGGTGGCGGCGGACGGCGCGGGCCATTCGCTGGTGCTGGCGCGGCCTTCGTTGGGCGAAGCCGATCCAGGAGCGTGGGCCGCCAGCCGATCGATCGGGGGATCGCCGGGCCGCGCCGAGCCGGAGATCGCCGATCCTTTCCAATCGGTCGTCATCAATGAAGTCCTCGCACGCAGTGACGGATTGCAGCCCGCGTTCATTGAGCTTCACAACCACAGCCGCCAGACGATCGATCTGGGCGGGTGCGTTTTGAGTGATGATCCGGCCACCGCGAAGTTCACGGTGCCATCGCCGGCGCTGATTGCGCCGGGTGGTTTCGTGTTCTTCGACGAAGCGCAGATCAGCTTCGCGCTGCGCTCGGGGGAAACGACGGTCTATCTCTTCGACCCGAGTCTGACGCGAGTAGTTGACGCAGTCCGTATCGAAGCCCAAACGAAAGGTATCGCCAGCGGACGGTATCGCGACGGAACGCCCGGCTTTCGTGAACTGACGAAGCCCACCCCCGGCGCGCCGAACACCCCCCCTTCGCCCGGCGGCATTGTCATCAACGAAATCATGTATCATCCGATCTCGGGCGACGCCGAGGACAGCTATGTCGAACTCCACAACCGCGGGGCGAGTGCGGTGAGCGTCGGCGGCTGGCGGTTTGTCGATGGCATGGAGTTCACCTTTCCGCAGCGGACGGTCCCCGCGGGCGGTTACGTCGTCGTCGCGAAGAATCCCGCCCGCTTGCTCACGAATTACCCGGACCTGAACGCCCTCCGGGTCGTCGGCCCTTTCCAAGGGAACTTGTCCCGCGACGGCGAACGGCTCGCGCTCGCGCGGCCGGAGTCGGTTGTGATAACGAACGCGAACCAGACCGTGACGACGAACCTCCATTTCGCCGTCGTCAACGAAGTCACCTATGGCACCGGCGGTCACTGGGGCAAATGGTCCGACGGCGGCGGCAGCAGTCTCGAACTCATCGACGCCCGGAGTGACAATCGCCGCGCGGCCAACTGGGCCGACAGCGACGAAACTGCGAAGAGCGCGTGGAGCACGATCGAGCACACTGGCGTGCTGGACTACGGCGCTGACGTGTGCAACGCGCTGCTGGTCCTCGCGCAAGGCCCCGGCGAGTTTCTCGTGGACGATGTCGAGGTCTTTCTCGCCGCCGGCAGCAATCTCGTGACGAACGGGACGTTCGAAAGCGGTCTCAGCGGCTGGACGCTCGGCGGGACGCACGCGGAGTCGGGCCTCGAATCCACGGGAGGCTTCCAGAGCGCGCAGTGTTTGCACGTCCGCGCGTCGGGCCGTGGGGACACCGGCGTGAACCGGATCCGTGTGCCGCTGAAATCGCCGCTGCCCGTCGGCGCGACCGCAACCATCCGCGCGAAAGTCCGCTGGCTGCGCGGCTGGCCGGAGGTTCTGTTGCGGCTCTATGGGAATTACCTGGAAGCCTACGGCCCGCTGAACTTGCCGCGGAACCTCGGCACTCCCGGCGCGCGCAACAGCCAGGCCCGCCCCAACACAGGTCCGGCGATCTCCGAGGTTTCGCACTTTCCGACTCTTCCC
>ORMF010912172.1_pt1 | contig 22435 bp, 17 predicted proteins | sample 1779871 | NCBI WGS metagenome assembly ORMF01 (sample SAMEA104232316, study PRJEB22302) | groundwater metagenome | biome: forest; feature: aquifer; material: groundwater | place: USA | collected 2011-08-07 | depth 5.4 m | reverse complement strand
GAGGACGAGCACGAGTACGAGTACGATTATCCCCCGTGGCCGGGCTCCATCTTGACGCCCGGCGGGGGTGGCTTATGGACCCGGTTGGCCGCCGCCCGGGCCTGCTCCATGTTGATGTCGTGGTTCGGATTATGGCCGCAGCCGAGGAGCGCCCCGAGGAGCGTTCCGCCCAGGAGGATCACCGCCACGCGCAGCATCCACACACGCATTATAGTATCTCCTTTCTTTTAGAACCTATTTCATAAATGGGCGACACCACTGAATACTTCGTGGTGACATGCGGGGATGACGGACTCTACTCCGTCCGCATGTTTACGAGACCGGTTCTACTTGAACGGATAGTGCAGGTTGGCCGAGGCGTCGCCCCACGTCCTCGCGAACGGCAGCGTCTTGACGTGGCCGTCGAGAAACTGGTAGGCGGCGACATCGCCCACGTAGCGCCGGGGCGAGATTTGGACCGAAACCATCAGGTCATCGTACGCACGGGGGAGATCCGCCGGTCCACGGTCGAGCGGCGGGCTGCAGAACTTCCACCAGAAGTAGACTTCCGGCGGCTCCTGGCTCGGGCCGATGGTAAGCGCATCGAGATCGGTCCGGTCGGTGAGGTAGATCGCATCCGTGGGCCTGCCGATCTTAGAGAGGGGCCAGCCGGGGGCCAGCTCGCCGTTCACCGTGAAGCTGGATGGGCCCCGCTTCGCCAGGCGGTCTTCGGGGCTGTACCAGACCGCCGAATTCCGGACATAAGCCTTCAGGAGCGAGGGAAGATCGCCATCATCCACCCTCCAGTAGAACTCCCTGTATCCGGGCCAAAGCGGCCACCGATCCGGCAGATTCTCGTCGTAGTCGGCGGTATACATCAGCATGGCGGCGCCGATCTGCTTGAGGTTGCTGATTGCGGTCGTCTTCCGGGCGTTCGCGCGCGCCCTGGCGAAGACCGGGAAGAGGATCGCGGCCAGGACCGAGATGATGGCGATCACCACCAGCAGCTCGATGAGGGTAAACCCACACGGACGACGCCGCTCCGTCCGATGAAGTGAATCTAATGGCAACATGGTCTTTCTCCTACCGGCGGATCCGGTCACAGCGGCCCGCGCTCCCTGCGGCAATATGCCGAGTGCCGAACCGCTGACCTCATGGTACCGATAGAAAATGACGGAAAAGTGACGCGACGCCGACTATTTTCGGTGGAGTTTCTTCCGATCACCATTGGAAGGGAAAGCCGTCGCGAGCAGCAGTCCGCCCTTCCGGGCCTTTACCTCGTTCCCACGGTCGCCGTGGAAACTCCGCCTGGCCGCTCCGCGGCCTTCAGGACTTGGCGTGCCGACCGTAATCCATGTCCGCGACCATTAACGTTTAATACTTACTCATATGATACAATAACCCCGCAGAAGGTCGGGTGGCCGCTCCGCAGTCATGCGGGGAGGAAAGTCCGGGCTCCACAGGGCACGATGCCGGATAACGTCCGGGCGGGGCGACCCGACGGAAAGTGGCACAGAAAATATACAGCTGGTGAGTGGTGAGTAGTGAGTGGTGAGTGGTGAGCGCTAAATAACTACTCGCTTTTCACTATTCATCACTCACCAGTAACGGTGAAATGGCGCGGTAAGAGCGCACCGGCGGCATGGAGACATGCCGGCCTGCTAAACCCCATCGGGAGCAAGACTCGAACAGGGGGGGATGATGCGGCCCGCGGACCCTCCGGGTAGAGTCGCTAGAGGTCTCGAGCGATCGGGATCGCAGAGAGATGGCCACACAAATACAGAACCCGGCTTATAGACCTTCTGCACTTTTTTGTTTTTCCTCATTTGCTTGTCCTCGTTTGTAAATCTTAATCCTAATTCCTACTCCTACTCCAAGACCTTACACCAGGATTAGGATTAGGAGTAGGAGTAGGACCCCGTTCTGGAACGGAGTATCACATGGGACTTGTTCTGGCAGCCTGCTGCCTTGCCCTTCCCGCCCGCGCGCACGCCTACGGGAATGACCACCTGCTTCGTATCGGCCTCATCCGCGCCGTTGGACATCCAATCTCGACAACCGTCACCGTCCCCTCCGACGCCAGGCTGACGGCGAGCGCCGAGACTTCCGCCACTCGTGGACCGGCGGTTTGGACGATTGCGGCAAGCGAGAACGGGGTCACTGCCTCGGACACAGAAGGTAAGGAGCTGGTCCATGGAACTGCCCTGAGAGTCTACACGGATGAGGGCGATGCTATCACCGTAACTAACGGGAAAACGAAGCGGCGCTACCGCGGGGCTCTGGAGTTCACATCTACCAGTCACAAAGAGTCTGCTGCCTTGCTGGTCGTCAACGAGCTGCCCGTGGAAACCTACCTTCGGGGCGTGATCGCCGCCGAAATGCTGCCCTCCGCACCGCCGGACGCGCTGAAAGCCCAAACCATCGCCGCCCGGTCGTATGCCCTCAAGAACCGCGGCCGGTATCGCGCGAGGGGCTACGACCTGAGCGACAACACGGACTGCCAGGTGTACGGAGGGGTCGATTCCGAGAAACCGTCGACGGATGCAGCCGTCCGCGACACCGCCGGAATGGTGCTGATCAAGGACGGAGCGCTGGTTTTGGCGGACTACTATGACGACTGCGGCGGGGGGACGTCGGGGGGGGATCGCGAGGGCGACTATCCGCCATCGGTACGCGATGCCGAGGAGGCGGACGGACCGGATTACTGCGCCAGGGGGCTGTATCACACGTGGTCGGTCAATCTGACGCCGGATGAGCTCACGAAAACGCTCGCCTTCGCCGACATCGGAGCAGTCACGGAAGTCCGCGTAGCGGAGGCCGACAAATCCGGCCGTGCGCGGAGTGTGGAGATCGTCGGCGAAAAGGCCAGCAAGAAGCTGTCCGGCAGCGCGTTCCGGGCCAGGATAGGCTATTCCCGGCTCAAGAGCACGCTGTTTACGATCTCGAAGGACGACGGCGACGGCTTCGTCATCTCGGGAAAGGGCTATGGCCACGGTCAGGGACTCTGCCAGATGGGCGCAATGGGGATGGCCTCCGCCCCGTACAATCACACGTTTCAAGAGATCCTGACGCATTACTATCCGGGCGCTGAGATCGTCCAGTTCGACGATCAGCCCGCCTCGCCCCAGGCGGACCCGGAAGAGCGCGGCAAGCTGCCGTCCAGAGCCAGGAAACCAAGACGATGAGACTGGATTCCCGCTCAGCAAGGCTGTCTCATAAGTAGTTCACGTTGATGTGGGAATGACGGAGTTTGCGGTTAACATTCGGTTAAGGTTTTGCGGGTCCTGAAGCCCGCCCGCTCGCGTCTACGTCAAACAGATAGAGGCGGCCGGTGCCCCCTCCATCTCCCCCTACTTGGGGAGGGAAATGCACGAACAGGGGATCGGCGACCGCGCCTCAAAGGAGCTGACAATATGCTTGGTCTCATTATGGCCGTCTTGTGGCTAACGTTCTTCCTTGCGCTGTCGGTGCGATGGGACAGCACAGGCGCCAAGACAGTTCGGCCGGCCAAAACGGCGGACGGGCTGCACGTAGACCTGAATATGCCCGTACATCCCGGTCTAAAGAGTCTTCCATTGCTCTTGATCGGAATTGGGCTTGTGCCGTTCTGGTTCATTTTCGGCAACAACTGCACGCTAACGATCCCTCCAGCTCATGTAGCAGCGGTGTACGACCCGCTCCGAGGCGGTATCCAGAACGACGTGCTGCCCGAGGGGTTTCACATCGTCATGCCGTGGTGGCAGACTCAACAGTTCTCGCAGCAGACCCAGGAGTACACCATGAGCGGAAGTACACACGCAAGGAGCGAGGAGATGCAGCAGTCGGACGAATCCATCCGATGCCAGACGAACGAGGGCATGAACGTCGAGATCGACTGCACCGTCCTCTTCCACGTGGACCCCAAAGATGCCCAGGCAGTTTGGAGGAAGCTGGGCGAGGACATTCTCCGCCTGATCGTCCGGCCGTATACGCACAACGTGATGCGCATGGTGGTCGCGAAGTATTCCGCCGTTCAGGTCTATACCGAGAAACGGAAACAGATTGAGACGGAGATTACCGATCAGATGAAGCCGCTTTTCGCGGAGAAGGGACTGGTGCTGGAGCAGATCCTTATCCGGAACGTGGTCTACGGCAACCCGGCGTTCGCGGAGGCGATCAACGCGAAACAGGTCGCGCAGCAGCAGGTCCAGACCGAGGCCCAGAAGCTGAACCGCTCAAGGATCGAGAAGCAGACCGCCGTCGCCGAAGCACAAGGCGAGGCGACCGCCATCGGCCGGCGCGGGGCAACCTTGCGTCAAAATCCGGAGGTCGTGCAGTACGAATTCGTACAGAAGGTGGCGCCGAGGCTTAAGAGCATGTACCTGCCCGCCAGCGCTCTGCCTATGCCGAAGGGAGGACAATGACATGAGAGTCGCGATCCTGATCGGAATACTGTTCGCGGTATTCGCGCTGTTGAATATGCGTGCCAAGTCGCCCTCGCCGGGCCGGATAGTGCCCGCATTCCTGGCATCGCTTTTCTTTACGATGTTCTTCTCGCGGTGCTGGGTGGAAGTACCGCCCGGAATGGTCGGCACGATTTACGACCCCTTCGCGGGCGGGATCCAAAAAATGGATCTAAGCGGCGGTTGGCACCTGATCCGGCCCTGGGCGAACCTGCAGCTCTGGAGCGTGCGCACCCAGGAGTACACCATGAGCGGCAGGCGGGACGAAGGCGCGGTAGTCGGGGACGATTCCATGATCTGTCAGACAAAAGAGGGTCTGCAGGTCAAGGTGGACTCCACGATCATCTTCCACATCGATCCCGGCAACGCGCATCAGCTCTGGAAGAGCGTAGGACCGAACTACATTAATACGGTCATTCGGCCTACGGCCCGTGAAGCGGTGCGGACCATTGTCAGCCAGTATCCTATCATGGCCGTCTACAGCAACGCGGCTCCGGAGAACCTCAATCAGCCAGGGGTTACCTCCTTTCCTGGCAAGCGCAAAGAGGTGGAGGACAATATGTACAATGCCCTCGCGCCGGCCTTTGACGCGAAGGGAATCAAGCTGGAGCGGGTGCTGCTGCGGAACGTGGATTACGTCTCGGAGCAGTTCGAGAACGCCATCGTGAACAAACAGGTGGCCCAGCAGAGCGTGCTGACACAGCAGTTCCTTTTGGAAATCGAGCAGATCAAGGCACAGCAGAAGGTGATCCAGTCCGAGGGGCAAGCCGAGGCGATCCGGCTGCGTGGGGAAGCGCTGCGGGCAAACAAAGGGGTTATCAGCTACGAGTTCGTCCGCCAGCTCCCGGCCGATATGGACATCAAGGTGCTGCCCGGCGGAGGGAGCATATTGCTGAACATGCCCGCGGAAGGAAGTACGACGGACGCAAGCGCGCGGTCGCTGCGAAGATAATGCTCTCCTGGGGAAGCACAGCTGCGCGTACGAATACGGGGGAAGGACGAATAAACCCTGCACGTGGTTTGAACAACTTGGGCAACGTATAGCAGGGCTTATTCGCCCCGGTCACTGAACGGTCTTCCCTTGACGGATGATCGCACGTTCCGTTCCAGCAGCAGGCTTTTGGCGTCCGCCGGTTGTTTTCTTACGATCGAGCGCTTCGAGCATCTTGGCAGCTCGTGGGGACCAAGGGGGAATGAGGCTGGCCTCTGCGAGCCTCAAATGGCGGATCGCCTCCTCCCTTCGCCCCAGGACCAGGAGCGTTTCCGCGTACTTGACGTTCGTTTCGGCCGCTTCGGACCGGTATTCGTGCTGCAGCGCGAGCTCGTAATACTCCGCCGCGCGTTTCCACTCGCGGCGTCGCTGGTACATTTCCGCGACCGTGTCGATGATGTATCCTTCGTTCGGCCCTTGATTCATTGCCTTGATTGCGGTTTCAAGGGCCGCGTCGAGTTTTCCCTGGTCGGCCAGCGCATAAGCGAGCATATTATTGGCTTGAGGCCACATTGGGCGGAATTCCAGCGCCTTGCGGAACTCACTCTCCGCACCAATGTAATCGTGCTCGATATAACGACTCTGCCCGGCATCGAAGGATCGGACCGATGCCGGGTATTGCCCGGCGCCTCTCCGCTCGAAGTTCGAATGCCCGATCGCCGGCCATATCGCGGCCGCGAACACGGCGGCCATCCCCACAAATGGCGCCGCCGCCACTCCCAATCGGACAATTTTGGTCATGCGGGTCTGTTTTTCGACGAAAGCACATTCTGCAACGGACATGGCAAGCCGCTCGCCAAGTTCCGCCGCCAATGCCCGCCCGCGCCCATCCAGCAATCCATCACAAAGGCGCAGGCTCCCGTTTGGTCCGGCCAGACTCAATCCGACGCGCGTTTCGGGCTCGCCATAGAGGTTGAACCGGCGCCGGCAACGGATCTCGAACCGATCGAACGCATCGAGTGAACCTGCCCGTTCCCTGTGCCAGATCCCGAATCCCCGGTAATGGCGGAATCTCCGGCCTGCGAGATCGAGGACCACGGACCGATCGAGGAGTGCGATGCCCCAGCCTGCGAGTGACATCACCGCGGAGCCGACGAACAAGATACGCCCAAGACCCGTCGCAATGCCCGGCACGAACGAGACCGCCACAGCCGAGGACGTGCCAAGCAAAGCGAGTAAAAGGCCCGCATGCCGCACGACCGGTGGCAAGCCAAACCGCAGCGTGCCGGGAGCGTTATTGTTTAATGGGACCATCTCTGCGACCTACACATATCGCTCTGGGTCAAGCGCATCGCGTGCGCCCATTGTCGGCATTATAGCAACGCGGATTGGCGATGTCAACGTAAACCGAGCGAACCGAGCGATTTGATCTTTGACCGGTATCGCAGTATAATGCGTTCGAGGCCAATACGAGCGACGGAGGTCCACCACGAATGAAACAATGCCGAATCGCAATGTTTGCCTTGCCGGGTCTCCTGGTAATCGCTTCTGTCGCTCGCGCCCAGACTTCCTATCCCTTTCTTTTCAGTCTCAACCCCTGTGGACTCCAGCGCGGCACGACGGCCGAAGTCACGCTGTCCGGCTTGCACAACTACCATTCCGCCTACAAGGTATTGATCGAGGGGATCGGTGTTACCGGTGAAGTCGTACCGCCCAAGGACGGATGGCCCGCGGCGGACGCGAAAACGAAAGCCATACCCGTTCTCAACGAGATCAAGCTCAAGATCACCGCGGCTGCCGATGCGCCCTTGGGTGTACGGGAGCTGCGGGTTGCGACGCCTCGCGGAGTATCCTCCGTGGGATGCCTGGTGATCGGGGACGAACCTGAGATCGCCGAGAAGGAACCCAACAACGATCTCGCGCAGGCGCAGGAGATTACGGCCCCGGTAACGATCAACGGCCGAATCCAGCAGGCCGAGGACGTCGATACGTACAAACTCAAGGTGCAGGCAGGTGAGGATCTTACCTTTTCGGTACTCTGCGCACGTCTGGAAGACAAGATTCACGACTTGCAAGAGCACGCAGACCCGATCCTGGTCATACGCGACTCGACGGGCCGAGAGCTGGCCTCCAACGACGACTACTATCGCGCCGATCCTCTCCTCCACTATAAGTTCGACAAGGCCGGAGACTACTTTGTCCAGATCCGCGACGTGCGATACATGGGCAATCCCTATTGGACCTACCGGCTCACGGTAACGAAGCGGCCCTTCGTGACTTCGGTCGTGCCCATGTCCGTCCGTCCGGGAGGCACGGCGCAAGTGAAAGCGACAGGATTCAACCTGACTGACACAGGCGACTGCAGCTTTGTGGTGCCTCCCGACGCCCCCATGGGCGAGCAGACCGTGCAGGTCAAGACTTCTCGCGGACCGTCGAATCCCGTTTCGATCATGGTGACCGACCTGCCGGAAAAGGTCATCACGACCCAACCATCCGCGGAAGCGCCGGCGGAGATCAGCCTGCCTGTAGCGGTCAATGCCCGGTTGGAGAAGCCCGCGGCGACCCACCGGTACCGGTTTCACGCGGTCAAGGGGCAGGCGTACCTCTTCGTGATCGATGCCCGCAGAATAGATTCGCTGATCGATTCGGTGCTGACCCTGCGCGATGCGAAGGCGAATGAAATCACCTCGAACGACGACAGCAGGGGGCCGGACTCCCGGATCGAGTGGACCGCCCCTGCCGACGGCGACTGTTTTCTTGACGTCCGCGATCTCCACCAGCGGGGCGGTGAGAATTTCACGTGCCTTCGGAGCGCGCGGCCGGCCGGTCAGGATTTCGGGCTCCGGTGCGACGACGACAAAATGAAGCTGGGCCCCGGCAACAGCGGCGCCTGGTACATCCGGGCAGAACGGAAGTTTGGATTCGACAGAGAGATCAAGATCGAGGTGAAAGGACTGCCGGCTGGCGTGACTGCCGCACCGCTCACGATTCCGAAGGGAATGACCGAGGGGTGTCTGATCCTGACGTGCGCGCCAGACGCCAAGATGGGCGTCGGCATGGTCGAAGTCGCCGGCTCCGCGACGGTCAACGGACCGGACGGCAAACCGGTCGCGGTCTCTCACGCCGTCACGCCGCTGGAAGAGATCTACACTCCAGGCGGGGGGCGTGGGCATTACCCCGTGAGAAACCAGGCGGTGGCGGTGACGGAAGGTACAGACATCATCATCGAACTCAGTCCGACCACCGTCACACTCGATCCGGGGGGAACCGCGAAGATCGAAGTCACGATCAAGCGATCGCCGGAATACAAGAAGGCTGTCACTCTCGACCTGATACTGCGCCACCTCAGCAGCGTATACGGCAATCCGCTGCCCAAGGGCGTTACGATGGACGAAGGGGCCAGCAAGACGCTCTTGAGCGAGAGCGAGACCAAAGGGCACATCGTCCTAAAGTCCGCCGCGGACGCCCCGCCCGTCACCAATCTCCCGATCGCGGTCCTCGGCCAAGTCTCGATCAACTTCGTGGTCAAGGTAAGTTATGCCGGTCCGCCGGTGCTGCTGACGGTGACGCCGAAGAAGCAGTGATCAGTTATCATTGATCAATAACGGCCGGATGATTCCCCAGTTGGTCCACATCACGCGTCACAGATCACTGATTGCTCCGACCCTCCAGCCGCGCTTTCGCCCGGTCCTTGAGGGGCGAAACTCCGGGGAGGTCCGCAATTGCGCGGAACCGGGATTCTGCTTGTGCCTTCTTGTCCGAGGTCAGTGTTTCGGCAGTCTTGAGAAACGCCTCCGCAGTATCTGTCCATTTGAAGGACTCCGCCTTCAGCCGGGCGGTGTGAATCTCGTCGTCATTCAGGCTGGTCCCCGTCGTGCCGGATGCCATGAGGTTTGTTCTCGCTTGGCGGTGAGGGAGGCCCATGCCATGGCCAAGCTCGTGTGAAGTCACCCGCGGGAGCGGCTCATCGATCCCGCCGGGAACGACCACCAGCCGCGCCGCCTCCTGCACGAAGACCCCGTCCCTCCTCATAAATACGCCGTTCACCACCATCGCGCCGACATAGTAGACGTGAAACATCCCGTTGCCCATGCTCCTGTCGGGCCGAAGAGGCAGCAGGGCGTCCATGGGCAGGGTGCGGTCGTTCTCATGCCCTTCGACCGACGCCGGACTCTCCTCGACGATAGACTCGACCCACAGGTGGATACCCGCCGCGTGCCAGATACCGTTTGCCTTACGGAAAATGCGTGTGACGTCTGTCTCTGTAAGCTTCGTACCGGCGGCGGCGGGGTCGGTGCAGCGCAGGAGGTGGACACGGACCGGCACTATCCGAAAATCCTCGACGGGTCGGATTTCCGCCGCAGGATTGTCGCCGGCCTTATTCTGGGCGAGCAATCCCGCGGAAAGCACCGCCAGGATCATTGAGATTTCACACCGTCGTCGCAATAGGTTTCCCTTCATCGTGAGGGCAATCTCTCGTAGCGACTAAGCATCGGCATGCGTAGACTTACCGATCTCCATTGACCTCGTCGTGCAGAAGCTTTGCCCCGCTACAGATGAGCCCCCTACCGCGGTAAAGCTTTGACGCGAGCCAGGTTCGGAGCAAAGTTCACTAAGCGCGGCGTCAATGCTTTACCCCCACATCCACCCTGCCGGTTTCGACGCCGAACAACCCAACGACCGTTCGACCCAACGGTCGGTTGCGATCACGATCACGATCACGATTACGATTACGACTCAGTGCGCCGCCGCGACAGCTTCTTCGTTCGCATGCGCGCCATTCGCCTCGATTTCGGGCGTCCCGACGGAACGCAGGTGGTTGGCCGCTTCCTCCGGGGCCGTCACATTGATATAGATGCCGGTGCCCATTTCGAACCCCGCTGCGATCGTGAGCCGGGGCATGATGGACAGATGCCAGTGGAAGTCGCGGTCCTTGTCCTGGTTGATGGGCGCTGTATGCAGCGTGAAATTGTAGGGCGGGTTGTTGAGGCAGGCCCCGATCCGTCCGAGGCTGTCCTGGAGGATTGCGCCGAACGAGTTGATCGTGATCCGGTCTTCGTAAGCGAGAGAGATAGAGTGACGGCGCGGCAGGATCCATGTCTCGAACGGGTACTTCGCCGCGAACGGGCAGAAGGCGATGAAGTCGTCGTTCATACTGACCACCCGCTGGCCAAACGCCACTTCCTGCTTGATCATGTCGCAATAGATGCACCGGTCGTGATAGTCGTGATATCGCCGGGCGCCTTCGAGCTGGAGCACCACATCCTGAGGCACCATGGGGAGTGCGATCAATTGGGAGTGTGGATGCTCCAGCGAGGCGCCCGCGACTTTGCCATGGTTCCGGAACAGGAGTATATACTTGAATCGCTGGTCCTGCATCAGGTCGAGGTGGCGGTCACGGTACGCCCACAACACCTCCTGCACTTCCTCATGTGGAATATCGGCGATGCTTCGGTTGTGTTCGGTCCCCTCGATAATCACCTCGTGGGCGCCGATTCCGTTCATCATGTCGTATATCCCGAACCCGGTGCGATCAAGGTCACCCTCGATCCCAAGTGCGGGAAACTTGTTCGGCACGACGCGCACCCACCAGCCCGGTGCGTTCGGGCTGGAATCCGGCGACCGATAGGAGAGGACTTCCGGCGGGGTCATCTGCTCGTTGCCCGGGCAGAAAGGGCAGCTTGGGCTGAAAACCGGGCGATCCTGCATGTCCTCGCCCGACTTGAAATCCATGGGTCTGCGGCTTCGTTCGGTCGCGATAACTACCCACTCGCTAGTCACCGGGTCTTTGCGGAGCTGGGGCATTCATGTCTCCTCTAAGCCATATCCCATGGCTGATAACATACTGGTGTCACGATGTACTATTCCGCGTACACGCGACTATTAGCTTCTAATTACGGTAACTGTCGGACGGTTGCATTCGTGACGACCGAAACGGCTCCGAGCGAAATAGATTCGGCTGCGAAGACCTGTCATCTTGAACCGTCTTCGTGAAATATCTGCACTTCACGCGGCATTGTAAAGAGAAATCGGAAACATTACCATCGAGTGTACAGTTCCGCGCGCACCTTGCGCGCACCTTGTTGATTTCCAGCAATTGTTGCGCTAAGATAGTAAGGTTGAATTCCGTATTTCTGCGGACTCGAAAGGAGATTCCAACTGATGATTCGCACGCGGCGCAGCGCCGCGCTAACTCTGATCGCGATCCTATGGTCTGTCGCGGTCGTGCCCGCTGTGGCACATCAAAACAAGCAGAAAGCGGCCGTGACTTCGGCCCAGGATACAGGCAGCATTGTCGTCGCCACCGTCAACGGCGGAAAGATCACGCGCAAGGAAGTCGCCGATCGCTTGATCGCGGATCAGACAGCACAGATGGGCGTTACCGATCCGGAACTATTGCCCGCATCTCGATCCAGGCCGGTGGCGGCATCGGTCGGGGCTTTGATCATGAACAAGATGCAGTCGAACGGCGGAAAGCCGACGACTGTGACCCGCGCAGAAGTGGTAGATTGGCTGTTCAAGGACAATCAACCGATCATCGGACAGACCGTGGAGCTGATCATCAGCGAACGGGCGATCATGGATGCTGCAAAAAAACGGGGGATCGTCCTTACGAAAGCGGAGCGGGCGGAGAAGTGGGCGGAAGCCATCAAATCGGCCAAGGAAGCCCGGCGGAAGCAAGACATGCCGGACGCGAAGTTCTTGACCTCCATCGGATATCGCGAAGATTCCGTCCGCCGGGCGCTCGATACGCAGATACTGATCGAGAAGATCATGAAGTCGGATATGGCCAAAAAGAACGGGCATGACCTTGGTCCATCGGACTTCATCGACGCCAGTCACATCCTCGTACGGGTACAGGTCAACAATCCCGCTAACAAGGAAGAGACGGAAAAGTCCTTTGCCGAAGGACTGAAAAAGATACAGGGAATCGCGGACGATATCAAGAGCGGCAAGCTGACATTCGAGGCGGCCGCCCAGCAGCATAGCGATGACCAGACGAAGCTGCAGAAGGGTGCATTGGGCATCTTTCTACGCGGCCAGATGGTGCCGGAATTCGATAAGGCCGTGTTCGAGCTCGAGCAGGGTAAGGTGAGCGAGCCGGTCCGATCCATCTACGGCTGGCACCTCATCAAAGTGAACCGCCTTGGCAAGGATCTAACGGGTCCCGAGCGCGCTAGCGTGGTTAAGAGCTACATTAGCCAGAACGCCCGGGCGCGCGCGATGTCCCTGCAGGGTGAGTCGAAGATAACGAACACCATCAAACCACCTCCCGGACCGACGACAAATATCAGGCCGGGGCGTTAGCCGTATCGAATGCTGGGAATGAATGGAAATGGGGAAATGAATGGACCATTTCCCCATTTCCATTCATTCCCTTGCATTTCCCAATCCCCTATTTCCTATACTCCGAAAGCCTCCCTGCCAAATCCCTCGTGACTTCCGCTTCCACGTGGATGTGATCGTTCTGGTAGTCCGCCTTCGATACGCGGCCGTATTCGTAGCATTGTGCCACCAGGTCGCTCCGCGTATAGGGGATCTCGAGGGTTAGCGGAACGAGGAGCGACTTGAGTGTCGCGACGATGCGCTCAATGAGGTACGGGATTCCGTCGGCTGTTCGAGCTGACAGGTAGCACGAATTCTCCGTTTCCGCGACCAATCGCCGCAGCTCATACTGGTCCTGCACGCGGTCCGCCTTGTTGAATACCGTGATCGCCGGCTTACCGCCCGCTCCGAGCTCATCAAGTACGTCATGGACAGCGTCTCGCTGCAAATCGAACTGCGGATGGCTCGCATCGACGACGTGGATGAGGAAATCGGCCTCGTTCACTTCTTCAAGCGTAGCGCGGAACGCGGCAACGAGATCGTGAGGTAAGTTCCGGATGAAACCTACCGTGTCGGTCAGGAGAATCGCCCAGCCGTCCGGCAGTACTACTCTGCGTGTAGTCGGATCAAGTGTTGCGAAAAGTTTGGGGTCTACATAGACTTCGGCGCCGGAGAGCGTATTCATGAGCGTCGACTTGCCGGCGCTCGTGTAGCCCACAAGCGAGGCGGTCGGGAAGGGCAGCTTCCGCCGGAGGGTCCTCTGTTGATGACGCTGGCTGCGCACCTCCGCCAGCTCCTCTTCGAGGTCGCCGATTCGGTCGCGCACTTTGCGCCGGTCGGTTTCAAGCTTGGTTTCTCCGGCCCCACCCCGTACTCCGATTCCGCCCTGCTGCCGCTCGAATTTCGTATACAGATTCATCAGCCGCGGGAGCAGATATGTCATCTGGGCGAGCTCGACCTGCAACTTGCCCTCCCGGGTATGGGCACGCTGGCCGAATATGTCCAGGATAAGCTGCGTGCGGTCAATCACCTTCACGCGAAGGGTCTCCTGGAGGTTGCGTTGCTGGGTGGGCGAGAGCTCGCTGTCGACGACCACAACGTCGGCCTGCGTATCGAGTACGCCAGCCGACAGCTCATCTGCCTTTCCCTTTCCGATGTAGAAAGCCGGATCGGGATGCTGGCGGTGCTGATGGAATTCTCCGACCACCGCCGCGCCGGCGGTTGTCGCCAGCGAACGCAGCTCCTCGGCCGCATACGGCTCCGCGGCCTCGTCCGTCTCCACGCAAACAATAAGCGCCCGCTCCGCCCCATCGACGTCGTATGTTGCTTGTTTTGGCATGGTGGGAAGTGTGGCACGGGGTGGGAGGCTTGTCAAGCAACCGCATTCCATTTGCACTCCAGAAAAAGCTTGAGGCCTAGAGGATAATTGTCATAGAGTTAAGAAGTAACCAGTATTAACCAGCAAGACTAACAAAGCTCGCTTTTAGATTATCGAAAGGAGAACGTCCAAAATGAGGTGTAACGAGAGCAAACGAGATTGGCGATCGGGCTTCACACTGATCGAGCTGCTTGTTGTCATAGCCATTATTGCGATCCTTGCCGCAATTCTCTTCCCTGTGTTTGCTCAGGCCCGTGAAAAGGCCCGAACCATTAACTGCACATCGAATACAAAGCAGATGAGCCTGGCCTACACAATGTACTTGCAAGACTACGACGAGGTGCTGCCGTATTGGCTCTATCGCAGCCCGAACTACGTGCACCGGCCCGGCGAGCCGCCCACGCCTTGGGTGTTTTTCGACGAGTACCTAAAGCCCTACACCAAGAACGATCAAATATGGCGGTGCGCGGCTGCGGCGCGCACAAGCAGCATAAGGCTGAGTGACCTGCCTCCGGGCTCCATTTTCGTCACCGATTATGGCGTGCTGGCCGGACAGGACGGCGGCCGCGGTACTCAGGATTGCCCTTACGTTCGGATGCCGTTTCTTCCTTCGCCGAATGAAGCTCGTCTTGCGGAGGTTTCGCGCCCAGCTGAGATCATCGTCTTTATGGACGGCTCACTCGGGATCGGTACGAGTGGGGGACAGGCAACCTCGGCATTGACACGATTCTTTATCGCCAGGCACCACCCCATCGGTCCGCCGGACAGACCGGTGCGCACGACCTGGTCAGGCGGCTGCCCGGTCTTCATTACGACCGATGACCCGAATTTCAATCCGAACAGCCGCATGAATGTGGCCTTCATGGACGGGCACTCCAAGCTTGTCAACAGGGACTGGCATATGGGCAAGACGAACCTGAACGGTGTCTGGCACTGGACGCATATGACGATCGACCGGTAACGTCGAGCTCGCTTAGACGGCATTACCGAATCGGATCACTGCGATTCAATAGCGAACATCGCCAAAGTGGACAGGCGTGGAGCGTTGAAGGCGACCACTCCATTCTCAATGCGGCTGGGTAAAGAACGGCCGGACGGGAGCTGACAGACCCATGGGGCGCGACCGTTAAGGCGCAGACGGACCTTGATCCCGTCGACCGGGATGTTGGGCAGATCTTTCTGGAAGTTGACCAGACTAACGACGTACCGATGGCGATCGGCTTGATAAAAGAGCGTTGCTTCCACGCATCCCGGTGCGTCTACGTCCATCCGGCACGGTCCGGTTAGTGAGCGGATCAGCCGAATGAATGTCTCGCCCAATCCGGCGGCTAACTCGATCGCGCTGCTGCAATAGATCACCTGGCCCCGGCCGAAGTGATTTCTCACGATCTCCGGCCGATCGGTAGCCTGCCAGGGAGGGTTGCTGTGTATCGACGCGAACCTGGATGGGTCTGAGTTCGGCCACGGAAGGGTCGTTGTCGCCAGGACTTCGGCGGCGGGATGGGCAGTGACTTCGATCGGCGGCCCATTGACGTAGGCCGGATATTTGGCGTCGTACTCGGTGAAGTACGCATGCCCGCCAGATGTGGGCGAAACATAATGCTCCCGCGACTGCCACTCCACGGCGCGGAACGAAACTCCGAACGCATCCGCCAGCCCGAAGTCCGCGCGCATCCGTCCATTCTTGTTCACTAATGAGACCGCTCCGGTGGCGAACAGTGAACCTCCTCCACGCACCCAGTCCCGGATCGCGCGGACCTCCTCATCGTCCATCATGTTTACGCCGGCCAGAACGAGCGTCTTCAGGGTCGACAGTTTGGCGAGTGAGCCCTTTGTGACAATATTGAACGGTACGTGGTGGGCAATTAACGGGCGGCAGGCCGCCACGACACTGTCCGTGTGGCCATTGGTCCGATCGGGGTTGGATACATGCCGGCCATTGCCCGCGAAGCTGAACTTCGCTTCAGTGCTGTAGTACACGCCGACGTCCGCGACGCGCTCGCCTCCCAGGTGATCGTAATATGGCAAAAGCTTCGAAAAGACTCTGCCCATGCGACGATGCGAGCGCGGGCTGACAGTCCCGATGGGATCGATCGCGTCGATGAACACAAAAGCCGCTCCATCCGCGATGGCCGCGGACGCCTTGGCTTCGAGGAGGTTTTCAGACTTAAGTGTGGTATGGTCGCGCAGCTCGACTGTCGCGCTGGTCTCGAACGCGATGGGGCGGTTTGGCGACAGGTCTTCGAGAAGCTTCCGCACAAATGAGCCCTGCAGCGCGTCGCCATAGAAGTCGCCCTGGAGAAAGTCGTTCTGCTTCGTAAGCGGCGCGGTAACGCCGAAGACCCAGTCCAGGGGATACGTCGACGACTGGTGCTCGACGGTTACGTTGGGCTTGAGGCGCCGAACGGTCGACGAAATCAGCTCTGCAAACTCGACCAGCCACCGTTCCCGGCAGCGCTGGAATGCTACCCACTTCTCATCCAGCCAGTTCACCGTGAGGGGAATGTCGCCGCCGACTTCGTCCGCATATCGCTTACGGCAGTGCGAGCAGTAACATAGTCCCGGCCAGAAGGTCATGTCGCAGCGGATGCCCTCGAAATCGAAGTCTGTGCAGATCTCCTCGACGAAACTCCGCGCGTACGCGCGATAGGAGGAATTGGGACACATCACGGCGTGGCGGCCGCCGTCGCCGTGGATCTTGCCGTCCCAGGTGACCATCCGCCAGTCGCGGTGGTTGTCGCCGGCCCACCGATCGTAGATCAGGCTGGTGTATATGACAACGGCGATATCGTGTGCGTGGCACGCATCGATGACTTCCTGGAGGATGTTGCGGCCCTTGAGTCCCCGATGCTGTTGCCCAACCTTCGTGGGGTAATTGAAGAGACCGACGTGAGATTGAGCATAGGCGACAATGGACTGCGCCTTCGATTCCACCAGCCGTTGGGCGTATGTTTTGGCGTCGAACTGGGACAGGAACGCCTCATCCCAGTCCGGGATGTGCATGTCGATGACCGCGCGACGGTAGGCCCCGCGGTACCAGTTCCGCCCGGTTGGCCTCATGTCACCTCACAGGCCGATCTGGGTTCGAATTCGTTCCACAGCCTCAGCTACTCGCTCCCCATTCCTGTCACCCATCACGGTCAGCGACATTCGTACGTACCCCTCCCCGAACTCGCCGTAGCCGTTCCCGGGAATCACCAGCACGCCCGCCTCTTCGAGGAGGCGCTTAGCGAAGCCCATGCTGGTTTCTCCCGACGGAATCGGCGCCCAGACGTAGAACGTCGCCTTTGGCTTCGGCACCTTCCAGCCCATGCTATTGAGGCCGTCGACCAGTATGTCCCGCCGCCGTTTGATCAGGTCGAGCGTGGGTTGGTTGCTCACGTTCTCGATTGCATACGCCGCAGCACGTGATATCGCCGCGAACTGCTTGCTGTCGATGTTCGACTTCAGTTTGTTCAATGTTGCGATTGCGTCCGGGCTGCCGACCGCAAAGCCGATCCGCCAGCCCGTCATGTTAAACATCTTGGAGAAGGAGTGGAGCTCGATCGATACGTCTTTGCCACCTGGGACCTGAAGGACGGATGGCGAACGGAATCCGTCGAATACGACCTCCGAATAGGCCGCGTCGTTGATGAGCAGCAGATTGTGGTCTTTGCAGAAGGCGACGGCATCCCGATAGAAGTCGATCGTCGCAACGGCTCCGGTCGGATTGTTCGGGTAGTTCAGCCAGAGAAGTTTGGCGCTGTTGGCCGCCGCGGTCGGGATCGCCGAGAGGTTGGGTAGAAATCCGTTGTCAGCTTTGAGCGGCATAGAAATGACGTCGCCGCCGGCCATAAGCGTGTTGACCTTATAGACCGTGTATCCGGGATCGGGGACGAGTGAGATGTCGCAGGGATCGATATAGGCCCACGCCATGTGGGCGAGCGCCTCTTTCGATCCGATGAGAAGAAGCGCCTCGGAGCCGGAGTCGACCGGCACTCCGAACCGCTTCTCAAACCACGCGCAGACCGTGTTCAAGAACTTCCGGTCGCCCGCCGGGGTCTCGTCGTACCGGTGCGTTTCCGGGTTCTTGGCCGCTTCATACAGGGCATCGATGATCGGCATCGGTGTCGGCTGGTCGGGGTCGCCGATGCCGAAGTCGATCAGGTCCTTCCCTTCCGCGATGGCCTTCGCCTTCGCGGCGGCGATCTCGGTGAACAGGTACGGGGGGATCAATTCCAGGCGTTTCGCTCGTGGGACCATTAATTCTCCTCGTTCTCGTACTTGTAATCGTACTCGTAATCGGACCCTGTGAAACCGAGTACGAGTACGATTACGATTACGAGTACGAACTTATATGTCCGATGCAGACGATACTCCCGACAGCACGTCCGCAAGTATCCCCGGCAGCCTCATCGTGATCGCGCTGTTCGCGCAGATCATATCCGCTCCAGCCGCCAATACCTCGTCGCGAACATCGGGAATCTTCACGTGGGAGAGATAGGCCAATATGCGCGGGTGGTCCGGCTTCGACGAGATACTCCGAATAAGATCGATTCCGTCGAACTTCCGCGACGCCAAGTTCAACACCACGACGTCCGGCCGACTGCTCGAAATCTTGGCGAGTGCGTTCTCAGACGTGGTCGCGCGCTCGGCCGGATAGCCCTGTTTCTTCAATACGGACATAATTCGGCCGGCGAAAAACAGGTCGTCCTCCACGAGCAGCACTCTCGGATTGCTTGCCATTGGGTCGGATTATAGCAGGGGAAGACTGGGCGTGTCTATTCGGGGTATCGCCGTAGCATTGGTCCGTGCCTGTCGATTACGAGATCGCGGCGTGGCTTTTGGCAAGCTGCACCAGTTTCCCGGTCTCGACATAGTAGACGCGCTCGGCGATGTTGACGGAGTGGTCGGCGATGCGCTCCAGGTAGTGGGCCACGAAGAGCAGATACGAAGCCGGAACGACGAGCTTGGAGTCGCGCCGCATGACATTATGGAGCTCGTCCCGGACCACGTGGAAGCGTGTGTCGATGTCGTCGTCGGCGACGACCACTTTTTCAACCAGCTCCAGGTCGTGGTTCACGAATGCCTGGAGGGCGTCTTCCAGCATCACCCGGACGGCGCCGCCCATTGCGGGTATGTCGAGCAGCGGGATTGTCAGGGTTTCTTTCGAAAGTTTCCTCGCCACCTTGGCGATATCGACGGAGTGGTCGCCTATCCGCTCCAGGTCGGTGATGACCTTCATCGCGGTGCCGATCAGGCGCAGGTCGCGCGCCATCGGCTGCTGCAGGGCGAGCAGCCTCATGCAGTCTTGCTCGATGGCGAGGTCTAGGGCATCGATAACGTCGTCTTCAGCGATGACCTCCTCCGCCCGCCGAATGTCCTGGTCTACGAGCGCGCCGATAGCGAGGTCGAGCATGTGATCGACTTCGTCGCCCATTTCCAGCAGCCGGCTTCGCAGCTCTGCCAGCTCTTCTTCATATTGCGATCGTGTTGCCTGCAAATTGCTACCTTATCTTATATCGTACCTGTTGGCAATTGACGTCACTCCGTTCGGAATGACAGCGAATAGGCGCTGCAAACAGACCAATTTGCTATTCTCTGTTCCATCAACCAAACCGTCCGCGTATGTAATCTTCCGTTCGCGATTCTTCAGGAGTGGTGAATATCTTCGCGGTCTTCCCGATCTCGATCAACTCACCCTTCAGAAAGAACCCCGTCACGTCCGAGACTCGCGCGGCCTGCTGCATATTGTGCGTCACGATGACGATAGTATAGCTGGCTTTCAGCTCGAACATAAGCTCTTCGATTCGGAACGTGGCGTTCGGGTCGAGCGCCGAGCAGGGCTCGTCCATCAGGAGCACCTCCGGCTCGACCGCCAGGACCCTTGCGATGCAGAGTCTCTGCTGCTGGCCGCCGGAAAGGTCGAACGCCGACTGCTTCACCTTGTCTTTGACTTCTTCCCAAAGCGCCGCTTTCTTCAGGCTCTCCTCCACTATCCCGTCCAATTCGGATCGGCTGCGCACGCCGTGGATGCGCGGGCCGTATGCAACGTTGTCGTAAATGGACTTGGGAAACGGATTCGCCCGCTGAAAGACCATTCCGACACGTTTTCGGAGATCCTCCACGCTCACGCCCCGGGCGTACACGTCCTGCCCATCCAGCATCACTCTCCCCTTCATACGAGCGCCGGGGATTTCGTCGTTCATGCGGTTGAGGCATCGAAGAAACGTGGACTTTCCGCAGCCCGAAGGACCGATCAATGCCGTGATCCGGTTGCTGGAAAGATAGATGTTTACACAATGGAGGGCCTGAAAAGAACCGTAGAAGAAATCGAGGTCCTTGGTCTCGATCCGGATCTCCTGGTGATCCAGCTCGGGCTGTGGCGTTATCTCAGGGGGCGATATCAACTCGGCGGTAACCATTCCATCGGGCTCCTCATCGAACGGCGAGCTGACCGCGGGTCGCCCAGCGCGTGGCGAGGCTGATGATAAAGATGAGTATGACAAGTAACAGGGCTCCGGCCCAGGCCGTGTCGATCCAATCCTGGTAGGGTGAGATTGCATATTGGTATATCTTCATCGTGATTGACGAAATGGGCTGAGAGAGTTTCGTGGTCATGTCGTCGCTGCCGAACGCGGTGAAAAGCAGAGGGGCGGTCTCTCCCATGATCCGTGCCGTCGAAAGCAGGACCCCCGTGATGACTCCTCCCCGCGCGGCCGGCAGCACCACGGAAAGGATCGTCCGCGCTTTGCTCGCCCCAAGTCCCAGCGACGCCTCCCTCAGCGATACAGGAACGAGGCGCAGCACCTCTTCGGTCGTCCGGATGACGATCGGCACCATCATGATACCCAGCGCGGCTCCGCCCGCCGCCGCGGAGAAGTGCTTTACGGGCAGCACGAAAGCCGCGTACGCGAACATCCCGATCACCACCGAAGGGATGCCGTTTAGCACATCGGCGCTGAACCGGATCGCGGCCGCCGTGCGGGCATTTCCGAACTCCGCCAGATAGATTCCCCCCAGCATTCCGATGGGCACACCCATCGAAGCGGCGATCCCGACCAGGACGAGCGTACCGACGATCGCGTTCTTGATACCGCCTCCAGGCTCGCCGGGCGGCCGCGGCAGTTGGGTTATCAGGTTCAGGTGGAACGCCTTCCATCCCTGAATGGTCACATAGCCTAGAACCATGCCGAGTGCGACGCAGGCGAGAACGGCGCAGATTCCGAGGATGAGGCGTGAAAAGAGGCTGTTCGCCTCCCGCCAGCGCCTCCACCAAAGGGTGCCACGGCTGATGTTAGTCAGACCGCGCGCGACGGCTACCGCAATGACAGCTAACTCGACCGGTCCAACGAATCCTCTGAGTCCGCGCGTCTGCACATCCCGAATAACCCAGAACGCCAGGCCGGCCGCTGCAATAACATATGCGCCAAGCTTCAAAACTCCACCGGCCGATACCGAGAACCGCTCCGAGCTCGGACTCCGATGCTTCTGGACTCGCCCACCGGTCTGTCGAGCCATGTAAAGTATCAGCAGTCGGGCGAAAATGTTGATGATCAGCGTAATTGCGAAGAGGATCAACGCGATTTCCAGCAGCGCGGAAAGCTGCAGATCATCGCTATAAGCTTCGTTGAACTGGTTTGCCAACAGCGCCGGCATGGAGTAACCAGGTTTGAGCAGCGAACTGGCAATGTGGGGATCGTTGCCGATCACCATCACGACGGCCATGGTCTCGCCGATCGCCCTTCCCAGCGCAAGCATCACGGCGCCGGCAATCCCGGAACGCGCGGACGGCAGGATCACCGACCGTACGGTTTCCCACCGCGTCGCTCCCAGCCCCAGCGACGCCTCCCGCTGGTTGGCCGGCACCATCCGGATAACTTCCCGCGAGACGGAGGTGATGAACGGCAGCACCATGATCGCCAGGATCAGACCGGCGGAGACCATGTTCGTCATGATAGGCGGACCTGAAAGAAGGGGGAGCGTGCCAAAGTGATCGACGAGCCAGGGATTGACGTGCGACTGCATCCACGGGCACAAATCCAGAAACGCCCACAGTCCGAAGATCACACTCGGCACCGCCGCCAGCAGCTCGATGAGGAACGATAGCACGGCAGCGAGTCGCTTGGGCGCGAATTCCGCCAGGAAGACCGCGGCGCCAACGCCCACCGGAACGGCGATTATCAGCGCTATTGATGCGGAGACCACACTCCCAAATATGAAAGGCAGTGCGCCGTAAGTCTCGTGCGGTACGTCCCAGGTCGAGTGGGAGAGGAACCCCCAGCCAAATTTTGCCCGCGTCAACGCGGACTGCTGGTACAGCCGGATTCCTATCCAGATAATGATGGCCACGACCAGCAGTCCGAAAAACGCCGTCAGCGCCCGGAACAAACGGTCGAT
>ORMF011213777.1_pt1 | contig 22443 bp, 18 predicted proteins | sample 1779871 | NCBI WGS metagenome assembly ORMF01 (sample SAMEA104232316, study PRJEB22302) | groundwater metagenome | biome: forest; feature: aquifer; material: groundwater | place: USA | collected 2011-08-07 | depth 5.4 m | reverse complement strand
GTATCTTTCCGGGCGCTTCCGCAATCCCGACCATAATCACGATCTGTCCGTTATTGATGGACGATCCTGGGAAGACGCCTGCCGCTATTTCAGCGATATAGAGCGAGCAGCCGCGCTGCGGCGCCAATTCGACTGGGATGGCCCAATTGCTACCGTTGATCATCACACCTGCCACGCCTATTACGCCGCCTACGGCTGTCCGCTGACCGAACAGCAGCGCAACGATGCATTGGTGTTGACAGCAGACGCGTGGGGAGAGGGGCGCAACTGGTCCGCTTGGACAATCAGCCAAAGCGGGCGCCTGGAACCGGTCGCCTCGGGCGATGAACACAAGATCGCTCGTCTTTACAAGTTTGTGACCCTCATTCTCGGGATGAAACCCAACGAGCACGAATACAAAGTCATGGGGCTTGCGCCGTACGGGCGCTCCAAGCGGCACGTCGAAGCTGTTGAAAGGATCTTTTTCGAGGCTCTCGATTTCCGCAATGGCCGCTTCGTAAGCGATCGACCGCTTAAAGATTCCTATTTTGACCTCCGCGAGCGCCTCGAAGGTCATCGTTTCGACACCATCGCCGCAGGTTTGCAGAATTGGACGAGTCGCGTGACCTCGGCTTGGGTGCAGCATTGGCTCAAGCAAACGGGTAAACGGGTGCTGTGCTTCTCGGGCGGGCTGTCGATGAATATCAAGCTCAACGGCGATCTTCTTGACCTGCCGGAACTCGACTTCCTGTGCGTACCTGCCTCGGGAGGAGATGAATCGCTTGCTGCTGGCGCCTGCTTTCATGATCGGATCGCTGGCGAGGATTTCGCAGAGTCAGAGCGTGTGGGGGAGCCGCTTCGTCACGTATATCTTGGCGCTGATGCGTCGGTCGATGATTGGGATGCTCGTCTTGAGGGCACTGGCTTCACGGCCGGCGATTTCATCATCCGTGATAATGTTAGCGTGGACAAGGTTGCCGCTCTGCTGGCTGCAGACATTATCGTTGCGCGTTGTGTCGGTCGGGCCGAATTCGGCGCTCGCGCGCTCGGTAACCGCTCGATCATTGCCAACCCGGCCAATGCGCGCAATGTCGCGCACATCAATGATGCTATCAAAAGCCGCGATTTCTGGATGCCATTCTGCCCGTCGATCCTGGCTGAGTACGCTAAAGATATTCTGATAAATCCTAAAGACGTGCCAGCAGCCTACATGACGATCGGTTACGCCACGTATCCAAAGTGGCACGAGCGCTTGCGTGCTTCATTGCATGCCGCGGACTTGAGCGCCCGGCCTCAATTCGTTGATCGTTTTACCAATCCAGAATATTGGGAACTTATCGAGGCATTCCGCGGCCTCACCGGAATTCCGGTCGTTCTCAACACCTCACTCAATCTGCATGGCGAGCCCATGTGCTATACAGTGGCCGATGCGGTGCGGACAGTAGCGATGTCGGAACTCGATTGTCTCATGCTTCCCAACCACCGCCTGCTCTACAAGAAACGGGCAGAGGCGCATTTTGAATCTATCCTTGGTCGCGCGGCAAGCTGACACCGGTGCCCCCAGTCCGGCTCATAGCGCGGCTTGATATCAAGGGCCCCAACGTTATTAAGGGCATTCATTTGGAAGGCTTACGCATCATCGGTGCGCCCGCGGAAATCGCGCGCCGCTACTATGAGCAGAGTATTGATGAAATCATCTACATGGATACGGTCGCTTCGCTCTATGGCCGCAACAATATTCTCGGCGTGGTCGAGGAAGCCGCGCGCAGCATTTTCGTGCCGCTCACCGTCGGCGGCGGCATCCGCACGGTCGAGGACGTGGTGAAGGCCTTGCGCAGCGGCGCGGACAAGGTTGCGATCAACACAGCGGCAATCCGCCGGCCGGAATTCATCCGTGAAGCCGCGAGCGTGTTCGGTAGCCAGTGCATCGTCCTTTCAGTAGAGGCCAAACAACGCGGTCCCGGGCAGTGGGAAGCGTTGACCGACAATGGTCGTGAAAAGACGGACGTTGACGTGCTTGAGTGGGTCAGCAGGGCGGAACAGCTTGGTGCCGGTGAAATCCTGATTACTTCGGTCGATATGGAGGGGACGCGCAAAGGCTTTGATCTCACCTTGATCCGAGCCGTGCACGAGCGTGTGCGTATCCCCGTCATCGCCAGTGGCGGTGCCGGATCGGCTGATCACGTCGTTGCGCTTGCGCGCGAGCGAATCAGCGATGCAATCGCATGCGCGAGTATTTTTCACTACGGCACCGCCCCGGTCGCAGCCGTCAAGACTTCCCTTGCTGGCGCCGGGATCGAGGTCAGATCGTGATCGCAGTTGTCGATTACGGCCGCGGTAATCTGTTCAGCCTTGGGCAGGCATTGCAGCACATCGGCGCGGATTTTGAGATCACCTCGGATGCCAAACGCATTGCCGCGGCGGACAAAGTGCTGCTACCTGGCGTCGGCGCCTTTGGCGACTGCATGGATAATCTCAAGCGCAGGGGGCTTGCTGAGCCAGTAATGGCGGCCGCGCGTCGTGGTGTTCCCCTGCTGGGGATTTGTGTCGGTTGCCAGATTTTGCTCGATTCAGGCGAAGAGTTTGGTCACCAGACTGGGCTTGGTCTTATTCCTGGTACTGTACGGCGCTTGCCGGAACCCCAATCGAACAATGACAATGCGATCCGCATCCCCAACGTCGGCTGGCGGCCGCTCACCGTCGTGGCTCCACAGCCGCTGTTCTCAGGTGTTGCGCCCGGCACGATGATGTATTTCGTCCACTCGTATGCTCCCGCGCCGGCGCGGATCGACGACATCTCGGCGATGATCGAAGTCAATGGAACGCAAGCCGCCGTCGCCATCCAATGCGGGAGCGTACACGGCGTCCAATTCCATCCGGAAAAAAGTGGGCCTGCAGGGCTCGCGCTGCTTCGGCGCTTCGCCGAATTAAATTGATCGGGAGTTTGTGAACAACATGGTAAAATTGCTGGAAAAAGACGGCAAGTGCTTTGTGATAGATCCGGCCGATGGTCCGCTTGAGATCAAATACGGGCTGCCTGGGGAGGTTCTGTTCTGCCGTCATTGCGTCATCTCCAACCAGCGGCCATCCTCGTCCATCGAATTCGCGCATACACGCGAGTCCAAGAAGGTCACGATACAATTCGACGAACAGGGCATCTGCGACGCGTGCCACTATGCGGCCATGAAGGCGCGTGTGATCGATTGGGAAAAGCGCGAGGCCGCTCTTCGCGCGCTATGCGATCGCTTTCGCTCCCGCAACGGTTCTCACGATTGTCTGGTGCCGGGGTCTGGCGGCAAGGACTCGGTCTATGCCTCGCACATTCTCAAGACGCGATACGGCATGCATCCGCTAACCGTGACCTGGGCGCCGCACCTTTATACCGATGTGGGCTGGCGCAATTTTCAGAGCTGGGTGCACCGCGGTGGTTTCGATAATTTCCTTTTTACGCCCGATGGATTGGTGCACCGCAAGCTCACCCAGCTGGCGTTCCGTAACTTGCTGCACCCGTTCCAGCCGTTCATTTTCGGCCAGAAGAACTTTGCCCCCAAGATGGCGATCCGGATGGGGATGCCACTGGTGTTTTACGGCGAGAATGAAGCCGAATATGGCAACGCGAAAGCCGAAAACGAAAGCGCCACGCGCGATCTTATGTATTTCGCAAAGCGCGGGCAGGACAATCAGGAGCTTTTCTTTGGTGGCGTGCCGATGAGTGAACTGCCGGCGCATGGCATCGAGCCGGGTCAGATGGACACCTATATGCCTGCGGATACCGATGCGCTCGTCGCGACCAATGTCGAGGTGCACTACCTCGGCTATTATCTACGCTGGACGCCGCAGGAGAACTACTACTACGCGGCCGAACACATTGGGTTCGAGGCCAATGTCGAACGGACCGAAGGCACCTATTCGAAATACAACTCGATTGACGACAAGACCGACCCGTATCACTATTGGACCACGCTATTGAAGTTCGGCATCGGCCGCGCCACCTACGATGCTAGCCAGGAGATCCGCAATCGTCACATTACCCGAGAAGAGGGCGTAGCCCTGGTTCATCGCTACGACACCGAGTTTCCGCGTAAGTTCTTTGCCGAATTCCTGGAGTATCTCGACATGGATGAGGCGGAATTCTTTGCAATCGCGGATACGTTCCGCTCTCCTCACCTTTGGAAAAAAACCGGCGGTACCTGGGCGCTGCGCAATGTTGTGTCCTAGGAGGGAGTCGGCCGCGAATGCGTAATGCCGGAATTTGTTGGATTAATCGCACAGACGGCCATATCCAGCCCTTTGACGCGACTAGAGAGTACCCATGAGTGATACCGTAGTTCAGGAAAAAGAATTGCTATGCGCTTGTTCCGAACTAACGGTTCAGCAATTCTACGATCTCATCGCCACCAATCCCAAGGAATTTGATGAGGTTTTGCGAGAAACTGGTGCTGGACAAACGTGCACCGCCTGTCTCCTCGATCTCGAATATCATTATGTGCGGGCATTTGAGCAGAGGGCGCGGCGTGTCGGTGAAAACAAGGGATCGAAAAAAAAGCGGGAAGCATCAATATCGTTGAAGCGGCGAATTTATAATTTGATCGACGCGCTTGCGCCGCTCATTCCATTGAAGCTCCGGCAGGTAACACCGGTCCTCTATGGTGCGGATGTCGAAGAATGGCTGTGCGTTTGCAATGACAGCCTGATGTACGAGGGCGATATATCGGCGCCGCCGTTTCGTCTCGATATCGTCTTGCGCAACAGCGAGGGCCGGGTCGTCGATCGGCGGCGCGAAATCGCTGCCCCTGGAGAGAAGCTGCGTCTCAATCTGTCTGATCCATTGGCAAAAGCCGATTCATCCTCGGACGGCGGGTTAAAGCTTGGGTGGATTGACCTGATGCGGCGGGCCGAACAGCCGGGCGTTCGTGGTACAACGCGCCCGCAAATTGAGATCGTATCCCGCGCGGGTGTATGTGCCGTGCACACTCAAGCGGCCACGGAACGGCCGCGGGGCGGGGTGACATTACGGATGCGGCCTGACGAGGACAGGCACTTTCTGACGGTGGTAAACGCCGAGCGCAAGCCGCTTGCATTTCAGCTCTCGGTGTCGGCAGCAGATGCCGTGTCTGAGCCGATTGTCATGTCATTCCAGCTGCCCGGCTACGGAACGCGGTTGGTTGAAATTCCAGCGCCTCGTGTTGAAGCGCCAGATAAATTAGGAATTCTCACGGATGTGACCTGGACGACAGATCGCATAAACAAAGTATACGTCCTTTGTGCAACGCCGAATCTAGATCGGTTCTCCGTGGATCACGCATGAGCCAGCTCGCTAGCTTCGTTTTCCCGACGGTAGTTTCGTTGCCCCTGGGCTACGACTGCACGTTCCCGATAGATATTTATCGCGTCACGAACCGACTTGCCGTGCCAAACGCGGAATTACGCGTGACGACGCGGCGCTACTACGAGGGCAATGTCGTCGATGAAAGCGAGCAACGGCTGCAGTTTGAGAATGGCAAGCTCGTTTCAGGTAAGCCGCAATCGGTTGTATGGTCCGACGCGAGCCAGCACGGAGAGATGTTTCCCTCCTTCGCGGAAATTGGCATGAGCTCGGTTAACGACGTACCGGTATTTTCCAACCGTTTGGCAGTGTCCAACTATTCCATCTATACCAAGCCCGGCAAGAAAGCGTTCTTTTCGGACAACGCCTACAAATACGGCGCGCCGCCCATTATTTCGATGATGGCCAAGCTGGGGCGCTTCGTCGAAGGATATCCGGCCATCCATTTGGACCGGGCGCGGGATTGTGGTGAGACATTGCTGCTCATCAATCCCTACCTGCGGCCGGTTCTGGTGAGGGTCGTTTCAAGCGACGAGCGAGAGCCATTGAAGTTACGCGTGCCGCCTCAGAGCGTGCGCGTCGTGCCGCTCGTCGATTTCTTGCGGGAGGGGGAAGATCAGTGGCTCGGCCGGATCCAGCTCACCGCCAATAATCGCCTTATCACCTTCCACACTCGCCATTCTTTGGCTGATGCGGGTGTGATTTCCGACCATGAACATCTCGATCCATTCCGGACCGAACGCACGCATTTGCCTATGAGCGAAGCTGTGCGCATCTCGCTCGGTAGTACGCTGCGCCGGTTGCGCCGTACGATCGGCCGCGGTGCAAGCTCGTAGCTTGGCCCTGGCAAAAGCCTTCGGCTGCCTCGCGGCCTTTCATCGGCAAATCGCCTCCCGTTTACGGACCTCAAAAGCTGTCGCATGATTAGATTGACAGACCTATCCAACTATATCGCGCACCCGACCGATACGATCAGGGCGGTATTGATGCGTATCAATATGTCGCCTTACCTCTTTCAGGTTGTTGTCGATGAGGGCGGGCGGCTGGTCGGCACCATTACTGACGGCGACGTGCGCCGCGCGATTCTTCGCGGTTTGTTACTTGAGTCGATGGCGTCAGCTTGTCTCAATCAAGAGCCCAAGTTTGGGTTGCTCGGTCGCGATGCGGAGAATTTACGGGTTCTGGGGCTTGTACTGCGCCGGGAGCAGTTCCTGCCCATCATCGATGACGACCGGCGGGTACGCGAAATTCTGGTCAGAAATCCGGACGAGGCGCTATCCACCGCCGTGGTGATGGCAGGCGGGCCGGGGACGCGGCTGGGCGAACGCACCCGCACGACGCCGAAGCCGCTGCTCGAGGTTGGCGGGCGCACGATCCTTGATCGCGTACTTGAGGGACTCGAAAACTCAGGCGTGCGCCGCATCATCTTGGCCGTTCATTACCTGCCGGACCAGGTCGAAACATTCGTGGCAGCGCGGTGCAACAAGGCCGCCATCGAATTCATACGGGAACCTGTGCGCTTGGGAACGGCAGGAGCTCTTGGTCTACTTGACGCAGGTTCAGTCGGCTCCGGGCCGCTGCTCGTTGTCAACGGCGATCTCATAACCAACGTAGACTTTCGCGCCTTGCATGATTTTCATGTTCGGCACGGCTATGACGGGACCATTGGAGTGGCAAGTTACCGGATTGACGTGCCCTTCGGCGTGGTTCGTCACAATGCGGAAGGCCAATTCCAGGGGGTAGACGAGAAGCCTCAGCTCAATCATTTCGTCGCCGCAGGCGTCTATCATTTGAGCCCGCAGTTCTTGGCGCTGGTGCCGAAAAATCAGCCGATCGATATGCCGGACCTGCTGACGCGCGGCAAAACAGTGGGCATGGACATTGGTTTATTCCCCATTCACGAGCAATGGGCGGATATGGGCCGCCCGGCCGATTTGGAAGCCGCGGACGCGGCATATCAGCAGTCGAAATCGTGATGCGGCTCGGTCACGTCGCGCGATCAACAAAAGAAATGTAGTTGTTAATGGCCCTGCGTATTCGCGATTTCCATGACTTCTCGGCGCAGTTCGCGTTTCGATGGAGCCGTTTCGGGCGGCTCGCCGGTTACGGCGTCTCCAGCCTCGTCTTTGAAACCTTCGCGGTCATCATGTTGATGCCGATCATGATGTTCATTGAGCGGCGCGGCGATACGATGGTGATGCGCCACGAGTCGCGCGCGGTGGATATTTTGTTTTCCACATTCGAGTCGGTCGGAATTACACCGACATTTCCTAATTTATTGTTGATCGCATTCACGGCAGTCGTGTTGCGTCAGGTCGTTACTTATGTACGGCTGGTTGAGAGCGTGAGAGTTCAGGAGACGTTGCTTCGCGATGTTCGTCACGGACTGTTCGCCCGGTTCAATGCGGCGGCTCTTGAGTTTCAGGAGCGCATCAAAATCGGCGAGTTTGTGAATACCGTCGTTGTCGAGGCGCGCCGAACCGTCCTGGCGATCATGGTTTTTGTCGAGCTTGCCGTGCTCGCCCTCATGCTTCTCGTTTACGTCGGCATGATGATCATCATATCGGCGCTACTGACGGCCGTCGTTGTCCTGCTGATTGTGTTGCTCGGCGTAGGAATGCGCGGGCTGATGCAGCGTACTGTCGCAGAAAGCCGGCAGGTGGTGACGACCAACAACGACATGCTGGCGTTCCTGAATGAGCGGCTTACAGCGCCGCGCCTCATCAGGCTTTGCGGCATGGCGCAGGGGGAAGCGGATGAATTTCATGGTTTTGTCGATCGGCAGGTCGATACGGCGATCGCAATGCGCCAGACGACCGGAATTGGTGAAATAATCGTTGAGCCGGCCGTGGTCGGCACCGGGTTCGTTCTGATTTTCTGCGCCTATCAGTTTCTTGGCATGCCGCTGGCTACGATCAGCGTTTTCTTGTTCATCATGCTTCGGTTGTTGCCGTTGACCAAGAGCTTGATCACGCTGCGCCAAAGTATTCTTTCCGGAATGGGAAGCCTGGAAATCGCGCAGCGGGTATTGCGGGCGCTCGACGAGGCGCGGGAACAGCCGGGTGGCCGGCGGCCCTTCGATGCTCTGCACGACGAGATACATATTGAAAATGTATCGTTCAGCTATCCGGGCACGCCGCGGCAGGCTCTGTCAAATATCAACCTCGGCTTGCGCCGGGGAACTCTCACGGCTCTCGTTGGACCGTCCGGAGGCGGCAAATCGACATTGATCGATCTGCTCCCGCGCCTGCGCATGCCCCAGAGTGGACGTATCACCATTGATGATGTCCCGCTGGAGGAATTCAGCGTTGAAAGCTTGCGCAAGGGAATCTCCTTTGCACCGCAAGCGCCGCAAATCTTCGATTGCACCGTTGCGCAACATATTCGCTACGGGCGCGCCGATGCCACCGAGTCGCAGATCAATCAGGCCGCAAATCTTGCCGGTGCGGCCAGCTTCATTGCCGCGCTGCCCAATGGCTATGAAACGCGATTGGGACCTGCGGCGGTTCAACTGTCAGGCGGTCAGAAGCAACGGATCGATCTTGCTCGGGTCTTGGCCTCCGATGCGCCCTTGATGATCTTCGACGAGCCCACCAGTAACCTCGATAATGAATCCGAATCTGTTTTCCGGCATGCGCTGCGGACTTTGCGTCAGGCGAATGACAAAACAGTTGTTGTCATTGCGCATCGGCTGCGGCTGGTCGATTGGGCGGATCAGATTGTCGTTCTCAACGACGGCCGGATCGAAGCGGCGGGGACACATAGTGAAGTCTATGCGGCCAGCTCATGGTATCGCGGGGCATATCTTCGCGAGGTTGAGATGGACCCCGCGGTGCAAAAAGAAATGCGGAAATTGATCAGCTGATGCAGATGAAAATGTGCTGACGACGCTTATGGTCCGCAAGAACGCAATCTTCTTTATCCTCGATGCGATGCGCTACGACGTGGCGTCGGACCCGAAGGCGTTTGAGGCGCTTGCGCCGAATATCGCGCGTCTCGCATCGGCGGGATTTGTGCGCAAGGTGTGCACAAACGCGCAGTCCACACAGTTCGTCATGCCTTCGCTCTTTAGTTTGACCTATCCATTGGATTTCGGCGGCTACAACAACGGAATCCTTGATCGTCCTAAGTCGTATGTCGAGGTTATGCGAGAGCATGGCTACCGCACCATACAATTCTCGACTTGCAACCAGATTGGTGTTTCCAACGGTTACCAGCGCGGCTTCGACGTCGTTGGAATGACCAGCGACTATCGAACGTTGCTCGAGCAGCGAATCTCGCGCGGCATTTCCTACTATCTTGGTCTCTGGCAAGAGGGGGAGATGACTGACGCCAAGATCGTTTCGTTTTTACAGCGCGACTTTGGCCTGCTTCTCGATTCAATGGTCGATGCCCTGCAAAAGCATGACAGGTCGATTTGGCCTCCGAAATTGCGGCGGATCAATCAATGGATCGGGGATCGCTGTAAGACGGAACGGCATTTGCTTAATACCGAGCCCATGATCGTCGCGCAAAAGCTGAAACGGGTCGCTGCGGGCCTCTATTGGCGCTATCTCGGCGAGCGAACAGTGCCGCAGTGGCGGCTGCTTCCGATACGCCTCATCGCCGGCATAGGGTGGCGCAGCAGATCGTGGATCTCACAGCAGATGCTGTTCCCCTTTTTGCGCTTGGCTCACTACCAATCGATCTTTGGAGACGTGGTGCAGCCGATTGCGCAGGCCCTGCGTAACATGTCGCACCAGCCCTGGATGATGCACATGCATGCCATGGATACTCACGACTGCCGGGCCATAAACCGTCCTTTGCATGTATTGGGCCGATTGCGTTTTCTGCCGCGCTGGCTGCGTGCGCGGCGCATGGGTTTGACCAAACGCCGCTTTCTCTATGATTCGGCGTTGATGTATGTCGACATGCATTTTGGTAAATTGGTCGATGCTCTCCGCGATAGCGGAATGCTCGAGCATACGGTGATTTTGATTACCGGCGACCATGGTTTGCAATATGCGGAAAGCCCGCGAAAAAAAACGCCTCTGGGCGAGCGGATGCATTATGAGGATATCGAGGTTCCTCTTATCCTGTTCGGCGCCGACGTCCCACCTTCCGAATCCAAGGGCTTTCTCGATAGCCGTACAGTCACGGCGTCCTTCCTGCGAGCGGTTGGAGTAGAGCCGCATCCGTCATTTGTTCGGGCCACGGCCTTTAACGATGGTCTTGACGTTGTCATTTCCGAAAGTTGCGGGCATGGCGCGGCCGACCTTACTCGCCGCGACATCTATTTTGGCGTCACGGCGAAGGCCCATCGGATGTTCGGCATGTTGACGGGGCGAGAATTTCAGGTAGGCAAGCTATACGAGCTGGCGGCCGATCCAAAGGAACTGACGAATGTCGCAGCCAAACCGGAAAATAAAGCGGTGATCGCATCGCTGGTCCGGCGGCTATTCGAGGAACGGCGCGAACTGTTTCAGCTTCGGGGCATCAATGAACCGCCCCTATCGCCGCAGATCGTGTGAGTAAAAGTAACGCCAACTACACGGAAATCGCAACGATTGCCGTGAAATCGCTCCAACCCAAGCTTACATCACATGAATAATTCCCTTGAAGGAATGAACGTTCTGCTGACCGGCGGCACCGGTTCGTTTGGCCGTGCTTTTGTATCCTATATGCTGCAACGGCATCGGCCGCGTCGGCTTGTCATCTACAGCCGAGACGAACTGAAGCAATACGAAATGGCGCAAGAGTTTTCGCCGGAGAAGCATCCATCGCTACGCTATTTCATCGGCGATGTGCGTGATGCCGAGCGCTTGGCGCGTGCCATGCATGGCGTCGAGGTCGTGATCCACGCCGCCGCTCTCAAGCATGTGCCGGTCGCGGAATACAATCCGATTGAGGCGATCAAGACCAATGTCATCGGCGCTGAAAATGTCATCAACGTCGCCATCGATTGCGGTGCGCAGCGGGTGCTGGCCTTATCGACGGACAAGGCGGCCAACCCCATCAATCTTTACGGCGCGACCAAGCTGTGCGCCGACAAGCTGTTTGTCGCGGCCAACAATCTTAGCGGCAGTCAATCGACGAAGTTTTCGATTGTCCGCTACGGCAACGTGTTTGATAGCCGCGGCAGTGTCGTGCCGCATTTCCGTGCCTTGGTCGCGGGCGGAGCAAAGGAAATTCCCATTACCGATCCTCGTATGACGCGCTTCTGGATCACGTTGCAGCAAGGGGTCGAGTTCGTTCTGTCGTGCGTGGACTCTATGCAAGGCGGCGAAATCTTCGTCCCGAAAATCCCGAGCATGAAGGTGATTGATCTTGCGAATGTCCTAGCGCCCGGCGTGCCGCATAAAATCATCGGCATCCGCCCCGGCGAGAAATTGCATGAAATGCTGATTTCGCGGGACGACGCGCGGAATACGCTGGAGTTTAAGGATCGCTACCTAGTCCGCCCAACGACCATCCGCAAGCTTGTCAATCCGAAATATGTCATCGCGGGGGAGGAAGGGCGATCGGTGGGCGAAGAATTTGAATATGTTTCCGACCGCAATGACCTATGGCTCAATCCCGACGGCATCCGTCGTCTCTTAGCCGCGACCCCCAAGGAACTCGCTTGATCCGTTTCGGAAAGAGCGCGCAGGATGTGTTGGGATTCAAGAAAGACTTCTTTGATTCCAACGATAAGCTTCGCGCCGATCTGCTTCGCATCAACCAACTTTACGCAGCGCAGCCTCGACGGAGCCGCTGCAAGCTCTGTGACAAAACTCTTCCGGATAAGGTGAAATTTGAGAAGCATGGCGTCGGATATTTATTTTGTGCGCGCTGTGGTCATCTCAACGGGGCACACGAAGATACACCGGAATTCTGCGCTGCCATCTATTCGGACGACGACGGCCGCGGCTACGCGAAGACCTATCACTCTGGCGATCGGGACGCTTATTTCAAGCGGGTCGAACAAATTTACGTACCGAAGGCCAAATTTCTAATCGATGCGCTGCGCGAGGATGGAGCAGATCCGGAAAAAGCACGCTATGCCGATCTTGGGGCGGGATCGGGGTATTTCGTCGCCGCGCTAAAAGCCTCCGGTTTACAGCATGTTACTGGGTATGAGGTCTCGGCCGCTCAGGTTGATCTCGCGGCTCATATGCTGGCTGGGCGCTTCGTAGAGCAGCACGAGCTCGATGCCCTTGAGGGGCTTGTGCAGGGGCTTCAAAGCGATGTCGTGTCGATGATCGGCGTTCTTGAGCACGTCCGGCATCCGCGCAATATCCTGATGAAACTCAAGGCTAATCTGAATGTGAAGTATCTCTATATTTCGGTGCCGCTGTTCAGCATCTCCCCCTTCCTGGAAATGGCGTTTCCCGAGGTGATGCCGCGCCATTTGGTCGCTGCTCACACGCATCTTTTCACTGACTCGTCACTAGGATGGATGGCTGAAGAATACGGTATGACCCGCATTGCCGAATGGTGGTTTGGCGCGGATATCATGGATCTATTCCGAAGCGTCGCGGTCACGTTAGACAAATCGCCAACCGCGCGTGAGATGAATGGCCTTTGGCACGATACGTTCGCGCCGCTGCTCGATGAGCTTCAGCTCGTCATCGACAAACGCAAGCAGTCTTCCGAAGTTCACGCGCTGTTTCGATTTGAGCGATGAGCACCGTGCTTGTTACCGGAGCGACAGGCTTTCTCGGCCCCTATCTCGTGGAGGCATTCAAGGTGCTTGGGCGTGTGATCGGCACCGCCCGTGGCTCCGCGGACCGCAGCTGCGATCTGACGGACCCCGACGCGGTCCGAGCCTTGCTGGACGACGTAGCGCCTGACATCGTCATTCATGCCGCGGCGCTGACCGACGTCGATCTTTGCGAGAGAGAGCCGGCACTCGCGGAGAAAATAAACCGTGACGCAACAGTGAATATCGTCAAATGTTTACCGCCTGGGACTGCGCTTCTCTATATTTCCACTGACCAGGTCTATCCGAGTTCTGGCGGGCCGCATGTGGAGGGACGGGAAGGGCCCGTCAATATCTATGGATCCAGCAAGCTCGCCGGAGAAGAGGCCGCCAGGCGCTACCCGCGCACTTTGATTCTGAGAACTAACCTGTTTGGTATCTCCCGCGGTGCCAAAGCGACAAGCCTTGTCGACTTCTTGATCGGAAAATTCCGGACGCAAGAGCCCGTGACGCTGTTCTCCGATGTTCTGTTCTCGCCGTTGCATATCCAAACCGTTGCGGCGCTTTGCGTTGAGGGAATCCGGAGGAAAATGACGGGGACATTCAATCTCGGCAGTCATGGCGGTATGTCAAAATGCGACTTTGCGCTGGCGGTCGCACATCATCTGGGATTGCCGACGGAGGGCGCGCGGCCCACTCAATCGACGTCGCTGCCGGCGCGTGCGCCACGGCCTCTCGATATGCGCATGGACGTATTACGCATCGAGAAAGCGCTCGGCCGGCATATGCCTACCCTAGCGGACGAGATCAGAAAACTATGACCAAGGCATTCAAGATCGGCCGCCATACCGTTGGGCTCGATCATCCGACTTACTTCATTGCTGACGTCGCCGCCAACCATGACGGCGATCTTGGGCGTGCGAAGGAGTTGATTCATCTTTGCGCGGAAGCGGGCGCCAATGCCGCTAAATTTCAAAATTTTCGCGCAGAGACGATCGTATCGGACTATGGCTTCAAGAATCTGGGCGGCCAGCAATCGCATCAAGCGTCTTGGAAAAAGAGCGTATTCGAAGTCTACAAAGATGCGTCATTGCCGTTCGAATGGACCGAAGAGCTCAAGCTTGCGTGCGGCGAAGCCGGTATCGATTATTTCACCGCACCTTATGACCTGGATCTGGTCGGCGATCTTTCGCCCCATGTGTGCGCCTGGAAGGTCGGGTCCGGCGACATAACCTGGCATGAAAATATCGAGCGCATGGCGCGTGACGGCAAGCCGCTGCTGATTGCGACGGGTGCCGCGAATCTGCCCGAGGTGCGGTTGGCCATGGAGATAGCGCAGCGGTACACGCGCGATATCGTTCTCATGCAATGCAATACTAACTACACCGCCGCGCTGGAGAACTTCCGCTTTATCGCACTAAACGTTCTCAAGGCTTATAGCGCTGAGTTTCCCGATGTTGTGCTCGGCTTGTCCGATCACACGCCGGGACACGCCACGGTACTGGGCGCGGTCACGCTCGGCGCGAGAGTGATCGAAAAGCATTTTACCGACGACATGGCGCGCACTGGCCCGGATCATGCCTTCTCGATGTCGCCCGCCGCCTGGCGCGACATGGTCGACCGGACGCGGGAACTCGAATTAGCGCTGGGCCCATCCGAAAAGCGGGTGATGGAAAATGAAGCGCAAACGGTCGTGCTGCAGCGCCGAGCAGTGCGCACAAAGCGTGATATCAAGGCGGGAGTGCGGATTTCGGCTGACGATTTGATCGTGCTGCGTCCGTGCCCCGCGGATGCTCTGCCTCCCTATCGAATGAACGAAGTGGTCGGCCGCAGCGCACGCCGCGATATTCCGGCCGGCGATTGCGTGCGTCTGACGGACGTCCAGTGAGCGTCGCCATTGTGATCCCTGCATTTAATGAAGCTGCGACCGTTGCCGACATTGTGCGATCGGTAAAGCCATTTGGGCTTCCCGTTGTCGTCGATGACGGCTCGGTCGACCAGACCGCCACCGTGGCGCGGGCCGCAGGTGCCGAAGTGGTTCGCCATGAAATCAACCGGGGCTACGACGCGGCTTTAAGCTCCGGCTTCGAAGCCGCCGCCGCGCGGGGGGCGACGGTGATCGTAACTTTCGACGCCGATGGCCAGCACGACGCAGGCGTACTCGAACGCTTTATCACGCCGCTATTGGCGCACACCGCCGACCTGGCGCTGGGCATCCGGCCGCACTCGGCTCGCTTTGCGGAAATGTTGTTTAGCACCTATACGCGATGGCGGTTCGGCGTGCCGGATATTTTGTGCGGGATAAAAGGCTATCGGATCGAGCTCTATCGCCGTCTCGGTTATTTCGACCGGAACCAAATGATCGGGACCGAACTCGCGCTGGCCAGCCTGCGGAATGGCGCACGGATCATGCTCATTCCCGTTCCGATCCATCCGCGCAAGGGCGCGCCGCGATTTGCCCGCACCCTTGCCGCAAATTGGCTGATTTTCCGCGCATTCCTGCTCGCGCTCCGGGCAGACATCACCGGTATGGGACAAAATTCGAAACGAAATGGCTGAACGCGTCGCCGTCATCGCGCAGGCTCGTATGGGATCGAGCCGCCTGCCAGGCAAGGTTTTGAAGACTGTCGGGGATCGGACGGTTGTGGCGCACGTTCTGTCGCGCGCACAAGCGATCGCGGGTGTCGATGTCGTGTGCTGCGCAACCACGACCGATCCTTCCGATGATATTCTGGCAGAGGAGGCAGCGCGGACCGGCAGCAAGGTTTATCGCGGCTCGCCTGACGATGTGCTGGACCGTTATGTCCAGGCCGCTGCAATGCTCGACGCGACAATCATCATGCGTATCACCTGCGATTGCCCATTGCTGGATCCTTTTGTCTGCGCCGATCTGATCCGCCTGCGTCAAGCCAAGCAGGCGGACTACGCGGCCACGAACCTCACGGCAACCTGGCCGCATGGATTGGATTGCGAGATTTTCACGGCGGCAGCACTGCGTGAGGCCCACGTGAAAGCACATACGCCTTATGAGAAGGAACATGTGACTCCGTGGATGCGAAACAATCCGCAGCTTCTGAAAATAAGCTTGGATGGGCCAGGTGGCGATGCCGCGTCCATGCGCTGGACGTTGGATTATCCGGAGGATTTCGCATTTCTTCAGGCGCTGGCCGGCAAATGTAATCTCCGCGAGATAATGCGATGGCAGGATATTGCCGCGGTTATCAAAAAGAATCCGGAACTCCTTGCCATCAATCAGATTCGGACCCGGGGCGGCAGACCCGGATCTCATTCACAGTCTGCCGCACCATCCGTATGATCACGTCCCCCTCGAGTCGAATGCAATGAAACTTCGTGAATGGTCCCTTCAAGCGATCCTTTTGATCGCCTCGTTGCTCATCTCGCTCGGCGTTGCTGAGGCCGTGCTGCGGATCAAGAACAACTCCGGCCAAAACTACAATATCGAGATGTGGCGTTACTCGAAGGAGCTTAAGCAGCGAAGCGACATTGAGGAGCTTGGTCATGAGCATCTAGCCAACAGCCGCGCGCTGCTGGAAAACGTCGAGATTCGCACAAACGAGCTTGGCATGCGCGGTGGGCCGATCACTCCACTCAAGCCTGGCTCGCGGCGGATTCTTTTTCTCGGCGGCTCGATCACGTTGGGATGGGGCGTCGAGGAAAAGGATACGGTTACGGATCGGCTGCAGGAGATGTTCCGCCGGGATGGAAAGGACGTTGAGGTCCTCAATGCCGGCATTGGCAACTATAACGCGGTTCGCTACGTGAATCTGTTTCTGCGCCGCCTGACGCAGGTACAGCCGACCGATATCGTGGTTCACTATTTCCTCCGCGATGCGGAGGTGCTGCCGCCTGGAGGGGGCAATATCCTGCTCAGAAACAGCGAGCTTGCCGTCACTTTGTGGGAGGCGATGCACCGGCAATTTGATCCGACGGGGGAGGCCAATCTCGAGGCGCATTACCGGAATGTCTACCGCACGGATGCCGAAGGATACCGCGAAATGCTGACGAGCCTCGATCAGCTCAAGGCCTACGCAGACGCACATGGAATTCGCGTCTATTTCGCGATGCAGCCCGACGTGCATAATCTGACAAACTATCCGTTCCTTTTTATCCATCGGCAGATGGAGCAGGTCGCGCGCGAGCAAGGTTTCCGCTACATCGATCTGCTGCCCATCTTTACGGGACAAACACCTGAGAAAATATGGGCCATGCCTGGCGATCCACATCCGAACGCCTTTGGGCATGAGTTGATGGCTAAGGCCATTTATCCGGTTTTGAAGTGATATAGCGGTTCCGAATGCTTTTCAGCTCACCTGTTTTTTTCCTTTTCTTTTCCCTCTATTTCGCCCTGCACGCGGCCATTCCGCCGCGGCAGCGAATCTATTTGATCATCGTCGGGGGATTGATCTTTTACAGTTACTGGTACCCGGGATATTTTTGGATTCCGCCGCTTTATCTCGCGACGGCTTTTCCGGGCGCACTGTGGATCGATCGGGCGGAAACGGCGCATTCACGCAAATGGCGGCTTGCCGTGGTGGTGGTCGCGCTTCTGCTGCCGCTTGCTGTGTTCAAGTATACGAACTTTATATATCGGGATGTTCTCGGATTGGTGTTGCCGACACACAGCCGGGTCATCAATCTGCCGCTGCCGCTTGGCGTATCATTCATTACGTTTACGCTGATCGCCTATGTCGTCGATGTCTACCGCGGCGTGTTTCCGGTCGAGCGGCGTCCGGCTTACCTTGCCGGCCACCTGATTTTCTTCCCGCATCTGATTGCGGGCCCGATCCTTCGTCCGCACGAACTCATCCCGCAGCTTGAGCGGCCCAGACCGTGGCGGTCGGCAAGCTTCCTGGCCGGTATTTCAATTTTCACGGTTGGTTTGGTGAAGAAGCTGGTATTCGCCGATCCCCTTGCGGCGGCCATTGATCCGATCTTTTCCAATCCGGCCAAGATCGGATGGCTGGACGCCGTGGTGGCGGTCTACGGCTTCTCGGTTCAGATCTATTGCGATTTCAGCGGCTATACCGACATGGCGATCGGCCTCGCCATCCTGCTAGGCATCAAGCTGCCCAATAACTTCGCCCGGCCGTATTCCGCGGCCTCGATCGTAGAGTTCTGGAGGCGATGGCACATCACGCTGTCGCATTGGCTGCGTGATTATCTCTATATCCCGCTGGGCGGGAACCGCCGCGGTCTGCCGCGTCAGATTTTCGCGATCCTGACAACGATGGCTCTCGGCGGTCTATGGCATGGGGCCAATTGGACATTCGTTCTCTGGGGCGTGCTGCATGGTGTGGGAGTGGCTGTCAATCACCTGTTCCGGCTGTTCTTGCCGCGTTTGCGGCTTCCTTATGTGCTCGGACTTTTGCTCACGTTCCATTTCGTTACGCTGGCCTGGATTCCATTCCGTTCGCCAAACATCGGTGCCGCCGGCACGATTTTTCAGACGCTTTTCACGCCTGTCTCCAGTGTCTCGCTGGGAGGGGCCGCACGTTATGCCTTCCCGATATTCTTGATCGCTATAGCATTGATTTTGCATGCATTTGACGACCACCGCCGCGTCCGCATGGCGGTCTGCAGACTTCCGCTTGTCGTGACCGGAGCCATACTTGCCGCGCTGTGGACTCTTGCCATCACCGTCAGTGCCGGAAGTTCCGCTGCGTTCATCTATTTCGATTTCTAAGCTCGGCGACAACGCGAGACAATAATCATGAGCACTTCGCCTCCTGGGCTCGGAAACAATCGCTTCGAGCTTCTTTATCAACGATGGCTCAACAGGCCGCGCAAGCCAGGCCGATGGCGGCGGCGCATTGTCGCGGTTTTCGCAGGTCTTATAGTCGTTGAATGTTTATCGCTGGCAGCGGTATTCGGCTGGTATTGGCTTCGTGGGGTGCAATCGTATCGCTATCTCGATGAGTTTTTCGTAACGCGTTATCTGGTGTCGCCCTTTGTCTTCAAAAATCCGATTAAGGAATACACCAAGGCGCGCTATCTCGGTCCCAACTCGAATACGTGCGTCGCCACGCAATGGACGCTTCCCGATACGCTACTTGGATGGCGGCCCGCGCCTAGCGTGGGCATGCTGAAGCAGCCCTATAAGGTCGATAACGTCACCGGCTGGCGTTTTACCAATGCCCAAGGTTTTCTGTCGTCCGGGGACTACGACTATTACTACGCCCGTCCAAAGCCGCCCGGAACCTTCCGGGTAATCGTGACAGGCGCCTCATCAGTTGAAGGCGATGGCGCGGAAAGTCCGAAGCAGAATCTCGTCTCGCAGTTCCGCGAGCAGCTGGATAAAGAGCTCGCCGGAAAACTTCCTCCTGGCTATGAGCGGGTGGAAGTGATCAACGCGGGCGTGGGTGGCTATCAATCATCGCAGGAATATCTCTACCTGATCTCCGAGCTCGTGACATATCAGCCGGATCTTGTTGTTTCCTACGGCGGGGCCGTCGACATTATTCGTGCATGGAATGATTACGATCGCGAAGGGCGTGTCATGGGCCCCATTCGCACATTCCGGCACGATAGCGATACGCGCTACCTGCGCGGCAGCTTCACCATCCTTTCACCCGTGACCATGTTCACGTCAAACGTTGGCAGAGCCGTGGGCTGCTTTGTCGACGAGCTGGCGATGACATATTTCATCGGGCGGGTTTACGAAAAGGCCGAAGATGTTCTGCGCGGGGCATTGGGCACACGGAAGAAAGCGCTGGAGGCGAGGACGCAAGCCCCGGATTATTCCATTCCAGTCAACGCTGCGGTTGGGAGTTACGGCAACAGCGTCAAGCTGATGATGAAGGCTGCGGAGATTTATAACTTCCGGATAGCGTTTCTCCTCCAGCCGGCGATGTCCACGGACAACAAGCCGCTCGCGGCGGTCGAGAAGGAAGTATTCAATTCGCTGAGCGCCTCGGAGATCAAGCTCCGTGCCTTATATTGGGATGGCGCGCGACGGATGTTGGCGGACCGTGGTGCACAGGCTAAGGGCGATAGCCGTTTCTGCTTTGCCGATGTCAGCCGGCCCTTCGAGGGCGTTCAGGAGCGTGTGTGGGATGACACGCGCCACTTGCTTGGGTCCGGCAATAAGATTGTCGCCAAGCACATGGTCGATGAACTGAAGACCTGCAAGCAGCTGCCTGTGCAATGAACCAACGCGCGGCCAATCCAGCTGCGGGCGTAATGACCGCCGTCCCCTTCGACCTGAAATCTGCGATGGATGGCACCGCTTGGCGCGCCGATTTGAGGTGGCCGGTTGCCTATCCCTCTCTCCGGGAAAAGCAGCTTTCCACTCTCTCGTCGATTCTCAATCTCATTGCTGAAATATCGGACCCGGAGGTGCGCAGGCTTGCACTGCTGGTCCAGGGAGCGCTCGGTTCGCTCGTCCGGACAATCGGCGAACTTGCGCTGCTGGCGGAAGCCGGAGCGGGAGAAAACGTGAGGTTTGTGGGCGCCACTCCTGAATTTGAATATCTTTGCGGAAACATTCCGCCGGCAGAGTTAAAACCAGCGGTACCTGCGCGCAAGAAAGATCAGAACATCAATCTCGCTTGGGCACGTCAGCTCGCTCGTGCCGCGAGCTGGACGAAGTCTCCTCTGCGCATCGCGAGAGCAATGATCGCGCCTGATCACGTCGCGGTGTCTCACAATGCATTGATGCGCGACGTGGCATCAAGATCGGCGGAGGCTGTTGGCTTCCGGCATGCCGAGCACATCCTTCTCGATGGCCGGCGGCTTGCGTTGCCGCAAGACAACAAAGACTTGGTGCGTGATGTCGTCGAACGCTACGAGCCATTGCTCGGGCATACCTATGATGTCGCCCCGGCCACGCTGGAACGGATGGTTGCGATCTATCGGAAGAGTGCGCCGATCATCGTCGAGCGGGCGGCACGCGATCTCGATGGCTTGTCGAGATTGTCGAATCTGCCACGCTCGCTGTGGGCCGGCTCGGCGGGCCCGTATGCAGTTCGGGCGATAGCGATCGAAGTAAGACGTCGCGGCGGCACCACAACAGGTTTCGATCACGGCGGCTCACTCAGCATGATCGATGATCCCGCTCAAGTCGTGTTGCGGGAGCTTTCGGTCAACGACCGTTACATTCTTCCGACGGTCGGCTGCGTCGAGGCTATTACCCGGTCCGGTGCTTTGGCGGCCAATCGGCCATTCGGCGAGACAAGACTCGTGGCGGCGGACGGGGATCCGACCTTCCGCGTTCCCACCCGCAGTGCCGGTAATGGCGCTCGTCGTAAGCCCCGCATCTACTATATGGCTTCGATCTTTCGCGGCCTTCGGCAGCACGTTCCTACTTACCTGCCCGATCCGGTATATCTGGACTGGCAACTCAGGCTGATTGAGTCTGTACGCGGGCTGAAGGTCGAACTCATCAGTAAACCTCATCCAGAAGGTCTTCTAAAGGGGGCCCGGCATCCGCTTGAAGATGCTGGTCCTGTCGAATACCGGCGCTTTGAAGAGATCAGGGATGACGCCGATGGCTTTCTCTATGACCTGCCTCAATCGACGACATTTTGGGAAGCGGTTTGCACTGACCGTCCTATCACGCTGATCGATTTCGGCGTCACGCGCTTCAATGCCACGGTGGAACCGCTGATCCAGAGACGCTGCCGGGTTGTTAAAGTGCGCTGGGATGTCCGTAACCTGCCAATGATCGATGCAGATGAACTTGCCGATGCGCTTCTGTGCAAACAGCTGGCCGATCCTTCCGAATTCCGAAAGCTGCTGACCGCCGGTGCCTGATATCACCTATCGTCTATCCATCGATGCCGGACTCGAGTCGTTCCGTCCGGAGCTTGAACACGTCTGCGGCTTCCTCGACGCCTGCTACCATGTCCGGCGCGTGGATGGGGCCGAGCGCGTGCTGCACTATGGTCCTGGCGGGCCGGCGGGAGCGGTCGAAATACCTGCGGTCCTGTTTCCGGCTGGAGTAAGAATTGACGGCAAGGGGATTCATCCTAATCGCGACGTCCTGAAGTCAATGATGCGTTCTGGCGGAGGACTTCTGCCGCCGGATCGTACGGGCCAAGCTGGTTCTCCGCTTTCGTACGATGCGTTCGGCCTGATCTTTTTCATGCTGTCCCGCGTCGAGGAGAGGGACTACCCCCAGCGCGACCGGTATCAGCGATTCCCCGTGACAGCGGCACTGATTCCTCCTCGGGCCTCAAGGCTTTATCCACTTGCAGACCGCGCCGCCCGCGACATTGCTGTTGCGCTGACTGGCAATCCAGAACCGGCGCCACGCACGCGCTACGAAGTGATGTTCACGCATGATGTCGATGCGCTGCGTGGCTACCATCGGCCGCTCGAACCCATACGATATGCGGCCGGCGACATGCTCAAGCGCGGCCGGCCGCTCGCCGCCCTGCGTCGCCTCCACGAAGCCTATTTTGCCGGCGAGCCTTGGTCGTCCGTGCGGCGCCTCATGGATCTTTCGGAACGCCACGGC
>ORMF012093063.1_pt1 | contig 22449 bp, 26 predicted proteins | sample 1779871 | NCBI WGS metagenome assembly ORMF01 (sample SAMEA104232316, study PRJEB22302) | groundwater metagenome | biome: forest; feature: aquifer; material: groundwater | place: USA | collected 2011-08-07 | depth 5.4 m | reverse complement strand
TTCGCAATCCTTATTGATGGCATAGATTTGCGGGAGCATGTTTGCAACCTGCTCCCCAATAATTCATGTTTGCTTTATACGAACTATTCGGGTTCAGGTTGCAAACCTGAACCCGCAGGAGGACTTTATATTCAAATCTTTTTCAACAAACTATTCAACCCCTTGCTTATCCTGTTCTCTATTTCTTAAATTTCTGGTTCAATTTTCAAAATTAAACCAGCAGAGGCATTTTTTTATTGTAATGGTGGGCGCAGCCCACCCTACTTGCTCTTTGCCGGAATTAACGTCAAGTCATTCTTTTTCCGATCCTCCAAATTCTCACCAAATGTACTTTTATTTCTTTCTATATAAGTTTTCAATTTTTCCACAAGATATGCAGGTGATGGAGCATCGATACCGATTTTAGAAAATATTTTGTTTACTATGGGTGGATTAGAATAAATCCAGTTGACCTCCACTATTAATTCATTGTTTTTCTCACAATAGACTATATTATCCGTTGGTAGATAATCTTTAAGTTTAGGATCAATAAGTAACAATGGTCCACTTCTTCCGCTTGTCTTTTTAGCTTGAATCTTGTAAGAATTAATCAAAGATTCACCCATAGTTGGCATAATGGTCATTATTCCGAAACCAGGTCTGAGAATACCATGTTCTATTTTTATGTCTTCTCCCAAAAAATAACGATAACAGCCTTTATAATCTCCGTAATTACCGTCAGATATTCCCGCTTTTGCCACTCCATTATTAAGCAAGAGAATTTGCATTAGTGCAATCGTAATTGCAAGAGGTCTTTCTAAGTTTTTCTCTGGGAATTCAGAACAAACAAGAAAACCGTCGCCAAATTGATGGATAAATAATCGCTCTCCGTGATCTGGATAAACTTTACTTCCAATCTCATATAAATGTTTCATAAGAATGGCAAGCAAAGTAATTGCTGCTGTGGGGCTATCAGCCGTAAATTTTTTCGAAAAACCTTCTATATCAATATAAATAGCCCAGCGCTTCATGGCGTTAGCGTCAATTGCCTTTGTTGGTTCAGGTTTGCAACCTGAACTAAAGATTTCTGATTCAATCATATTAGCTACCTATTTTCTAAAGCCATCTTTAATCCCTTGCACCCATTTTCATCCCCCATATCACAACCCTTCTGAAAATCAGAAATAGCCCTGCCCATATTTCCAATTTTATAATAAGCATTCCCACGATTGTTGTAGGCATAGGCATAATTCGGGTCTAAGGCAATTGCCTTATTATAATCCTCAATCGCCCTGTCATGCTGTCCTTTATCATCATAAGCAAGCCCACGAACAGTGTAGGCAGCAGCATCATTCGGATTTAAAGATATTGCCTTGTTGTAATCCTCAATCGCCCTGTCAGGTTGGCCTTTGTCAGCATAGGCATTCCCACGATTGTAATAGGCTTCGGCATAATTCGGATTGATGGTAATTGCCCTATTATAATCCTCAATCGCCCTGTCATATTGTCCTTTCTCAGCATAGGCAAACCCACGACCGACGTAGGCATAGGCATCATTTGGGTCTAAGGCTATTGCCTTATTAAAATCCTCAATTGCCCTATCGTATTGTCCTTTCCCAGCATAGGTAATTCCACGATTATTGTAGGCTTGGGTAAGATTCGGATTTATGGCAATTGCCTTATTATAATCCTCAATTGCCCTGTCATATTGTCCTTTCCCAGCATAGACAATTCCACGGTTGTTGTAGGCATTAGCATTCTTCGGGTCTAATGCAATTGCCTTATTACAATCCTCAATCGCTTTGTCATATTGACCTTGTTCATAATAGGCACCCCCACGATTGCTGTAGGCATAGGCATAATTCGGGTCTAAGGCAATTGCACTTGTATATGCCTCTATTGCTTTATCGTATTTCTTATCTAACCTATATTGGTTTCCCTTCTCATACCACTCATTTGCCTGAAATAGCCTCTCCTCGTCTGTAATCCTTGTCTCTACCTTTTTCTTTTCTGTATCACCCTTTGCCTGTGCCAACTGTTTCTTTAATCCCTCAATATCCTTCTGGCTCTTGTCATAAGCCTCTTGTATTCTCTTATAATCCTCTATGACATCTTTCTCTTTTACCCTCTTTGCCATTTCCTCCATCTTTTCAGTCTGAACCCTTGCCATTCTCTTTACCCAAAAATGGATGCCGTCGCCAACAACAGTCCTTTTCTTATCAAGTATCTCCACCTCCATTAAACCCGATGCCAGAACCTTTATCTCATCCTCAGTCAACTTTAGATTTATTACCTTTGAATAACTCTCAACATAGGTCCCTGCCTGCTCAAGGGCTGTCCTCTTTGCCTGCAATAACGCCCTGCTTTCTGCAACACCCGGCGTTTCGCCATCGCCCATGTTGTATGTGCCTTCAGAGATAATCTCTTTAACTTCTGCAAAACCCTGTGAAGGATAAAACAAAAACACGGAAACAAGGATTGTGAAAATAATTTTTTTCATAAAATTCTCCTCTCTAATTTCCTTGCACACTATAAGGCAAGTGCAAAATTTGAGCCAAAGACAAGGAAAAACTGGCTGGACAAAACGGAGCATACTGTTTTGAGTATGTGAGTATTTGGACAGCCGGTTTTGACACAGTATTTGGCCAAAGGTTGCACTTGCAATCTACTCTTCCAACGTTGACACATCCCCCGGCTCCCCCCCCAACTCCTTTGCCTTCAGCACCCTCCGCATTATCTTGCCGCTCCTTGTCTTTGGCAGCCATTCGGTAAATTCAATCTCAGATGGGATGGCAATGGGTCCAAGCTCTTTTCTCACCTGCTTTTTAATTTCGTCAAGGAGTAAATCCGACGGCTTATATCCCTGCTTTAATATCACGAATGCCTTGATAATCTCACCCTTCAATGCATCAGGCTTGCCTATGCACGCTGCCTCTGCAACTGCCTGATGGGACACAATAGCGCTTTCTATCTCTGCTGTGCCGAGTCTGTAGCCGGACACCTTTATCACATCATCAGCCCTTCCCATGAAGAAGAAATAACCGTCCTCATCCTGCCGCGCCATATCGCCTGCGAGATAGACATTATTGATTGTCTTCCAATACTGGCTGTATCTTTCCGGGTCTTTATAGATGGTCTTCATCATTGCAGGCCACGGCCTTTTGATGGTAAGAAAACCGCCTGTATTCGCTCCAAGCGACTTGCCGTCCCTGTCAACAATCTCAGGCACTACCCCTGGAAACGGCCTTGCCGCAGAACCGGGCTTAAGCGCCATACATGGAAGCGGCGTAATGAGTATCATGCCTGTCTCGGTCTGCCACCATGTATCCATTATAGGAAGCCTGTTTCCTGTAACCTTTCTATACCAGAGCCACGCCTCCGGATTTATAGGCTCTCCAACCGAGCCGAGAATTTTAAGGCTTGAAAGGTCATACTTCTGCGGCCAGTCATCGCCGTATTTCATAAGAAGCCTTACTGCCGTTGGTGTTGTATAAAATATATTGACGCCGTATTTCTCTATCAACCCCCACCATCTGCCTGGATTAGGGAAATCAGGCGCACCCTCGGGAAAAAGGATTGTCGCTCCGTTTAAAAGCGGGCCGTAAACAATATAGCTGTGTCCTGTAATCCAGCCCGGGTCTGCTGTGCAAAACATGATGTCTGCGTCCTTTAAATCAAAGACCCATTTTGTTGTTATATATGTCCCCACCATATAGCCGCCGTGGACATGCAAAACACCTTTTGGCTTGCCTGTTGTGCCTGAGGTATAAAGCGTAAATAACGGGTCTTCTGAATCCATCTGAACAGCCTCAAATTTTTGAGATGCCTTTGCCATTGCCTCATGCCAGTCAATGTCGTTTTTGCCAAGCCCTATCTTTGGCTCTGCGCGTCTCACAACAACCACATTTGATACTGATGGGCAGTCTTTAACCGCATCATCAACAATCTTTTTTAACGGTATGCACTTTGCCCTTTGATAACCGCAGTCAGCGGTTATAACAACCTTTGATTCGGCATCGTGAATCCTGCTCTGCAGCGCCGTTGCGCTGAAGCCTGAGTATACAAGGCTGTGAACAGCGCCAATCCTTGCGCATGCAAGTATGGATATAATCTGCTCAGGTATCCTCGGCAGATAAATCGTAACCCTGTCGCCTTTCCCAACACCGAGGGAGTTGAGCATATTTGCCGCCTTATTTACCTCCCTCAATAATTCATTGTATGTAATAACCCTTTCAGAACCGTCTTCTCCGACCCAGATTATCGCTGCCTTATTCCGCCTCCATGTCTTTACATGCCGGTCAAGACAGTTGTATGTAATATTGCACCTTGCGCCGACAAACCATGACGCCCCGCCTATCCATGGCTGCTCCCATTTCAAAACCTTTTTCCACGGCTCAAACCATTCAAGTTCTTTTGCTATTTCACCCCAGAAACCCTCCGGGTCTTCAAGTGCGTGTTTATAGGTCTTTTCATAGTCCTTAACCCATGCCTTTTCTATAATCTCTTTTGAAGGCTTAAATACCTCTTCAACCTTCAGCATACTCTCAACATGTTCGTCTGCCATAAGAACCTCCTATATTTATTTCCCCCCTCACCCCCAACCCTCTCCTGCTTGATTTGATTTTGCTCACTGTTATATCATGCCTTGTGTTTACTTGATATATGCTTTTTGCTTTTGGTAAATGCGGATTATCAGTTGCAATAATCTCAAAAATTGGTTAAAAATTATTGTTATGTCCGACAAAAAAATCTTCGGCTTTCCAAAGAATGTCTTTGCAGCAGGGCTTGTGAGCCTTTTCATGGATATATCATCTGAGATGATTTATCCCATCCTCCCCATATTCCTCACAACTGTCCTCGGCGCAAGCAAGTCAACCATAGGCATTATAGAAGGTATTGCGGAATCAACAGCGAGCATATTGAAGATATTTTCAGGCTGGCTTTCGGACAGGCTTGGCAAGAGAAAACTCCTCATGACTATCGGATACGGCGTCTCTGTTCTGAGCAGGCCCATAATGGCAACTGCCGGAAACTGGACAGATGTGCTCGCAGCCAGATTTGTTGACAGGTTCGGCAAAGGCGTCCGCACCGCGCCGAGGGACGCAATAATAGCAGATTCAGTAGAAAATAATAACCTCGGCAAGGCATTCGGATTTCACAGGTCAATGGACACCCTTGGCGCGGTAATAGGCCCCGGTATCGCATTCTTTGTCCTTGCCATGTTTATGAATAATTTCAGGCTGGTGTTTTGGCTTTCTTTAATACCGGGCATAATCTCTGTTTGTCTGATAATCTTTTTTATAACTGAGAAAAGACATGCGAGAGAAGGAGCAAAACTTCCAAAACTTACATTCAAAGACTTTAACGGCGATTTCAGGCGCTACATCCTTGTAATAACCGTCTTCTCCATCGGCAATTCAAGCGATGCGTTTTTGATACTCAGGGCAGGGAGCCTGGGCATTCCAAAGGAATTTATCCCTGTAGTCTATCTTATTTTCAACCTGATATATTCCATGTCTTCAATGCCGATGGGAATTCTGGCGGATAAAATAGGGACAAGAAAGATGGTGGCCTTCAGTTTTATATTCTATTCAGGCATATATGCGGGGCTCGCCTTTGCTACAGGCAAACTGCATATAATAGCCCTGTTCATTTTATATGGCCTGTTCAAAGGAATGAGCGAGGGCACGCAGAGGGCGTATCTGGCGAGCATTGCGCCGCCTGAAAGAAAGGCGACTGCATTCGGCATTTATCACATGGCAGTCGGCGTCGCCCTTCTACCTGCAAGCATTGTTGCAGGGGCTTTATGGGATAAGATTGGGCCTGAGGCAACATTCCTTTACGGGACAGTAACAGCCCTGATGGCTTTTGTTTTGTTTGGTATGAGCAGAGGAAAATAGTTTTTGTGAAATAATGGGGACACCTCCCAATTTCTTTAAGTCGTGTAGGTTGGGTTAAGCTTTGCGAAACCCAACAAACCATTGCAATAAATCGTTGGGTTGAAAAACGTCAACCCAACCTACGCGACTACTCCAGATACTCTTAAATATCCTTTCTTCTTAATCAATCCTTATTTTAGATTAACAATTGAGTGACAATTGTGTATATAATATTGCACACGATTGGAGGATAAAACTATGAAATTCGTAAGCGTCCGCGATTTACGAGGCAAGTCGGCCCAGCTCTGGAAGGCCCTTTCTGATGAAAGGGAAATGATTATTACCAGCAACGGGCGGCCCATAGCCATTCTTGCGGCTATAAGCGAATCAAACCTTGAAGAATCGCTTGCAGCATTCCGGCAGACGCGTGCAGTTGAAGCGGTAGCAAGTCTTCAGCGCCACTCCGTGGAGCAGGGGACTGGCAGAATTACTATGGATGAAATTGACGCCGAAATCAAAATAGTCCGTAAAAAGCGGGGTAAATGAAAATTGTTGTTGATACCAATGTTCTTGTTGCCGGTCTTCTGTCACCATTTGGTCAATGCACTGAAATTGTGCGAATGATTTCATCTGGTAAACTGACCTTGTTACAGGAAATAAATCCCATTTTCCTGTCAAACTGTGTAAGGGGATTAAGGTTCTTTCTACACCCCTCCCCTCGCATTCTCCAGCATTTCCCTTGCATGCTCCCTTGTTCTGTCTGTTATCTTTACGCCGCCGAGCATGCGGGAGATTTCAGAAATCCTTTCATCGGCCTTAAGCTCTTTGATTCCCGCAACTGTCCTCCCTCCACGCACCTCTTTTGTAACAGAATAATGCGCGTCGGCATACGCGGCAATCTGCGGCAGATGTGTAATGCAAAGCACCTGATGGTTTTTTGAAACCTCTTTTAATTTTTTTCCCACAACCTCTGCTGTGCCGCCGCCTATGCCGGCGTCCACCTCGTCAAATATCAGGACAGGTATTTTCCCGGTTGCCGCGATCCTTTTTATTGCAAGCATAATCCTTGAAAGCTCTCCGCCTGACGCGATCTTTGCAAGGGGTTTCGGCTCTTCGCCAACATTAGGGGATATAAAAAATTCAAGCCTGTCCATGCCGTTTTCGCCAAGATTAAAGTTGCCGGCCTCAAAGGCATCCTTCTTTATCCTGACCTCAAATACTGTTTTTTTCATGCCGAGGTCAGACAACTCCTGCTCCATCTTTTTCTTTAATATCCTGCCTGCGTCAATTCTTTTATCCGACAGTTTTTTCGCAAGGGCAGCCGCCTTGTCCCTTGAGACGTCTATGACCTTTTTCAGTTCCGCTATCTTCTCATCGTGATGTCCAATGCTGTCCAATTCCTTATCTATCTCTTTCTTCTTTTGAAGGATGAGTTCAATGGTCTGTCCGTACTTTTTTTTAAGTTTATTTATCGCATCAAGTCTGTTATCCGCCTCTTCAAGCCTGCCCGGCTCAAAGCTCATTTCCTGGCTGTAATCCCTCAAGAATGATGCGGCATCCTCAAGCTGGCAAACAGCGGTCTCAAGGGTTTGCAGGGTCGGCTTAAGCCTTTCATCAATCCTTGACACATCCTTTAATCTGTTCAGCACATGGCCGATCCTCTCTAACACGGAGCCGCCTGATGCGTATAAAATATCATGGCCGCTGTGGGCTGCATCAAAGAGTTTTTCAGCGTTTGCAAGTATTTCTTTTTCTTTTTTGAGTTCCGCGTCCTCTCCTGTTTTAAGTCCTGCCGCCTCTATCTCTCTTGACTGAAAACTCAAAAAATCCTGTCTTTCAACAAGCTTCTCATTATCTGCCATAAGACTATCCAGTTCTTTTTTGATTGAGACATATTCCGTATAAGCATTGATATATTCTTGTCTGAGAGGCATGAGGCCGCCAAAATTATCCAGAATATCAATATGCTCTTCCGGTCTTGTTAAAGACTGGTGGTCATGCTGGCCGTATATATCTATGATGCGGCTTCCTATCTCCTGCAAGAGTGTCAGGTTTGCCATGCTGTTGTTTATAAACGTCCTGTTCTTGCCTGAGCGGGATATGACGCGCCGTATTATAATATTTTCTTCATTTGGAAGCCCTGTTGTTTCCAACAGCCCTGCTATATCTTTAAGTGATGACACATCAAACATTGCCTCCACAACCGCCTCGTCCTTTGACGACCTTATATCATCCAGAGAGGCCCTGTCTCCGAGGATAAGTTTAACCGCATCAACTATTATTGACTTGCCTGCGCCTGTCTCGCCTGTAAGTATATTTAATCCTTTGCCAAATGTTATCTGCAGATTATCAATTATTGCAAAGTCTTTTATGTTGAGTTGTAATAACATCCACCTACTTCCCTCCCCACATCAGCCTTTCCCTCAAAATATCAAAATAGCTTTTGCCGGGGCATTTTACAAGATAGGTGCTTGCCTCAGCCCTCTTTACCTCCACAACATCCCCTGCTTTGAGAGGAAGGTCAACCTGACCGTCCATCGTCAGAAAGACATTGCCCTGGTCAGCCTTGAGCAGTATCTCAACGGTCATCCAGTCGGGTATAACAACAGACCGGTTGGTCAGTGTAAACGGACATATCGGAGCCACAATAATAGAGTGGATGGTGGGATAAAGGATTGGCCCGCCTGCTGAAAGGGAATATCCGGTTGAACCGGTCGGTGTGGCCACAATAATGCCGTCTGCCCTGTAGGTTGTAACATATTCTTTATTTATACGGGTCTCAAGGCTGATAAGCCTTGCCAACTGCCCCTTTATAACCATATCATTCAGGACAGTATATTTTGACGCCTTTCCACCATCCCTGTGTATTTCTATATTAAGCATCATCCTCTCTTCTGTCTCAAAGTCATCCCTTATAACCCTTTCCAGCACAGGATAAATCTCTTCCATTGTAATGGCTGTAAGAAAACCAAGGCCTCCAAGGTTCACCCCAAGGATCGGAATCTTTTTCTCTCCGATTAACCTCGCTGTGTATAGCATTGTCCCGTCTCCGCCCAGGACCACCATAAGTTCCACAAGCCCCGGGAGCTCCGTCCTGGAATAGCTTTTTGACCAGTTCAGTCTGCCGCCAAGTTCGGTATCCAGATAAACTTCCATGCCCCGCTCAATAAGCCACTTTATAACATCCTGGCTTACCTTGACAGCCTCCGGTTTGGTGAGCTTTGCAATAACGGCTATTCTTTTCATTTTCTCTCCTTTGCAATTGTGATTACGGAAATATAATTAAGAATTACGAATCTCTAAAGTATAATCTGCTATTTACCACAAAAGACCGCATTATTCCAAATAAATTTTATTAAAAAGATTTGACTTTAACCGCCACTTGGATTAACCTTTTTGCCGAAAGGAGATTTTTTTGAAAGGCGTTACCTACAAAAAGTCAGGCGTAAACATAGACGAGGGCGAAAGGCTTGTTAATCTTATAAAACCTATTGCCGGAAAGACCTCAAGGCAGGAGGTCATGGCAGGTATAGGCGGCTTTGCCGCGCTCTTTAAATTAAACCTGAAAAGATACAAAAACCCTGTGCTTGTCTCGTCAACAGACGGAGTTGGGACAAAACTTAAGATTGCCTTTATGATGAAGAGGCATGATACTGTCGGCATTGACCTTGTCGCAATGGGCGTAAACGACATAATCGTAAGCGGCGCAGAGCCGCTTTTCTTTCTGGATTATTTTGCAACAGGAAGGCTTGATGCAAAGACTGCTGCCGAAGTCATAAAAGGCATTGCAAAGGGGTGCATGGAGGCTGGATGCGCGCTGGTCGGCGGCGAGACCGCGGAGATGCCCGGTTTCTACAAAGACGGCGAATATGACCTTGCCGGATTTGCAGTCGGGATAGCTGATAAAGGAAAAATCATAGACGGCAGAAAAATAAAACCCGGGGATAAAATTATAGGACTTGCGTCGAGCGGCCTGCACAGCAACGGCTACTCTTTGGCAAGAAAGGTTATCTTCGGGAAATTAAAACTGAATTTAAAAAGCAGGATAAAAGGTCTTGGGAAAAGCGTAGGCGATGAACTCCTCACGCCTACAAAGATATATGTGAAGACTGTAGCTGCGTTAAAGAAAGAATTTAATATAAAGGGCATAGCCCACATCACAGGCGGCGGGCTTATTGAAAATATACCAAGGATACTGCCGGGTATCTGCAAGGCAAAAATCTTCAAAAACAGATGGCGGATTCCATCTGTATTTCAAATCATACAAAAGGCGGGCAGGATAGAAGAAACGGAGATGTTCCGCACATTCAACTGCGGCATAGGCATGGTGATAATTGTAGCCGGCAAAGATGCAGACAATGCCGTAAAGAGATTGAAGGCATTAAAAGAGACGCCATTTTTAATAGGCAATATAGAAAAAAGAAGCCCTAAAGAGGATTCTGTTGTAATCCTATGATCAATCTCGGCATACTTGTTTCAGGCAGCGGCACGAACCTTCAGGCAATAATAGACGCGGTTAGCGCAAAGAGGCTCTCTGCCGCAGTAAAGGCCGTAATAAGCAATAAACCAGACGCCAAGGCAATTGAGCGCGCCAAAAAACATCATATCCCCGCATTTATCGTTCAGGAAAACCGGTTCTCCTCCAAAGAAGATTATGATACTCACCTTGTGGAAATACTCAAGGCACACTCAGTGGACCTTGTTATTCTGGCAGGGTTTATGAGGCTTTTAACCCCAGTCTTCATCCGGGCATTCCCGATGCGGATTATGAATATCCATCCAGCGCTCCTCCCTTCATTTCCCGGACTCAATGTCCAGAAAAAGGCGCTGGAATACGGCGTGAAATTTTCAGGATGCACAGTTCATTTTGTTGATGAAGGCGTTGACACAGGCCCGATTATCATCCAGGCTGCTGTGCCTGTCTATGATAATGACACAGAGGAAACCCTTGCCAAAAGGATTCTTGAAGAAGAGCACAGAATATATCCGCAGGCAATACAACTCTTCGCCGAGGGGAAACTGGAAATAAAGGGACGGAGGGTGATTGTAAAAGACCATCCGCACACAGAAGGCGCAATGGAAAATCCCAGGGTAAAGATATTTGAATAACATGGCACAGAATAAAAAGCCTATCCTAATCAGCGCATGCCTCCTTGGAATAAACTGCCGGTATGATGGAACCAATTCCCCTCTTTTATTAGCTAAAAAACTAATCAAAAGATATGAAAAGGAATGCTTAATCCCGGTCTGCCCTGAACAGCTTGGCGGTCTTCCAACGCCAAGGACTGAGGCTGAAATCCGGGGAAAAGATGTAATAGACAAAAGCGGAAGGGGCGTAACAAGGGAGTTTAAAAAAGGGGCAAAAGAGGTTTTAAAGATTGCGAAACTCTTCGGCGCGAAAAAGGCTGTACTTAAAGAAAAAAGCCCGTCCTGCGGGGTAAAGCTCATCTATAAAAATGGGAAACTTGTAAAAGGACAGGGCATAACAACAAGGCTGCTAAAGGATAACGGTATTGAAGTTGAAGGGGCAGGTTAATCCCCTTCTTTATAATTAAAAAACAGAACTTCAACAATTATTAAAGGGATTTTTTATTGAAAAACTCAGGGTTGGCAGCAGCAACCTTCAAAAACGTCTCCACCACCTTTGGATCAAACTGCGTACCGGAGCATCTCTTAAGCTCTACAATGATAACATCCATAGTCCTTCCTTTTCTATACGGCCTGTCTGCGCCCATTGCATCTACGGTATCAGCAACGCAGAGTATCCGCGCCAACAATGGAATCGCCTCGCCTTTAAGGCCGTCAGGATAGCCTTTGCCGTCATAGAATTCATGATGGTATTTTACCCCAGGAATGATATCTTTAAGTTGTTTTATGGAGGCAAGTATCTCAGCGCCTTTTACCGGATGCTGCCTCATTATCGCAAGTTCTTCGTCTGTAAGTCTTCCGGGCTTGTCAAGTATTGACTCGTATGTGCCTATCTTTCCTATATCATGGAGCAGCCCTGACAGTTCAATATCCTTTAATATCTTTCCGTTCATCCCCATCTCCTTGGCTATCTTAACGGCATACCCTGTAACCCTTTCAGAATGGCCTGCTGTCCACTTTGATTTTGCGTCTATGGCAGAGGATAGAGATTTTACTGTCCCAAGGAAAAGATCCTCAAGGTCAGAGATAAGCCTTGCGTTTTCCAATGCCACGCCTATCTGTGAGGCAACCTTCTCAAGGGTTGAAAAGTCTTCTTTAGTAAATGCGGACGGTCTTTTTGAGGCAACGGTCAATGCACCAATAACCTCATTCTTTATTATCAAAGGCACTCTTATATGAGATAAAAATCCCTCCTTGAAAAGTCTTTCCTCAAGAGGAAGATGCCTTTTGACTCCACGCATATCTGCCATATACTGTGTTCTTCCTGTTTCTACAACCTCTGTGGTATTTGTATCTGCAAACTGCACAAATGCCCCTTTTGGAACAGCAGTTATTATCCCAAAACCTGCCGCATATATAAAACCCTTCCTTTCCTTATCTACAAGGGCAACGGTTGCCCTGTCGCATGGGATAACCCTTGCAATCATCCTGGTAACAGTCTCCAATATCTCCTGCGACTCAAGTGTAGAAAGTATGCTCCTGTCTATCTCGTGCATTACCTGTATAGTTTCCACCTTATGGGAAAGTTCCATTGACTGATTAACTATCTCTTTATAAAGCCTTGCCTGCTCAAGGGCTGTAGAGACCTGATGGGATATGCCCTGCATGAGTTTTTTATCTTTTTCAGTAAATTCTCTGGAAGCCTTATATGCGCCAATGATAATGCCGAGACGACCTGCATTTCCTGTAAGCGGAATTACCTCAATGGTCTTTACACCAGAGAGCCATGAGAAATAGTTACCCCCACCTCCGAACTGTATTACCACCGTCTCCTCCCCCTCCATTGCCTTTTTAGCAAACTCCGCCTTCTCATCCAAATGCTCTGTCATAAACAAAGAAATAAACTCATGCGGCAGGCCATACTGCTGGCTGGGTCTGAATGCCTTTGCCTCTTCATCCCACACATATGAAAGGCATACATCGCATTTCATAATCTCCTGTCCACAGTGCACGACCTGCCCCATGAGCTTATCTATATCTGTTGTATGAGCGGTCGCCTCAGCAATCATAAGAAGATGGGATGTAATCTCCATCTCCTCTTTTATCCTCTCCTCCGCCTTCTTGCGCTCTGTAATGTCCCGAATAAATACAACAAACCGCCCGGCATCAATTTTCATATAATTGACACTGACCTCAACATCAACAACCCTGCCATCCTTGCGCCTGTGATGGCTTTCAAAGCTGTCCCAGCCTTTTTCTATTATCCGCTGGATGTGCTGGGCGGTCTCCTCCGGTGTTTCTACCACCTCAACATCAGGGATTGACATTGTCAGCAGTTCGTCGCGGCTATAGCCTGTCATCTGACAGTAGGCATCATTCACATCGAGTATACGGCCGTGAGTGTCCGCCATCCAGAAACCATCCATGGCAGTCTGGATAATTATCTTATACCGTTCCGCAGTTCTCTTAGCTTCTGTAATATCCTCCATAATATGGATGGAATAAAGATATTTCCCTTCCACATCTTTTATTGGATAGAATATTACCTTAAAGATTTTGTCTGTAGAGGGTAACAATACCTCCTCCTCCTGCTGCAATTCTAATGCCTTTTGGCACATCTTTAATGGGCCTTCCATTTTAGGAAAGACCTCATAATACGGCTTGCCGATAATCTCATTGAAGGTTAGCCCGGCAGCCTTTATATATGCCTTATTTGCCCTTACAACCTTCATATTTTTATCATGTATGAAAAGAGGGTCAGATATTGCATCAAATGTCGCTTCCCATTCCTTCTTTGCCTTCTCTACATTCGCAGAAGACTTGTTTAAATCTTCAAGCATGTAAAGAAGCGACTTTCTGGATTCTTCAAAACCCAGCCCCTGCTCTCTTACCCCGGCAAGTTCGGCCTTGAGTTTTCCAATCTCGGCCTCAAGTTCAGCTATGTGGTTTTTAAGGTCTTCCATAACTTATAACTTATGAACCCTCAACTCCACCTCCAACCCATTCACCCTGTCCTTTAATTCCTTTATCCTGAGCTCCCTCTGGACTGCTGCCTTATGGATCACGGTTTGATTATAGCATGCGACAATCACTGCAAACCCCATGCTTGCAAACAGCATAATAAGAAATGCGGTAATAAGTTTTGTGCGGATTTTAAAAGGCATAAATATCTCCGATTTACTGGGGATAAACATCTGCGCTACGTTATAGCATATTAAGGAAGTATAGCCTGCTTTTTAAAAATTGCAACATAACAGTGGGGGTTATTTTCCCATTGCTTTTTTTAAAGAGATTAGATAAGATTTTAAGCAGTAATATTACCAAATTTTAAGGAGGTTTAAAATGGGTGAATGCGGAAGCTGCTCTACAGGCGCTGGGCCTTTTTCTCTGGGCAGGGAGTTGGTTGAATTTGTGTATAATGCCCACGGAGGGGGTGTAAGAAAGGCTGAAATCCCGAACAACGGGCTTAAAACAAAATGTCAGGGATGCGGGGAGAGTTTTGTGCTGCGCACATTTGTGGGCAAATGTCCGAAATGCGGCGGTATACATGCGGTATCACCTCCAAGGTGCGATGATGCGGCAAATATCCAGTTTGCTGGAAAAGACGTTACACTGCCGGATGTGTAAGAATACAGGTGTTAGGTCATCTAACCCATCGCCTAACACCTATCTTCTTATAACTGCAATCTATACCAGTAAAATTTAAAGAATTCTCCTGCCAATAGAACAGGTCCCCTGCCTCTCCACCACATCTTTTCGTCAAAATTGGGTGTTGCAACAGGATAGAGATAGAGTCTTATTTCTCCAGGAAGGATTCTGCTGAAGGTATATGACGCCCTTTTCATGTGGTAAAATGAGGTGATGAGGATTATTGACTTTATGCACTTAGTTTCTATAATCTTCTTTATCTCCACGGCATTTTCGTATGTGCTTGTAGAGCCTTTTTCCAATATAATGTTTGCCTTACCCGGGACTAAATCCTTTTGAAAAAATATGGACTCAAGGGTTGCGTCTTTAGCTGCGCCGGCAAGGATAAGATACCACGCCTTTCCGCCTGCAAAAAGCTCAAAACCTTTATCAACCCTTCCGCGTCCGCCTGTAAGCACAACTATGGCATCGGCTCTGTCGTTTTCTGCCTTATAACTGCCGGCATCTTTGGCAAAATCAATGTACAAGAATAATAGCGCCGTCAGAATGGAAACAGAGGTAAGGAATATAATATTTCCGGCTGTTATCTTCATAAACCCATAAATCCCTTGCAATCAATTATAAGGTATGCTATAAATTTATGCTCTATTATTTTACGGAGGTTATTGATATGTCAATGGTTTGTGAAATATGCGGCAAAGGCCCTGATTTCGGCAACAACGTAAGTCATGCAAATAATAAGACCAGAAGACGCAGAAACCCCAATCTTCAGACAGTAAAAGCTGTCTCAAAGGGGCAGGCGCGAAGGATCCGCGTCTGCACCAGATGCATAAGGTCAGGGGCTGTAACAAAGGCAGCATAAAGGGTAGGGTAAGGCTTTAGCCTTGCATAGAAACGCAACCCTAAAGGGTTGCCCTACGAGCTTCTGCTCGCCCTGTCAATTGCTATCGCATCAATCTCCACATCAGCGCCCTTGGGAAGATTGCTGACCTCCACTGTAGCCCTTGCCGGAAAAAGGGTTGTAAAAAACTCGCCATATGCCCGGTTCATATCACCGAACTTTTTTAAATCTCTCAGATATACTGTTGTTTTTATCACATCCTCAAGACCTGAGCCGCCGGCCTCAAGGATATTTTTTATATTTTTTATAACCCGCATGGTTTGCTCTGCGATATCCCCTTTTACAAGGTCGTTTGTATCAGGGTCAATGGGTATCTGGCCAGAGACAAATATAAACCCGTTTGCCTTTACAGCCTGAGAATAAGGCCCTATTGCCTTAGGCGACCTGTCTGTATTTACAATCTCCTTCATAGGTTTTGCAGCTCATCCACTCCCAGCACATTTATCTGGCTCATGTCCCTTTCCGGGAAAAAGGACTTGAGATGCTGAAGCACAACTTGCTTGGGGGCAAAACTTGCAAGAAACACATCAAGCCTCTTATTGGACAATTTTCTTATTGTCTCAAGAAATTCAAGCTGGTGCTCCTTTCTTTTGATATAGATCTTAACCTTGACTTCGTAAACCTCGCCATGCTGCGCTGCCCCGTCCCATACGCCGACATCAATCTTCTGCCCTTCAGCCTTTGTCCTGTTTATGCAGCTGTCCCACCCGTCTATGACAACAAAACATTCCCTTTCAACCTTGACATCAGGCCTTGAGGCATATCTTTCCTTTGTCCTATGATAGACATACGATTCAGGTATCACGCTTCTGTGCTTACCAAGCTTATCCCAACCCTCGTATGTCTGAACAAAACCGGAGTAAAGAGAAAAAAGATGTTTAAAAAATGTAATATACGCAGGATCCTGGTCGAGGCTCTTCCGTTTTATCCATGCCTTGACCTTTTCAGGAAGGTGTTTTACATCAGGGAGGTTAATGAGGTCTTCTTCTTTGTAGCAAAAGCATATTAGGGATGCATAGTTGTAAAAATCCTGTTTTCGCTTATCCAGAAGGATGGAAATAATCGCCTTTATATCAGGGTCATCCTCCATGGCCTCTATGTATCTCAAAGACCTTTCATCCACAGGAAAGTCAACATTCAATTCTTACCCCTCCCTTGAGACGGGGAATTTTGGCGCAAGAATAACAGGGCCAAAACCCATCCTGTCTGTAAGATAGGCAACGGTGGCGCTGGTATGAGGCAGACATTGATTTATAAGAAAGTTTGTATTCTCCCTGTCTCTCAGCATGGCCTTGATATGAGATGCCTTCATCTCCTCTTTGAGAAAGACAAAACCAACCACGACTATCTCTATGCCGAATGGTCCTTTGCCGGGGCTGAATGAAATCTTCTCTCTGACCGTTACAGAAAACCTGTTGTTGGATTTAAGGGGAATATCAAAGGAGTGTTTTATCTCCCGCTTCATCTCTACATTTCCTGATTTTACATTTGCGGGCAGAATGGAATTCCTGCTTGCACATATCTTTTTTAAGAGGAAATCAATGCCCTGGACCTTCTCTTTAATGTGCAAACCTAACTCCTTGTCACTACATAAGCTTTTTTGTCTTTATCTTTCCGGCGCCTTATGCCATCTGGCCGCGGCGCTGCGCAGGGGAAATAACCCTCCTTTGTTGCCCCTGAAGGGAGGTGCGCATTGAGGTTGATGCGGTGGTTGGAATATATCCTTTCGCAATAAAAAGGCGCGGCAGCAAACTCATCCCACGAAGACAGCGCATCATTAATTCCGAATTCTAAGTCCTGAATAAGACCGAGATGCCTTAAATCCTTTTCATAATAATACGGAACAGAAGAAAGCCATACAGCATACTCGTCATGATTAGAATCCTTCATATCCCGCAGCGCGGATAAAAGGTAATCGCCTGTATGCGCTATCTTTGTCAAATCCTCCAACGTTTTTATATCTATGGAATCCACAACCTTTTTTAAAAAACCGGCGCTATTTCTGAAAATGCCTGCCGCGTCTTTATTATTGGAAATGCGGGCCTTTATCCCTGCTACCAAATCCTCATCCGACAAATCTTTTGCTGTAATACCCTCTTTTATCCCGACCTTTTCTTTTACCATTGAATTGATATGTGCAAGGTATTCCAGACAAAAAACCCCTACCACGACCCTGGAGGCTATCTGCGCCATAATCTTCTCGGATTCCTTATCAATGTGCCAGAGGGTTGAGACTTTATCGTAGACAATATCAGACAGGCTGTGAACAAACCTCTCTTTTAGAAGTTGTTCAAGAGATTGGTTTAATCCAGGATTATTATTTTTTGCAGACGGCATGGGGTTGTGAAGTTTAGGAGTTAACTTGATTATGGGTAAATATTAAGATAAGAAAAGGGCATTGTCAAGCCTAAAACCATCAACCCGATGAATACCATAAAAAAATTTACCCATATCATTCCTATCCGGCCGCTTCAATTATGTTAACAACACTTTCCTCCTGGCCTATTGCCATAATATGCGCCCCGTCGCAGAAGCCCTTTAACTCTTTTATCTGTCTGGCCGCAATCTCTATGCCTTTTTCAAGCTGGTCTTTGGATTTTTCCAACTCGTCTATCAAATATTTTGGCACTGTTACGCCGGGGACATTATCATTCAGAAAATGGGCCATCTTTGCGGATTTCAGAAGCAGTATGCCCCCTAAAATCTTTACATCAATTTTTTTGGCATATTCATAAAACTTATGAAATTTCTCCATATCATATATGGCCTGGGTCTGGAAAAACCTTGCCCCGGCCTCTATCTTTTTTTCAAACTTTATCATTTCAGGCTCCCATGGGTCCGCCTCAGGCGCAACAACTGCGCCCATAAAAAACCCTGTTCCGCCTTTTAGAGGGGTATCCTTCATATTTGTTCCGTTATTAAGCTTTTTTATGACCTGAACAAGCTGAACAGAGTCTAAATCAAATACAGCCTTTGCATCCCTATGGTCCCCGAATGACACATGGTCGCCTGACAGGGCAAGGATATTTTTTATGCCAAGGGCCCATGCGCCCAGTATATCTGACTGTATCGCAATCCTGTTTCTGTCCCTGCATGTCATCTGGAATACAGGGTCTATGCCTTCTCTAAGCAAAAGCACAGAACAGGCAAGGGAAGAAAGCCTCATCACAGCCCTTTGATTGTCTGTAACATTTGCAGCAGCTATTTTATCCTTTAAAAGCCGCGCCTTTTTAAGAAAATCGGAGGTGTCAGTTCCCTTTGGCGGACATATCTCGGCCGTAATTGTGAATATTCCTGAAACAAGAGATTGTTTTAATGTTTGCATTCTATTTTTTTATTCTTGATTCAACAACTAACATTTTAGGTTTTACGCTGCCTGAATAATCTTTTGGGGAAGCTATCCTTTTTAAAACATCCAATCTTCCCTGAGCCTTTAACCTCTGATAAATCATCACCCATGCGCAATTATTTTCCATATTAACTTCACACCTGCCGTTCGCCATGCCGCCGCAAGGGCCGTTTAAAAGCCCTTTAGGACACTGGGTATGCGGGCATATACCCCCTGTCTCTCCTAAAACACACTCTCCGCAAAGGGAGCAGCCTTCAAAAAAATGACCATACCTTATAACATTTGCAAGATATAAAGAATCAAGCGCCGGGAACACCGGGTTTTCATCACCCGCTGCGTCAGCAACTGCCTTCACCCCGGCGCCGCATGCAAGCACAAGAAATGCGTCAGTATTTTTAACCGCCTCTTTATCCTCACGGAAATGTTTTTTTACAAGCATGCTGTAACATGTCTCATCGGGTATTGAAAAACCAACAATATTTTTACCTTCCTTTTTAAGCAGTAAAGCCATTGCCTTTACTTCCTTCTCTCCGCCTGTTTCACACTGTTCTGCACATGAATCGCAGCCAAAGAGATAGATATTTTTTCTATCTTTGAGGTATTCCAATATCTTTGAAAATCCTTTTTTCTTCGTAATAATCATTTTTTAACCCCTAACCCCTGCCTTTTCGCTGCCTCTACAGTATTATACATAAGCATAGCGATTGTCATTGGCCCGACCCCTCCCGGCACAGGCGTTATAAATGATGCCCTTTTAAAGGCCTCTTCATATTCCACATCGCCTGCAAGTTTACCATTATCAAGGCGGTTTATGCCGACATCTATGACAACAGCCCCTTGTTTTATCCATTCCCCTTTTATCATATGCGGTTTGCCGATTGCTGCGATCAATATATCCGCCCTCTTTATCTTTTCCTGCAGATTAATGGTCTTTGAATGGCAGATAGTAACAGTTGCATTTTTCTGGAGGAGCATAATAGCTATCGGCTTGCCGACAATATTGCTTCTGCCCACAACCACAGCATCTTTGCCTGAAACATCTATACCGCTGTCCTCCAGGAGTTTCATAATACCAAGCGGTGTACAGGGCTGAAATAAGGGTTTGCCGGCGACAAGCCTCCCTACATTAAACGGATGAAAACCATCCACATCTTTTTCAGGCGATATAGCCTCTAAAATCAGTTCTTCATCAAGGTGTTTGGGAAGCGGGAGTTGAACAAGAATGCCGTGAACCTTTGGGTCGTTATTTAATTCAGATATCTGCCATAGTAAGTCTGTCTGGCTGATGTCTTTATGAAGGGTGTACTGAAAAGAATTAATGCCCAGTTCCTCACATGCCTTTGCCTTCGCCTTGGTATAGATTAGAGAGGCGGGGTTATCTCCAACAAGTACTACAGCAAGTCCTGGCTTTGAGCCATGCCCCCTGAGGAAGCTAACCTCATTTTTTAATTTATCCCTGAATTTATAAGCAACGGCCTTTCCGTCAATAATATTTGACATAGGTTTAGTAGTATACTTAAGAAGGCAATAATTGTAAAGATTTTTGGCAGGAAATATCCGGTAGCCGCAGGCTTTAGCCTGCGTGAAGCGCTTCCGCTAAAAAAAACAAAAAAGGGGAGTTTATACTCCCCTTTTTATTTGAACCAAAGGCCTCTTTGTTTATTTAATAATATTTCCCAATCTTAACCTGAAAAGCTATGCTACTTTTTCTTTTTTGCAGCTTTCTTTTTAGGAGTTGGTTTTGCTGCTGATTTGGCCTTTGATGCCTCGATCTCTTTCTTCAGGTTGTCCTTTTCCTGAGTCAGGGATGCTATCTGAGCCTTAAGGTCATCTCCCGCCTTTGTCAGGTTTGCCACCTGATTTTTCAGATTATTATTCTCGTCCATCAGGGTCTGAACCTGCCCCTTCAGTTGTTCATTTTCCTGTTTTAGCTGCTGACCGCAGCCAGAAACAGCGATAGCAAGCATGAAGGCAAATATGCTGCTTAAAATGACTGTCTTTTTCCCCATTACCTTTTCTCCTTTCTTTTTTGGTTTTATTTTAAGGGCCTTTGGTTCGTTTGTTTCAATCCACGCTCCCGCGCGGGGAGCGACTTTTTACATCTTATGGTGCAAAACCCTTTCCACTAATTTGCCGCCCCTGATATGTTTTTCTACGATCTCCGCTATATCAGCTTCGGCCACATTATGATACCAGATCCCTTCCGGATATATAACAACAGCAGGACACAGCCCGCCTTTGGGATTGGTTTCCTTGCATACGCTAAGGCATCCGCTCTTGGAAGTTTTTATATCTGCGGCCAAACCTTCCGAGTCTAATCTGTCTCTTAAAATCTCAAGCAGCCTTTCAGAACCGGCAGCAGAACAGTTTTTACCGTGGCATACAAAGATGTGAAGTTTATACGGTTTCATCGCAAAGTGAATACAAAGAATATCCGTTTAAAATATCCATGTCAAGATATTTTGTATAATCTTTACAGAATGAAATAAATTTGCTACAATTTCCAGCCATGAGATACGGTGAAAAGGCAATAAAAAATATGAAGCTTGAGATATGGGATAATCCATCTACCGACAGGGATTATACCATTGATATTTCCTGCCCTGAATTTACATGCCTCTGCCCGCGTTCCGGCTACCCCGATTTTGCCACAATCAAGATAACATATACCCCTGATAAAAAGGTGGTTGAACTAAAAAGCCTGAAGCTCTATCTAAATAGTTTCCGCAATAAATATATCTCACATGAGGCTGTAACAAATGAAATCTTTGACGCATTAAAGAAAAGTCTTAAGCCAAGGCGTCTGGAGGTTGCGGGAGACTTTAATGTAAGGGGAAATGTGAAGACAATAATAAGAGTGGCGATGTAATCTGCAAGAAATAAGGATGTGGATTTTATGAAAAAGATTTTTCTGATTATTGCAGTAATTGTTTTAATGCCTGCCTTTGCATCAGCACTTGATTTTGAAATGAACCTGAAAGACAAGATAAACTCTTTCAATGTTGAGGCGTCTGCATCAGGCGGCCCGCACAGGGTTGCAGGCGCTTTGGCAATGGAATTCGGGATGAAACAAGACTTTATATTAAGACAAAAAACAATAACAGGACTTAGCTGGGGAGACCTTTCAGTAGCCCTCTACATATCAAACAGGACAGGCAAGAACATTAATATTATTGTAAAGGATTACAGGAAAGGGAAAGGACATGCATGGGGAAGGGTTGCAAAAGCATACGGCATCCGCACAGACGACCTTTTAAGCACAATGGGCAAGGCGCACGAGGCGTCAAAGCAGCACGGCAGGGGGCATGGGAAAACAGGGAAAGATGAAGACGGCGGATTTAAGGAGCATAAGGAACATGGCAAGGGGGGCGGAGAAAGGGGCAAAGGACACTGATTATTACGGATATTAAGCACATCGAGCATCAGGTCTCAATGACCACTGCCCTCAAGAAGGCGATTGATTTTTTGCGGCGGCCTGATATTCATGGTCTGGCTTACGGCAGGGTTGATATCGACGGACAACAGGTGTTTGCCCTTGTCCAGCGGTATGAGACGGTAATAACGGATATCCCAAGATTTGAATATCATAGAAAGTATATTGACAT
>ORMF012117844.1_pt1 | contig 22455 bp, 28 predicted proteins | sample 1779871 | NCBI WGS metagenome assembly ORMF01 (sample SAMEA104232316, study PRJEB22302) | groundwater metagenome | biome: forest; feature: aquifer; material: groundwater | place: USA | collected 2011-08-07 | depth 5.4 m | reverse complement strand
TTGGTGCATTTGATCTATGCAGTCTGGAAGCGCGGGACTCCTTACGAGGCTCGCTAATTGAATACCAAAAGCACGGCCTAACTTCATTCGGCGACTTTTGTGCTGACCGGGCTTGACTTAAATATACTTAGTTTTTTATAATAATTTGATAACAACTAAAAACCCTTTACCGTATTGGCTATAAGATTGATTATTCCCCATGCTGACAGCATGATGAACATGCCGATAATACCTCCAACCATACTGTTTCTACCTTTGGTGTGTCCATCAGCATCAGTCTTGTTCCAGATCATTTGAAAAACACCGTATGCAAATACAACAACCGCAACAGCGAACATGAGCTCAATGATAGGGTCAACAATATTGGTAATTATTGGATCGAGTACCCCACCCAAAGCTTGAGCATCAACAGCGGCATACGCCTTTTCTACAAAAGGAATCATGCTCATAAGAAACTAGTTTGGAATCTGGTTAGGATATTGAACTTGAGGATATTGGTTGACTGGAGCGTTATTATCCGTACGGAAGGTGTTAGTCAAGATACGAACTAGACCCCATATAGAGAGGATCACAAACAGACCAACAATACCCCAGAGAATGCTAGCTCTTATTGCTGTGCGCTCTTCTGGCTTATCAGACCCGACCATGATAAAACGGACCACATTGAAAATAATATAAATAACAGCAAAAGCAATAAGTATCTGGATGGCAACATTACCAATATTGGTCAATTTGTATGTGAGCGAATTGATATCAGTAATGGCTTGAGCGGAAGCGACTGCTGGCAATGAGACTGCGAGGATTGTAAGTATTTTCTTCATAATAATATTAAATAAGGTTACTAGTGTTGATAATTATAGCATAAACAATATAAACAAGGGGTGTTATGTGTGGATTATCTGCATCCAGCTTCACCACTGTTAGTTGTTATAATGGTACCACTCGAAACACCTGGTGGACAAGGTGGAGCTACATACGTAGAATTTGTTCCTCCTCCTGTTGTGAACACGCTGTTATTGGTGCCGCCACCACTTTGACTCGTCTCTCCACTATTTGGGAACAATCCTTTGAATGAAGTCCACATAGCTGGCTGATTATTTTGATTCTGAAGACCGAAGGTGTTTTGTAGAATATTCACCAAGCCCCAAAGAGACAAGATAACAAAGAAACCTATGAGACTATACATCACGTACTGTCCTGCATTTGTCCTGTCTTCATTCGGCCTTATGAAATATTGGATAATATACCAGACGAAAATTACAACGGCCAAACCAACAAGAAGAAAGAGGACTTGGTTGAAATAGCCGATAATGATACTGATAACTGTTGCCAAGGTCTTCACTTGAGCAAAAGCTATGACTGGAATGACAACAAGTATACTAGACAGGATTAAAGCGTATGAATTTTTTGACTGTTTTTTTAACATGATAATAAAATTATTAATTAATTATTGACGATTAACGGCCTTTTGAACACTTTGGATCGTGCCTTGATCAACAGTTCCACTGACAGAAAGTGTGTTGATCACTACTTGTATAATAACACGCGCGCCGATAACAACAGCAACGCCAACGACAATCCACAATAGCCAGTCTTTGAGTTTATTCATTTCTTCCATATTTCCGCGAACAAGGATAAATTTTAGACCAACGTAGACAAGCGAAAGCACCGCAAACAAAATGACTACATAACTGAAAATCTCCACAAAGTTTTGTACGAGTCCGCCGATTGACTCAACTTGGAGGGGGTTTTTGAGGGTGAAAGTTTCAGTCGGCTTGGAATTTGATGCCCCTCCTGCTGGAACTAAAGAATTAGAAGCTCCACCGACTGGGGTACTGCCTACAGGTGCTATTGGAAGCGTTGGTGAATTGACTTTATTATTTGGATTCGACACGCCACCTGGTGGTAAACCAAATGATTCAGCTTGAGCACTTACAACAATAGGAAACATTAACGCGACACATAAAAACATGGCACTTGTATTCCTTTTTAATGAAAAAATTAATTGCATATGAATTATTACTGTGGCGTTCCCAACAATGTCTTAAACCCTGGATTATTCGTCAACCAACTCAAGATCTGATAAACAATGAACCAAGCTGACAGCATTATTATAAACCCAAAGAAGACTTTTGGGAATATGGCGTGTGCCTTGTCAATATTCGCTTGTTTGCCGGTAATGTAAAGAAATCCCGCATACGAAAACATACCAATAGCTACCAGAACACCCAAGACCATCATGATGTCGATGAGGTGTTGGACTTGGAGCATTACACCGTTGAAGTCACAAGGGACGTATCTCTTTCCACCCAAACTTTTTTCAGCGGCATCTTGCAATATTTTTCCAGCAGGTGTTAATTGCCCACTTGAATCTGTTGGAAAAGTTGGACCATCACAAACTACAATTTTGAAGGCGGAATTATTAGGATTGAGTTCTGGAGTGGCGGCAAAAACTACATTAACAGAAAAAATTAAGACAAATACTAATATCAAATTTAGGATTTTATGCTTCATAATAATTACTGCACCGCTTGCCTCAATATAATATCATACTCGTCCCCTGCGTCCTGTAACGCTTGCGAGGTAGTCTTGGCGCCACTAGTTATGGATTCTATCATTCGTCCGAAAACATCGCGTGATTTGACCGGATCGGCATCTAGCCAGGTTCGCGCCACCAGTGCGGCTTGGTTGAATATGGTGATGTATGGATCGCTTGAACCTTTGGCGATCACATCGCGGCGGACGGTCGGCAAATAAAGGGTTTGATTGAGATTTGAAAGGTTAACGGGATCGGTCAGGATTGAAATGACTTGGAATACAGCGTTGACGTTCGGTGAAGTGCGAACGATGGAAAAACCATTCATCCGAGCGTAAGCGGCTTTGATACCGCCACCACGGATCTGTGGCAATGGCGCGACGTCAAAATTCAAGTTTGGATTTTTGAGACGAATATCGGCAAGCTCGGAGGTAAAACCAAAATAGGTTGCCAGCGTGCCAGACAAAAAAGCGGATTTGGAAGGCGCCATTCCCCTATTCCAGGAATAATTGGCATCGGATGGATTGGTAAATTTGGTAAAGAAATCAATAGCAGGCACTGGACTGACCGCCGCCGCTATCTTGAGAGTGCTTTGAATGAAGCCATCTTTATCGGCTAGGGTTACTGGATTGCCCAATTGCATTATCAAGGTGCCCAATATTTCTCGAGCATTGCTGACATTACTGAAATCACCAAGCGCGATGGCAGATTTGCGGACATTGCCATTCTGATCCTTGAGTGTCAATTTCTGGTTGAGCGCGGTGAATTCATCCCAATATTTTGGATAAGTGGCAATACCGGCAGAATTGAAAGTATCGCGATTCCAATACATAACCAACGGATCCACGGTAAATGGTAGCGCGAGAATGCCGTTTGAATTGAGATAAATATTTGCTTCTTCGATGTAACTATCAATAAAGGTTCGCTGTGATAAAGCAGAGAATGGAATGACGGCTAATTTATCATACTGCGGCAAAAGCATATCTACTGGAATCAGCAGTCCATCAGGACCTTGTCCTCGCGCCAAAGCGGCGACAAATTCTTGGGAAAATGTGCTCGAGCTCTTTTGCACATAATTCACTGTGATCGGTTGTGGAAGATTTGTATTAATTTTCGCAACGTAAGTGTTGAATGTATCCGCTGGAAATGTACCCCACAAAGTGATTGCTGGTATATTCGTGCTAGAACTGTTCCCTTTATATAAAGCAAATGCCGCCACGCCCGCGAGGATACAAAGAATGAATATACCGAGAGTTATTATTTGGAATTTACTTATTTTCATGTGGATTCGTATTATTCATATTTATAAAATTACCCTCAACGCACAAATATCAACCCGTAATGATGATCGCCTGCGTTAAACGAATTTTCCAGTTTGAAACCATTCTTTTCAAAAAGGGACTGTGCTTTCATTAACGGTACGACGACTTTTGGACTCAAAGTAGTGACACCACTCCAATCAACAACCAAAACTTTGCCACCAGGCTTCAAGATACGTTTGATTTCCAAACAAAACTCATCAGGCTTTTCAATCTGAAAAAGTATATTGGATGCGACAACACGATCAGCGATTGCTTCACGAAGCTTGGTACCGCCGATCTTTTCGGCATTACCCCAAATGACTTCAATGTTTCTAATGCCCTGATTTGCAGCAACGGAACGCAGTCGCTCGAGCAAGTTTTTCTGGACATCCACGGCATATACCCGACCGCTAGAACCAACCTTCTTGGCGGCTTCTACGCTGTAGAAACCAGAACCCGCACCCAAGTCAACGATCTTTTGACCATCAACAAGGCCCAATTTTGCTAGATTGGAGGCAGGGTCTGAAAACATGCCTTTATTATAGCGTATAGTAGTAGTCGCACGAAATGGCGTTTGGGGACAAAGGAACATGCCGTATGAGAATTAATTATGCTAATTACAACACTTTTAACCCAGAGATTAGCCCGTGAATAATATCTTCGGGATCTTCAAATCCTACCGACAATCGGAAAAAACCATCTGTAATACCCAAAGATTCACGTATCTCCTTTGGTAAACTCTTGTGACTCATCAGTGGCGGATACGCAATGATTGTTTCTGGACTAGCTAAACTTTCTGCGTAAATGATCGGGCTATTTTCTCGAAGCGTATCAACAAATCGTTTTAGACTTTTAGGATCGTCTTTTTTGAGTACAAAAGAGATGACCGCGCCATATCCTCCTTTGGTTTGCTTCTTGGCAATCGAATGACTAGGATGTGATGGAAGTCCTGGATACAAAACTTTTTTAACTTGTTTCTGTTTCTCAAGAAATCGTGCAATCTCGAGAGCGGTCTGACTAACTCGTTTCCAACGAAATTCAAGGGTCTTTACTTCTTGCAGGACTCGGTAACATTCGTCAGGAGACAAAATTGCTCCGAGTGTGCGATGCATGAACAGAAGTCGTTCATGAAGTTTATTATTCCGCGTAATGACAGCGCCACCAATAATATCATTGTGCCCTGCGATATATTTGCTCAAACTATGAATAACCGTCTCCGCGCCATACTCGAACGCATTCAAGGCGCACGGCGGAGAAAATGTGGCATCAACGACAAATGGTATGCCTGTTTCTTTGGATATCCGCCGCACCAGATTCAAATCAATAATATGTAATGATGGGTTCGTCGGTGTCTCAACGAAAAGATATTTAGTCTTTTTCGTAATACCAGCTTTGATACTTTCTGCGCTACTAAAATCAACAAAATCAAAGGTGATGCCCAAACCTTTAAGAAATTGATCCAAAAGTCGAAATGTTCCGCCGTAAACTTCCTGACAACATAGTACATGGTCGCCTGGAAATAATGTTAGAAAAAATGCCGCTTCAGCCGCGATACCAGAAGCAAATACAGTTGCTGATCCACCACCTTCAAGTACCTCGAGTTTTTCGATCAATTTTGATCTGGTTGGATTATTACCTCGCGAATACTGAAACTTCGGATCTCCACCGAATTCCTTTTGCGCGAATGTTTTGGTTCGAACTAATACTGGTGCAACCGCCCCTGTTTCTATGTCTGGCGCCTCACCAGCGTGAATTGCTCTAGTCGCAAATTTCCATTTTTTACTCATATATTTTTGTTTTTAGTGTTATTAAAAACAAAAAACCCTTCCGTAAAGAAGAGATTTTGGTGCTGGAGTAACACGTATCTTTCCCTTACGGGCTAGATTGAGCACTTACTTCTTTCGAAGAGTTGCTGGTGGTTCATCGAGCTAGTTCTCTCCCCACACTCTGGATAAGTATTTTGTTGTGGGGTAATTGTAGCAGAATTGATAAGGAAATCAAAGTTGTTTATAAGTCAGATATAGCATTTGGACGAGACCTAGACTTTCATGGTAATTTGCGGTAATTTGGGGATAGAAATGAATAAAAACACAAACAGTCAAGATGTGCTTTTTGAAGCCATCGAGTTCGCCAACTGGGCGCATCGCGACCAGAAGAGAAAACTCGGAAATACACCTTACATAATGCATCCATTCCACGTCACGCTTCTTCTCTTATCACATGGAGTAAAAGCCGATGAATCGGAAGGACTTATAATTCTATTAGCTGGAGCCCTACACGACACTCTTGAGGATAATCCAGCAGAAGTAACATTCGATCTCATCGAGGAGAAGTTTGGTAACGAGGTTGCAAGAGTCGTCAATGGCGTCACGCTAGATCCAAACAATCCAGACAAACGTTTGTCGCGCCAGAAAATCCTCAAGTCCGATTGGATGACGAGAATTGTCAAAGTCGCCGACATCCTAAGCAACACCATTGCCATAACCAATTTGATCAGAAAATTTGGGTTTGAAGATGTGCAGAAATGCTTCAAGCAACCGATACCGGAACGAATCGAAATGGAGCGAGCATTTTTGAAGGATGTTTGCCGTCATCATGACTATCAGTCCCTGGTTGGGATTCGTGAAAGTACGGTAAAAGCCCTTGAGGAATTGGAGATTGTTTCAAAGCTATAAGGATAAATTCGTTCACAAAGACCTGCTCAATCGTGAGAAGGTCTTTTTTAATTATATGTACTCTAGAATAAGAGAAGCTTAAATTAAAAAACTATCCACCACTTAGCAGATAGTCACTAAATTTTGTTGGAAATATTAATGCTCTGTAACCACTTCTTCTTTCGCCAGTTCCTTCTTGAGCTCGGACTGCACGGCCGCAATTGGACCATGTGCCAACTTTCTGGTTTCAGCACGTGATAGTGGTCTGCTAACCAGATGACCATTTTTCAAGCTAGTGACGTGAGCATAGATGATAGTGCCACCACCAGGAATCTTTACTCCACGAGCATTTTTGTTTTTCTTTCTTTTGTTTCTATTGATTTTCATAAAAGAATGACCTGTAAGTACATATACTTCATGGTTCCATTGCCGAAGAACAACTTCACCTTCTTTTAGACAATAGCACAACTAATTAATAGAGCAAGTCAATAAAAATTGTAAATTAACTAATCCTTCACCAATAAAATACCGACAATAATAAGGATAAATAAAAGTGATTTTTTGAAAACTCTTCCGCGATGGAGATCTTCTTTAAAGAATGTCGGAAACATGTCACACCCAAACCATGCAAATATCATAAGGAAAAATGGTGAGACCATAGTAATACCTTTTACAATACTAACTGAGGTGTGAGAAATCGCCCAAGCTTCGGCATACAGACCGCCGAACGTGAACATTTCTTCCATGAAAAATAATGGCGAAAGCTTGAGAAATAGGGGTATAGAAGAAATGACATCTTTGCGGATCTTTTTTGAAAAGATGACTGATATACCAAAGATCATTGAAACAATTGATTCGCCACAGATTGCAGTAGCCACACTGACACCTTCGACGAACAGAAGTTTGAGCAACACCGCTTCACAGGCTAGAAATAATGCGGCGCATGAAATATACCAAACGCCTTTGCTCAATCTGAACTTCTTTCGAGCATGGTGGAGACCGAGGGCAAAAACAGCTACGACAATGACAAATATACCGACATATTGGGTAGGATCGAGTATTTCTCCGACAACAAAGAAAGCTAGAATCGGGACCATGATTCTTTCAATAGCTAGAAATGATATAGCGACGGAAGTATCATCTTCTCTAAGGCCTTTGTAGTATGGGTAGAGATAGCCCATATTGACGAAACCAAGCAAAATAAATATTGGTAGCGTGTGGAGTGGAGGAAATGCAGGATGCTGAATAAGTATCAAAGCGGGTATATAAACAATACCAAAGAGATAGGCAAAAAATACGAGAGTCAACGGATGTTTGAATTCTTTATTTACGAAAAAATTATCCATCGCTTCAGCGACGGCATAGAGTGCAGATGAGAGTAACGCTACAAAAAACCACATATTGTTTTATATTTGAAACATAATGATTATAGCAAAGAAGTAGTATAAAAAAATCCCCACCACAATTGCAGTGAGGATGTGAGCCGTTGCCGATAACTCTTAAATAAAGACGTAGGCGTCTATGCCACGAAAATTGTCACCAGCTTTGACCTCCATCATTCGCCATGTGTCCAATTTCTTTCGAACCGAAATCATAATTGGTCCTCTGTGTCCATGAATCAGAAAGATGTTTTCTGAATTTGGCTCACAAATAACTGGGTGAGATTTTTCCAATTCCACGTTACTGATAAATCGACTAATTAGCGACAATGGGTAGATGGTCATATTGTTGTCGTCAACATAGTTAAACAAGGTATCAGTTTGGTCAGAGAATAACTGGGAAATATTTCCAAGAATACCCAGCTCATCAGCATCATACCGAAATCTTATATACTCCGATCCGATCCGAGTCATTAATTGTTCAGATACGAACTTTTTCCTGAGGTCGGAGGAAATTTCAATTGTCATGTTTTTTAAGCACTCTTGAGTAGAGATAACTGGTATACCATAAGGACTTTTAAAGTCGAATCTTTCTTTTTCTTTCGGCACTTTCACCAATGTCCACAATGCTTCCTCAAGCGCCGCCCAAAATGGATGCTTATTGGGTTTGTTCAAGCTCGTTATTGCCTTTTGCATTTCTTCACTGCTCAGGCAATAAGTAAAACGAGTGATGTAGTTCCAGATCGTCATCCAGAATGAATGCAATTGTTCTGTGTTCGCTATTCTTATTTTGTTCATTTTTTAGACCGCTACCAACAATTGCTCGTGTACCCGACATGGGCATTATCGATTTTCGTTGGCTGCGGAACAGGATCAATCATAAAAGACCCTATTCCACAGCCAATCATTTTCAAAAAGCTCTATACGAAAGCATAGGGTTCTAACAAGGATAAGTCAATCGTTGACATATTGGGCGGAAAAAACAGGAGACTTCTTTTTGACCGCACTACTTCTCGTGCTTCTATGCACTCAATAGCCTAACATGGATCAAACCGTGTTAGGCTTTTTATTTATCTAGAATTCTGAAGATTCTTATTTGTAAAATACTCATAGTATGAGCAGGCGACAAACGCACCAAGAAGCATAACAAATATAAATTCTTCTATGGGAAACCTCTGACCGAACAATATCATCCAACCAAGATAATAGGTTGAGGGGTACATCCAATGACCAAGTTTTACTCCGATAGTTTCAAAGACCGTATGGATATACAAGAAAAATAACTGAACCTTTAAGAAGCTTCCAAAAAACGAGGGATATTTTCCAAGAAATAGAACAATCGGAATAATGAAGAAAGGTATGCAAAACCAAAGATACGGATATGGAATATGGAGCAACGGGCTTTTAGTAGTGAACAGGATGATCGCCACAAAAGCTAGACCGTAAAGCGCCAGATTCATGACTTTGATTCTCTTGGAAATATCGCTCTGGAATTGTTTGTTGCAAAAATGCTCATAAAATATAAGTATAGTGTATACAGTTAAAAACTGCCATATATAGTTCTCTATCGGGGAAAAGCCAAACAACCTAAATGAAAAGAAACTTTGAGGTACAACCCACGCGTGGTCCCAGAATGCAATCAGCTCAACTATTATCGCAACAGGGACACTGACGAATAGGCTAAATAATCCGACTTTCTTGATCTTTTCTTTTGCACGGAATGATAGGTACAGGCTAGGTACCCCAAAAATAAGTATAAGCGATTGAAGGTAGGTTATTCTTATATCAAAGAAAAATACAAGAACAAGTATGGCCAAAGGAAAAGTAAGAACAAATACTAAGTCTATCTTTTTTGAGGGTGGGAGTTTCATGTTATGAAAAAGGCGAAATTAAATAATCTCTCAAAAAATAGACTACGATTACAAAAATTAACGTACCAAATAGTGACGCCTTTGAATAATTATCCTTATGATCCTTCCTTTTAATTATGAGATACGTCAGCTCATCAATAAACAGGCCAATACCGATTGCATATATCAGAATCGAATGAGCAAGCAGTCCAATTAGTATTCCAATGATCCCATACATATAGTGGTGAATCCGAAAATGTCCGATGGTTGGACTAGCAATTGGTTTAATAAATAGAAAAAGCCTAATGACTATAATAGTTGATAATAAAATAACAAAAAATTGGTTAGAATTTGTCATGGATTGAATGCCTTAATAACCGACGTCATTATTTTTATTTGTAAGAAATAGAATCTTTTTAATTTTTTATAAATCAGGTCCAAGTACCAACGTTAAGCCAATACCGATAACTATGAACAAAAAGATTTTCTTCTTAATAGACTGCCAATCAATCTCCTCCCTGAACACTCCTGGGAAGAATCTACTGAATACAATGGCATATAAAAGCACGAAAATAGGTTCTGTGGACATAATCGGTTTAACAATAGTCACAGGAGCAAAAGACACAGCGTAGGTGCTAGCAGCAATACCGAGAAAGGTAGTGAGTTCTTCCGTGCCAAACACATGGAACTTTTTCAAAAAGACGCTCCAATTATTGATAATATCTTTACGGGTCGAAGTAACCACTAAAAGCATTAATGCGATGATAAAAGAAAATACCACTGGCCATGTAAAACCCGTGATCCAACTAGTTGAGATGAATATTAATTTATAGAGGATGTACTCAAAAGACAAAATAAAAGCGCAACCCAGCATCCACCAAAGCGATTTATTCATCTTGAATTTATGTCCCTTTTGAATACTAAGGAAAATGCTTGCAAAGATAATAAGTGCTACGCCGAAATACTGAAGCGGTGCGAGTACTTCGCCAACAATGAAATATGCGAGTATTGGCACGAATACTTGGCCTAAGGAAAACAGAGCGATAACACTCGATGTATCGTTCTGTTCAAGAGCCTTGTAGTACGGATATAAATAGGTGACGTTTATAACCGCCAGACCTATAAATAACCAAATTGAACCTGATGTTGGCAATTGAGGAAGCCCAGTAAAAATGAATAAGAATGGAAGAAAAAAGATGTTGAGTAATGTTGCATAAAATATTAAAGTTGTTTTTCTGTCAAAAAGCTTATTAGTGAGGTAGTTATCGAGTATATTCGAAAGTGCGTGCAGAATCGGGTTTAAAAAAGCAATAAATATCATATAAAGTATCTACTATTTCTTAAGTCGTGGATCAAGTTCATCATCTAAGTGATATTTTTTACTAATTTCGTCTAACACTACAATGGATTATAATATGGACTTTATTTATTATCAACGGCACTTAAATACTCTTTTACCCTATCTACATGTCGGGGTATAGAGTCGGTAAGACTCAAATATTCTTTGACATCCATAATAATTGGTTCAGGAACTTCATAACTAGGTGTTACATCACTGAAAGTAACCCCTTTGGGCTTTGCGACCAAAAAATATGCCTCCATAGTGGGGTCAATTACGCTCATATACTGTTTCGAATATACTATATCCTCTGATTTAATATTAATTCCAAATTCTTCTTTGACCTCACGTCTAAATGTTTCAAACGGAGATTCGTGTTGTTCCCTCCCACCTCCCGGCAAATCGATACGGAAAGGTAAGTTATTCGTTCTTCCGTCCCGTCTATAAACAAGTACCTGTTCACCAATGAAAATAAGACCTTTTGCGCCGTGGAAATTTATTTTTGGGTCAAAAATGTTTTGATCGATCATAGTGCCCAATTATAGCGTATCTCGAGCGCTCGCCCTCCTCTTGACACTCGAGCTAACTCGTGTTGGCGGGGAGAACAGGACGATGTTCGAGCCTACCGATACAAAGCCGAACGTGCCGCCGCACTCATCTACGCTCACTTCAGAAAGGAGTTTGGGTTTCCGATCAAGCGGTAATACGGAGCAATGTATTTTTACATATGCACAAGATAAGCGGCGAAGACACATTAACCAAGACTCCTAGATTTGCCGAGTGAGACAAGTTTTGAATCAGCAACATAGTCTTACAATAATTTCCGAAATTCATCTTCCGTCAATCCGGCTTGCTGGAGAATTTCCTTCATCAAGCTCCGCTTCACATCCTTGCCGTGTTTGGGCACACAGGTTGTCCGGCGGGTGGTTGGGTGACGTAAAATGAAATGACTGCCGGTTTGACGGTCAAATACAAAACCAGCCTGTTCCAAGGCTTGAATGATTTTTCGGGCGTGGAGCGTCGGCAGCCGCGTCATCGCGCGAGCGACATGCTTAACGGAAGGTCAAAGCCGACGAGCTTTGCCACTGACTTTTCCATCGGAATCGGATCACCGTGGGCTTGCAGACATTCCAAGTAGCCGGTCAGAGCATCCTTCGCCATGGCGATCACTTCTTCCAAGGTTTCACCTTGGGTATGACAGCCCGGCAACGCCGGAAAGAACGCGACATAGCCGCCTTCTTCCGCTGGTTCAACGTGGACTGTGTAAGTGACTTTTTGCATAACTACATCGTACCATGACGTGAACATTTTGGTCAAATTGCTGACATGGATAACAACCAGTATAACAAATAAATCAGACAACGAAAAACCCCAGCGGACCTTGCGGCTAGCTGGGGCGTGTATGTGACAATAATACACTTTTGATACTAAAAGTCAAACGACCGGATGTGGACAATGAGATTATTAAAGAGGCATCTATATGGTAGAAAGATTTGATGACATACAAATGCCATCGGCTTCCGAATTACACGCGCACCTATCGCAGACGAGCACGACTGCTACAGTCAGAAGTCGCTTTGCTCATGGGACACAAGAGCACCTCGTATCTTTCACGTATCGAACGATTTCATAAGATGGCCTCCCTATCAACAGCTTTCGCGTTGAGTTCAATATACAAAGTTCCAATTGAAGAATTATTTGCCGGCGAATACGAGCGGTTGGCACATGAAATAGGAACACGAAAACAAACAGTACGAAATCGAGAGCAAAAAAGACCGTAACTTTGTAATTTGAAACTTGCCGCTTTCGGCAAATCTCCACGCCTTTTGGAAATTCTGCGTTCTTTCTACTATGTGATTCATGGACAAAGATAAAACATTTACAAACTGTCTTCGTGAGATCCGAAAAAGAAAAGGCTTACGCCAGCTTGATGTAGCCCAGATGCTTGGGCACACAAGCACTGACCGCATTTCGCATTGGGAAAATGAATGTGCCCTGCCAGGCATCATCAATCTCTTTAAGCTCTCTATCATTTACGGAACCACACCAGAACATCTATATGAAACTCTCTACGATGCCCTTGGAAAAGACATACAGCGAAACAATGGCCTAAATACCATAGTAGGTTCGAATCCCTTACAGGTTCAACCTGATACGAGTGTTGAAAAAATTCTGCGCACCACTGAAAATACATTGTGATTACTAGCTTATTCGGGAGGACAATGTTTTTTGGTATAAATACCAATTTTGGCGGAGGGTAGGAGATTCGAACTCCTGGTGGGTTGCCCCACACACGCTTTCCAAGCGTGCGCACTAGACCGCTATGCGAACCCTCCTAAGGCAGATCCATTATACTGATTTTATTTAAAATTCCCTACCACCTCCCACTCGCCCCGCCACCACCAGACATTCCACCACCGAATCCGCCGAAACCGCCTCCTCCTCCACCAAAGCCACCACGACCGCCGCCGAAGAAGATTGGCCAGAAGCCTCCGCCACCAGATCCTGGCGGTCTTTTGGAGACAATGAAATCAAAGATGAGCCCGAGAATACTTAAAATTATAATAGCGCTAATTCCAGCATATACGAAACCCCAGATAAGTCCAATGACCCCTCCGGCAATCGCGCCCAAAACTCCGCCAAGCCACCATGACTTTGTTTTGCCAAGAATTCGGGCGAGAGCATTAAGAACAAAAACAACAATAAAAAACAGGGCGAAAGGATTTACCTTTGAATCTAAACTTCCGGAATTCTGCGCCGAAGAATTATCAACTGAATACTGTGCCGCCTCTGGAGAATTGGTGATTATGGCACCGAGCGCGTCAACAGCACTGGAAATTCCAGCACCATACTTGCCTTCTTTGAACGCTGGCGTCATAACTGTCCGAATAATATTGCCAGACTGTAGATCAGTGACAACTGCTCCTGTACCATATCCCGTTTCGATCTTCACTTCACGTTCGTTTGGCGCTACCAAGACAAGCAAACCATTATCTTTTCCTTTTTGCCCAATTCCCCATTCTTCAAAAAGTTTTACCGCGTACTGTTCTATCGTGTCACCACCAAGAGACGTGACAGTCACTACTGACACTTCGAAACCAGTTCCTTTTTGCAAGTTAACTAGTTTTGCCTCAATATCCTGTTTTTCTTGCACACTCAAAATATTGGCAAAATCATTAACAAATCCAGTAGGTTTGCCTGGACTCGCATAAGCAAAAACACTTATAGGTATGACAAGTCCAATTAAAATAAGGAGAAATTTTTTCAATTACTGTAGATTTACTTTTGGAGCATTTTCGGCGCCTGTCTGCGCTTCAAAATATTTCATGTCAGCAAAGCCAAAAAGTGAAGCAATGACGGAACGTGGAAATTTCTTGATGGCAACTTCGTATATCTTGACATCATCATTGAATCTTTGACGCTCAACACTAACGCGATTTTCGGTGCCTTCAAGCTGGGTCATCAGATTTTGCACGGTATCAAGTGATTTCAAAGTCGGATAATTTTCCATCACAACAAGCAGACGTCCGAGAGCGGACTCGACTTGTCCCGCGGCGACTGCTTTGTCGTTGACAGTCTGCGCTCCAGAATAACGAGTACGCGCGTCTGCAATAGCGGTAAAGACGGCTTGTTCTTGTTTCATGGCACCCTTGACTGACTCAACTAGATTCGGAATCAGATCAAAACGACGCTGATATTGTGTCTCGACTTGTTGCCACTGTGCCGTCGCACTCTCACGCATGGTTACAAGACCATTGTACGAAGTCCAACCATACAGAACTATTAGTACAATTATTACGCCGATGATAATGAGTGTTTTTTTCATAGGTGCAAATTATTCTGCTACTAATTATTTTGGTGCCTTGGTTTCATCGATACCTTGTGGTCCAACTACGAACGCGAATGACTTGACCATGTCGGTAAACGCAGTGTCTGAAGAATTGACAATGGCTTTGTTATTGTTCTGTGCTTGAGTAATGTTCGAACCAGTCAAGCCCTTGCTTGCGGGATCAAGAGTGATTGATGAGAACACAAACATGTAGCAAACATTGTCTTTTTGTAAAGAATACATCCGATTGAAATATCCGCGACCTTGAACTGTGTTGGACATAGATATAGTGTTCAAAGTTTGTGTGCCAGCCTTGAGCGTACCGCGATCCTTGATAGTGGTAACTGGTGGGAATGCGCACTTACCAGAACTGATGTTGATATCAGCCTGAAGTTTTGCAACTGTTGAAACTTGATTTTTGTCTATTGGAATAACAAACGAAACGCCTGTATTCGACTCGCCTCTTTCCCAAACTGTTGGATATTTTACTGAAAAACCGAGCTCGGCGTTCTGGTATTCTGACGTCTGACTGGAAACTTTGGCAGTTTCACTGACTGGTGCTGAAGTACTTGGGGTACTGCTTGATGTAGAATTTGTAATATCAGTACCATTCGTATTTGTGGTTGTTGATGGAGAACGACCTATCCAAACGATGCCGATAATGACGAGAACAATAACGATGATTGCGATAATTCCTTTTTTCATAATGATATTAATTTTAAATAATTGCTAATTCAGTAGATAATCCTACTGGGTGAAATAATAATAAACATTGTACCATACTTTACGCCATGTGTAGGTGCAACCTACGGAGGTAGCACCTCCAACTTAATACCCCATGCCACCCATGCCCGGATTCATCGGCGCGTCCTTTCCTGACGCTTCCGGCTCATCAGCGACCGCGGCTTCGGTGGTAAGAAGAATGGCCGCCGCTGAACAAGCATTTTCAACGCCTAAACGAGCGACTTTGACAGGATCTACAATGCCCGCGGCGATCATATCAGGGACAATTTCATCTTTGAGCGCGTCATAACCGAGATTCCCTTTGCCATTTTTTACTTTTTCCACAATGACTGAACCATCTTCTTTGCCAGTATTGATGACGATTTGTCGAAGTGGAGCTTCGAGCGCCTTCACCACGATTTCATTACCTAGACGAACTTCCGCGGAAATAACTTCTTTATTATTTTTCAACCAATCCGAAAGTTTTGCGGCAACCTTGACCAAAGCAACGCCTCCGCCAGCAACGATACCTTCTTCGATAGCGGCTTTGGTAGCATTGACCGCGTCTTCGATCTTGAGTTTCAGGTATTTCATCTCGGTTTCCGTGGCCGCGCCAACACGAATCACCGCCACGCCACCAGAAAGTTTGGCGATACGTTCCTCAAGTTTTTCTTTATCGTATTTTGAATCAATGTTTTCGCGCTGTTTCTTGAGCTGATTTACACGAGCTTCTATATTGGCTTTTTTGCCTTTGCCGCCAACGATAACGGTCGTGTCCTTGGTGGAAATAACTCGGCGTGCTTTGCCCAACATTGCCAGAGTGGCTTTTTCAAATGTGATGCCAACTTCCTCTGATATAACCGTGGCGCCAATAGTAACGGCAATATCTTCCAACATCTCTTTCTTTTTGTCGCCATACCCGGGAGCCTTGATACCAAGCACGTTGAATGTGCCACGCAACTTGTTGAGCACGAATGTCGTCAGAGCCTCACCATCTATATCTTCGGCGACTATAACCAAATCTTTTTTGCCAGTCTGCGCCAACTGTTCAAGTAGTGGCAAAACTTCTTTGATTGAAGAAATCTTTTTGTCAGTAACTAGAATAGCTGGGTCATTGAAAATCGCCTCCATGCGCTCTGGATTGGTAATCATATATGGAGAAATGTAACCTTTGTCAAATTGGATACCTTCAACAATCTCTGACTCCAAACCTGTTGACTGTGACTCTTCGACTGTTACAACACCGTCTTTGCCGACTTTGCCGATAGTGTCCGCGATGATTTTTCCCAATTCTTCTGATTCAGCGGAGATAGTCGCGACCTGACGAATCTCATCATCTGACTTGATCGGCTTGGCGAGTTTTTTGAGTTCATGAACCGCATACTTTGAAGCAGTCTCTATGCCAAACTTGATACCCATGGCATTCACGCCCATAGTTGTGTGCTTCATGCCTTCAGTAATGATGGCTTGCGTCAATATGGTTGCAGTCGTAGTTCCATCGCCAGCGCTATTGTTCGTTTTTTCGGCAACTTCTTTGATGATTTCCGCGCCCATATTTTCAAACTTATCTTTGAGGGTTATTTCCTTTGCAATCGAAACACCGTCATTGGTGATAGTTGGACTGCCATAACCTTTGTCGAGCACGACATTTCTGCCACGTGGACCAATAGTGATCTTGACCGCGTCAGCGACCGCGTCAACCCCGCGTTTCAAAGCTTTTCGCGCTTCTTCATTGTAGAGGATTTTTTTTGCCATAATGATGTTTGGGAATTAAGTTTATAAGAAAGAAATTAAGAATTAATGTTTAAAATAATAAAAACCGCGGAAATTATTTGTTACTAGGTACTATTTGATCTATTTAATAACAGCCAACACCTCACTCTCTCGCACCAAATAATATTCTTCACCATCCACACTTACTTTGTCACCCCACTGGAACATAACTTTATCGCCAACTGTCACAGTCATCTTCACAATCTTGCCATCTTCGATTCTTCCCGGACCAACGGCAACTACTTCGCCACGTTTACCGTTTTTATCTTCACCAGCTCCAACTGGAATAATGATGCCTGATGAGGTCTTTTTCTCCTTGGTATCAATATCCTCGCGAATCAGAACTCTGTCCTGCAGTGGCTTGATTTTCTTTGAAATGTCTTTCATGGGTTTGTGTGAAATTAGGGTTGGTAAATGGTCTAAAAATGCCTTGAAATAAGGCAAAGTGATATAAGGGTATTATAGACAACTTTGCAAGAGAAGCAACTGGACAAAAATTGTTTTTTATTTTGCTTAATATTTTAGAGCCACAAAAATTTGCGCCAAAAACCACCCCATGCTATACTGTTTCCATCAATGAAGTCACTCCTTCCTTATATTCAGATCATCCTGTCGGTGGTTCTACTTGCCGCGATTCTCCTCCAGCAAACTGGCGCTCAAGTTGGTGGCGCTTTTGGCGGATCAGACAACTTCAGTTCGGCATTCCATACACGCCGCGGATTTGAAAAAGGACTCTTCATTGCGACTATTATTATTGCCGTATTATTTGCTGTATCAGCGCTCGTTAATCTCTTATAGAAACAATAGACAATTCGTGACTGACCTACAACCAAAAGAACTCCGTTTCAAACGCGGATCACATATATTGAATTATATTAAACAGTTCTCCGCTACCGAGAAAGTAGTATTTGGCGTGTTTGTGATAATCGCCTTCATTTCCACTCTGATCATGGCTGAAAGCGTCAACAATCATTTTTCAACGGAAGTTCCAGCTTACGGTGGCACGTTGCGCGAAGGAGTCGTCGGTTTGCCACGCAGTATCAATCCCATCCTTGCTGTGACCGATGTCGATCGCGACCTTTCCATGCTTATATATTCAGGCCTGATGAAATATTCCGATGGAAAAATCATTCCTGATATCGCAAAATCATATACAATATCTAATGATGGCCTTATTTATACTTTCAAACTCAAGCCCGGAGTAAGTTTTCAAGATGGCACCTCGCTCACTGCTGACGATATCGCTTTTACCATTCAAAAAATCCAGGACCCAGCGATCAAAAGCCCGCGCCGCGTTGATTGGACGGACATTACCGTGAAAGTGGTTTCATCAACTGAAATTCAATTCATTCTGAAACAGCCATATAGTCCATTTTTGGCAAATACAACCATCGGGATTATACCTAAACATGTCTGGGGTTCAGTAAATGATGATCAATTTATTTTCAGCCAATACAATACCGAACCGATTGGATCAGGTCCATACAAAGAATCTTCCATATCGCGTGATAATGGTGGCATCCCGACACAATACAAGCTCGCTTCATGGAGTGACTATTACGGTAAAGAGCCTTTTATTCCAACTATTATCTTCAACTTCTTTTCTGATGAAAATGAGCAGTTGACCGCCCTTGATCAAGGTTCGATAGATAGCGCGGTTTCCATTTCTCCAGAAGCGGCTCAAAGACTATCTACTGATAAAGCGCAAGCGTACACCATACTATCAACTCCTCTTCCACGTGTCTTCGGTGTTTTCTTCAACCAAAATCAAGCTCCAGTATTAGCTGACAAAGTCGTTCGCCAAGCACTCGACATGTCAATCGATCGAGCAGGCTTGATTGACACAGTCCTCAAAGGATACGGAACTCCGATCCAAGGTCCGACACCATTTATAATATCAACTAGTACGCTCAGCGATGTGCTTTCTAAAACACAATCCAACAGTACTTCAACAAAGCTTGCCACACCAACGGCGATCAACAACGCCCAAAGCCTCCTTGAGAAAAATGGCTGGAAAAAAGGCTCTGACGGCGTATACGCCAAAAAATCCGCGAAAACAGCTAGCTCAACGCTTTCATTTGATATTTATACCGTGGATTCTCCTGATCTGAAACAAGCGGCCGAACTAGTCAAAAATACATGGAACACGCTCGGCGCCCACGTCACCGTAAAAGTCTACGAGTCCAGCGATCTATATCAAAATATTATTAGGACACGCAAATATGACGCCCTTCTATTCGGTGAAGTTATTGGAAAAGATCGCGACCTTTACGCCTTTTGGCACTCATCACAGATAAAATCTCCAGGTCTCAATGTGGCATTATACGCAAATAGCAAAACCGACAAATTACTCGAAGACATTCGTACTACAAGCGATGAAAATGTTCGCGCTGTAAAATACGCGCAATTTGACCAGACTTTGCGTGCCGATATTCCAGCAGTTTTCCTTTATATGCCAGACTTCATATACGCGGTTCCAAAGTCGATCAATGACATAGATTTGGGATCAATTAGCACACCATCTGACAGATGGGATAATGTAGCTAGCTGGTATGAAATAACAGAGAGAGTGTGGAATATATTTATAAGAAAGTAAAAAATTAGTAATTAAAAAAGTAATTAAAAAAAATCAAAAATAATATACTGAAACTTAAACAATCATTATGATCAATCAACCAATTAACAATTCACAGCCGAACAATCCCCCATCGCCCGGTCAACAGCCGTCTCAACCGCCTCGCCGACCACAGAATTTCAAATTTCATCGCAAACCATACGTACCTACACGTCCAACTACCGGACATGTACCGGCACCGAGCATCCATGCCGCGAACGGACATCGTGTCGTCCTCGGTCGTGGCGCGTTAAAACATCCCGAAGCCGTCAAGCACATTGCCGGCGCTCGCATGGATGTTATTCGTCCAGACGCCGCCAAATCATTGCGTCGCGGTCCGGCCAAGCCAATGGTACGTCGCGAAGGAGATACCATACCTCCGTTAGCGGCAGATTCGATCCGAATCATTCCACTTGGTGGAGTCGAAGAAATCGGCAAGAACATGACCGCCATTCAATATGGCGATGATATTATCGTGATTGATATTGGTTTTCAATTCAAAGATGACGATACGCCAGGCATAGACTTCATTTTGCCAAATACAAAATATCTTGAGGAACGTCAAGACAAAATTCGTGCGGTTATTATTACCCACGGTCACCTTGATCACATTGGTGGTATTCCTTATATCATGCCACGCATCGGCAATCCGCCACTCTACACTCGCCTTCTTACTTCAATCTTGATCCAAAAGCGTCAAGAAGAATTTCCGCATGTGCCAAAAGTTGTTATCAAAGTAGTTGAAAAAAATGAGACCATCACCGTTGGAAAATTACGCGTGAAGTTCTTCGCTGTTACTCACACTATTCCTGATGCAATGGGTGTCATCATCGAGACGCCTTATGGATCAATAGTTCACACCGGCGACCTCAAACTCGATCATGTGGATGGTATTCCAACAGATCAAGAAGTTGCAGAGTATGATTGCGCTTTCAAAAATGAAAAAGTACTCATCCTCATGGCTGACTCGACCAACGTTGAAAATCCTGGCTTCTCATTACCGGAGAAAGTCGTGCACAAAAACCTCGAACTTATTATTCAAAATATGTCTGGTCGCCTGATTATTGCCACGTTCTCATCACTGCTTGAACGTCTGCTCAAAATCGTGGAATTCTCGGAAAAATACGGCAAAAAAGTCATCGTCGAAGGTCGCAGTCTCAAACAAAATATTGAGATCTGTAAAGGTCTTGGTTTGGTCAAAGCCAAGAAAGAAACCTTCATCACAGCCGATGATATGGACAACTACCCTCCAGATCGCATTGTTATTCTCTCAACTGGCGCGCAAGCCAATGATTTTTCTGCGCTAGTTCGCATGTCCAACAAGACACATGCCAAGATCAAACTCACACCACGCGACACTGTCGTCCTTTCATCATCAGTTATTCCTGGCAATGAACGTCCTATTCAAAAATTGAAAGATAATATCTCACGTCAAGGTGCCAAGATTCTGCACTATCGTATCGCCGACGTGCACTCTTCAGGTCACGCCAATCGCGACGAAACCGCTTGGATTCACCGCGCTATTCATCCAAAATTCTTCATGCCACTCCACGGCTATCACTACATGTTGCGCGCACACTGCGATGTCGCCAAAGAAGCAAACGGTTTGAGCGAATCAGATGTAGTCATTCCAGATAACGGTTCAGTTATCGAAATTCAAAACGGCGGAACCAAGCTAGTCAAACTCCGCGAAAAGGCAGCTTCTGGTCTAGTTCTGGTTGACGGATTCTCTGTTGGAGATGTTCAAGACGTGGTTATACGTGATCGCCAAGCACTGGCTCAAGACGGTATCTTCATCATCTTTGGTATTTTGAATGCGCAGACTGGTAAGCTACGCAAATCTCCAGATATTATTTCACGTGGTTTCGTCTATCTGCGCGAGTCGCAAGACTTGCTCCATGAAGTTCGCCTGCTCATCAAAGAAACTGTGGAGAAAGCAACTCGTGGCCAAAACCCGATCAATGTTGATTTTGTCAAAGACACCTTGACTGATACAGTTGCCAGGTTCTTGATGCAAAAGACTGCAAAGAGGCCGATGGTTATTCCAGTGTTGTTGACGATTTAGTTTCAAATGGTTTCATAAATGCCACTTACGCAGGTGCTATCTACGAATTCGCATAAAAATAGGTTTCAAAATAAGGTTTATAAGTAATCTTCATTACTTCTTTATCGTTTCTTCAGTGTTTCTTCATTCCGGTTTGATACTATTCCCTTTATGGAGGGTAACTCCTTCCAGTGGGCCCGGAGGCGGTTCTCAGTTCCTTTTCGTCAAATCGAGCTTACGGGTTCGACTCCCGTCGGGTCCACCACTTATGCTGTCAGACCAAAGCTGAAATGACATCTGTTGTAGTTTGAATAAGTGTGTTGTTGTTTTATGCGATTAGCGAAATTTTTCAAAGAAATTTCTTTTTCCATGGATGATTCTTTGGTGGTGTCCAGCGTGGTTTTTGTGTCGTC
>ORMF012330854.1_pt1 | contig 22465 bp, 17 predicted proteins | sample 1779871 | NCBI WGS metagenome assembly ORMF01 (sample SAMEA104232316, study PRJEB22302) | groundwater metagenome | biome: forest; feature: aquifer; material: groundwater | place: USA | collected 2011-08-07 | depth 5.4 m | reverse complement strand
GAAAATTTCATACGCATTCCCTTTCCAATATTCGCTCGGTACGGAAAAGCAGGTCCTTCGCTGCGCTCAGGATGACAGCCGGAGCGTGAGTGTTACTCCAGCGGCTGGAGGCGGACGATATAACCGTACTGGTCGCCGTACCAGACCGTCACAGGATTCGTGGAGTTGTCCACGTAGGTCTGCCAGTCGAACGAATAGGATTCCGGTGTGACGTATTCGGTCCACTGCTCGGTGCGGGGATTGAAGCGGGCGATTCGGCCGCCGCGCATTTCGCCGGCCCAGATCTCTCCGTTCTTGTCGGCGCGGGTTTCGTAGAAGGTTTGATACGGCGTGGGCGCTGTGTACTCGGTGGCGACGCCGGTCTTGCGGTCGTATTTCAACAGCACGCCGCCTCGTCCGCCGGCCCAGATATTGCCGTCGGGATCGAACGAACCGCGCGAGGGCGCCGCCGCGCCGCTGGGAGAAGGAATCTCCTTAACCTCTTTTGTCGTCCGGTCGAAGAAGACCAGGCCGTCGAAATCGCGATCGCGGTTTCCGCCTCCGACGTACTTGGCGTCCCAACTGATGAAATTGCCGTAGGTGTTGCGGATATGCTGCATCGGGTAGGACTCCACCGGCTTGCCGGTCTCCCGGTCATAGCGGTTGACCTTGTTCTGATTCGTTCTCCAGATGGTCCCGTCCACGGCGGAGAGGGCCATGTTCCCTTGCAGACCGGTATGCATGAGCCGGAATTTCTCGGTCTTCGGATCGAACTCGATCAGGTTCTGCGCCCATGTTTCGGAATACCAGACTTTTCCGCTTGCCTCGGTCTGAAGCCAGTGGCCGCCGGGATGCTTGTCGGGCGTGCTCGGCGTTCTCCAGGACGAGACCTGTCCGGTCTTGGGATCGAGCTTGCCGATGAAGGGGCTGCGGTTGATCGTGAACCACATGTTGCCCTGCGTGTCGGCGTTGACGTCGTGAACGTGAACTCCCACCCAAGGCAGCTCGTATTCCGTGATGATCGCCTTTGTGGCCGGGCCGTGCGGACGCGGGAAGACTTTCACGGGAGAATACTGCGCATCGGGCCCGCGGACCCTAGCCAGCCATTTGATCATGATCTCGCGCTCCGCGATCTCGTCGGGAGGAGTCTGATTCCGCTCCGGCGGCCCCACCAGGATTCGCCCGCCGTAGTCCAGCATGCGGTGCAGAATCAAGCGCCAGCCGCGCTCGTCGAACTTCGAGCGCATCTGCATCTGATAGCTATGGCAGCCCGATCCGCAGTAATTGCTGAAGATTCTTTTTTCCTGGCCGGTCCCGGCGATGTTGTAGAGCCACTCGCCGTCGGTCAACTGGGAAAGAACCTCGGGCGTGGGCGGCAGCAACTCGGTGTCCGACACGCGCTCCATCACGATGTCGTCAATCTTCGTGGGGCCGTTGATGGGCACGCTATCGCGGTCCACGCGATGGTATTCCAAAGCGCGCGGCGTGCGCATCAAGTAGGCGCCCGATTCGAGCTTCGGGAACTCGTACTGCCCCAGCGCATTCGTGTATACGGTGGTCCGGATCGAGTTCTTCTGGGAGATCAACTGCACCATCATCCCCTCGATGGGAGTTCCCTGGGTGTTGCGCACGACGCCGTGCGGCCCTCCCAGAACGACCTTCTTCGCCGGAGTATCGGCGGGCGATTCCGCAGCCGGCGAAGAGAGCCTGGCCGACAGTACGATTGCCGTGACGAGCAATAGTTTCGTCCACGTACCAACTTGCGTCCGTTGCATAAATGCTCCTTTTGTGTCCGACCGCATTTCCCCGAAGAGGCTGCCCTCAACCGCTCCTGGCAGTCCCCGGTGATTGTAATACAAAAGCCTCTACAAGCCATCTCATAAATGGACAAGAAGTGTACCAGCAAGCATCAAAGACGTACCTCAGGGGCTGAAGCCCCCATTTTACGGCGCTTTGTTGCGGCACGGCTGAAGAGTGTGTGTGATAACCCCGAAGGACGTACCTCAGCAGCTAAAGCCGCGTTGCAAGCATTGATTTTACGGCACGACTGAAGTCGTGCCCTGACGACAAATCGAGGTTTTCACACATACTCTGAAGCCGTGCCCTGACGGTCGCCACTCAAAGTCCATTTTTGAAACCACTTGTATCCTGCGTCCCCTTAGAAAACCAGCTTCAGTCCGAACTGAATCTGCCGGGCGGTGCCCACGGTCTGCGTAATCACCGGGACGCTGGTAACCGGCGCTCCGTTCCGGGTGAAAATCGTGTTGTTGCCGGAGGAGTTTCCGACCTGTCCGGGGCCGGCGAAATTCGCGTGATTCAGCAAATTAAAGACTTCCGTGCGGAATTGCAGGCCGAGCCTCTCGTTCACTCGGGTGTTTTTGGTGACGCCGAAGTCCCATTGGGAGCCGCCCGGACCGAGCAGCGAATTTCGGCCTACGTTGCCGATCTCCCGCTGACTGGGCGGAGCGAATGCGTCCAGCGTGAACCATTGCTCCTGCTTGCCGAGGATGATCTTGTCGTGCGTCCAGCCGGGAAGCAAGTTGGGCGAGACGACGGAAACGTAATTCTGGATCAGGGTTGACGCCGTCGTACGGATCCAAAACGGCTGTCCGCTGCGCAGGCTGAGAATTCCCGTCAACTGCCACCCTCCAACCAATCGCTCCGTCACTCCGCTCTTCCCGTTCCCGAACGGTAAATCGTACGAATAGCTGGTGGTAAACGCATTCTTCAGATGATACCCGCTTAAACCCTTGTTCGTAGCCAAGTCCCAGGGATACTTCAAGGAGCCGGAGCCACCCGCGCTGACGTGGTTTCCGGTGTCGGCCCCGTCCGCTTCACTGATGGATCGGGAGTAGGTGTAGGAAATCTGGGCCTGGAGACCGTGCGAGAATCTCCGCTGCACCGCCACGGTGAGACCGTTATACCAGGCGTTGGTGTTATTCTGCGTAATCTGCACTCTGGTGAACGCCGGATTGGGCAGGACCACGGGGCCGGGCGGCAATTCCAGCGTCAGACCGTTGAACTGGAATTTCGGGCTGTTGTGGTTGCCGAAGCTCGGCAGGTCGATTCCACGGCGGCCGTTGTAAGTGACCGTAACCAGATTGCTTTCGCCGATCTGCCGCTGCAGGCTGAGCGTGTACTGCACCGCATGAGCCGACTTCAGGTTGTCAAACGCCAGCGAACTCACGTCCCCGCCCTCTCCGGCGGCCCTCGAATTGGCGATCGCTAGCAGCGCGTTCGGAAAACCCACGGGATTCGTAACGTTGATCGACGGCGAGAACGTCAGCGAGCCCAGCGAAGACTGCGTGTACTCGGAGGAATCGTTGGGAATGTAGAAGAGCCCGAAGCCGCCCCGGACCGAAGTCTTCCCGTTGGCGAAGGGACTCCAGGCAAAACCGATCCGGGGGCTGAAATTGGTCCAGGATTTATTTTTCCAGAACGGGTCGCCAACGGTGACGGTGCGGTCGCCGATATGGCGCAGGTTATCAATATATCCGTTGACCTCCGTGACGACCGTATACGGCTCCCAACGGACGCCCAGATTCAGTGTAAGGCTAGGGGAGAATCGCCAATCATCCTGAAGGTAGAGAGCCATGAACCACTGGCGCAGCCCGCGCTCGAAGTTGCCGAACTGTGGCGGAGTGCCCCGGAAGGTGTCCGGAATGCCCTGCAGGAAGTTTTGCAGACTTCCGAACAGCCATTCTCCCCAGGGACGCGTCGGGCGGTATGGGTTATACCGCAAGCGCTCCGCCATCCCACCAAATTGCAAGGCATGGCTGCCCAGAGTCAGGTTCACGTCGTCGTGCCATGCAAACCGGTTGGTGAGAAAGACGCCTTTGGTGTTCTCGGTTCCGGTGACGGGGCTGATCCCGCTGCCCGGCTGGACTCCGGCGGGATCGGGCTGGCCCGGAACGGAAATCTGTCCGGGTTCGGGCGGAGGAACAATCTGGTCCGTCATGGGAGCCACACGGTTGAAGGCGAAGCGAAAGGTGCTGAGCAACCGCGGAGAGAACACGTGAGTTTCCGAAAGCGTCGTCAGTCGCGTTTGGATCGAGCCGGTCTCAAACCGGTCCGGGAAAAACCGGTAGACGGCGCGATTCGCATTGTTGCCGGTGAAACGGAGAAACAGGGAATCGTTCGAAGATAGCTGAAAATCCACGCGCCCCTGCCCAAAGTCTTCGCGGGTTGGCTCGTGAGCCGTGAACAGAAATTGAGCCGTCCCGTCTCCAAAATTGCGCGCGCCGGGGGTCGGCAAAGGATACGACTTCAGAAAAGGAACGACGGCGGGCAGAACCGGCACCGTCCGGGTGGGTAAGATACCCAGCCGCGCGTTGGCGTCGGGAACGTTGGCGGTGCCGGATTCGGTCAAAGATTCCCGCAGCCCTTCGTAGGCCGCGAAAAAGAAGATCTTGTCGTGTTTCACGGGGCCGCCGATGGTGCCTCCAAACTGGTTGCGCCGGAAGGGCGGCGGATTCGCGCCGGCGTCGAAGTAATTGCGGGCGTCCACCGCGCTGTTGCGGAGGAATTCATAGCCCGTGCCGTGCCATAGATTGCTGCCCGATTTCGTGACGGCGTTGAAGACGCCTCCCAGCGCCCTTCCGTACTGGGCGCTGAAGGTAGCCGTCAGCATCTGAAATTCCTGCACCGTCTCGATGCCGGTCAAAGCGCCCGAGGGACCCGCCGGAACGTGGCGATAGTAGTCGTTGATGTAGCTTCCGTCGAGCAGGTAGGAGTTGTCCTCGCCCCTCATGCCGGAGATGCTGAACCGTTTCCCGAAGCCTTTGTCGGCGTTGCCCCACTTGCCGTTGGAGTTCTGGATGACGCCGGGATTCAGCAGGATCAGTTGGGAGATGTCGCGTCCGTTGAGCGGAAGATCGCGAATGGCTTTGTCGTCCACCAGAAAGCTGATGGTGGATTCCTTGGTCTGCACCAGCGGCGCTTCTCCGGTGACCTCGACTCGTTCGGCAACCTGTCCGACCGTTAGACTCAAGTTCACCACCGCTTCGCGGCCGACGGTGAGCTGAATGCCCGTGCGAACCTCCGTCTGGAAACCCGGTGTGCTGGCCGTGATGCGGTATTTGCCGGGAAGCAGCGAGGGAGCGGAATAGCGCCCGGCGGCGTCGGTCTCGACCGTTCGGGAAGCTCCCGTGTCATCATTGAGGACAACGATTTGGGCATTGGCGATCGAGCCGCCCGTGCTGTCGGAAACGGTTCCGGAGATGGTGGCGGTGGTGATCTGACCATAAATGAAAAGGGTCGAAGCGAGGACACCGATCCCGACCCATGCGCTAACTCTCCCTCTCATGGTCTGCTCCTCTCGTCTTGCTGTCTATTCCCCGTTTGACCGCTATTTTACGTCCTCTGAATTGCTTGTCAAGCAGAAAGCAGGACCATACCGCCGAATGCAGGCTGCACGGAGCGCGAATCGCGGGATGGTATAAAAAACGCGTATTGCGCCAGGGAAGTCCCTTGCGCCATTCCCATTCTTCCTCAAATAATACGCACCCTACGAACAACTAGAACGATTTTGGGTAATGGTATATCCCGTAAGGGCACGCCTTCAGGCGTGCCGTAAAGGCAGGCACGGAGAATCCGCGCTTTAGCGCCTGAGGGCAATCCACGATTCGGTCACATCCCTCAGCGGCTGAAGCCGCGGCTGCCGATGGCGCATTTCGGCACGGTTGAAACCGTGCCCTTACGGGACACACCTTGAGTGAAAATGGGCTAGAAAACCAATTTCAATCCCAACTGAATCTGCCGGGAGGTATTCACGGTTCCTCGGATGACGGTAGCGCTAGGTATCGGGTCCCCCGTTCGGGTGAAGATTTCACCGCGTCCGCCGGATTGACCGGACTGACCTGGGACGGCAAAATTGACGCGATCGGTTAGGTTGAACATCTCCAGCCGGAACTGCAACTGCAAGCGTTCCGTCAGCGTGGTGTTCTTGGTCATGCCGAAATCCCACTGGGCGAATCCTGGCCCGGTCAAGGTGAGTCGTCCCAGATTCCCCAATTCCCGGGAACCCGGAGGAGAAAATGCTCTGAAATCAATGAATCCTTCGGGATCGCCCAGAATGGGTTTGACGCCCAGATTCAAGTTGGGGGAGACGTCGGTGAAGTAATCCGAGAGAGTGCGCGGAGCGATGGCGGTAACGCCGAACGGCTGTCCCGACTGCAAGCTGACGATTCCCGTCAACTGCCATCCGGAAAGCAAGTGTCCCGCCACACCGGTCAGGCCTTTTCCAACGGGCAGATCGTAAGCGTAATTGGCGGAAAATACCTGAGTTTGATTGTACCCGCTGAGACCTCTGCTCACCCGAAGGTCGTAAGGATACTTCAAGGCACCGGCTCCTCCGGCCGTCACATGGTTGCCCGTATCGCTCCCATCGGCTTCGCTGAGCGCCTTCGAGTAGGTATAGCTGATCTGGCCTTGCAGGCCGGCCGCGAAACGCCGCTGCAAAGTGAAGCTGAGTCCGTTATACGAGGAGCTTGCATTGGTCTCCACATAGTTGATGTTGTGCCAGACCGGATTGCGGACAGCCGGAGCATTGGCTGGCAATTCCAGCGAATTGCCGTTGTAAGTGAAGAACGGAAGGTTGTAGTTGCCGTACGACGTCAGGTTTATACCCCGGCGGCCGCTATAGCCGATGGTTACCACGTTGTTGGCGCCGATCTGCTGCTGGATGCTCAGACTGTACTGAATGGCATGCGGGGTATCGAAGTGATCGAACGGAACGCCGTAAATGTCCGGGGTCCCTGACGCCTTATTGGCGGCAATCGCTGCCAGGGCGTTGGGGAAGCCGACAGGATTCGTAATGGTATAGTTTGGGGAAACCGCGTTCGACCGCACCAGAGGCACTGTATAAACGGACGAATCCAGCGGGGAGAAAAAGAGTCCAAAGCCGCCGCGAACCGAAGTTCTTTCGCTCTTGAACGGACTCCAGGCAAAACCAACCCGGGGACTGAAGTCGACCCAGGACCCGTTCTTCCAGTAGGCGCCGCCTTCGGAGGCTGTAGTGTCGGAAATATTATGCAGATTTTCGATCAGGTTGTTCACTTCCGTGGGGACCGAGAAGGGTTCCCAGCGAACGCCCAGGTTGAGCGTCAGGCTCGGCGAGACGCGCCAGTCATCCTGGACGAAGAGAGCCATGAACCACTGGCGCGCGCCGCGCACGAAATTACCCGATGAGAGAGGGGAGCCGCGGAAGCGGTCCGGCTGTGCCGCCAGGAAGCCCGCGACGTTCGGAAACCTCCACTCGCCGTATGGCCGGAAGGGATTGTTGGAGTTGTACCGCATTCGCTCCAGCATTCCGCCAAATTGCAGGGAATGGTTTCCCACGCTCAGGTTCAAATCGTCTTGAAACGCAAACCGGTGGGTTGCGAAGTAGCTTCCCGGTTGCTCCGTTCCGGTCTCCGGAGCGATTCCGCTGCCCGGATCGATCGCTGCCACGTCCGTGTTGCCAGGGACGGAAATGAGCGCGGCCTCGGTGGTTTGGGGAACGATGTGGTCCGTGCCGGGCACCACGTGGTTGTAGGAGAAGCGGAAGGTGCTCAGCAGGCGCGGGGAAAAAACGTGCGTCTCGGAAAGACTGAACAGCCGCGTTTTCATCGCTCCCACTTCAAAGTGGCCTGGATAGCCCCTGACGACGGCCCGGCTGGAATTGGAGATTGTATAGCGCCCGAACAGAGAGTCGTTCGAGGAGATCTGTTGGTCGATGCGCGCTTGCCCGAAGTCATCCTGCGTGGGCTGGCTGGCGGCAAATATGTATTCGGCGGTCCCGTCGCCAAAATTGCGCCCTCCGGGAGTCGGAAGCGGGAACAATTTCAGGAAGGGAGCGGTGAGCGGTGAAACGGCCACCGTCCGTCCGCCGGGCAGGATGCCCTGCCGCGCGTTCACGTCGAAGACGTTGGAAGTGGTTGTCTGGCTGAGGGCCTCGCGAAGGCCCTCATACGCCACGAAGAAGAACGTTTTATCGCGGAAGACTGGCCCGCCCAGCGTCGCTCCAAAGTGGTTGCGCCGAAAAGGAGGCACGCCTCCCTTGTCAAAGTAATTGGCGGCGTCCAGCGCGCTGTTCCGCAGGAATTCGTAGACGCTGCCGTGGAATTCGTTGGTGCCCGATTTGGTGACGGCGTTGAATACCCCTCCGAGCGCACGGCCATAGGAGGCGCTGAAGGAGGCCGTCAGCATCTGGAACTCGCGCACGGTCTCCACGCCCACCAGCGCGCCGGTGGGACCCGCCGGCAGGTGACGATAATAGTCGTTGATATAGCTGCCGTCGAGCAGAAAGGAGTTGTCCTCCCCGCGCATCCCGGAGATGCCGAACCTCCGGCCGAACCCTTTGTCCGCGTTGCCCCACTTGCCGTTATGATTTTGGACCACGCCGGGGTTTAACAGGATGAGCTGGGAGACGTCGCGGCCGTTCAACGGCATATCGCGGATGGTCTTGTCGTCGACGAGATAGCTGAGCGTGGCTTCCGTCGTCTGGACCAGCGGCGCTTCTCCGGTCACCTCCACCCTTTCCGAAACGGCGCCAACGGGAAGCTCAAAATTGACCGTCGCTTCGCGGCCCACCGTCAATACGACTCCGCTGCGAATTTGAGTCTGAAAGCCTTCGCGGCTGGCGCTGAGGCGGTAATTGCCGAGGCCCAACTGCGGCGCCGAGTATCTCCCGGCGGCATCCGTCAGTATGGTTCGGGTGACTCCGTTGTTTTCGTTTAGAATAACCACGCTGGCGCCCGGTATCGCGGCTCCCGTGCTGTCGGTGACGTTCCCCGAAACAGTCCCCGTAGTTATTTGTGCAGCGAGAGTAAAACTCAGCAGGCAAAAAACACCTAGAAGCTTCCACCCCAATCTTAGAGAAGTCATTTCTTTGCGCCTCCGCCAGAATTTTCTTTCTTAGTGGTTCCCGGTCTCTTTGCCGAAAGCAACCGTGCTATTACAATTGCGGCATGCCAGAAATTCTTGTAATTTGTGTAAGAATACGGGTTGCCTCGCCCGATCCAAAAGAAACCGCTCCACCATCGAGATGGGACACCTTGCCACTCTTTTGAATTTTCATCCGCCTTGGCTCCATCGAGCCTAACTTGACTCATGGCACACTGCGCCAATTGCCCGCAATCTACGCTGTTTTCGGGTCCCTGTCAAGCGTATCTTTTGATCGGCAGGTTGTTGACAATGGTGCGTCCTTATTGTAGTGTAATGACTTATGGTTCCGCAGCGGCACAGACATCTACACCATCGTAACCACCATTGCCGGTGCCAGCGGAACCGTGTTATTTGATTTCGGATTTTAACTAAAAATCGGATAACCCGCTGGCAGCGAAACCGGCGGGTTTTTTTGTGTCTCATTTTACGCCGCTTTCGGCCTTTCAGCGCCCTCATCCGCGCCCAAAGGAAGTAATGAAGCACACATCCGGAACAGGACAGGGACTACCATGCTTTTGAATTTCGACAAATCCAGCGGATTGCTTCCCGCGATAATTCAGGAGGCGGGCACGGGAAAGGTTCTGATGCTCGGCTTCATGAATGCCGAATCTTTCCAGAAGACGCTCGACACCGGCCTGGCCACTTTCTTCAGCCGCTCGCGCAACAAGCTTTGGGTGAAAGGCGAAAGCTCGGGACATGTTCTGAAAGTCCACGACGTGCTGGTCGATTGCGACCAGGACACGCTGCTGATTGTCGCCGAGCAGGTCGGGCCTGGCGTCTGTCACAACGGCTACCATTCGTGTTTCTACCGCCGCGTCCGGAACGGCGAGCTGGCCGAGGCGGAAGCGCGCACGTTTGATCCGGACAAAGTTTACGGTCCGACGCCTTCGACGTCCGCGGCGCCGGTAAACACCAGCAAGGAGTAATCGCAAATGCCGAAACTGCGGCTAGGTCTGCCCAAAGGCAGCCTGCAAGAAGCGACCATCGATCTGTTCAAGCGTGCCGGATACGTGATCCAGCCGAGCCCCCGGTCGTACTTCCCTTCGATCGACGACGAAGAGATGGAGTGTGTTTTGATTCGCGCTCAGGAGATGTCCCGCTACGTGGAAGACGGAGTCCTGGACGCCGGACTCACGGGGCGCGACTGGGTGGTCGAAAACAACTCGCAGGTCGTCGAGGTCGCCGACCTCGTCTACGCCAAAAAGAGTTTTGGCAAGGTCCGATGGGTGCTGGCCGTTCCGGAAGACTCCGCCATCCATGGACCCAAGGACCTGGAGGGAAAAGTCGTCGCGACGGAACTGGTGAAAGCGACCGAGCGATATCTCGCCGGACATGGCGTGCACGCCAAGGTGGAGTTCTCCTGGGGCGCAACCGAGGTCAAGCCGCCGACGCTCGCCGACGCCATCGTGGAGGTGACGGAAACCGGCTCCTCTCTGCGCGCCAACAATTTGAAGATCATCGATACGGTGATGGAATCGAACACCGTGCTCATCGCCAACCGCGCATCGTGGGAAGACGCCTGGAAAAGGGAGAAGCTCAGCAATATCAAGATGCTTCTGGAAGGCGCCATGCTGGCCTATGGGAAGGTCGGTTTGATGCTGAACGTCCACAAGGACAACCTGGAGGCGGTGTTGGAAATTCTGCCGGCGCTGAAGCGCCCTACCGTCTCGGAGCTGAGCGAAACCGGGTGGGTTGCGATCAACACGATTCTCGATGAGCGCCTGGTCCGCGTCATCATCCCCAAGCTGAAGCAGGCCGGCGCACAGGGGCTGGTGGAGTATCCGCTGAATAAGATCGTGATGTAGAAGTAACAAGAAGTCAGAAGACAGAAGTTAGAAGTTAGAAGAAGACAAAATTGAGGTAGCCACGGCACGGTTTGTATGCCGTGGGCTTTTGCGCAAGCGGTATCAATTTGCAGATGAAAACCACTACGCATCAACCGGCCATCCGAATTGTCTCGGCCGAAGACAAGGCTGAGGTTCGACGGATTTTTTCGCGCCGGGCTGAGCGCCTGGACGAGGCCGAGCGCACGGTCGCCCCCATCATCCGGGCGGTGGTGAAGGAAGGAGACCGGGCGCTGGTGCGCTTTGCGAAGCGATGGGATGGGTTTGAGGGATCGTCGGCATCGCAACTGAGAGTATCGGCCGCGGAGATCGCCAAGGCTCGCCGCATGGTTAGCGCGGACTTCAAACTCGCCGTCCGCGAGGCGGCTCGAAATATCCGCGAATTTTGCCGGCTCCAGATGCCCAAAGAGTGGATGCGAACCACCCGGCCCGGAGTCCGCGTCGGGCAAGTGATCCGGCCGCTCGAAAGCGTCGGCTGCTATATCCCCGGCGGGCGATACCCGCTTCCTTCAACGCTCCTGATGACCGCGATTCCCGCGCAGGTTGCTGGAGTGGAGCGCGTCGTGGTCGCGACGCCACGGGCTGTGCCGGAAATCCTGGCGGCGGCGGGCGAACTCGGTATCGAGGAAATTTACACCGTGGGAGGAGCGCCTGCGATTGCTGCTTTTGCCTATGGCACAAGGACGATTGCGCCGGTCTCCAAGATCGTAGGCCCCGGCAACGCCTATGTTGCGGCCGCCAAGCGGATGGTCTCGCGCGATGTCGCAATCGACTTTGTCGCCGGTCCCACAGAGGTGCTGCTAATCGCCGAAGATGGCGAGCCTCGGTGGCTCGCGGCGGATTTGCTGGCCCAGGCCGAGCACGACGTGGACTCGTCGGCCATATTGCTCACGACATCGGCGAAGCTCGCGCAAGCTATAGCTCGCGCGGTCTCCGAGCAGCTTCCATCACTGGGAGAGAACTGTCCGGCGGCAACGTCGCTCCGGAAAAACTGCGCTATCGTTGTGGTCGACGATCTCGACGAGGCAGTATCGCTCGCGAATCGTTTCGCTCCGGAACATCTTTCCGTGCCCGATGGCCTGGCGCTGAAGAAACTCCGTAACGCGGGGAGCATCTTCGTCGGACCTTATAGTCCGGAAGCGGCCGGCGATTATGCCAGCGGTCCGAATCACGTGTTGCCCACCGGAGGCATGGCCACGGTGCGCGGCGGACTTTCGGTCCTCGACTTCGTCAAAATCATCTCGGTGCAGCAACTGAGTGAGAACGGGCTGCGTCGCCTTGGTCCGAGCATCGTGACGCTCGCCCGTAGCGAGGGCCTGGAAGCCCATGCCCGCTCCGTCGAGATTCGTTTCAGTCCCTTAAATCCGAGCCGCGCCCTTCGCCCCATAGTCCGGGGCTACGGACGCCGGGGCGACCGTAAGGGAGCGGGAGCGGACTTGATTTTCGAAACGAGCAGGACGAGCAGGCGGAGGATGTAGAAGTGTCCAAGAACCCCCAAAACAAAACTCCTCTTAATCCGCGCCGATCGATTGAATCGATGCAGCCCTACCGTCCACCCTCTAGCGGTCGTGGGAAAAAGATGCGGCTGGACTTCAACGAAAACACCGTTGGCTGCTCGCCTCGCGTCCTGCAGCGGATGAAGAAGCTTACAGCGGCCGAGCTCGCCGTCTATCCCGAATATGAAGACGCGCTCCCCCGGTTTGCGGCTTATTTTGGCGTTCGGCGCGATCAGTTGACGCTCACCAACGGGACCGATGAAGCGATTCAACTCGTCGTTAATACCTATGTCAGCGCGGGCGATCCGGTGGTGGTGCTGAAGCCCTCGTATGCCATGTACCGCTTCTACGCTCAAATTGCAGGAGCGCGGGTCGTCGAGGTGGACTACCCGTCCGATCTCAGCTTTCCGCAAGAAAAGCTGCTGCGGGCCGCGAAGGCGCGGGCCAAGGCGATATTCGTCGCCAACCCTAACAATCCTACTGGGACGCTCGCCTCGCCCCGTCAGTTGAAAGAGCTGCTCGAATCGGCGCCGAAAGCCGTGGTGATGGTGGACGAAGCGTACTTCGAATTTTGCGGCCAGACGGCACTCCCGTGGATCAGGCGCTATCCGAATCTTTTCGTTTCCAGAACGTTTTCGAAGGCCTATGGATTGGCCGCCATGCGCTGCGGGTGCCTCTTTTCCGATGCGCGGAACATGGAAAGAATCCGCAAAGGACAGTCGCCATACAGTGTCAATACGGTGGCCGTCGCCTGCGCCCTGGAAGCGATCCGAGACACAGCGTACGTAAAGAAATATGCCTCGGAGGTCGTGCGTGCTCGGCGTATCTTATGCGACGAGCTGGACCGGCTGGGCTGGCCATATTTTCCGAGCGCGGCCAACTTTGTGCTGGTGAACTTTGGTTCCGCCGCGCAGCCCATACGCCGCCTGCTCGGCGAGCATAAGATTCTGGTGCGCGATCGCGGCTATGAGATACCCGGCTCGGTGCGCATCACCGTTGGCACCGTGGCGCAAACGCGCCAGCTCATTAGGGTCCTGCGAAACTTCGCCCGCGCGAGGTCCGTGAAATAAGCATGGGAACGAGATTGCTCATCTTCGACATGGACGGCGTCCTGGTGGACGTGACGGATTCCTATCGGCGGACGATCGCCGAGACGGTGAAGCTCTTCACCGGAACGGAAATCACCAACGGCGAGATTCAGGAATTGAAAAATCGCGGCCATTCGAACAACGACTGGGACCTGACACTGGAGATCGTCGAATCCCTGGGGCGGCGCACAACCAAAGAGCAAGTCATTGCGGAGTTCCAGAAGATCTATCTCGGGAATAACTACGACGGCCTCATTGCGCGTGAGCGCTGGCTGCCTCAGAATGGCCTCTTTGAAAGGCTCGCGCAGCGGTTCCGGTTTGCGATGTTCTCCGGAAGAGAGCGCTGGGAGGTCCTGCACACGCTCGGGAAATTTGCGCCCGGCGCGGTCTTCGATCCCATCGTGGGAATGGAAGACGTGAAACGGGAAAAGCCCGATCCCGAGGGCCTGCTGAAGATTGTGGAGCAGCTCGCGCCCGAGGAGGTTTTTTATATCGGCGACGTGATGGACGATTGCCTGGCGGCGCGCGCGGCTCGGGTATCGTTCATTGGTGTAGTTGGCGACGAAATTCCAATGCGTGCCAAGCTCGAATCGCTCTTCCGCGAGCAAGGGGCGCGGGCCGTGATCGCGAGCGTCAACGAACTGGAGAGCGTGCTGCCATGACCCAGAAAAAAGCCCAGAAAAGAGCAAAGACACGTACGCGCACTCGCACCGCCAAGGTCGAGCGAAACACTACCGAGACGCAAATCTCGGCCCGCCTGACGATCGAGGGAAAGGGGCGCTACAACGTCCGCACCGGCATCCGGTTTCTCGATCACATGCTGGAGCTGGTTACCAAGCACGGCGGCTTCGATCTGGAACTGCGCGCAACGGGCGATCTCGATATCGACCAGCATCACACGGTGGAAGATTGCGGCATCGTTCTGGGACAGTGCTTCCGCGAGGCTCTGGGCGACAAACGGGGAATCAATCGCGCCGGATATTTCGTGATGCCGCTCGATGAATCGCTCGCCGTCGCGGCGATTGATTTCTCGGGCCGGCCGTACTTAGTCTGCAACGCGCGTTTTGCGCAGCCCATGGTGGGCGATCTCCAGACGGAATTGGTCGAGGATTTTTTCCAGGGCTTCGCCACGCACGCCGGAGCCAACGTGCATTTGAGGCTGCTCTATGGCCGCTCCACGCATCACGGCGTAGAGGCGATCTTCAAGACGTTTGCGCGTGCATTGAAAATGGCCGTTTCGCTGGACAACCGCCTGAAGAAGGAGCTGCCCAGCACCAAGGGGTTGCTATGATCTCCGTCATCGATTACGGCGCGGGAAATTTGCGGTCGGTGGAAAATGCACTGAAGGAGTTGCAGGTCCCCTACGCGATCACCTCCCAGCCCGCCGATGTTGCAGGGGCTTCGGCGATCCTGCTGCCGGGCGTGGGGCACTTCGGGCAGATGATGCGGTCGCTCGACCGGCTGGGATTAATCTCCGTGTTGCGCGAGGCAATCGCGCGCGGAGTGCCCTATCTGGGAATCTGCCTCGGGATGCACGCGCTCTATGAAAGCAGCGAAGAGGCCCCGTCGCTACCCGGTCTCGGAATCCTGAGCGGGACGATCCGGCGCTTCCCGGAAGGGTTGAAGGTCCCTCACATGGGATGGAACCAGTTGGAGATCCAGCCGGGCTGCCGCATTTTCGACGGGATCGCTCCGTCGCCCTTCGTTTATTTTGCCCATTCCTATTATTTGCCCATGAACGGATCAACGTCCGGATCATCGTCCGGCGCATCATCCGGCGAAACGAAAGGCGGGAGGGCGTCGGCGCTGGCGGATTACGGATTCCGTTTCGTTGCGGCGATGGAAGAAAAAAATATCAGCGGGGTCCAGTTCCATCCGGAAAAATCCGGGGAGATTGGTTTGCGGATGCTGCGGAATTTTGTACAGGGTCGGTGAGAGGAATCCGAGCCGCGACCGGGAGGGAGCGGTCAAAGCTGGAGTTGAAACACATCACGCGGACCGCTCCCTCTCGGTCGCGGCTCGGTTGGAGTATAAATGTTAGCCAAGCGCGTGATCGCCTGTCTCGATGTGAAAGCGGGTCGGGTGGTCAAGGGAATCAACTTTGTTCAGTTGCGGGACGCCGGAGACCCAGCCGAGCTTGCCGCCGCATATAACCGCGAAGGCGTTGACGAAGTGGTCTTCCTCGACATCACGGCTTCGCACGAAGGGCGCGGGCTGATCGTCGAGACGGTGGCGCGGACCGCGCGTCAGGTCTTTATCCCGCTCGCCGTGGGAGGCGGCATTCGCACCGTGGCCGACGCCCGGAGCATCCTCACCTCGGGCGCCGACAAGATTTCCGTCAACACGGCGGCGGTCGAAAATCCGGAACTGCTCACGGCGCTCTCGGAGGAGTTCGGCGCACAGGCCGTGGTGCTTGCGATTGACGCCCGGCGCGAAGGCGATCACTGGCAGGTTTTTACTTACGGCGGACGCAAGCGGGAAAGCCTTTCCGCCGTCGAATGGGCGGTGAAAGGCGAGGAACTCGGCGCGGGAGAAATTCTGCTTACGTCGATGGACCGCGACGGCACGGAAAAAGGTTTTGATTGCGAGCTGACATGCGCCATTTCAAGCGCCGTTGGAATTCCCGTCATCGCGTCGGGCGGCGCCGGATCGCCCGAGCATTTCGCCGAGGTGCTCACGAAGGGACGTGCCGACGCGGCGCTGGCGGCCTCGATCTTTCATTACGGGAAGATCCGCGTCGGGGATCTGAAGGCGCATCTGAAGAGCCAGGGAATTCCGGTCCGGCTGTGAAAGTAGATTGAAACCATGCTGATTCCATGCATCGATTTAATGGGTGGCACCGCGGTGCAATTGGTGCGCGGACGCAAAAAGGCGCTGGAAGCGGACCCATTTGAAATGCTGCGGAAGTTTCGCGGGTTTCCGGCGATTCAGGTGATCGATCTCGACGCCGCCATCGGCACCGGAGATAATTCCCAGCTTCTCAAGCGGCTCTGCCAGCGCGCGCCGTGCCGCGTCGGTGGCGGCGTTCGAACCGTGGAACGGGTCAAGGAACTCGCAGAGATCGGGGCGCGGAAGATCATCATCGGGACCTCGGCGTTTCGCGAGGGCGAAATCAACCGCAAATTTCTTGCGGCGGCGAAGAAGGCAGCCGGAAAAAGACTTCTGATGATCGCCCTCGACACCAGCCGCGGCCGGATCGTAGTGCGAGGGTGGCGCAAGAGCACCGGCCTGCGCGCCGAGGACGTGATTCCGGCGCTCGAGCCCTATTGCTCCGGCTTTCTGTGCACCTATGTGGACAAGGAAGGGATGATGCAAGGGACCAGTCTGCGCTGGTTCCGGCGTCTGCGCAAAACGACGAAGCTCCCCATCACGGCGGCCGGCGGCATCACCACGATGGAAGAAGTCGAGGCGCTCGATCGAATGAAGATCGACGCGGCGGTGGGAATGGCGATCTATACGGGCAAATTGCCGCTGCATCGAAAAGAACCAAAGAGCCGCAGAGTTTGAAAAACGCAAACTCTGCGCTATCCGCTACCCGCTAGGCAACCACAAGGCCGGCGAAATGACACGAAAAGAAATCGCAGATTTTCTCCGTGCCCATACCCATAAGGCGGTTTTGGTCACATTTGATGACGGTGTCACCCAGTCCGTTACCATTCTGTCTGTCGATGATGAAGGATTTGTACACAGCGGTCCGCCCGGAGATGCCGAGATGTACTGGACACGGTTTGAGGGCGTGGAATCTCTTCAGGTTGAAAATGCAACGTAAAACACCACCACAAGACCCGGGAGGGAGCAGTTGCCAGGTTCCGGTTTTACGGGTATATTTAAAGATCAAGGTCTATACAAAGGAACTCGCATGAAAGCCGAAATTCATCCCGACTATCTGGAAGTGACCGTTTCCTGCGCCTGCGGGAGCACGTTCAAGACCCGTTCGACGCGCAAGGGCGACATCCGTCTAGAGATTTGCTCCAGTTGCCATCCGTTCTTCACGGGCAAGCAAAAGCTCGTGGACACGGCCGGGCGCGTGGAGCGGTTCCAGCGGAAATACGGCCGCAAGACCGCCGAAACGGCGCCGACCGCCGGCGCGTCATCCTAGAAGCTGCTGCTGCGGAGCAGGTCCCTGACCACGAAAAAAATGTGGTCCGCGCCCTGCTGCCTGCGGGCCTGAGCCGGAGCTGCTCCGAAAAAAAACTGCCGAGGGAGAAGCGGGGCGGTTTTTTCTTCTCCGCAGCGGATTCCGTTCGACGTGTGCCTTGACAAAGCCGACGTCGTTATAGAATGGGCTAACGCCCTCTCCTTACCATCCTGCGACCGGCACGACTAAAGTCGTGCCCTTACGGGCTCCGAGGAGGTTATGCATTAGCGCCTACCTTTGCGCCTGAAGCGGTTCCTTGGGTCCCTTGGTCCGGAACTGGATTCGCGCCAGCTTCGAGGTTCTCCAGTAAGGCGTCCAGACCTCGACCGTGTCCTTGCCATTGTCGACGGCGATGAAGCGCGTTTCCGTTCCGATGGTCGGCAACTGGAACGTGGTCCACTTCTCCGTCTTGGGATCGAACCGCGCCACGCGATCGGCGTTCATCAGGTTGATCCAGACCATTCCGTTCTTGTCCACGACCGTCGAATAGACGCCGGCATATCCTGGGCCGGGATACTGATAATAGTTCAGCACCTTGTTGGTCTTGATGTCGATCTTTACGAGGTTATCTCCCCACCAGTCGGCCACCCAGATGAAGTTGCCCCGCTTATCGGCCGAGAGCCTCCGCGGCGCTTGCGACGAGGGAGGGGTTGAGTTCCAGTCCGCTCCCGCGAATTGGAAGATCTCGCGATCGCGCGCCGTGTAGTTTTCCGCCCAACCGGGAACCGGTTGGAGCGTCACTTCCACGGACTTGCCGGTGCGAATATCGCTCTTGCCCAGCTTGTCGTAATTCATCTCCGCCCACCAGCAATTGCCCTCGGCATCAGCCGCGATCCCGTAGGTCCGTCCTTCGTTACCGGGGCTGAGCGATTTATATTCGGTGAACTTTTTGGTGGCGGGTTCAAACCGCGAGCATCCTTCGTCACCTGACGCCCAGACGTTGCCCTGGAGATCGAAGTCCAGCGTGCCGCCCACCCGCATCATGTTGCGGGGCGGCTCAAAATACTCCACCTTTTCCGTTTTGGTGTCGATTTTTCCCAGCCCTCCGTCGGCATTGAACCATGCGATTCCCTTGGGATCGATGGCGATGCCGTGGCTCCGCATGGCGAGTCCGCGCCGCCCGTCCAGTTTGAAATTCTTCACTTCGCCGGTCTTGGGATCGAGCCGGGAGACGGTGCGGACGGAGTTCGCCTGCGAGTCGGCGATCCACACAAATCCGTTCGGATCGACCTGCGCGTCATGCGGGCCGCGCGCCTCATAGGCCGAGGGCACGCCCTCCATCCAGTCGCTTCCGTCTTGCGTGACGTTATGATCGGTGTCCGCGTTGGAAGTGATGTCGTATTCCGTGATGACCACCTGAGCGGCTTCGCCGCGCGGGCGCGGATAGAGTTTGAACTTCACGGGCGAGGGGTCGGGACCTCGCATCTTCGCAAGATATTTCGCGAGTTCCCCTTTATAGGTGCGCAGCAGCGGCATGGGAGCCGTATCCTCGCGGGGCGGATCACCATAGATGCCGACCCGCTCCATGACGTTGATGATGCGCGTCCATCCTGCCTCGTCGAAGCGGTTTTGCAGAACGAAATTCGGCTGGTGGCATCCGGCGCAGTTGTTGCGGAAGAGCCCTTTCATGCGGCGGTTTTCGAAGCTATCCTCCGGGAGACTCGCGATCCATTCGGCCCCGGAAACTTGCCGCGCCAAATCGCTATAGGGCTTGAGCGTGAAGTCCTGGTGGACTTCGCCCGCGGCCTTTTGCTCGGCCCGCGCCGTCTCAAATCCCACAGCCTGGGCCCAGATGCGATAGTCGCCCGCCTCGAGCGCCGGAAAGAAATACTTCCCTTGCTCGTCCGAAAAAACCGAAGTCGTAATGGTGCGGTCCTGCCGGCGGACCGAAACCGTCACTCCTTCGAGCGGTTTCCCGTTCGCTCCCTTGATCGTGCCCGAGAAATTCGCCTCCGTCGAGGACGCGGCCTGCGCGGCAGGCAGGGTCGCCATCAGAACGAAAACCAAACCGGCGGCCGCGGAAAAAATCTTGTGTCGTGTCTCCATGACTCCTCCTTCAGAAGGTCATCGCAATGTTTTCAGGTAAGCGATCAGGTTGTCGATCTCTCCGGCCTGCAAGCCGTACTGGAAGCCGGGCATGCGGGGCGTGCCTTTGCGAACGATCTCGCGGGCACGTGCCTCCGTTTCGGGACTCTTCACCACCCCGTTCAACGGCGGTCCAAAGGCCTTGGCATCCGCCGGCCGCCCGAGCGGCGGCAGATGGCACAGCGAACACCGTTGCAAAAATATTTTCTTGCCCGCCAGCTCCGTTTTCGAAAGGACGGGACTGGATGAGCCTTTTTGTGCGGCGGAGACGAAAGCAACGCATGCCAATGCCAAACCAGCCGCGGTTACCAAACACGCAACAATCTTTCGCTTCATGAACCTGCTTCCCCTATCGGTACTGCCTTTGTCCTATTCAATTGAATTCTATAGCCAGGCGAGCGGTTGTCAACAGCTTTATTCCCATCGCCAATCCCCATCCCATATTGTCCCCGCCACCGAAAGGGTTCCCCGTCCCCTCCGCTCAACCCTGCGCCAGCCAACCGAAATGAGCCCGGCGCCATCCATACAAAATGCGGCTGGTGCTATGGTAAAATTCGGCGGCGGGATTTACAATAGCCGTTTGCAATCAGACAAAGAAACTCCTCTATGCTGGCAGCCACAGCGGATTCGACGGACGAATGACGGAAAAAGACAGCAAACGGATCGAGAGCGCATCGCCGGCAAAACCAGTGCGGCGCTTTGTGGTTGGGATCGCCGGCGCGACGGGAGCCATTTACGGCATCCGACTGTTGCAGTTTCTGAAGGCAACGCCGAATACGGAAACGCACCTGGTCATGTCGAAGGCGGGCGAGCGGACCATCACGTATGAAACCGACCTGACGATCAAGGACGTGCAGGCACTCGCCGACCATAACTACAACATCGCGGATATCGGCGCATCCATATCGAGCGGCTCGTTCCAGGTGGAAGGCATGATCATCGCACCCTGCTCGATGAAGACGCTTTCGGCCGTGGCTCACTCGTTTGGGACGGACCTGCTGAGCCGCGCCGCCGACGTGACGCTCAAGGAGCGGCGCCCGCTGGTGCTGATGGTCCGCGAGTCCCCTCTGCACCTGGGCCACCTGAGGCTGATGGTCGAGGCGGCCGAGATCGGCGCCACCATCGTTCCGCCGGTTCCGGCTTTCTACAATTTCCCCAAGACGCTCGATGACATCGTCAACCATACGGTGGGCCGCGTTCTGGACCTCTTCCACGTCGATTTGGAAATCGTCAAACGGTGGCACGGCATGAAGGCCTCGTCGAAGCCTTGAACCCCTTCCGCCTCGGGAGAGCGGACGGGAACCGAAGCGCAGAGGAGATTTTCTGAGTCGCTCTTAGCTGCGCGACACCGAGTGTTTCTTATCTTAAACATTACTGTTGTTCTCAGTGCCTCCGTGCCTCTGTGGCTAATTCTCCTCCGGCGCGTCTGAATATGCAGGTCGAATCCTCCCTCAACAACACGATCGACGGAATGGTTGTGAGCGGCGTGGGTCGCGGCTCGCAATTCCTGGCAGTCGCCTGGGTCCGCAGCGAATTGCGCCAAAAATTGGCGCTCGAACCCTTTCCCGGAACGCTCAACCTGCGCATCTCTCCCGATGTCTGGAACGGGCTTTACGAACGCCGCACGAGCTTTGTGCGGATCGCCGATCCCGCCTCCGACAGTTGCCCCGGCTACCTTCGGCGCGTAGTCTTGCAGGTGAGCGAAAAGATTTATTCGTCCGCCTACTTGATCTTACCCGAACTGACGATGTATAAGGACGTTCTGGAAATCATCGCCCCGGAGAGTCTGCGCGAGAAGCTCGGCCTGAAGGACGGCGACCGGGTGCGCGTCGGGGAATTTCAGGACTGAAACAAAAAGGCGGTGTCGATTATGGCTTCCCTTCCCTCTTCCAATCCTCCAACGGTCCAAATCCCGGACCCGTTCAACATTACGAATTACTTCATCGACCGCAACCTGGAGCTGGGCCGCGGCAGCCGCGTCGCCATCCTGGAAGACGGGCGGCAGTTCACTTACGCGCAGCTTGCCGAGCTGGTCAACCGCTCCGGAAACGGTTTTCGCTCGCTTGGCATCGATCCGGAAAGACGCATTCTGCTCGCCGTCCCGGACAGCGCGGAGTTTGTCGCCGCCTTCTTCGGAGCCGCCAAGATTGGCGCCGTGCCGATTCCCGTCAATACCGCTGCGAAACCCGAGGACTACCTTTATTTCCTGAACGACAGTGGCGCGCAGGTTTTTGTGATGCACGAAGAGCTTTGGCCTCAGCTCCGGGGACTGCTCTCGCAGGTTCCAACTCTCCGCCATGTCCTCATTGTACCAGCCGTGCCGCCGAAGTTGGCCGCGGCGGTCGAGCCGCCGCCGCCCGGCGCTTCATACAGTTTGCATCTGTTTGCGGACCTGATGGCCGAGTCTTCGTCGCAGCTCGAAGCCGAGAAGACTTCAAAGGACGACATCGCTTTCTTGCAATACACCTCCGGCTCGACCGGCGGTCCGAAAGGAGCCGTTCATCTTCAGCACGACATGCTGGTGGCGACCGAGCTGTTCGGCCGCGCGATCCTCGGCGTCCAGGAAGACGATATCTGCTTTTCCGCGAGCAAGCTCTTCTTCGCCTATGGACTTGGCAACGGCTCTTACTTTCCGTTTTCCGTGGGCGCACGCGCCGTCTACAATCCCCACCGGCCCAAGCCCGAGATTATTTTCGACTACATAGAAAAGTTCCGGCCCACGCTATTCTTCGGCGTCCCGACGCTCTACGCCGCGCTGCTCCAGGTGGAAGGGAAAAAAGATTTGAGCAGCATCCGCTATGCCGTCTCGGCGGGCGAAGCACTTCCGGCCGATCTCTATCAGCGCTTCCTCGATCGCTTCGGCGTTTCCATCCTCGATGGCATCGGCTCGACCGAGATGCTCCACATCTT
>ORMF010713407.1_pt1 | contig 22465 bp, 18 predicted proteins | sample 1779871 | NCBI WGS metagenome assembly ORMF01 (sample SAMEA104232316, study PRJEB22302) | groundwater metagenome | biome: forest; feature: aquifer; material: groundwater | place: USA | collected 2011-08-07 | depth 5.4 m | reverse complement strand
GACTCAGAGCTGGGCGAGATTATCATGCGCGCGTTCATACTCCGTCGCATGGGGTTGATCGCGAATAGAGTTGGAGATGTGGTGGTCATGGGATCGCTTCACTGCGGAAATACCCTTCGCGTAAAGGAGTTCCTCACGCGCAACGGGCACCCGTACCAATACGTCAACCTGGACGAAGAAACCGATGTCCAGGACTTCCTGGACCGCTTCCACGTGCGCGAAGGCGATATACCGGTGGTGATCTGCCGGGGCGACGTCGTCCTACGGAGACCAACCAACGAACAGATCGCCGACTGCCTGGGTTTCAACGATGCCATCGACATGACCCAGGTCCGCGACGTTGTCGTCGTGGGAGCGGGGCCGGCCGGGCTCGCGGCCGCGGTATACGCGGGATCCGAAGGTCTGGACGTGCTGGTCCTGGAGACAACCGGTCCCGGCGGACAGGCGGGCGCCAGCTCGAAGATCGAGAACTACATGGGCTTTCCGAACGGCATATCGGGCCAGGAGCTTTCTTCGCGAGCCTTCAACCAGGCGCAGAAGTTCGGGGCGCAGTTTGCCATTGCAAAGCAGGCGGCCCGTCTCACCTGTGCCGATACCGCCTACGGCATACAGATCGGCAACGGCGCCGTGATCCGGTCGCGGACAATCGTCATCGCGACGGGAGCTGAATACCGAAGACTGCCCATCGAGAATCTCAAGCAGTATGAGGGACTCGGCATCTACTACGCGGCGACCTTCATGGAATCGCAGGTCTGTGGCGGCGAAGAGCTGATTGTGGTTGGCGGAGGCAATTCCGCCGGGCAGGCCGCCGTGTTTCTCGCGCAAAAGGCGAAGCATGTGCATCTGATCGTGCGGTCGGACGGTCTGGCCGAGAGCATGTCCCGATATCTCATCCGGCGCATCGAGGAGGCTCCCAACATCACGCTTTATGCGCAGACGGAGCTGGTTGGTCTCGAAGGGACCGGACACGTGGAATGTGTCCATTGGCGGGACAACCGAACGGGCAGCATCGAAACCCGCCCGATCCGGCACGTGTTTCTCATGACTGGTGCGGAGCCGTCGACCGCTTGGCTGGACGGATGCATCGCGCTCGACGAGAAGGGCTTCGTTAAGACGGGACCGGACCTGACGACCGATGACCTGGTCGCCGCGGAGTGGTTCCCTGCGCGCTCTCCCTACCTCCTGGAGACGAATCGGCCCGGGATATTCGCGGTCGGCGACGTGCGGGCCGGCAACATCAAGCGTGTCGCATCGGCCGTCGGCGAGGGATCGATCGTGGTTTCGTTAGTGCATCAGGCGCTGAGCGAATGGGAATCGCATTCACTCGCGGTAGTCTCGGCCCGCGGAATTGTGCCGCAAGAGGGGAACAATGACAATGCAGACAATGCTGAACCCGGTAATCGCGGCGTACATCGAAGATAGTAACGCTGCCAATACTGAGGCGCAGATCGCCCACTTCAAGAATGACGCGGTCGTGCTCGACGAGGGCGGGACCCATCGCGGGACGGAAGAGATTCGCGGATGGGCCGAAAAGACCCACGCCGAGTATCACTTCAAGCTCGAGCCACTCGATGTCGCCGAGGAGAATGGGGAGTCCGTCGTGACATGCCAGGTCTCCGGAACATTCCCTGGAAGCCCCATTCAACTCCACTTCCGCTTGAAGCTCGACGGAGACAAAATCGCCTCGCTGCGGATCATTGACTGAGCGAAGACCAAGCTGCGATTGTAAACATAGAAGCCGGCGCCCCGGACTTTCGCTCAGGCAGCGCCGGCACTTTGACATAACGCCCAACCCATTCGAAGAACGCGGGCCAGTTAGGCGTCACGTCGTGGCCGCCCTCGTGCTGACGCCAGGCGAGCTCGCCGCCGATGAGCGTTCCGACCGGAGGCATGGGGTCCGTCAGGTAGTCTCCGGGCGTTCCGAGGTCCTTCTTGCCGAGCAGCCTGTACACGGGTCCCGCGAGTACCGCCGCCATGAAGCTCCCGTGCGCGTCTATCCAATTTGGATCGCCAGGCTTAACCCCATAGCTGATGAAGCAGGGGCGTGGCGCGCAGAGCGCGATCAGCTCGTGGGAGTCGACGGGCAGATCGGCCGCGGTCCTTGGCGGGTCGGAGGCGCCGTACTTGATGAAGTTGCCCGCCATCCAGTAGTACCCGCCGCCGGCAAGGTTCTCCACGGCCTCGCCGAAGATATGCCGGTGCAGCTTGACCCCTCCCTCGCCCGATGACCCGATGAGACCGACGGCAATCCGCGGTTCGAACGCCTCCGTCACGATGGCGGCTTTCCCGTAGCGAGACAGCCCCTCGATTCCCACCTTCTTGGGATCGACCATCGAGTCGCGGTTCTGCTCGAAGTAATCGATAAAGCGGTTGACGCCCCACTGCCACGCTCGCAGAGCGCCCCACTGATCCGGTTTCCGCGGCTGGCCCTTGTTGGTCAGGCCGATAATCCCGGTCGTGAGTCGATTGTTGTCCGGCTGGATGCTGTTTGGAACGATCGTACCGTATCCCCAGCCCTTCGCGATCGCCTGATCGGTCCAAGGCGTGCCGCCGCCCCGCGGCCGGAATCCCGGTCCGCCGAATCCGAACTCGATCATGATGGGAACCGGTCGCCGCGCCTCTTTCGGAACCGTGAATCTCGCCTGGATGTTGACCGTTAGCTCCGGGTACGCGCTGTTGTCCACGTGCCCGACCAGTGTCTTTGTGACTGTCGGTATTCCGCCCGACTCGCCCGGAGTCGTGGCCGTAACCTCCCAATTCACGGAAGGCACGCCTTCGGGAATGCGGCCGTACACCTCGCGCGCGAAGTCCTCCAGGATCTCCGCCCGTCGCTTCGGCCACTGGCCGGCGCGCGTGACCTTCTTCCCGTCATTCATCCGGAGGACATCCGGCATGGTGTCCTTGTAAGGCTTCGCCTTTGCTTCATCGAAGGTGGACTGGTTATTCGGGTCGGCCCCGCGCCGGAGCGTTTTGATCCCCAACTGGTCCATCATGTTCTGGTGGTCGTCAAAACGGGGCTGACCGGCAGGAGTCTGGGCGTGGTCGGCAGTCAGCATCGAGAGAAACAAACACAGGAGCACGGCTGGTATTATGCGGATGCCGGATTTCATTCGTCCCTCCTGAGAACCGGTCAATCGCGTCGCGGACCTGCGGGAGCCGGCGAGGTCATAGGGGTGCTAGACTTCTTTTCATGGGACTTCCTCCGCTTTGCGCTGGGACGTCAGCAGTTTCACAAACTCGGCGTGAGATGAAGTTTGTAGCGCGGCCCTCTGGGTATCGATGACCGCTTTCAGATCGCAGTCGATAGCGGCGGGCACGTTCAAGGTCAACCCCGGGAATACTCGGCTCCGGTAAGTCCCGTCTTCGCTCGGCTCCAAGCGGTCGTAGCGCCCTTCATTCCAGACGAACCAGTCGATCAGCCGGTCGTCTACTCGCCACACCACGTACTCAAGCACGCGGTTCCTGCGGTAGGCGACTAACTTCTCACGAAGGTCATAGCTGGCGGTGCTTGCAGCTGTCTCTACGATCAGCTCAGGCGCTCCGTCTACGTAATCGTCCTCATCGAAGGTTACTTGACCGCCGAATTGTGGTTGGATCAATAGGCTGGCATCCGGCTGCGGCTCGTTGTCGTTGTCGAGGCGGATCGTGGTATTGTCCACAACCTCCGTCCCCGGCGTGTCCGCAGAATAGGTCGTGAGCCAGCCCATCACGATTGCGTGGGGCCTGCTGTGTCGCAAAGAGACGGGCGAGCCCATATAGACCACTCCTTCGATCAGCTCGGCCTTCTTTACGTGAGGCATAGCGGCGTAACGGCGCTCGAATTCGGCGCGAGTGAGGTGGTCGCCGTTTTCCAGCGGCGGAATGCGCTGTGTCTCACGATCTGATTTCGCATCCGGGTGGTCGAGCACGCTGGACATGTCATTAGCCTCCAAACCTATTCTACTCAAACTTCGGATTCATGGCAAGTAGCTTAATCCGATACGATTCGTCTGTGCTGGAAACCCGGCTCAAGCGCCCAGTACATTAACGGTACGGGCGCATCTCGATCGGATGAAATCGGCTATGCCCGCAGCGTCGGGATCGTCAGGCAAGGCTGAAGTGAGCCCGGACTGGGTCAGCCGGGCCAATTCGCGAACTCTACGCTTCAGCCCTGGCTTGCCCAATCTCGCCTCATTTGCGAGTTGCTCGAAGTGGCTGGAGAAGTCATGTGCGCTGGTCATCGGCATCTCTGGCGGCTTGTGCCAGAACGACATCTACAATGGTTTCCGGCACTGACTCGGGCGCATAGACCAGCATTCGAGCGACTCCCCCTGCGGCACGGAGCGCATCTTCGACCAGTTCGATGAGCTCATACACCCAACACGGGTCGCGATGTTGCCCAATATACGTCAGCATTTCGCGCACGCGGTCCATGGACGCGGTATAGCGCTGGGGGCCGCCAATGCCATCTTTGTATACACCCGCCGAAGTCTCTATCACCGGGTAGCATCGGTCGAGATCGTGGTCGCAGTCCTTCCTCAACGCCAGCCCGCCGGCCGATCCGAAGTTGAAGGGTTTCCAGCCCAAGCACGGGACCCTTCCGAATACCGTCTCCTCCACAAGTGCGTCTTTCGTTCTGTCAGGCATTTCCGACAGTCCTTTCTGCAGCCGTTCGCTTCTCGCCGCCTGGTCCAAACGCATATTTCGCGGCTTTCACATTGCGCATAAGTCCGTGATGCTTCGCCCGCTTGACCGGGCTTCGCCGAAACCGCCTGCGGAATTGCTCTTCGGTCAAATCGGCGAGATCCGCCAGGCGCGGCGCGGTCGTCGATTCTCGCGGCTGAAACGCCGGTTCATCCGTCGGCCGCGCGCGGCGTTGGTTGAACGGACAAACCTCCTGACAAATATCGCACCCAAACACCCGGTTCCCAATCTTCCCATGGAACTCATTCGGGATGGGGCCCTTCAACTCGATCGTGAGATAGGAGATACACCGGCGGGCATCCAGCTTGAACGGCTCGACGATAGCCTGTGTCGGGCAGGCGTCGATGCAGGCGCGGCACGTTCCACACGAGCCTTCCGCCGGGCTGTCCGGCGGCAGCGGCAGGTTCAGGATGATCTCTCCCAGCAGGAAATATGAGCCGCGCCGGGTGTTGATGAGCATCGTGTTCTTGCCGAACCATCCCAGCCCCGCGAGTTGAGCAACCTCCCGCTCGAGGACGGGCCCGGTGTCGACGTAGACGCGGCCGTCGGTAGGAGTTGAGAGTTGAGAGTTGAGAGTTGAGAGTTGATCGTTGCCTGCCGTACTCGTACTCGTGCTCGTACTCGTACTCGGACGTTCCCATCCATCGGAAACGAACGGGCACAACTCCTTGATAAACGCCAACAGTACGCGGAGGCGCGGCGTCATGACATCGTGGTAATCGTCTCCGCGAGCATAGCGGGCGAAGATGGCGCGGTCGGGGTCGGAGGTATCGGCGTCCGATTCGGTGTAATAGTTCATGCCGACGACGACGATGGACTTCGCTCCGGGCAGGAGCTGAGACGGGTCGAGGCGGCGGTCGGGATTCCGGGCCATGTAGCCCATCTCGCCGTGGTAGCCCTTCGCAATCCATTCCCGGAACTCGGGCTTGAATGCGCTAGGGGCGGCCGGTGCGATCCCGCAGAGGTCGAATCCCAGCTCGCGGGCTTTGAGTTTTATGTCTGCGACTAATTTGCCACTCATGTCGAGTCAGGAGATTTACGAATGCACACCCTCTGGTTGCTCATCGCCATAATACCCATGATGCAGGCCCCTAAGAACATTTACAATTATGATGGCGGGCCGAATGCGATGCCCCTCTGGCCGAGCGGTGCGCCGGGCGCCATGGGCAAAGAGAAGCCGGACATTCCCACGATCACCAGGTTCGATCCGCCCTCCGGCAAAGCGAACGGCGCATCAATGGTCGTATGCCCGGGCGGTGGTTACGGATTCCTTGCCAGCCACGAGGGGCCCGACGTTGCAGAATGGCTGAATACGATTGGTGTAACCGCGTTCGTGCTGAAATACCGCCTTGGACCAAGGTATCATCACCCGGCAATGCTGGGCGACGCTCAGCGGGCGATCCGGACTGTCCGGGCAAAGGCGGAAGAGTGGAAGCTGGATCCGCATCGCATTGGGATCCTGGGCTTCTCGGCGGGCGGGCATCTCCCCTCGTCCGCCGTTACTCACTTCGACGACGGCGCCCCGGCCTCGGACGATCCCATCGAACGCGTAAGCTGTCGCCCGGACCTCGGCGTATTGGTTTATCCAGTCATCACGCTTACAGACCCGTTCGGCCACAAAGGCTCGCGGACCAACCTGCTCGGACCTGATCCGTCAAAGGAGCTGATCGATTTCCTATCCAGCGAGAAGCAGGTCACGCCGAAGACGCCGCCCTGTTTCTTAGTCCATACCGCAGATGACGCCGTTCCAGTCGAGAACAGCATGATGTTTGTGGACGCCCTTCGCAAAGCCAAGGTCCCATTCGAGATCCATATTTACGAGCACGGAGTCCACGGATACGGCCTCGCGCCGAACGATCCCATCCTCAGCTCCTGGCCCAAACGATGCGCCGACTGGTTCCGCACACGCGGCTTCATACCAAAGGACTAACCACGGAGTACACAGAGAAACACAGCGAATTTGAAATCGTACATCTTCTCCGCGCCAAGGAATTTGCTCCCATTGCGCTGTTCCGAGATCATGATGATCTCTGTGTCCCTCCGTGACCTCTGTGGTTAGTGATGCATGGCATCGGCGGCGGCTTGTTGAAATGCCTTCCGCACATCGGACGCGTCGGAATTCGGGAAGTTGGATCGCTGGACCATCAGGATGTAAGCCACACCCTTCACCGGATCGATCCACGCCTGAGTTCCGTACGCGCCGCCATGGCCGTGGCTTCCCGGCGACAGCGCGGAGGTGACTCCCTGCGGCTCGCGGATCACGCACCATCCAAGTCCCCAGCCATTCCCCGGCGTGAAACCCGTCTGCACGTCGCCGGATCGCACGGAGGTCATGAATTCCACGGTCTCCGGTTTCAGATATCGCTTGCCACCGACTGTGCCCTTATTCAGGATCATCCTGCAGAATCGCGCGTAGTCCTCCGCTGTCGAGAATAGCCCGCCGTTCGCGGCTGGGAAGCGGTCGCGGTCCATGGGGTTCTTGCCCAGGAGGATGAAGTTTGTGGCTTCCTGCAGCTCCCCGGCCGGCGTGCGCGAATACGACTTGGACAACCTTCCGAACTGGCTCTCTGATAGATAAAACGTCGTATCCTTCATGCCCAACGGCTTAAATAGTCGGTTTTCGACGAAATCCGGAAATGTCTGGCCCGAGACGACCTCGACGATCCGCGCGGCCGTGTTGATTCCGGACTGGCAGTACGCCCATCGCGAACCCGGCTCGAAGTTCAACGGTCTTGAGGCGTAGTATGGAATTACATCCGCCAGGGTCTTGCACTTGCGCCCATCGGTGTCGTCGATCTCTCCCATCCCGGACGTATGCGTCAGGAGATGACGGATCGTTACGGTCTGAATCTTACCGTCCGAAGTCTTCGGGCGGCTCAGTTCCGGAATGTACTTGCTGACGGAGTTCAACACGTTCAGCTTGCCCTCGTCCTGGAGCATCATAACCGCCGTACCGGTGATCGGTTTGGTCATGGAAGCGATCCAAACGATCGTCTCCGGCTTCATCGGTTTGTTCGCCGCGATGTCGGCCAGCCCGCATGCATCCAGATAGATGGTCCGGTCGCGGTTGGTTACCAGAGTGACCGCTCCCGCTATCTCTCGTTGGTCCACGAACTGCTGCATCTTTTCGCGCACCTCCGGCAATGATTGCTGCTCGGCTGCGGGTGCAGCGATGGCTGCGAACGCTATCCCGATGATGACGGCAGCCAAAAACACGCTTCCAATCTGCATCTTGCCTCCTATCCGTGTTTTTTTTAGAGTGTACGAGACATGACCGCGAAACGGCGTGTTTCGCGAAATCCCAGCGGTGCGTAGACCCGTTCCGCCGTGGTGTCGTCAGTCCACATAAACCATGCCCGCTTGAGCCCCTTTTGTTCCATAACCTTCATCGTTTTGAGCAGGAGATGGGTTCCGATTCCACGCCCGCGACATCGTGTCGCCACTCCGAACGGCCCGAACCTTTCGCCTTCATGTTGCGCAAATCCCACAAGCAGATCATCCTCGAATGCCAGGAGCAGGTCATTCGCGGGCCGGCGCCTCATCAATATGTCCATCATCGTTTCACGCACGTATCTCTGCCAATCGCCCGGAAACTGATTGCGCAGGAAATCGTTGATCTGAGGCGCATGGATCGGATCGTACGATTCGACGCGGACATGTTGCGGGCGAAGCCGCTCAAGCTTTTTCCGGAGCGGCTCCCGGATCTCGATCTTTTCATCGAGCGGAGCGCTCATTGCCAGCGGCGAGTAGGTGGTCTCAAATTCGGCCGTCTCAAGAAATGCAACCGCGCCTGGATATGCCTCCACATCCACACCGGGCATCCAATAGTCGGGAGCATACGGCGAAATGTGGACCGATCCACAGCCGCGCTCACGAAGGTAGTGGAGTCCCGCATCCAGCAGGAGCGTCCCCAATCCCTTGCGCCGGAACGACGGGCCAACTGCAAACAGCGTGATGTAGCCCCGGCTCCGGTCGTCCGGGCCGTCTTCCAGCCGATGCCGCCGAGCAATGGCTAGCAGGAATCCGATAACTTGGCCATCGTGCTTGGCCGCGAACGCGCCATTGGAATCGAAATTCGGGTCGAGGAGGACCTTACGAACGAAGAGGTCCTGTGAGATTACATCGGCCGTAAGACACTCATGAAGCAGCGCGACGGTTACCTCCAAATCGCCTCCGGAGATCGCCTCGATAGTACTTGTCACCGAATTCATCCTGGTCCAAGTTCGCGATGTCCATATTCGATAATCCCGGTATCGATCCTGCATTTCAAGCATGTCATAATGCTCTTGTCTCGGAGTGACCGTCGAACCGGCAGAGCGGGACGATTTGTACTTTATGGTACGAATGCGTTGCCTGACCGTAAATCAATCCCAAAGAAGGAGAGACATGATGGAAGGACTCGTCGAATCTGCAAAACAGAATGCCAAAGCCAGTCTGGACCAATTGCTGAAAACGTTCTCGTTTGTACCGGTGGACAAGCAGAACTGGTCGCCCAGCCCCACGGCAAAATCGGCGCAGCAGATCCTCGCCCACTGCGCCGTCAGTAACGGAGTGTTTACCGCCATCATCAATGGCGATCCATTTCCGCCCGGCCCGCTGGAGGCGGTATTTGCGAACTTCGAGGCCGAGGAGAAGAGGCTGACGACGGTCGATTCCGCGAAGGAGGCGCTGATCCAGTCGATCCAACCCGTGTACGCCGCACTCGATAAGCTGACGCCCGATCGGATCGGCTCCATCGTCGAAACTCCGGTCTTGAACGCGCCCATGCCGTTCTTTATGAACCTGCCGGGGATTCACATGGGGAACCACGCGGCGCAGATCGACTACCTGCAGACCTGCTGGGGCGACCTCGATCCGCATTTCGGATAGAGGGCAATCATGAACCGGGAGAAGCAGCCAGGGCACGCATGAGACCTTCCAGGCGCGTGGCCGCGTTTGGATCGGGTGGAGATGCCGATGCCCTGGCCTGGAGCGTCTGGATCTCTCGCAAGCTCTCACTTAAGCGTGCTGCCAGGGTCTTCATGTCGCGCGCTTCTTTCTCCCGGCCCAGTTTGGCGTAGACAGGAACAAGCCAGGAAGCGGCGATGCGGCGCTCCTCCAGGGAGGCTGCCGGCGAGGTCGTCCCATCCCGGAGATTTGCCGTCGTGAGAGCCATCGCCGTTTCCAGGCTTGCGGCGGCCTCGGACTCCTTGTTATCAAGAATCTGAAGCCTGGCCATCTCGAGATGTATTTTCGTTTGTCGCGGCGCAAATCCGGCGGCTTGCCTTAACTCAGCCTGCGCTTCAGCGTATCTCGCCGAGTTATGGGAATTGATAATCGCTCGTGCGAGGAAATAGCGGGGCATGGCCGATCCGGGCGACTGCGCGATCGCCTGGCGGGCGAGTGGTTCGGTCTCCGACAGGGGCGCGTACGGCGGTAAGTGCCGAAGGAGCGCAAGCGAAATGGCCGCATCCCTCTGCAGCAGCATATGTCCAGCCCTCAGCTCCGCCAAGGCCTCCTCATCCTTCGATGCACGTTCGAGCAGGTCGGCACTGAGGAGCCATGCCGGGCCATATCGGGGAGCCGCCTCTTTCGCGAGTTCCACCGTTTTCAAGGCTTCCGTCAAATTGGACTGCCCAGCCAGTCTTGTCGCTTCTGCGCAGAGGCGCTCGGCGGCGACAACGTCGTCCGCTTTTCGGGATCGTGGCCATGCTAACACGAGCGCTATCGCCGCCAATCCCACAACAGCACAGATTAGGATCATCCTTGCGTGACAAAGCGATTGGCGCGAGCTCTCAACGGGCGACATATCCCCCGCCTTCCTTTAGGGTATAGAACTTGTCTGTCTTCAACGAAGAATAAGACTCACGCGCTCCCCCAGGCCACTTCAGCTCGAGCTTGCCCACGGTTGCCGCTTGTCCCAGCCCGAAGAAGAGCCGCTTATCGGGCGAGGATGCATAGCTCGATCCCAGGCGGCATTCCGCGTACTGTCGAATACCTCCGGCCGTCACCCATACTTTCGTTCCCGCGCCGTCCCGGTTTCCATGGGTGCCGATGAGCTGGACCGAAATCCAGTGGTTTTTGTCCAGGCTAACGTTGCGAAACAGCTCTACGGAATCGTTGCGATTTACGCATAGAACATCCACTCTGCCGTCGTTATCGAAATCCCCGGTCGCCAACCCCCGCGATGATCTGCGACGCGCCAGCGCGCCTGACAGGTCACCATAGTCCTCGAACTTCCCGTGGCCGACATTGTGATACAGCCCCATCGGTTCACGATATTGAACAACTCCGCGCGGGTCCAGCATCGGATTCACATGGCCGTTCGCTGCCACGAGGTCCGGGTGCCCGTCTCGGTCGAAGTCCAGAAACGCCGCGCCCCAGCCTGAATGGGCCATCGTCGCCATGGTCATTCCGGCCCGGTCGGTGGCGTAATCGAATGTCCCTTTCCCGGTATTCCGGTAGAGCGCGTAGACCTGACCGTTGAGGTTCGGAACGAACAGGCTCTCGCCGCCCTCGTGGGCGTAATCGCCCAACGCGACGCCCATTCCCGAGGAAGCCGCACCCTCTCCGCCATATGCGACACCCGCCGCAACCGCGACTTCCGTAAATGTGCCATTACCGTTGTTGCGGAAGAGAAAGTTCGGGTCGAGGTCGTTAGCGACAAACAGGTCTTCCTTCCCATCTCCGTCATAGTCGATCCAGGCCGCCGCGAGCTGCCGCCCGTGTACCTTTCCGATGCCGGATTCCGCAGTGACGTCCCGGAATCGGCCGCCTCCTTCATTATGATATAGACGGCCGGTGTCGCCAGGGTAGATCAACGGAACGCAGAGCATGGGCGAGCCATCCGGTTTGAAGCATTTCTTGTCGGTTTCGGGCGACCAAGCGGTGTAGTGGCAGACGAAAAGATCAAGGCGCCCGTCTCCATCGTAATCGCCCCATACGGCGCCTGACGCCCACCTGGGACCATGTTCCGTATCGGACAATCCGGCTTTCGCCGTGACATCTTCGAAGAGTGGCCGAGGACCATTCGTAGAGACGAGGGGCTGGCCGTTTTGAAGTTTGGTTCTCGCGTTAGACAGGTTGTGGAACAGCCGGCATCCGCCGTAACCCGCGACAAAGATGTCCGGGTACCCGTCGTTGTCATAATCCCCTACGGCAACACCTTGCGCGTAACCGATGTGTATGTCCAGGCCGGAGACGGCGGTTACATCGGTAAATCCACCATGGCCGTCGTTGTGGTACAACGCGAGGTTTGGATGGGACGATGTCGTGTCGAACTCGCCACAGGAGAGGATCAGAATGTCTTGAAAGCCGTCGCCGTCGTAGTCAAGAAACGCGCAGCCGCCTCCGATAGTTTGAAGAAATGGGTAACGCATCGGCTCGCCATTGGTGTGGACAAACCGAATCCCAGCCTGCTGGGTGACATCTTCGAACAGTCCCGGCTTTATGCGGCCAGGTGCGATTGGGGTTTGGAGTGGACCTGCGGTGTGTGGCCGTCCGCATCCGGGTGTGAAGATTGAGACTACGAGGAGTACTGCTGCCGCCGTTCGGTGACACGAACGAGAGAGTGCCCGCATGCGCCTGGGTAACAGACGCATGCGGGCACAATAGGAGCGGACTGCGAGCAAATGATTACTTCGAACTGGCCGCGACTTTCTGGGCCAGAGCTTTCTCGACGCTGCTTCGCAGCTCGTTATGGAGCGGCTCGTTGTATCCGACCGTAATCGAGGCTACTTTCCCGTCCCGGCCGATGACAACGTACTGCGGGATGCCGCCGACGCCATACTTCTCAAAGTTGAGATTGTCGCCGACGATGAGCGGCCAGGGCAACTCCCACTCGTCGATGTAGTCTTTGAGCTTGGCAAACTCCTGGTCCGGAGTGAGCGGCCGCTCGGCCTTGTAGTAGCCGTAGTACTTGGTGATACCGACAACTTCGAGGCCTTTTTCTTTCAGCTCGCGATACATTTTCTTCATCGCGGGGTACCCCCGCTTGCAAAACGTTCACCAATGGGCCGTAAAGTCGAGGACTACTACCTTGCCGCGCAGAGATTCCAGGCCGCTGTAAGCGCCGTAACAGCGCTCTTTGATGACATCCGGAGCTGGATTTCCTGGAAGAGCGGCCAGCTTGAGCTTGCCGCCGAGGGACTTGGCATATGTGCTGTCCTGACCGAGCTTGCCCATTGCGGTCTTCAACACCGCGAGGGCTTCCGCCTTCTTTCCGTCCTTCTCGAGCAGGGAAGACCGGCCTTGTGCGATGGAGTATATCGTGGCATCGGCTTGAGAGAATGCCCGGACGGCTGCCGAAATCTGGGCGTTCTGGTTGGGCTGCGCTTTGCGGGCTTCGGCCTGCTTGGCCTCCTCCTTGCGCAGCTCTTCGAAATTGACGGCGGCTTCCTGATTGGCGATAACGCCCAATGCAACGGCTGTGCCGAGCTTGTCCGCGATAGTCCTCGCATAGTTTCCCGCCGTTTGCGATGCCAGCGACGCGGCGGCCGCTGCCGTCGCCGGTTTCATCTCACCGAGCAGGTGGACGATGCCCTTGGCATCTTCCGCTGCCTGAAGTCCCGTGAGGACCATGAGCTGGCCGGAGTACTTCTTGGCAGGATTGGGTTCTTGCGCAACATATCGCTGCGCCGAAATGAGCATCTCCTTCTGCATGCCGGCAGACTGAAAGAGCTGTCCCCAGGCGAGGCCCTTCGCAGGATCCAAACCGGCCGGATCGATGCCGGCGACCGCCTTTTTCGCACGGGCGGTGCGCTCACTCATAAGAGCGTTGAAATCCGGCGTTTTTTTCTCGTCTCGAGCTTTCTTCAACTGGTCGGAATACCACGCATTGATCTCGGACAACAGGGCTTCCGGACTCCCGGTCGCTGGGGCTGAAGCAGTGGTACGCGATGCGACAACCGTCGTCCTTGTTGCTGGGACGGCCGCGTGCCGCGCTTCGATGCTCGCAAGTAACTTGTCGATCTCCGTGAGGGTCTTCTGGCCCTTGGCAACCGTGGATGAGACATCGTTCTGGGCCATGCCCGTCCATGACGCGCATAGCAGTCCGAGCGCCACGGCCAGAACCCATAATTTGCGGTACAATTTGCGACCTCCTGTCTTCAGTACTTGAATTGAATTCATGCAAGTATGTCCATTATGACATTACCATACACATCCGTCAGCCGCTCGTCGCGGCCCTGGTAGAAGTATGTCAGTTGTTTATGATTCAGGCCGAGAAGATGCAGGACCGTGGCATGGATGTCGTGAAGGTGGACTTTGTTTACGGTCGCGGCAAATCCGAATTCGTCCGTTTCGCCGTACGACACTCCGCCCTTGACGCCCGCGCCGGCCAGCCACATGGTGAACCCGTATGGGTTATGATTCCGCCCCGGCGCGCCGACTCCTTCCGAGAACGGCATGCGCCCAAACTCTCCACCCCACAGGACCAGCGTGCTGTCCAGAAGTCCGCGCTGTTCCAAATCGGTGAGAAGCGCTGCGATGGGCTGATCGATCTCGGCGGCGTGGCGGCCGTGGTTCTTCTCGATCGATTCGTGGGCGTCCCACGTCTCTTCCAGATGGCCGCCTCCAGAGTAGAGCTGAACAAACCGGACGCCGCGCTCGACAAGCCGCCGCGCTATGAGGCAGTTTCTCCCGAATTCGTCAGTAGGGCTGCTCCCGACCCCGTACATCTCCAGCGTCTTTCGGTCCTCCTGAACGAAGTCCACCGCCTCGGGGGCTTCGGATTGCATTCTGTAGGCCAGCTCGTAGCTCTGGATACGTGCAGCCAGCTCCTGTCCGCCCGGCCGCTGGTTCAAGTGCTCCTGGTTTACCGCCGCAAGCAGGTCCAGCTCGGCGCGCTGCTCCCTGGGATCGGTCGGTCCGTGGAGGTCGAGCACCGGGTCGCCCACGGCGCGGAACAGAGTCCCCTGATAGGTAGCCGGCATAAACCCTGAAGACCAGTTCGGCTGGCCGCTGATCGGGCCGCCCCGTTTGTCGAGGATCACGACATAGCCCGGCAGGTTCTGGTTCGCGGAACCGAGGCCATACGTCGCCCAGCTTCCCAGCGACGGGCGGCCGATGAAGATGCTGCCGGTATTCATTGCGACCAGAGCGGAACCGTGGGCGTGGCTGTCGGTCCAGCAGGACCGGACCAGCGCCAGTTTATCCGCGTGCTCTCGAACCTTCGGGAAGTAATCGCTGATCATGTGCCCGCACTTGCCGCCCAGACGGAACTCCCGCCAGTTCGGGGTCAGAAAACCCTTTTTGCGGCCGCCGGAATTCGTGTACTGGAAGCTCGGCGGCAGCTCCTGGCCCGCGAACTTCTTCAGCGACGGCTTGTAATCGAAGGTATCGATATGGCTCGGAGCGCCGTTCATCATGAGGAAGATGACGCTCTTGGCAGGTGTTTGGAAATGGGGAGCGCGTGGAGACAACGGATTTTCGATGTTCGATTTTCGATTTTCGAGAGGGGCTGCACCGGCGCGCTTAGCGAAGAAGCCGTCGGCGGTGAGGAGGCTCGAAAGGGCGAGTCCCGTGAAGCCCGCGCCCATCTCCCAAACGAACTCGCGGCGCGTTCGTCCGCACGGGAAGAGCTCGGAGTTGGGGATTCGACTATTCACTTCGTAACTGGTCATAGTTTTTTCGCCGCCGGGTCTGCCGCGTCCGGCGGGGTCACGATCACGAAATCGGCGGTCTTATCGTATTTTGATCGATCTACGTTAGGATAAGGGTCGTCCGTCTTAATCGATACGGTCACGATTCTCAGTCTAGGCGCCGCCTGCCGCAGCCTGTCCACGATGCCGTAGCCCGAATCGCTGTGCATTGCGCCATTCATTTGCAGGACGACCTTCGCATGGGTCTTGCTGCGGGCGCGCAGGACGGAGTCGGCCATTGTGGCATCCCAGAGCATCTGGCTTTCCTTCATCCGGGAGGGCGAGGGCACCGCCGCGGCTGGGCTGCTGCCGTGATTGCTGAATACTTCGTCGAGCGCCTTATCGTATCCCTCCGGGACCACCATGGAATAGGGCAGGCGGGGGAGGTTCGAGCGCGCCTCCTTCCGGAGGTCAAGAAGGGAGGATTGGCCCTTGCGCGTCACCATGCTGACGTATCGGCGGGGAGCGTTTGCCGCAATGACGGGCAGTTTGTTCTTCTTGCAGAATTCCACCAGGGGCGCATAGTCCGTCTTGTATCTGGGCCAAGGACGGGAAGCCGCGAGGAAGCTGGACTCGCTGATTTGGTCGCTCAGGTACTCGTCCAGCACCATCTGCACGTCCCGCTCAAACATTTCCAGCGAGAGTGCGATGGATGAGTTCTTCGCGTAAATCGCTTTGAGAACCTCGAGCTCCAGCTCGTGTCCGCGCTTGTGGTCGTGCTGTTCTCCGACGAAGACGACGTCCGCCCGGCTGAGAGATTCGATCATTTGATCGAAGGTGACGGTCTGACTGTGGGAAAAGACGAGCAATGTACCGTCATTTGCGGCCAATGAAGCCGACGCCGCGAGTGGAAGGCCACACAGACACCCTAGTAGAGTGCATATCCTTAAGTTTCCAAAGAACTTGGATGCCATTTCAGTTTAGATCAACTTTGTCATAGATGTCATTTAGTGTGAGGCTGACAGCAACCGATTGAATACTGAAAGAGGCATCAATTCCCTCTACCGAATCACATTCCCAGACCCCACGGTTTGACAGGCGTCTGCACTCCACTCTTGGTCGATCGTGAGAAACCAGTATGTACTCGATAAACGAGTTGAGCCCCTGGAACAACTCGAACTTCTCGCCAGCGTCGTACTTCTGTGAAGTAGGTGAAGTGATTTCAATGATCACACTCGGATTTATCAGATTGTCACGATGGCCATCGTCCGCGACTTCCACTGAGTCCGTTATGATAGTGGCGTCTGCGTACGTGAAAAGCCCAGTTTTCTGTACCCAAATTCGCATTCCACTTCCCAAGCATTGTGGAGTCTTACCCTTGAGAACGGAGCCGATTGCGGCAGTTGTATTCGTGTTCAACAGACAATGTGTGAAGTCGAAAGGCCCCATCGGGTACAACCGCCCGTTACGGAGCTCGTTCTTAATGGGAACCGATCGTTCGTGCTGAAGGTATTCCCATATGCTCATGGGCTCCCCTGCACGACTCCGCCACAGCTTCTCCTGCTCATCTGTGAAGAACACGTTTTGGCCCCCAGCAATTGTAACACACGCCGGTCAATCGACGTAGGCGAACTCGTTCGAACAGAGAAGGACATGACAGAGAGATACGAGTCCACGTTGAAACGAATCCTGCGACGTATTTCCGAAGCGATTGATGTGGACGAGCGCGGACTGCTTCTCTTTAGCAGATGGTGATCGGCCGAAGGCCAATCGCCAAGCGCGCTCAATCTTCATGCCGGAATCCCCGGATGCCTCCGCTTCGGCACGCGCCGCGAAAGCCTCGGCCTGTTCGTGTATCCACGGGTTGTTCATTAGCGCCAGGGCTTGTGGGGCGACCGTGGTGACATCGCGCTGTTCCAACGGCGCTGTCGTGTCGGCGAAGTCGAATGTCGTCATTAGCGGGAGCAGCAGGGCACGCTTCAGAAACATGTAGATGCTCCGTCTCCGCTGCTCGTCGGGAGGCGATGGGATCCATTCCGCACCCTTCTTGCTCAATCCCTCCAGCGCCTGCTTTGTAACGGTCGGCGTAAATCCGGGGCCGCCCATTCTCAAGTTCATCTGCCCGCTGACTGTCAGGATCGAGTCCCTGAGTGCATCCGCGTCCAGCCGCCGCCGATTGAACTTCCACAGCCACTCGTTCAGGAAGTCCTTCTGCGAAAACGCCGCCTCGTTCGGATGCACCGACGCCATTCGGTATGTGCAGGAGAGCATGATCAGGCGATGCAGGCGTTTGAAGGTCCACGCGCGGGTTGGAGTGGTGGAGTGCTGGAATGATGGAGTAGTGCTTTTGCCATCGCTCCGATATTCCAGGGTTTTCAGGAGCGGCACTGCTTCGAGCTCCCGGGATATTCCAGCACTCCCTGTGAAGTAATTCGCCAGCCAATCGAGCAGCTCGGGATGTGTCGGCGGGGAACCTTTGCTGCCGAAGTTGTTGGGGGTGCGAACGAGACCCTGGCCGAAATGGTGCTGCCAGATCCTATTCACGATGACACGGGCAGTGAGCGGATTTCGCTTGTCCGTGATCCATGCGGCGAGCTGCAATCTTCGGTGCGTGGTTTTCGCATCGGCCGGCGGCAGGTCGACTTCGGCCTTCGGGCCGTTGATTACGGAGAGGAATGCGGGCCTGACTTCCGGCCCTACCTTTTTGGGATCGCCAGCCTGCAAGAGATGAATGGCCGGGACTTCTCGGCCAGATTCTGTAAACCCCAAAACGGGAAAGCCAAGCTTCTCCGGCGGCGGGCCACCCATAAACTTGCCGTCGCCTGGATCCAGATATCCGCCGTAGAACGCTGCCGCTAAGGCATAGTAATCTTTCTGCGGTATGGGATCGAACTTATGATCGTGGCATCGGGCGCACCGAACGGTCAAACCGAGGAAGGCGGCGCTCGTGGCATGGACCAGATCCTCCAGCCGATCGTATTTGTATGCCACCGGATCGTTGGGCTCGTCGTCCCAGGTGCCCAGTCGAAGGAAACCCGTACCTGTAACGGTCTCTTCCGACCGATCGGGCATCTCATCGCCGGCGAGCTGTTCCGTTACGAATCGGTCAAACGGCTTGTCGTCATTGAACGACTTGATGACGTAGTCGCGATACTTCCAGGAGTACGGTTTCTCGTTGTCCCGCTCGTAGCCGTTCGTGTCCGCGTAACGGACCAGGTCCAGCCAGTATCGCGCCCATCGCTCGCCGTACCGCGGTGAGGCCAATAGCCGGTCAATCAGGCGCTCGTACGCAACCGGTTTCGTATCGGCCATGTAGGCGGCGACCTCCTCCGGACTTGGAGGCAAACCGATGAGGTCGAAATATGCCCGGCGCATGAGCTCGCGTCTGCCCGCTGCAGGAGCAGGCGTAAGGTTCTTGCTCTCGAGTTTGCTCAATACGAATGCGTCGATGGGAGAGCGAATCCAGGTTCTGCTCCTTACCCTGGGGATAACGGACGTTCGAATGGGTTTCACGGACCACAACGGTTCCGCAGTCTTCGCGGCCGATTTGTAATCCGGCCACGGAGCGCCGTTCTCGATCCATTTTGTGAGCGCCGCGATTTTGGCCCCCGGAAGTTTTCCGGATGGGGGCATTTTCAGCAGTTTGTCTTGGTGGGAGATCGCTCGGAGAATAAGGCTTGAATCGAGCCTGGCGTTTGAGAACGCAGGTCCGCGACTTCCACGCTTAAGCATTGCCGCCCGGGAGTCCAGACGGAGTCCGCCCTCTTGCTTTGCCGGGCCATGACAGGGCTGGCAGTCGGAGGCGAGAATTGGACGGATCTTGGTTTCGAAGTCCTCTGATTGGTAGGACAGCGCCTGCTGTAGCGGAGAGGAGGCTCCTTGGCTCTCTTGACTCCCTGCCAGCAAGAGCAGGACGGAAACAACAGCCGCGACACAAACAGCTGCCAGGATTCGGACGCGGGAATTGCTATTTGAAAAGAGCGGATGAAATGATAGCGGGATCGAGTTCACAGTGGCTGCAAACTTAAAGGAAGCGATGTCGAATTCCTGCGGCTGTGCTGTCGAAGGATAGGGATCGTGTCCCGCCGAAAAACAGCTTTGCACCGTAATGATCCGAAACTCACTCGTGCCAGCCTCTATCTGAACTCTATGCCAGTACCGCGACTCCAAAATCGCACCGCCCTCGTCACCGGAGGCAACCGCGGCATAGGCCGCGGGATCGCGCTTCGGCTGGCGCACGAGGGCGCGGACGTGTCGATTGTCTACCTGGACGGCGAAGATGAAGCGCAGTCATTGGTAGCGGAGATCGACACACTTGGTCGGAAAGCTATCACAATTCAAACGGACATTCGGGATCCGGAAGCCGCGATCAATGCAGTTGAGAAGTCAATCTCGGAGCTCGGACGCCTCGACATCCTTGTGAACAATGCCGGCATCGCCCCTTTCAAACCCTTCCTTGAAATCTCGCTGGAAGCCTGGAACGATACGCTGAATACGAATCTGCGGGGGGCTTTTATTTGCTCACAGGCCGCCGCCCAGGACATGGTGAAACGCGGTTTCGGCAGGATCGTCCATATCACGAGTACGCTGGGACAGGTCGCCGTTCCGGACCTTGCGCACTACTCGGCTTCCAAAGGCGGGCTCGTGATGTTGGCAAAGTCCAGGGCTATCGAGCTTGGACCGTTAGGGGTCACGGTGAACTGCGTCGGGCCCAGCACGATCAAGACGGCAATTAACGCCGCCCTCCTGGAACAGGACAATATGGCCGCGCGAGAAGCGGCGCTGAATCCCAGGCGGCGGATCGGCCGGCCCGCTGACATCGCGGCGGCCGTCGCGTTTCTTTGTTCGGACGAGGCAGACTGGATCAACGGGCAGAACATCATGGTCGATGGCGGCCTGACCGCCATGTCCCCGCAGCCGCCTTACCTTCCTGACTGAATCACTTCATATACGAATAGGTCGCCCAGTGAATTATCGAACGAAAACGCTTTTTGCATTTATTCTACTGTTCGGACTCCTCTCGGCCCGCGTGTCCGGTCAGGCGAGTAAACCGCTCCTGCTGCGACGGCCCGCCCTCAGCAAGACGTTGATCGCGTTCTCCTTTGCGGGAGACCTATGGACCGTGAGCCGAGAGGGCGGAGATGCAAGAAGGCTGACGACGGGCGTAGGCATCGAAACCGATCCGGTGTTCTCGCCGGATGGTTCGATCATCGCGTTCACCGGCGAATATGAAGGCAATCAGGACGTTTACGTCGTGGCTGCCGCGGGCGGAGTGCCGAAGCGGCTGACCTACCATCCCGGAACGGACATGGTTGTCGGTTGGACGCTGGACGGGAAGCGAATCCTGTTCGCATCGTCTCGGCAAAGTTACTCCGCTTTTTTGCGATTCTTCACGGTCCCGGTCGAGGGCGGGTTTCCAACCGAGGTACCCCTGCCCATGGCGACCGAGGGCAGCTTCTCACCGGACGGATCGCATATCGCCTATGTCCCGATGATCCAGTGGCAGAACGCCTGGAAAAGGTATCGGGGCGGACAAACCAAATCTATCTGGATCGCAAAACTCTCAGACTCCAGCATCCAGAAACTGCCGAAAAACAACTCGAACGACTTTAACCCAATGTGGATCGGCAATAAGATCTATTTCCTCTCCGACCGCGGCGGGCCCGTAACGCTGAACTGCTACGACACCGGCTCCAAGCGGATTACCGAGCTGATCAAGAACAATGGGTTGGATTTCAAATCGGCATCTCTCGGACCGGGCGCGATTGTGTACGAGCAGTTCGGATCGATCCATCTCTACGATCTATCGACCGGAAAGTCGAAGCCTGTGGAGATCAAACTCGCGGGCGACCTTCCGGAGGTTCGGCCGCATTTTGTGAAGGCAGCCAAGTTCATTCGATCGGGTAGGATCTCGCCCACCGGCGTTCGCGCGGTCTTCGAAGCTCGCGGTGAGATCGTGACAGCGCCCGCGGAGAAAGGCGACACTCGCAACCTCACCAATACGCCGGGCATCGCCGACCGCGACCCTTCCTGGTCACCGGACGGCAAGTTGATCGCCTACTTCTCCGATGAGACCGGTGAATACACACTCAACATCCGGGACCAGAACGGAATGGGAGACATCAAAAAGATCAGTCTCGGTACGCCGCCTTCATTCTTCTACAACCCTGCATGGTCACCGGACGGAAAGAAGATCGCTTACGCGGACAAGCGACTAAATGCGTGGTACGTCGACATCGAAAAGGCCACGCCTATCAAGGTGGACACCGACCTATTCGACAGTTTCCAGGGCCCAATGGTCTCGGTCTGGTCGCCGGACAGCAAATGGCTGGCTTACAGCAAAGCGCTGCCGAGCCATATGACCGCCATTTTCGTCTATTCGTTGGACTCCGGGAAGGCGACGCAGGTCACGGACGGCATGAGCGCTGCACAGTTTCCCGTCTTTGATAAGAGCGGAAAATACCTCTATTTCGCCGCCAGCACAGACGTGGGACCGGCAATCGGGCCGGGAGACATGTCCGGAATGGACCGGCCCGTAACTCGGAGCATCTATCTGGCTGTATTGCGCAAAGGCATCCCGTCGCCTTTAGCTCCCGAGAGTGATGAAGAAAAAGCAGCTGAAAAGAAAGCGGATACCGAAGTAAAGAAGCCGGATGACAAATCTCCGGAACCGGTAAAGGTCGATTTCGATGGCATCGGACAGCGCATCCTGGCTCTCCCTATTCCGGCGAGAAACTACGATGAACTGCAGGCCGGCAAGGCGGGAACCATTTTCGTGATGGAAGAGCCGCTGGTCGTGGTCGAACAGCAGGGCCCACCGACACGAACGGTCTACAAGTTCGATCTGGCGAAGCGAAAGACGGAAAAGATTCTTGACGGCGTCCGCGATCTGGACGTCTCGGCGAATGGCGACAAGGTGCTTTACCGCCAGGGAGAGAGCTGGACTATCGCGCCTGCCGATCAGCCGTCCAGCGGCGGTCACACGCTGAAGACCGGCGAAATGGAGGTCTATGTCGATCCCATCGCCGATTGGAAACAGATGTACAACGAGACGTGGCGGATCGAGCGCGATTTTTTTTACGATCCCGGTCTTCACGGACTAAATTGGGCCGAAGCCGAAAAGAAATACGCCCCGTGGCTAAACAGCCTGGCGAGCCGGGACGATCTCAACTACCTCTTCGAGGAGATGCTTGGAGAGCTGAGCTGCGGCCACGTGTTCGTGG
>ORMF011683587.1_pt1 | contig 22494 bp, 22 predicted proteins | sample 1779871 | NCBI WGS metagenome assembly ORMF01 (sample SAMEA104232316, study PRJEB22302) | groundwater metagenome | biome: forest; feature: aquifer; material: groundwater | place: USA | collected 2011-08-07 | depth 5.4 m | reverse complement strand
TTGCTGTATAGCAACACCGGGGTCAACCCCTTGCGGGGTTGGGCTGCTCATTTCGTGGTTTACCGTAGGTTGAAACCTACGGCTATTCACGGTCAGCCCCTCCGGGGCTAAACTGCAGCGCTATACAGCAACCCAAAAATTAGGCTAGGCTCGGCGATTGGGGCGCGCTGTCAGGGGAGTATGCCTTGCGGGCATCACTAGCAAACGCGGAAGACTCTGCGGTGGCTCGGCTGCTATGACAGGAGACCGATTCACGATCCGCATCTCATCCCAGCTATACGGGATCTCCTTGCCGCATTCGACGCAGACGATGTAAGTGCGGGGCAAAGCAGGCGACGGTCTCCCGGCAGCGGGATGCGTAATGGGGAAGGTGGTCTTTTTGTGGGAACAGCCCCAGAGATTCGAGAGGAAAGAGAACATCGCGGCCAACTTCCCATCACGCTGCCATCGAGAGAGAGACCGGAGACATGGAGATAGTCTCCAGACGGTGCCAAGCCTCGAAGACACAATCCGGGCAGAGCCACAAGGGAACAGTTTCATTGGCGAGCCAGTGTTGGCATTCGCAAATGCGCTGGCAGCTCCAACACATTTCTAGCGAAGTGGCAGGACGATCGGCGAATAGAGTCGTGCGGTGGCGGTGAGCGCTGCTGTGACTGCTGTGTAAGGATGTTGCCATGGGCTGCCTCCTGATTAACTTATCGTCTACAGTCTCAGAATGAATGAGAGACACGCTGGAGGAAATAGCGCAAAGGTCACCTTTTGTTTTGGGACCTTGGGTCTAGGGGAAAGATTCTAAGGCAAAAACCCGAAATATCTGGAACGAAAATCTAAGCCCCAAACCCTATAGCATCTGACAATTTGTGTATCCCTCGGCGAGAGGAAGAGAACGCAGTGCGGATCCCTCACTCCGTTTGGGATGACGGCATCGTGGTTCGGGATGACGAGTTCGTGCAGGGGAGGGAAACGGGATATACCTTTTGGAAAACCGGCCTAAATCCGAAACAAAATCAAAATCTCAAGCTCCAAAATTCAAACAAATGCAAAATTCCGAGGTCTATTTTCGCGCGCGGTTTAGAATTTGGGATTTGCCGAAGAGGAGGAGGACGGGTTAGGCGAGGAGTTGCACTAGGCTCCAGACTAGGAAGAGGAGGTAAATAAGACCGAAAAAGAGCGGGAAGCTGACGGCGCGGCGCGCCCACCACTGGCGGTGAATGCGGAAGGCCCAGCCGGGGTAGAAGCGGGAGGGAATGTCGCCGTCGTCTTCCAGGGTCTTTTTTTGATTGCGGATGCTGTAGAGATCTTCAAAGAGCGTGAGGTGCTTCCAGCCGGGCAACCGTTCGATACCCCTCATGCGCCATTCCCACATGGCGTTCTGCGAGTCAAACCGGCCCAGCAAAATAGCCATCTGCAAAATGATGAGGATGCCGCAGACGCTCAGAGCAATCACCAGAAGCCAGAAGATTCGCGATGTGGAGCCGCGGGAAATCAGCAGCCCGATGGTGGCCACGAAGACGGAGTTGGCCGTGATGTAGGCGTTCAGAAGACTGTGATAATCGCGGATACCGCAGGTCCAGAGATTGACCAGGTTCTGGTAGGTGCGCTCGGGATCGGATTCGGTTGCGGCGGATGGGTTCATGGCCGTTCTCGCGGATTGCGATGCGGCAGACACAGTAACGTGCCCGCGCGCTGGCGGCGCTGTTTTTATTTCCCTTACGAGAATACTCCAGGGGCACGAGGGGGTTCAAGGCGGGGGGCGGCAGGTTCGGGGGAGACGCCCGGTTCGGAAGGAGCGGTTACGCCGATCGGCTCCCTGTTTCCTCGTTCAGCCGCTCCAGCGCCCAGCGGGCGTGCTCCCGCACGACATCATCCGGGTATTCGGCCAGCTTCTCTAACATGGGGCGGTAATGAGTGTCGCCCGAGTTGCCCATCGCCGTCGCCACGTTGCGGAGCATTCCGCGATATTTGGCGCGCTTGATGGGACTGTGGCGGAAGTGCGTGCTGAATTGCTCCGGGGTAAGCGAGGCTAGCCAGTCTAGCGGAGGGTTGAAGGCGGTGGGGGCATTCTGACTGCTGGATTCTGATTCCTGATTCCTTGCAGAAACCGCTCCATGACTGTCGCGGCTCGGATTGGGCGGTGGCGAATCGAAACTTCGCGGCTGGAATTGGGGGAGGAGGCTGACGGGGGCTTTGCGGTTCCAGGGGCAAACGTCCTGGCAGATGTCGCAGCCGAAGACGTGGCGGCCGATGGCGGGGCGGAACTCTTCGGGGATGGCGCCGCGGGCTTCGATGGTGAAATAGGAGATGCATCTCGTGGCGTCGAGCTTGCCGGGGGCTACGATTGCCGTGGTGGGGCAGGCGTCGATGCAGCGCGTGCAGGTGCCGCAACGGTCGGGCGGGGGCTGGTCGGGCGCGAGCTCTAGGCTGGTGAGAATCTCACCGACCAGGAACCACGAGCCGGCTTTTTGGTCGATTAGGCAGGTGTTTTTGCCGATCCAGCCGAGGCCCGAGGCGCGGGCGATGGCGCGCTCGAGGAGCGGCGCGGTATCGACGCAGATTTTGGCGTCGAACGGGGCCGGGGCGACCATCCGCAGCTCGGCTAACAACTTTTCGAGGCGGGCGCGCAGGACATCATGATAGTCGTCGCCCCATCCGTAGCGGGAGATCCAGCCGCGCGTCGGGTCGGGGCATTCGATGGACTTGGGGTGCGGGGTATTGTAGACCATTCCGACGCAGATGACGGAGCGGACCTCGGGGAACAACAGGCGGAGGTCCTGGCGCTGTTGCCTTTCCATGTACGTCATTTCGCCGTGGAATCCCTGTTCGAGCCACCAGAGATATTGGGACGTGTCGGCGGCGGGGACCGCGGCGGGAGCGATGCCACAGAGGTCGAAGCCGAGGCGAGGGGCGGCGTCTTTGATCCAGACTTTTAAGTCCATAGCGTCCTATGTAATCAGATAATGCGCAAACTTGACGAAACCGCTCGGGAAATCCCAATCACCAAATCCCAAATCCTAGCGCATTTTGACAATTCGTGTATCCCCCTGTGAGTGGAAGAGAACGCAGTGCAGATCCCTCACTCCGTTCGGGATGACAGCGTGGAGGTTTGGGATGACGGCGTGGTGCAGGAAGGGAAACGGGATACACCTTTTTGAAAAGCGGTCTAAAAATTACCAAAAACTCAAATTCCAAACCGCCCGCATTGGCTTTTGGAGGCGAGGGTTCTCCGGCCACCGATTTTCGCCGTCCAACGCGGAATGCGCGCAGTTGACTGCTGTTTGCAGCATAAAAGGTCTTGGGAATAGCTCCATTCAGGGGGATAATACGCCCATACGCCTATGGAAAAGCACATTTTAACAGAAATTGCTTATTTGGCTTGCCTGGTTGTCCTATAATACCAAGTTTAGGCCCAGTGTCTTATTGAAACAAGAGAGACTTGAAGCGAAAGAGGACGGACCAAAGTCCTCCCTACTCTTTGCAATGCCGGAGCGCCGATCGCGGCAAGCTGCCCGGTAATCCAGTTTTCATCAGGAGAGATAAAAATGCATAGACCGGCCAAGTATGTGGACAAGGGAGTAACGATCGCGGCGGGAGCTGCGTGGAACGCATTGCAGTTCTTCAACCAGCGGGTCAAGGCCAAAGAGTCCTTCACGCCCAAATGGGCCGATAAGCCACTCCAGAAGTCGTATCAGAAAACCAGGCCGACGCTGGGCTGGCCGCGCGAGACGGACTCGCTTTGTCCGGTCTGCGTGCGCGATGCCCGCAAGCGCATCCTGGACGGCGAGCAGGACGTCAAGACGCTGCTGACGGAAAAGGTCGGCGAGATCAAGGCCACCATTCTCGAGCGCGACGGCAAGATCCTGATGGTGAAGGATTGCGCGCAGCACGGGCACTTCGAGGACATCCTGGCAATCGATCCAGCGTTCCTGACGCACATCCAGGCCAACTTCCCCGGCCGCGACATGCCCGCCCACAACGATGAAAAGCTCCACAATCACGGCTCCAGCACGGTGAAGCACGGGCGCGGGGCCATCCTGACGATCGACCTGACGAACCGCTGCAACATGATGTGCGATCCCTGCTTCATGGACGCGAATCAGGTGGGCTTTGTCCACGAGCTAGACTGGGAAGAGATCAAGACGCTGCTCGACAACGCCATCTCGATCAAGCCGCGGCGGCAGATGTCGGTGCAGTTCTCGGGCGGCGAGCCGACCATATCTCCTTACTTCTTTGATGCCGTGGCCTACGCGCGCAAGATCGGCTATAACAGCGTGCAGGCGGCGACGAACGGCATTGAGTTTGCGAAGAGCCTCGAATTCTCCAAGCGCGCCTATGAATCCGGGCTGCGCTACGTTTACCTCCAGTTCGACGGCATCGGCAACGCCAACAACCAGCACCGCAAAATCGGCAACCTCTTCGACGTGAAGCTGAAAGCGATCGAGAACTGCCACGCCGCCGGAATCGAGATCATTCTGGTCACGACGCTGATTAACGGAGTCAACAACGAGCAGGTGGGACCCATCATCGAGTTCGCGCTGACGAACCCTGGCAAGATCGCGTTCATCTCCTTCCAGCCGGTCTCGTTCACGGGACGCGACGAGGAGATCACGGACGAACGGCGGCTGCGGCAGCGCTACACGCTCTCCCACATGGCGCACGACGTGAAGAAGCAGACCGGAATGACGGAGCCGACGCGGGACTGGTTCCCGCTCTCGCTCATGTCCACGTTCTCCGATCTCGCCGACCTGGCGCACGGACCCGACGCGCAATGGGGACAGGTGACTTGCAGTTGCCACCCGGACTGCGGCGTGGGAACGGCCGTCATGGTCAATAAGGCGAACAAGGAGTGGGCGCCGGTACCGCAGTTCCTGAACGTTCCGGGGCTGGTCGAGGACATGAAGAAGATTACCGACGCGGGGCGCGGGAAATTCCTGACAAACTTGCAGACGGCGCTGGCGCTGTTGCGGAATTACGATCCGTTCCAAGCGCCCAAGAGCCTGGGGTTGCTGGACATTCTGAAGAAATTCGACAAGTCGCTGGGATTGACGGGCAAGGTCTATGGCGTGGGCGTCGAGCGGCGCAAGGATCCGTGGAATTTCCTGTTCATCGCCGGGATGTGGTTCCAGGACCTGTGGACCTACGACTTCCGGCGCACCGAGATGTGCATCATCCCCTACGCCACGCAAGAGGGTGAAATCTCCTTCTGCGCTTACAACACCGGCATCGGATGGCGCAATATCATCGAGAAAATGCACATGACGGCCACGCTTACGAAATGGTATGAAGATAAGGGACGGCACGCTATCTATGCCGGCGGCAAGAGCGTGCCGCTCGCGGACTTGAGCCACTCGCTGGTGCTGAACGACGAGCACTGCAACCGGTCGGCGCAGACCGAGGACGACCTGGAGCACTCTCACACGCGGTCGCAAGAGAAGCTCATGGCGAATGAAGAGCTGCGCAACCGCGAGATGGCGAAGCTCTATCGGCAGCACGTGCTGAAGGAGGAGCCGACGAACCTGATTCAGATCGGCGCGCTGCCCACGAAGAGCGCCAAGCCCGAGGAAGAGCTGGTGAAGATCGGGTCGTAGCGCTCGATCGAGTGGAAGAAATATCATCGGGTAACGGAAGGCCCAAGCGGCCGCCTGTTACCCGATTTGTTTTTCAGGATTAACTAGTAGGGCCGTTGCGGCGGGTGAGTTTGTCCACTATGTCGATGAGCGCATCCAATCGCCGGTCGCTGTGCGCTTGCGATTCCCTTTGCTCTTTGATCGATTCCCTGAGCTGCTGAATGCTCCCATTGGTTTCTTGCACATTACGGGTGAGGGAGAGGCTGACATCCACAAGCTGGCGAATCATCCGGTCCGTCTCCGATTGCCGTTCCTTGAGTTGTTGGATGTCCGTTGCAAACTGAGCCTGCTGCTCAATGATGAAATTCATTCGCGCTTCTATGGGATCGGCCATGGAGGGATTATAGCACGGTCGGAAGAAGGGTTCTTTTTGCTGTCACAGCTTGTTTAGCCCCGTTCCATCTCCCAACGCCTTCAAGCAATATTTACGCCAGCGCGTTAAGAGCAGCCGAGCAGGACCAGTCCGTTTCGCAGATCAATTTCATCCTGAACTGGTTCGAGGAACTGAAGCAGAAAGCGCCGGTGAAATAATTCCGAGCCGCGACCGAGAGGGAGCGGTTTTCGACGCGTTAGTCCTTTTTCAAATTACCGCTCCCTTTCGGTCGTGCCACGGTGATAAGATAAATCCATGTTTCCGGGCCTTGCGTTACGACGTTGTGTGCCTTGCAAGGGCGGGGTGCCCCCATTGAAGGGGGAAAAGCTCGTGGAGTTGGCCCAACAGGTGGCGGGGTGGGAGGTCGTCGAAGAGCACCACCTTGCGAAAAGCTTTCCGTTCCCCGATTTTCGGAAGGCACTCGCATTCGTGAATCGAGTCGGAGAGCTGGCCGAGGAACAAGGTCACCATCCGGACATCTACCTTACCTGGGGCAAAGCCGATATCACCATCTGGACCCACAAAATCAATGGGCTGACGGAAAGCGATTTTATTCTGGCCGCCAAGATCGATCAGTTGCCGCGGTAGGACTGTCCCCCTGGAAAACGGGGCGAGGCGGAGTACCGCGAAACTCCAAAGGAAAAACAGATCCCTCACTGCGCTCGGGATGACAGCCGGTTTTTTGGAAGGCGACGCGTCCGTCTACACCCAAGGGCAGGCGACCCAGCGGGTCTCTTTGAATTCCAGCGGAGGGATTTGGTCGGCGCAGGAAGGTTTGGCGATGGGGCAGCGGGTGCGGAAGGCGCAGCCGGACGGTTTGTGGATGGGGTTGGGAATGTCGCCGGCGAGTCGGATGCGGCGGTCTAAGGCGGCGTCGGGGTCGGGGCGCGGGACCGCCGAGAGAAGGGCGCGGGAGTAGGGGTGCATCGGGTTCGTGTAGATGCGTTCGGCGGGTCCCAGCTCGACGATGTTCCCGAGATACATCACGGCGATGCGCTGCGAGATGTGGCGGACGACCGAGAGATCGTGCGCGATGAACAGGTACGAAAGGCCGAATTCGCCCTGGAGGTCCTGCATCAGGTTGACGACCTGCGCCTGGATCGAAACGTCGAGGGCGCTGACCGGTTCGTCGGCGATCACGATTTTGGGATTGGTGGCCAGGGCGCGCGCGATGCCGATGCGCTGGCGCTGGCCGCCGGAAAACTCGTGCGGGTAACGGTTCTGCTGTTCGGGCGTGAGTCCGACCTTTGAGAGCAACCACGCGACGCGGTCCCTGCGCTCTTTGGACGAAGACTTGGTGTGAATCTTCAGCGGTTCTTCCACGATCTGGCCGACCGTCATGCGCGGGTTGAGCGACGAATAGGGGTCCTGAAAAATCATCTGAAGATCGGGACGGTAGGGGCGCATCTTCGAGCGGGACAGCGAAGATAATTCGACGGGGCCGGAGGGATGGTGATAGACGACGCTTCCGGAGATCTCGACACCATAGACCATGGCGCGCAGGATGTTGACGATGGCGCGGCCGACCGTGCTCTTGCCGCAGCCCGACTCGCCGACCAGGCCGAGCGTTTCACCCTGCTCTAAATCCAAACTCACGCCGTCTACCGCCGTCACCTCGGCGACCTTGCGCGCGAAGACGCCGCCTACCACGGGGAAGCTGACGCGCAGATTGTGGAGTTCTAAAATCTTCATGGGTTCACCAGATGGCAGCGGACCCAGTGGCCGGGGGTCGTTTCGATCAGTTCGGGTTCGATGAGCGGGCACGGTTCGAAGCGCTCTTCGCAACGGGTGACGAACTTGCAGCCGGCGGGCAAATCGAGAATGCCGGGGACGTTGCCGGGAATGGTGCGGAGGCGGTGCTGCTTTTCGCCGTCGACGGTGGGGAGCGATGCGAGCAGGCCGCGCGTATAGGGGTGCAAGGGATTCTTGAAGAGTTCCCGCACCGGCGCTACTTCCTGAATTTTTCCTCCGTACATGACCATGACTCGCTGGCAGGTCTCGGCGACCACGGCGAGGTTGTGCGTGATGAGCAGAATGGCGGCATCCTTGCGCTGGTCCTTGATCCGGAGCATGAGCTCGAGGATTTGCGCCTGGATGGTTACGTCGAGGGCGGTGGTCGGCTCGTCGGCAATTAGGAGCGACGGGTTGCAGGCAAGGGCCATGGCGATCATAACGCGCTGGCGCATTCCGCCCGAAAACTGATGCGGATAGTCGTTCATGCGCGAGGCGGGATCGGGGATGCCGACGAGGTCGAGCATTTTAACGCAGTGCGCGAAGGCGGCCTGCTTCGAGCCGCTTTCGTGGCGCTGCACGACTTCCATGAGCTGCATTCCGATCGTGAAGACAGGGTTGAGCGAGGTCATCGGCTCCTGAAAAATCATGCTGATCTCTTTGCCGCGGACGTTGCGGATTTCGTCCCAGGAATCCTTCAGCAGATCGCGGCCCTGAAAGAGGATGGAGCCGTCAACGATCTTGCCGGGAGGGTCGGGGATCAGGCGGAGAATGCTGAGCGCGGTGACGCTCTTGCCGGAACCGCTCTCGCCAACCAAGCCGACGACCTCGCCCTGGAAAATGTCGAAGTCCACGCCGTCTACGGCCTTGGCGGTGCCGGCTTCGGTGTGGAAATAGGTCTTGAGGTTGCGAACCTGCAAGAGCGGGATGGGAGGTTGAGTCACCGTAGTCTCGAATACTCCTTGGGATCGAATGCCTCGCGGACGGCTTCGCCGATGAAGACGATGAGCAGCAGCGTCACAAACATTGCGCCGAGAGGAAAGAAAACCAGCCACCAGATGGTGAGATTGGTCATGCCCTGTCCGATCAGCTCGCCCCAGCTCGGCGTGGGAGCGGGCAGACCGAAGCCGAGAAAATCCAACGCGACCAGCGCGCCGATATTGCCGACGATCATAAACGGGGCGAACGAGACAACGGGCGTCAGCGAGTTGGGGAGAATATGGCGGAACATGATGGTCGTATCAGATGCGCCCATGGCAATGGCCGCACCAACATAATCCTTGGCCTTCTCGCGGTAAAACTCGCCGCGCACGTAATAGGTGATACCCATCCAGTCGAAGACGGTGAGGATAACGATGAGCAGCCAGAACGACGGCTGGAGTACCAGGTTTCTGCCGGGGATGTAAATCGGCACCACGATGGAGCTGACGATAATGATGGTATAGAGAAACGGGAGCGAAGACCAGATCTCGATCAGGCGCTGGGCGATGATGTCGAGCTTGCCGCCAAAATATCCCGAGATGGCGCCGACCGTAATCCCGACGGTGTAGCTGATGCTGAGAACGAGCAGGGCAAAGGTCAGCGAAACATTGAAGCCGTAAGCGAGGCGCGCAAAGATGTCGCGAGCGCGGTCGTCGGTGCCAAAGATGTGCCGCCAGCTCGGAGCGTGCGGCGGCGAGCCGGGGAGATCGAACAGGGATTCGGTGGGGCTATAAGGATACGGCGGCAGGAAGACTCGGTTGCCGCTGTTCTGCTCGCGGAACGATTGGGCCAGGTCGCGGTAGTTTGGTTCGCCGAAGGTCTGCTGGCCGAAGGTGGATGCCGGATAGTATCGGAACAGCGGGAAATAATAGCGGCTTTCGTAGCGCACGGCGAGTGCTTCATTGTTAATAAGGACGGGGAGAAAAAACGAGGTTGCGTATAAAGAGAGCATGATGACGAAGGAATAATAGCCGCGCTTCAGAGATCGGAATTTGCGCAGGCGCTTGCGGAGAATCGAGAGCCCCGGGCGCTCGGGGAGTGTTAGCGTGGCGTCGAGATTGGGTGCGGCGTTTTGGTTCATCGAAAGGGAATTATATGTTTGATTGCCTTCGCGGCATGATGATATGATTTCCTCATAATTCATCCCAGGGAGACTATGTATGACTACGCCGCAAAGGCCACGGCCACACCCAGCGCCACCACAGCAAGCAGCGCCGCCGCCGCCGCCGCGCCCACATCCTACGCCGCTCAGAAAAGGTGGCTAGGGTCGATTCATTCTATACGCGAAGAATGAGAAAAGCCCAGCTAAGGCGACAAATGGGACGGCAAGGAAAAGGAGCCACGATCCCACCGTAACCCAATCGGCTTTTCGCTCATTTTCCGTCTTATTGGCGGCAATTGTTTCCTCCATTATCTCCCGTAGGGCTTCATCCTCATCCGGAATTTTCTCGTTTGGAAACTCTTTTCGATAATCATCCATATCCTTAAGCCATTTTGCGCTTTCCGGTAGCGGGAACATATTGTAATTTCGGACCAAGGCCGCAACCAAGAGCGCAAGAGCGCCAGCGAGAGCTATGGCGGCACCAATCATGCTGCTCTCAATCGCACGCCGACTCCATGCGCCATGAATGTCCTTCACAAAGCTGTTTATTTGGAACGCGGCATTGAATAAAAAAATGCTGAATACAACATAGAGGCTGGTTTTAACTCCAAGTTCAGCGCTCATGTTTTGCATTAACGCATCCTGGCTTTTAGCTATATCAAAGAGCAGGCTTTTTGTTTCCGCTTTCATATGGCACACTCCATACTCTTCGTGGATCGCACCCAAAGAGATCGGCGAACCGCCAGATCCCCAGTCGGGATCTGGCGTTAAACTACGCCAGTTTCGTAGCTATTTCTCCTCCAACGGACAGTCAAGTGTACTATTACAGCGCCCTCTCCGAAAGAATGTGTAAAACTCACTTATAGGATCCTGGGTGAAGTCGAAAAACCATCGTGACTCTATCGGAAGCGGATCCGGGGATCGACGATTACATAGATGATGTCGGACAGGATGTTTCCTATTAGCAAGAGCAAACTCGAAATTACCAGAATGCCAAGGGCTACGGGGTAATCGCGCTGCAAGATGGAGGTGTAACCGAGGTAGCCCATGCCGTCAATGTTGAAGACGCGTTCGATGAGAAACGAGCCGGCCAGCACCAGACTGATTACGTTGCCGAGGCCAGTGGCAATGGGGATCAGCGAGTTCCGTAGAGCGTGAACGAAAATGACGCGGCGCTCGCCGAGGCCCTTGGCGAAGGCGGTGCGAACGTAGTCCTGGCCGAGATTCTCGAGGAGCGAGTTCTTGGTCAGGATGGTGAGCGTGGCGAAGGATTCGACCATGTAACAGAGCACCGGCAAAAACATGTGGTGGAGCTGCGAGGTGATCTTGTCGAAGAGTCCGAGGTATTGCCAGTTGTCGGGGCGGAAGCCGCCGAGCGGAAAAAGATTCCAGAAACTGCCGCCGCCGAAGAGGACCAGAAGCGCTGTCCCGAGCGCCCATCCCGGCGTGGAATAGCCGAGAAAAACAATGAAGCTGCTGAGGAAATCGAAGCGCGAGCCGTGCCGGATGGCTTTGAATACGCCCAGAGGAACGCATACGACGTAGCTCAAGATGAATCCGGTGAGGCCGAGAAAAACGGAGACGGGGAAGCGCGACTTGATTACGTCCCAGACGGGATCCTGATAAATATACGAGCGGCCCAGATCGAGGTGAACGACGTTCCAGAGCCAGAGCGCGTAACGAATGTGGACGGGCTTGTCGAAGCCGTAGTAGCGCTTCATCTCCTGGATGGCGCTATCGGGAAGATCGACGGTCAAGCCCCGGCCGCCGGCGGAGGCTCCGCCTTCGGTGGCCAGCGCCATTTTATAGCGCATGATCTGGCGCTCGACGGGACCGCCGGGAACGAAGTGCATCACGACGAAGACGGCCAGCGTGATGCCGATGAACGTTGGAACGATCAACAGGAAGCGGCGGATGAAGTAACCCGTCATTGGACCTGGCGCGCTTGCGAAGGCGCGGATTGCTCCTTCTTGGCATATTCGAGCCAGTAACGGTCTTCCTCGGCGCCGACGGGGAGCTTGCGCGAAGGATCGCGCAGGGCCTGCTGCAACTGGGCGTCTTTTTGCGGGTCGATCCACCACATGGCGGCGACGGAGGAGCTGTCGCCGGTGCGCGTGATGTATCCGGGGGGCGCGCCGAATTTGTTCCAGTAAACGATGCGGGTGTAGGGGGCGCTCCACATCAGGACGTATTGGTAGGAGTTGGCGAGGATGCCGTCAATCTCGCGGATCTCGCGGAAGCGCTCGGCGACGTCGAAAGTCTTGTCGTACAGCTTGCATAGCTCGTCGACGCGGGCATTTTTGAAGCCGGTGATGTTGTTGGTGTTGTCGGGATCGGCGAGCGAGGAATGCCAGCTTGTCTCGGGATTGGGGAACGTCAGTCCGGTCCAGCCCATGAGGGCCATCTGGAAGCGGCGCTGGTTGACCATTTGAAAATGCGTCTCGGGAGTGATGAGCCGGAGATTCAAATTGATTCCGACTTTGCGCAGGTCCTCTTGATAAACGGTGAGGTGAGGCTCCCAGGTCTTGGAGTTGTAGAGCAACTCGAGTTCGAGCGGCTGGCCGTTTTTCGTCAGACGGCCTTGGGAGTCGTGTCCGCTCCATCCGGCTTCGGCGAGCAACTTCAAGGCTTCCTGCGGGTTGTATTCGTTCTTGGGATTGCTGGGATTTTCGTAAGGGCCGCCGGCGTGATAAGAATTCAGCGGCAGGTACTGGTTGAACATGATCTTCTGGATCAATTGCGGGCGGTCGAGCAGAAGGGCCATGGCTTTGCGGACGCGCACGTCGTCAAAGGGAGGACGGCGCGTGTTCATGGCGAATCCCTGAACGCCCTGGGGCACGTTGTTGAAGATTTTGCGCTTCTGAACCAGGCCGCGCTGGATGGTTTCGAAGTTCAACTCCTCGACCCATTGGCGGGCGCGGGCGACGGGATAATAATCCAGCTCGCCCTTCTTGAACATCTCGAAGGCGAGATTTTCGTCGCGGACGACGACGAAACGAAGCTCGTCGAAATTGCTCATGCCAACGTTGACGCGGGCCTTCTCGGCCCAATAATCCTTGCGGCGGCGGACGGTGACGGATTTTCCCTTGACGATGTCTTCGTCGCGGACGAGGTAGGGGCCGGAGCCGGGCATGAGTTTGTAGTTAAATTCCTTGATGTACTTGTCGCCATTGATGGTCTTGAGAATGTGCGCGGGCATCACCTGCAACGAGGCCGAGAAATAAAGGAGATTGCGCCAGTTCAGCTCCTTGGCATGGACGCGGACGATGTACTTGCTTTCGGCGACGGGGCGCTCGAACTTGGAGTAGGTGATCTGCTCCATGGGGGCCTGGAGCGTTTTGTCCATCAGGAAATCGTAGGTGGCGATTACGTCGTCGGAGGTGACTGGCTTGCCGTCAGAAAAACGCGCGTTGGGGTTGATGCGGAAGCGATACGTCATTTTATCAGCGGAGACCTGCCAGTGCGTGGCGAGCGAGGGGATGTACTCCTGCGTGGACGGATGGAGACTGAGCAGCGTCTCGTAGACCATCGCATTGATGGCGGAGATCGAGGCGTTGTTGGCCTCCGGCCCCACGACACGGAGCGTTCCGGGGAAGTCGGCGAAATGGTCGCGAAGCAGGCCGCCCTTCAGCGCGCGGGGGTCGCCGATGAAATCGAACGTCGTGTTGGTCTCCCAGCCCTTGCCATCGAAACCCTTTCCGCCTTGCTCGGCCGAGACCGCCGGGTCGGCGCCGGAGTCGGCGTCGGGGAAGACAGGATAGTCGTCCTTGTTGGTGGATGCGGGGGAGGAAGGAGCGCCAGGATTGGACGGGCTGGAGCCGTATTCGGGCTGCGAGGGGCGGCTGCACGCGGCGGTGAGGGCTAGGGCTGTTAGTATTGTCAGAAGAAGGGGAGTTTTTTTCATGGGGTGCGTCCTTCCGGGTTGTCCTTCCGTTTGGTGCTCTTGGGAACTGGGGAAAGGTTTATATTAGCAAGAGTTGTTGGAGGGGAGATAGGGGGGAGATTAGGTGCGGGGATGGGACCCCCGCCTTCCGGTCTTTACAAAGAGTAGGTGACGTCCGCTTTAGCTACTGGTCTTGGTAATTTTGCGGTATCAGCGATATCATCTGATCTGAGGAAAGCGATGACTAAAACAGTGGAAGCATTCTTTGATGGCGAAGTGTTGCGGCCCGCGGAGCCTCTGGAATTGCAGCCAAACACGCGGGTACGCATTATCGTCGAAACCTCGGAATCAAAGGGGAAACCACGGTCGTTTCTTCGCACGGCGCGATCGCTCAATCTAGAAGGCCCTTCCGATTGGTCTGAACGAATAGAGGAATACCTCTATGGACGACAAAGTGGCGCTCGGAAGTGAAGTGTTTCTGGATACGGCGTATACCGTTGCCCTCTCCGCCACCAACGATGAGCATCACGCAAAGGCTGTTGTCCTGTCGGAACAGTTGGGAAGAAGGAGAGGGCTTGTACGGCGCAATTTTTCGGAGCCGGGCGTGCGGTTCGGCGCTATCCTGCGATATCGTTTTCCGAGGGCTTCCTCTCGACCGGACATCATGCCTACGATTGTTATTGAGGGCTACAAGTTCCGATTCTATTCCTCGGATGGGAACGAACCGCCCCATGTCCATGTCTTGCGGGGTGAGCGGGAAGCCAAAATTTGGTTACAGCCGCTCGAGGTCGAATATAATCGTCGTTACAATCGGGCGGAACTCACTCGTATCCTGAAGCTGGCGCAGCAGCATCAGGCGCGCTTATTGGAGGCGTGGTATGCGTATTTCAGCCAGTAATATCACCGAGCAGGTAAGTGCCACGGGAGTCCGGTTCGTTGGGAACATCCTGCACGTGGCGCTGAGCGATGGCCGGGAGTTGAGTGTGCCGCTGGATCGAGTGGCGTGGCTCCGATGGTTGTCAAAGGCCTCCCGGGAGCAACGGGCAAAGTGGTCGCTCGAGCCCGATGGGTTTGCGATCTATTGGGAAGAGTTGGATGATGGCTTTGAAATAAGCCGCTTGTTAGCCATGCAACCGCTGGTCTAATAGCGCTAGCCACAGACTCGCCCGGCGAGACTGTGGGCACGTTCCGAGTCGTCGCGAAAGGAACCGGCGCATTATTCGATGCTGATTTTCTCCTGATCGGATCAATGCGGTAGTAACATTCGGCCTTACAAGCCCACGCCGAGAAAAGCGCTCGGCGTGGCTACTCGGGTTCAAAGAAATCATGATCGAGCTTTTTCAGGTGATATACCTTGGCGACACTGACAGCAACGTTATGCTCGATCATCAATTCGGCAAGCTGCTTTCCGTCGATGAGGACGATCTTTTTCTCGATTCGCTGGACGTATTCGCGGGCGTCTTGCGAGAATGTAGAGGTTGTAATGATGATTCCCTTCCGGGCGCGGTGGCCTTCTAGACTCCCTGCGAATGCTTGAACGACCGGACGGCCGACAACCGTGTCGATCCATTTTTTCGCCTGGACAAAAATTACGTCGAGGCCGAGTTTATCCTCCTTGATAATGCCGTCTATGCCGTCGTCCCCAGACTTCCCGACGGCCTTCCCTGCGTCTATGACTGAGCCTCCATAACCCATCGCAACAAGTAACTTGACGACGAGACCTTCAAAGAACTCGGGCGAGGATTTTTTCACTGATTCGAGTAATTCGCTTGCTAGCGACACCTGCAATTCCTCGAAGTTTGTCTCCAGCCTTTCTTCGGGCGTCTCTTCTTCGACGACGCTCACGGAAGAAGTGCCGCTTGGCGGAGCTCCGGAATCCGACGATTCTCCTTTGTAAAATTCCCGGAACTCAGGAAATTGTTGGAGCAATTTAGTGTTAATTTTCGGATGATGTTCTGAAAGAAGCTGCCTGCCGCGTTCGGTGACTGCTACAACGCCACGGCGAACTCTCGTCAACGCGCCGGCTTTAGCGAGATAAACGGCACTCCAGTAGACGCGGTTTGTATACTTCGATTGACTCCCGCTTGGAATCTTTTCGTCGAGGTCGGATGGTGTCAGTCCCATTTGATCGGCGAGTCTCTCGCGTACCTCTACGAGGGAGTGCTCTTTGCCATCGGCTGTCAATTGCAGCAATGGAAGCATGAACGATTGGAAATCCGGAACGGCCACTTTAATCTCTCCCTAGGGACCCTCAGCTAGGCATCTCCCGGCTTTAGTTTATGATCCAAAATCTAGCCAAAGGATTTGGCACGGCGAATGGCGTCGGTCATAGTTTTTTCCATGACTTCCTCGCCAAGCAATGCCTTTAGAAAAATGCAAAATTGAACAGGACGCAATCGAAGGAGTTCGAGCACCTTCTTAAGATCTTCAGGGGCAAGCAGGTGGCGGTCAAGCATAACACTATCAGGGTCGCAATCCACAAATGCCCATTTGAGGGCCGAGACGATACGCCAGATGTACCTTTTCTCCAATGGAAGTTGGCGGAGTTCATCAAAAGCTGGGTCTGAATTCTTTTTCTGCATCAACGCGGTAATTGCACGTATGTAGATCTGTGCTTCAGGAGACTTCAAAAGCTCCTCTGCACCCTCTTCCATCTTGATTTCACTCAGAGGCATCCACTTCATTTGTTCTTCGGCCTTATCATTCATAACAGCCTCGGTCAATTGTGATCGCATTGTACAGAATATTTTGCAAGGCTACGCCGATTATTGCATTGTGGCAAGCGGATCATGTCTGAGCCACGCCACGTTGTTTGTGCCGCGGGTTTGTCGCCGGTCCCCGGTCCTCACGCCACCCTAGGGCGAAAGCGTTTCACGGTGATCTTCGTGGCGCGCTGGCGGAGTTGCGCGAGGTCGTAGTTCACTTGCATTTGCAGCCAAAAGCCGGCGGAGCCGCCGAAGTGGGTTTGTTCTTCTTAGTTTACGATTGGAGGAGAACCTGCGGATTCTTCTGGGCAATCATCAGGAGCTTGAGCGCCGCCGTGCGGGGACGCCGCAGGCCCTGCTCCCAGCTCTGTACGGCCTTGGGGCTGACATTCAGCAATAAAGCAAAAAGCGGCTGACTTGCGTTCAATGAATTACGGATCTCCCGGATCTTTTGAGGGGTCATGCGCTCGGGCACTCGCGGAATCCTGGCAAGGCGAAGATCGACCGCTTTGCCTTTCTCAAACGACCGCGCGTCCTGAAGCGATTCCTTCAGTTGCTCAAAGATTCGTACCTTCCGCCTGGGCATGGTGTTACCTCCCGATTTACTCTTCCTCGATCTCAGCCACGAGCCTTCGCAGAATCGCCCGTTCCGCCGAGGTCAAATCCTCTTGTTCGTTCTTGTCCAGGAGAAACAAGAGGTGAACGTGATCCCGGCGAGCGAGCGACAGATAAAGATAGCGGTATCCGCCCCGTTTGCCTTTACCACGGCCCGGATTGGCGCATCGTTCCTTCCTGATTCCTCCTAAACCCGGGACCACCCTTCCGCGAGACGGTGAGCCGAGCAGGTCGGTCTGTATGGCACGGAGAACTTCGTCCGCTTGGTCTCCGGCCAGCTCCAGCAGCCGCTTCGTGAACCACTTCGACTCAATAAATACCACATTGTGGGATATACCACTACGTAGGACTGAATGTCAATCGGATACCATCATGGTCGGAGTCGGAGCGCGGAGCGCCGCTCACCACGCGATGCCGCGCGACTCCAGGTCGCGCTCGAGCTGGGCGCGCGAGTGGAACTGCACCGCGTCGATGCCGTGCCGGAGGGCCGCTTCGACGAAGGGGAGATTGTCGTCAGCGAAGAAGCACTCCTCGGCGAGGCAGCCGGCGCGGGCGATTGCTGCCTCATAGATGCGCGGCGAGGGCTTCAGCGCGCCGACCTTGTAGGAGAGCACGTAGCTGTGAAAGTGGCGCAGCAGGGCGTAGCGTTCCTGGATCATCTCGAAATGGATGGCGTTGGTGTTCGAGAGCAACAGCAGGCGGCGCTCGCGGCGCAGGCCCTCTAGCATGCGGTCGGGAAGGAGCGGCTCGGGCGCGAAGATGCTGCTCCAGATATCCCAGAACTGCGCGTAGTTCACGTCCATGCCGAGGATCGTTGAGACCTCGCGGACAAAATCCTGGGGCGAGACTTGTCCCGTCTCGAAGCGCTGCACCAGGCCGGTGGAGCTGATGCGCTTGGGAATCTGCTCCGCCGGCACCGAGCACACTCCCGCCAGCGCCGCGTGGCACCGCCGGAAATCCACCGGGATAATCACGTTGCCGAGATCCAGTATGACAGTCTTGATCATTGGCCCTCGCTGCCTCGCTCCGGAAATGACGAACCCGCCTCTTCGGGAGCGCCTCCAGACACGCTTCCGACGATAATAAACCTCGCATCGTTCGCCGGGGCGCGTGGGCCGAATCCAAGCGCCGCGGCGGCGGGTCCCCTCGCGACGCTCCGCCGGGCCGAAAATGGGCTGCCTACAATGCTCCCAAATCGGGTCGGTTGGAATTAACCGAAGTGTCGGGCCTATGGAAAATTCTTCCGCAGGATTTTATAACTGCTCCCATGTGGAAAAGCATGTGGAAAACCGATCTGTCCGCTACTGGAGCGAATGCCCCCACATAATACCAATTCCAAAATGGGAATAAATTTGGCATTTTGTAAGTTACTGATTCACAATGGTTTTCTTGGCGCTTTTCGATGCCGTGCAAGCCAGTATCCATAAATCTCAAATATTTTGGAGTAACCTTCATCGCCACCGATTTTTGCACAACTGTGCAGCATGAAAACGACCCAAATGCCCTCTTTTTCGAGCTACTAATGTGGTTCGCAGCACCCCGCAAATCTGCCCCAAAGCGAAGCAGAATAGTGGCCGCGAGAGCGTCGTTTCAGGGCTGCGGCGTCCTCTGCATTCCGGGTACAAATTTGATGTTTCATTGAGGATGGAATTCTATGGTATCGGGTTTTTTATCGGGGCTGATTTTCCGGGTGCTCCCGATACTTTTCGAAGCGCGCCGCGAGCGAGTGCGGCAACTCCGCTTCCACCGTGACAAAGCCCGCCGAGTCGTCGCGACGGAGCACGCGGCCCGTTTCGTAGACGATGGAGAGATCCCGCCGCTCGCTATCTCCAAAGCGCAGACGCACGGTCTCGATCGGATCGACGTTCAAGCGCTGGTCGATTTCGCGTAACAGGGCGTCCATTCCTTCGCCGGTTTTCGCCGAGACCAGCACGGCGGCGGCGCGGCTTTTTTCCGGCGCTTCACTCTGATTCTCTCTTCGACCCTCTCCTGTCCCCTGGATGGCCTGATTCTGTTCCGTGCCTAGCAGGTCGATTTTATTCCACACGCGGACGACGGGTTGGTCGTGGTTTTCCCGCGCCCCGATCTCTACACCGATCTCTGCGAGCACTTTCTCCACCTGCGCCTCCTGCTGCTCACGGCCCGGCGAGGAGCAATCCGAGACGATCAAAATCAAGTCCGCCTCCGTCACTTCTTCGAGCGTGGCGCGAAAAGCCTTGATCAGTGTATGCGGTAGATTGCGGATAAATCCAACGGTGTCGGAGACCAGCACGCGCCGGTGCGACGGCAATACCAGCAGGCGCAGCGTGGGATCGAGCGTCGCAAACATCTTCGCGGATTCCAGGACGCCGGCATTTGTCAGACGGTTGAAGAGCGTGGATTTTCCCGCGTTGGTGTAGCCGACGAGCGCGACCGTGGCGAGCGGAATCGTCACCCGGCGCGAGCGGCGGCGCAGGCGCTGCTGGCGCACATGCTCGAGGTCGCGCTCCAGAATGCCGATGCGACGGCGGATGCGGCGGCGGTCCATTTCGAGCTGCGTTTCGCCGGGGCCTCTGGTGCCGATGCCGCCGCCCAGGCGCGACATCTCCACGCCGTGTCCCGCCAGGCGCGGCAGCAGATAACCCAGTTGCGCCAGCTCCACCTGCAACTGGCCTTCGCGCGTCCGTGCGTGGCGGGCGAAGATGTCCAGGATCAACTGCGTCCGGTCCACCACGCGGCACTTCGCCGTGGACTCGATGTTGCGCTGCTGTGTGGGGGTCAGCTCGAAATCGAAGATGAGCAGGGAAGCGCCGGTCGCGGCCATTCGGTCGCGGATTTCTTCGAGCTTGCCGCTTCCGACCAGGGTGGCAGGGTCGAGACGCTCGCGGCCTTGCAGGATGGTTTCTTCCACGATCCCGCCGGCGCTCCGCGTCAGCTCCGCCAGCTCCGCCAGCGATTCCTCTGGATCAACGGGAATGGTCTTCTGGGCCGCGACAAGCCGGGGCGGCAGTTTTACGTTCACGCCCACCAGGATCGCCCGCTCGGGTGTTGTCGCCGTCAGAATGGATTAGGCCTCCGCGACCTGTTGGACCGCCTGGGCCGTTCCCGGCGTCGCCCTCGCGACGACAACGGTCGATATGGCGTGTTTGAAGATCAGTTGCTCCTGGTTGTTCGTCTCCAGGATCACGGCGTACTTGTCGAAGCTCTTGATCTTCCCCGTCAGCTTCACGCCACCCATCAGGAAAACGTTCACGAGCGTCCGCTCCCTCCGAAGGCTGTTCAGAAAGAGGTCCTGGATGTTCTGCGAGACCTTATCCGCAGGGTGGATTTCTTTTGGATGGTTATCTCTCTTCGCCGAATCTGGCATAAGAATATTCTACGCCCCGGCGATGAAGACCGCAACTCGAACCCATGGTAACGGGTTATCCGCGGTTCGGGCATAAGCCGGCCCAATGGCGCACCGCTGATTGGAAAGGGGAATGATTTCTTCGGCTTGCGCCGTCACGGTGGAAAATGGCTATGCGGCTCGAAACAGCAGCAACTCCAGACTGAACGTCACTCGCATCGCTTCGACCGGTTGCGGCCGCATCGGGCGATAGATCGAAAGCAGGACGTCGTGAACGGCGGCGGCATCGAGATCGGCCGCGGTCGTGGCGCGGCGCCGATCGACGAGCGTGAAGCCTTGCGCGAACGTTTCGACGGTTCGGGCCGAGCGGTCGCGTCCCGCGCCGCGCAGTTCGATGAGATCGTCCGGGGCGGGAATGGCGACCAGGAGGCGTCCGTCATCGCGCAGGACACGCCGGAATTCGCCCGCATTCATCCGTGCCGTGATCGATAGGACGATGGAGAACGAGCGGTCGGCGTAGGGCACGGCGCGATCGGCATTGGCCACGATCCACTCGCATCCGGGGTAACGCCGCGCCGCGGCATCGACGGCCGGAATCGAGATGTCGACGCCATGCGCCTCGAAGCCGGTCTGGCTGGCGAGCGACCCGAGGTAGAAACCGTCGCCGCAGCCGGCATCGAGAACGATGTCGCCCGGCGATGCCATCAGGATATCGGCGATCGCTCGCAGCAGCGGCTCGGTCACTCCGCGATCGTGCAATCGCCGCCGTGCCGCAACAGCCGCCGCCGTGTCACCGGGGTGCTTCGAACGCCGCTCCTGCGGCTGAAGCAGGTTGACGTATCCGCTGCGCGCGACGTCGAACGAATGTCCACGCTTACAGCGCAGTCGCCGCCCCTCGCGCACCAGCGCCATCTGGCAGTCGCGGACGGGGCACTGGAGCATGCGTCGAGTATAGCGGTTGGTGCCGCCCGATCAAACAGAGGGTCTTGCGACTTTCGACCACTGACTTCTTGATTTGGTTTATAATGCCGTGTTTCGTGCCGCGAGTGGGGACAGGCATTCTTGCCTGTCGCAGTACGGGCCAGGAGGCCCGTACCTACCCCCAAGCGGCGCGAGCAGCAAGGATCAAACGGGTAATGAAACGAACGCAAAAAACAACGGCGCCTTCCAGAAACCCGGCCCTGCCCCGCAAAAGCTCGGTGGCACGTCCCGCCGCGCGCCCCGACTCTTCCGCGACAAGTGGTTATGGGTATCCATCACTCTGGAACGGCACGGAACGGCGCCGGGAGCGAATCCGTCTCGAGGAGATGGGAATCCTCGCTGCTTCCATCGCGCATGAACTTCGCCAACCTCTCAGCGCCATCCAGAACCTGGCGTATTATTTGAAGGCCACGCTCCCGCCGGCGAACGAAACGGTTCGGGAAAATCTGGTGCTGCTCGAACAGCAGGCCCGGCTGGCCGGGCGGATTCTTTCAAACCTGGTTGTCTTCGGCCGCTCTGGAACTCCTCATAGAATGTCCCTCCCGCTCGACCCAATACTGACGGAGGTCCTGACGCGCATCTCCTGGCCGTCCCAGATTCAGTTGAAGCTGCCTCTGAAAGGGAATCGCGGCCAGCAGATGCCGTGCGTCTTCGCCGATCCCCTCCACGTGGATCGTATCCTTTCCAACCTGATTACAAATGGCCTGGAGAGCATGGAAGGAGCGGGTACGTTATCGATAGCGATCCGCTCCGAAGACAGAGCCAAGCGTTCTGTTGGGAAAGTCGCCAAACCGGGCGCCCGTTCCCGCCCTGGCGACGGCAGGCGGCAACGCTTTGTGGTGCTGGAGATCACCGACACGGGCTGTGGCATCGAACCCGAGCGTACCGGGGACATCTTCGACGCTTTCGTCACGACAAAGACAAACGGTACCGGCCTGGGTCTGGCTCTTTGCCTCTCGCTCGCGGAGGCCAACGGCGGCTCCATCTCATTTCGCAGCCAGCCCGGCAAGGGGACTACGTTTGAGCTTCGCCTGCCTGCGGCGTGACGCCTTTTGGTCCTTTTTTTGTTTCCGAGCCGCGACCGAAAGGGAGCGGTCAAATCCGCATATTTCGCGGAAGCAAGAACCATCTGCGCACGGCGCTTCCGCTCCATTTCCATTACTGTCGCGGCTCG